>Ga0209598_10000487_pt1 | contig 31608 bp, 17 predicted proteins | sample M_140807_EF_Meta_FD_187317 | JGI IMG/M metagenome (GOLD analysis project Ga0209598, IMG submission 187317) | Freshwater microbial communities from Lake Montjoie, Canada to study carbon cycling - M_140807_EF_MetaG (SPAdes) (version 2) | ecosystem: Environmental > Aquatic > Freshwater > Lake...
GCCGGCCTGATCCGCGGTGACTCCGCCGGTGTCCAGGTGCGGTTTGGTACCCTCCTGTCGCTCGTGAACACCGGCACGACCACTTCAACCGGGGCGAGTCCGAAGGTGGCGGTCTCCGTCAGTCCGTACGGCACGCTCGGTGATGGCACCGGGGCCTCGGGGCCGGCGATCGTGAGCACCACGGCCGGCGCCCTCCTCGACGGTGGGATCGTCAATTCGGGCACAATTGCCTACGGCTTCCAGATCGGGAACCAGGATGTGACGGTGTCGGCAGGCTCGGGGCCGTTTGGCGGGTACGGCGTGTTCGATGGCGGCACGCTCGAGGTCGTCAACGGTAACCTCACGTTCACGGACGGCACGTTCCAGCTCGGCTCCGATGTGTCGGTCAACGGCGGCAGCGGTCGATTCGTGAATCAGGCGACGATCGAGTTGCTCGCGAACCAGACCGTGACGGGCAACTTCGAGCAGACCTCGGCGGGCACGACGCTCGTCGATCTCCTCGGGCTGACGCCCGGCAGCTGGGGCCACCTCGGGATCACCGGCACGGCCGACTTCGCCGGGAGCCTGGCCCTCGACGATTCGCAGCTCTCCGGCGGGATCAATGGCGGCCAGATGTTCGAGCTGTTCAGCTTCGCTTCCTCCACCGGGGGCTTCAGCTCGCTGTTCATGAACGGCTCGGCCCTCTCCTCGCTCGGCGGTGGTGTGTGGGCCTATGGAGGCCTGACGCTTACCGAGATCTGGACCGGGACGACGATGAGCCTGTCGGTGACGGGAACCGCGGTGCCGGAGATCGATCCGGCTTCGTTCGGGAGTGCCCTGGCGCTCGTCCTCGGATCGCTCGGGATGCTCGAGCGGAAGCGCTGCCGCGTGATCGGCTGACTCTCAGCCGCTCCGAGAGCGGCCCTGGGTCTTCGCCAACAGTCCACTCCCGGGCCGGGCCATTCAAAATGCCCGGCCCGGGGCGACTGGTTGGGTGCCCGCGACGACGAGCATGTGAGCCAGAAAGCCTTTGTCCCCACTCCCCAGTCTAAGATCCCCTCTCCGAGAGCCCCCCATGGCACAGCCATCCGCGTCCGAAGCCTTTCACCGAATCGTGACCCGTCACTCGAGCCAGGGGACCGCCTCGTCGGGGCTTGTGAACGTGACCTTCTTTGTCGGGGCGGGTTTTTCCAAGACCTGGGACACGACCTCGCCGACGGGGAATGAGCTGTTCACGTTTCCGAAGGAGTTTCTCGCCGGGATGGCGGACGACATCGAGATCGACGAGCTCCTCGCTCTTCCCGGCTATCCGACGATCGACGACGCGGCGCCGGCGGCCTTCAAGGAGCTGCTTTACAACCTCTCGATGCAGCTGAAATACCCGGGGATCCGCACCCGCTACATGGATGAATTGAGTATCAAGTTCGTCATCGACGAGATCAAGGCGGTGGTGCAGAAGCGGTTTGAGACGATCAGCCGGCTCAACTATCTCGACGAGGCGACCGGCCGGTTTGCTGCGCCGCTCGAGCCGACGGCCAACCAGACGAAGATCCTCGACTTCTTCCAGTGGATGAGCGGCCACCAGGCGATGAAGGAGGGCGCGGCGCGGGGCGTGCACGCCCAATTCCTCTCCACGAACTACGATTACGTCATCGAGACGATCCTCGACAACGTCGGAGAGAAGAACGCCCTCCGCAACACCTACCGGGGGATCACGCCGGCCCGGATCAACGGCCAGCGCAATCGGAATGTCGTCCAGGATCACTGGTCGATCAACTCGCTGATCAAGACCAACGGTGGCTTTGAGATCATCCCCAGCGGCGACACCTTCGATTTCGACTACCGGCGGCGGTCCTTCGAGGCGATCCGGGAGGCCGCCCCCGAGATCATGATGCCGTCGAAGGAACAGAACTACGCCAACCTCTACTTCTCCTCGATCTTCCCCAAGGCCGTCCGGCTCCTCCAGGAAAGCGACGTGCTCGTGATTGTGGGCTACAGCCTGTCGGAGGAGGACGCGCTGCTGCGGTTCCTCATCCGGCAGTTCGCCGAGGATCTGCGCGACGTCCATGGAAAGTCGATCTTCTACGTCGACTACACCGATGCGGATGTTCTCGAGGAGCGCCTCCAGGGCTGCTTCCGCTCCATGAACCGGATGGATGTGAACAACGTCTTCACCTTCTCCGGCGGCTTCGTCGAATGGATCGACCAGATCCTCCGCCGCACCTGAGGCCGGGCACGTTCCATTCGAGGGGATCGCGAGGGGTTGCCCCGAAGCTCCCCACAACCACCACGAGTCTCTGAAGGGCCAATCATGAAAACCTTCCTGACGGCTGATTGGCACATCGGTGAAGAACGCTTCGAGCTCATGCAGCGTCCCTTTCGGACGGTTGCGGAATACATCGACGCGCTCGTCGCTCACCACAACGCCGCCGTGGCGCCGGACGATCTTGTCTATGTCAATGGCGACGTCCTCTACCAGAAGGCGTCGCCGGAGGTGTATCTCCCCCATGTGGCCCGGTTCCATGGCCGCAAGATCTTGCTGCGGGGCAATCACGACAGGCCCTTCACCGATGCGCAGTTCGCTCCCTACTTCGAGCGGATCGTGCCGGAGGGGGAAGGGATCGACGTCACGATCGCCGGCGTCCCCTGCTTCATCACCCACTATCCCACCCTTGCCCGGGAGGACCGCTTCAATCTTGTCGGGCACATCCACAGCGCGTGGAAGCTTCAGCTCAATTCGCTCAACGTCGGCGTCGATGTCCACCACTTCCGGCCGGTCGCCGAGGAGCAAATCCCGTTCTTTCTCAAAGCGATCGAGTCGTTTTATGACCTCGACGTCTGGACGGCCTATCAGTCGGCCAATCAGGCCCACTTCGCCACCCGCGGGAAGAAGTCGACCTATTTTGAGCCCAAGGGATCGACCCCGGCATCGCTCCCGCCGTCCTAGCCCCCGCGTCGCTCGGGTATCCTCGGGTGTGCCGGCGGAGTCACCCCCGCGGCACAAGGAGCGAGAGGATGGCAGCGACACCGGGCCCGTGCGATCGGCTTGCGCCCACCGGGCGGCCGCGCGTCGGGGTGGCCTTTTGCTTCGTGGCCAGGCTGATCACGGCGATTCTTTTCTTGGCGCCGCTCGCAGCCTTCGGTGAGCTCCCCCCCGAGATCGGCTACGTGTTTCCGGCCGGCGGCCGGGCCGGCGAGACGCGCGATGTCGTCCTCGGCGGCTACGACTGGACGCCCGACATCGAGATCCTCCCCCACGATCCCGGCGTGGCGCTCCTAGTCACCGGCGCCCCGACGCGCGTGCTGATCCCGGAGCCGCCTCACCTCTTCGGCTACAAGGCCCGCGCCAACGACCGCCCCTGCCCGCGCGAGTTTCCCGCCCGGCTCACGCTTCCGGCCGATCTCCCTCCCGGCCTCTATCGCTTCCAGGTCGCCAGTGCCAACGGCGCCTCGCCGCCGGGGGTGTTTCATCTCTCGCGCTACGAGAGCTTTGTCGAGGATCCCGATCACGACGGCCCGCAGATCCTTCCCGCGCTGCCGGTGGTGATTGATGGCCAGATCGGCCGCACTGCCGAGATCGACCGCTACCGCTTCACGGTGATCGAGTCGGGGCCGGTGTCGATCGAGCTCGTCGCCCGCCGTCTTCTCTCTCCGCTCCACGCGCTCATAAAAGTCACCGACTCCCACGGCTCCGTCGTGCTCGATGTTGCCGACACCGCCGGCCGTGATTTCTCAATCTCGTTTCTCGGGAAGGAGGGAGAGACGTACGACCTCGCCATCCACGACATCGACTACGCCGGCGACCGCTCGAGCGTCTATCGAATCGAGCTGGCCAGCGGCCCGATTGACCCCGCGATTCCTCTCTCCGCTATCCCCGAGACGGTCGCCCCCGAGGGGACGGCCGACATTTCCCTCCCCGCGCCGCCGATTGCCGTGCGCGGCGCGTTCGCCGGCGACGAGCGCGCGCGGAGCGTGGTGGTCGACCTCCCCGCGGGAAGCTGGCGCGTGTCGGCCAAGAGCGTTTGCGCGAGCCACCCGCTCGATCTCGATCTCTCCATCCTCGCCCCCGACGGCCGGGAGCTTCTGTTCGCCGACGATGCCGCCGGCTCGGTCGATCCGGTGGCGACGGTGGCTGTCGCCACGGCGGGGGCGCACCGGATCGTCGTCGGCGGGAGGGCGCTCGGCCCGAGCGGCTTCGGCCCCGCTGCCTGGCGGCTCGTGATCGAGCCAGACTCGGAATCGTTTCAGCCGGGGCCGGCGCTTGCCACGCAGCTGGCCGTGCCGCTCGGTGGGGCGGCCAAGCTCACGATCCCGATCGTGCGCACTGGGGGCTTCGCCGGCGCCGTCGGCATCGGCTTCCGCGGGCTGCCCGACGGCGTGACGGCTGCCGAGGGAGCGATCGCCGCCGGGGCCGCCGAAGGTGCGGTGGAGCTGGCGTGTGGCGCTGACGCCGGCACGGCCGCAAGCCTCGCGACGCTCGTGCTTTCAGGGACGACGAGCGATGGCCGCCCGCTCACGCATGAAAAGCCGCTCGCCGTGGCCGTGACGATGAAGCCGCGGGTGAGGATCGTGCCTGACGGCCTCGACGACGTCCGGAAGGTCCATCGGGGGACAACGTTCCGCGGTCCGCTCACGATCCACCGCCTCGAGGGATTTGAGGGGGACGTGCGGCTCCATCCGACGGCGAAGCAGCAGCGGCATCGGCAGGGGATGGATGGCGAGGAGATCGTCGTGCCGGCCGGGGCCGCGCACGGCGAGTATCCGGTGTTTGTCCCGGAATGGATGGAGACGACGCGGACGAGCCGGTTCATCGTCAACGGCGCTGTCGAGGTGACCGATCCGCGCGGGGCGAAGCGGACGCTGCTGGAGCGCCAGGAGCTGCGGCTGGGGATGCTCCCGGAAGGGGCGATCATGAAGCTCTCCGGGCCGGCAGAGATCCGGCTGAAGCGCGGCGCGACGGCGGCGATCGCGCTTGGGCTGGTGCGCGGGGCGGAGTTTCGCACGCCAGCCTTCGCGGGGCCGGTGCGCCTGGAGCTTGTGCGCGAGGCGCTGCCACGGGGTTGGCGCGAGGGGAATCTCGTCAAGCTCGAGCCGGTCGTGATCGAAAACGACGGCGCTGAAGAGGCTCACGCGACGCTGACGGTGACCCTCGCCGACGATCCCCGAATCGCTGGCGAAGGGCCGATCACGATCCGGGCAACGGCGCTCGAGGAAGGGCGCTGGCCGGTCGTCAGCGAGGCGACGGTGGTGGGAATCGTCGAGTGACGGTGGCGTATACTCTCTGGCTCCTTCCGGGGCGCTCGCCATGGCCATGCTGCTCGAGCCGCGACAAAACTCCACCCGACTCCGGCGACGGGGCTGTGGGGGCTTTCTCGTTGGAAGGCTCGGCACCATCGCCCTCCTGGCAATTCTGGCCGCGGTCACGAATCTCTCCGCCGCCGAGATTCCGATCGACGACGGAAGCGATCACTGGGCTTTCGTGGCCCCCGAGCGGGCAGCACTGCCGCCGGTGGGGGCGAGCGGCTCGGGCCATCCGATCGATCGCTTCCTCGACGCCACCCTCGCCGCAGCCGGCCTCGAGCCGGTGGCGGCCGCCGACCGGGCGACGCTCCTGCGGCGTGTGACGCTCGATCTCACCGGCCTGCCGCCGACGCGCGACGACCTGCGGGCCTTCCTTGCCGACACCGCCCCCGATGCCTACGACCGGCTCGTCGACCGGCTCCTCGACTCCCCGGCCTACGGCGAACGATGGGGGCGGCATTGGATGGATGTGTGGCGCTATGCCGACTGGCACGGCCGCCGGCACGTGCCCGATGTCTGGAACAGCGCCCCGCAGGTGTTCCGCTGGCGCGACTGGATCATCGCCTCGCTCAATGCCGACACCGGCTACGACGAGATGGTGCGCTCCATGCTCGCCGCCGACGAGCTCCATCCGGGCGACCGCGACGCCGGCGTCGCCACCGGGTATCTCGTCCGCAATTGGTATGCGCTCAATCCCAACGATTGGATGCGGTCGACCGTGGAGCACGTCGGCAAGGCGTTTCTCGGGCTGACGACGAACTGCGCCCACTGCCACGATCACAAGTTCGACCCGTTCACCCAGGAGGATTACTTCCGGCTGCGGGCCTTCTTCGAGCCGATGGGGCTGCGGCAGGACAGGCTTCCGGGGGAGGCCGATCCGGGGCCTTTTCAACCGTATGACTACAGCGTGCTGCGAAGGGTCGAACGCCGCGGCACGGTGATGGTCTATGACCGGGCGGCCGACGCCCCGACCTGGTTCTACACCGACGGCGACGAGCGCAACCGCGACCTGGCCCGCGGGCCGGTGCCCCCGGGAGTGCCCGCCTTCCTCGCCCACGGCCGTCAGCCGTCGATCGAGCCGATCAGCCTCCCGCCGCCGGCCTTCAATCCGATCCTCGACGAGCGCGTGGCGGCAGCCTTCCGCGCCGATGCACTCGCGGCGATCGAGGTGGCCAATCGAGCGCTCGAGGAAGTCCATCCGCTCGGCGATGGCGTGGGGGTGGCGCGGAAGACGGCCGCGGCTGCGGCGCTCGGCCGGGCGACGGCGGCGCTCGTCTCACTCGATGCCCGACTCGCCGCCGAGCGGCTGCGCTCCGGCAGTGCGCCGCCCGATCAGGTCGTGGCAGCGGCGGAAGCGGCCACGGCGGCTGAGCGCCGCGCTGCCGAGCAGGCGGCCCTCGAGGCGCTTCTGGTCGCGGAGCGGGGGCTGGCCACGGCGCGGGCCAAGCCCGAGGCCGACGCCGCCCGGCAAGCGGAGGTCGCTGCCGCTGCCGCGGCGATCGAGAAGGCGCAGGGAGCGGTGGAGGCCGCACGAGGCGCTGCGATGCGCCCTGCCGATGGCGCCTACACGCGGATCGCCGCAGCCTATCCGGCGACGAGCACGGGGCGGCGCGCGGCGCTGGCCCGCTGGATCACCGATCGGGCCAATCCGCTGGCGGCACGGGTGGCCGTGAATCATGTCTGGATGCGGCACTTCCACGAGCCGCTCCTGTCGAGCGTGTTCGATTTCGGTCGGGCTGGCGCCGCCCCCTCCCATCCGCAGTTGCTCGACTGGCTCGCTGTCGAGCTCATGGAGAACGGCTGGCGGATGAAGCCACTCCACCGGCTCATCGTCACCAGCGCCGCCTACCGCCGGGCAAGCGCGGAGCCCGCCCTCGCCGGCGGTGCCGAGCCAGGGGGGGCGGCTCCCGCCGGAAAGGATCCGGAGAATCGGCTTCTGAAGCGGATGAACGTCGGGCGGATGGAGGCCGAGGTGGTGCGCGATGCAATCCTCCATCTCGCCGGCACCCTCGACCGGACGATCGGAGGGATGGAATTGGAGAACGCGGTGGCGCTCACCACCTTCCGTCGCAGCCTCTATTACAGCTGCCAGCCGGAGGAGGATGGGCGCAGTCCGTTCGCGGCGGTGTTCGACTGCGCCGACGCCGGCGACTGTTACCGGCGCTCGCGGACGATCCTCCCGCAGCAGGGGCTGGCGCTGGCCAACAGCGAGCTCGTCCACGCTGCCAGCGCGAAGGTCGCCGCTGATCTTCGGGCCGGCCTCCCCGCGGCACAGCACGACGACCGCAGCGCCTTCGTGACGGCCGCCTTTGAGCATCTCCTCGGCCGGGCGCCGCAAGCGGAGGAGATGGCCGCCTGTCTCGATTGGCTCGGTGGAGAAGGCCGCGGGCCGGTGGGGCACCCCGAGCCGGTCGAACCGGAGGCCCGCCGGGCCGGGCTCGTGCGCGTGCTCTTCAACCACAACGACTTCATCGCCATCCGCTGACCGAGGAGCCATGATGATCCCCAAGAGTGCTGATGGCAGAAGGCTGACGCGGCGCGGGCTGTTGGCGGCCGGCCCGCGGGCAGGCCTCGGCCTCGGGTTCGGCGCGATCGCGCTTGAGTCGCTGCTGGGTGACGGGCAGCCGGCCCTGGCGGCGCGGGCCGGCGCGCGGGCCAAGTCGGTGATCTGGGTGTTTCTCTCGGGGGGCTACAGCCACGTCGAGACGTTCGATCCCAAGCCCGCGCTCAACGCCCACGCCGGCAAGACCTACGACAAGACGCCGTTTGACAATCCGGTCAACTCGCCGCTCCATCGGAAGCGGTTTCGATCGGTGCCGGCCGAGGAGATCAATGTTCGCGACGTCTATCCAATCATCTATCCGATGCAGGTCGGCTTCGCCCCCCGCGGCCGCAGCGGCATCGAGATCAGCGACTGGTGGCCTCAGCTGGCGGGCGTCGTCGACGAGCTCTGTTTCGTGCGGAACATGTGGACGACCGACAACGACCATGCCGCCGAGAACCAGATCCACACCGGCCGCCACCGGCTCGACGAGCCGCAGCCGAGCCTCGGCGCCTGGGCCTCCTACGGGCTCGGCGCGCTCAACGAGGATCTGCCCCGGTATGTCGTCCTCGGTGGGCCAACGCGGAGCGACACGCGCCAGTCGATCGATTCGCTCTATCTCGGGCCGCAGCATGCCGGCGTCCCCCTCGCCCTCGATCCGGTCGACCCGCTCCCCTTCGGCCGCCGTCAGGCGGCGCAGTCGGCCCGGCAGCAGCGCGACGAGTTCGACCTCGTCGGCCGGCTCGGGGCGATCGCCGCGGCCGAGCATCCGCACGACGCGGAGCTACGGGCGCGGATTCGCGGCTACGAGCTCGCCTACCGGATGCAGGCCGCCGTGCCGGAGGCAGTCGGCTTTGCCGACGAGACCGAGGTGACCCGCCGACTCTATGGCCTCGATGTCGAGGCGACGAAGCTCGCCGGCGAGCGTCTCCTCACGGCCCGCCGACTCGTGGAGCGGGGGGTGCGCTTCGTTCAGGTCTTCCCGTCGCCGTACGGCGTCTGGGACTCGCACCAGAAGCTCAAGGAAAACCACACCCGGCTGTGTGCCACGATCGACCTCCCGATCAGCGGGCTGATCCGCGACCTCAAGGCCCGGGGGCTGTTCGACGAGACGCTCGTCGTCTTCTGCACGGAGTTCGGCCGGACACCGGGGCTCGAACAGCGGAGCGGGGGCGTCGACGGCCGCGACCACCATCCCAACGGCTTCACAATCTGGCTCGCCGGGGCGGGGGTGAAACGTGGCCATGTCCATGGCGCCACCGACGAGCTCGGCTACAACGCTCTCGGCGACGGCCACTACGTCACCGATCTCCACGCCACCGTTCTCCACCTCCTCGGCCTCGATGGCCGGAAGCTCGAGGTGCCGGGCCGGCGCCGGCTGGAGATCGACCACGGTGAACCGATCGCCGACATCCTCGCCTGATCCAGACATACTCTCCGGCTCTTCCCCCAAGGCCGCGAGGAGCCACCATGCCCGCTGATGACACCCCCCTAGCCTTCGAGCCGCCGTGGTGGATGAAGAATCCGCACGTGCAGACGATCCTGCCGGCGCTCGTGCCACAGAAGCTCGCCGATCATGCGGCGCTTTTGCGCCGAGTCGAGCTCGCCGACGGCGACGCGCTCGCCGTCCATGACGACTGCCCCGCCGGCTGGGCTCCCGGCGGGAAGGTGGCGATCCTCTCCCACGGCTTGGCCGACCACCACCGCACGCCGCTCTTGGTGCGGCTCACCGAAAAGCTCACGGTGCGGGGGGTGCGCGTCTTCCGCTGGGACATGCGCGGCTGCGGCGCGGGGATGGCCTGGGCCCGCCGCCCCTACCATGCGGGCTGCTCAGGGGACTTGGCGGCCGTTGTCGATGCCGTCATCGGCTGGTGCTGCGGGGAGGAAAACGGGATTCGTGGGGCGGCGGCCGGCGCCGACGTGCCGCTGCCCGACGTGACCCTGTTTGGTGTCTCCCTCTCCGGGAATGTCCTGCTCAAGTATCTCGGCGAAGCGCCGGGGCATATCCCGGCCGCGGTGCGGCGGGCGGTGTCGGTCAATCCACCGATCGACCTGCTGGCGGGGATCGAGTCGATCGGCAGCCGCACCAACCGCGTCTACGACCGGCACTTCACCGGCGTCCTCATCAAGCACCTCGAAGCCTGGTGGCACCTTCGGCCAGATGCCTTCCGGCCGCCGGAGGGGCCGCGGCCGCGCACGCTGCACGGCTTCGACGATTGGTTTACCGCCCCGGCAATCGGCTTCCGCGACGCCCACGACTACTACCGCCACTCGAGCTCCGCTCCCTTCATCCCCGCGATCGACACGCCGACGACGATCATCACCTCCCGCGACGATCCGCTCGTCCCGTTCTGGATGTTTTCCAGCGACCGCGTCGCCTACCCCGCGTGCGTGCGGCTGGTCGCCACCGATCATGGCGGCCATGTGGGGTTTGTCGGGAAGAAGGGGCTCGACCCCGACTCGCGCTGGCTCGACTGGCGGATCGTGGAGATCGTCACCGGACTGCCGGTGAGCGACGACGAGGGGACGTGACGGGCGCCCGTGAGGGGCGCTCGTGAGGGGCCGATCTGACCGCGCGGCGGCGGCGCCGGTATATTCGTTGCCGCCCGGGGAACCAAGAGGCCCGTGGCGCTCATCGCCCTGGGAACTCTGCCCATGTCTTCGAGATCCTGTCGTGCCCTGCTTGCCGCGCTCATCGTGGGGATGGCGGCCGGCCTTTCGCCGCTGGCCCTGTCGGCCGCGCCGATCGTCGCCGGCTTCGAGCGTTTTGGCCGCCACGCTGCCAAGTCGATTGATCGGATCGAAGGGGGCCTGCTGCTCCTCGGCGACCTCGGCTGTGTGAATTGCCATCAGGCCGGCGCGGCCGCAGCCCATGTAAGCGCCAAGGTCGGGCCGATCCTCGACCGGGTCGGCGAGCGGATCGATCCGGCCTGGATCGCAACCTACCTCCGCGATCCCGCCGCCGCCCGCCCCGGCACGACGATGCCCCACGCGCTTGCCAGCCTCGACGACGGGGTCCGATCGCGGACATCCCAGGCGATCGCCCACTACCTCGCCTCCACCGGAGAGTTTTCCCGTGGTGCTTTTCCGGGCGCCCAGGACGCCCGGCCGCGCAACGGGGTGCCGATTTACGACCGCGTCGGCTGCCGGGCCTGCCATGGCGATCGGCTCTCGAGCGTGCCCCATCTCCCCGACCAGCGCCCCCTCGGCGACCTCGCTGCCAAATGGTCTCCTGCCGCGCTCGATGCCTTTCTGCAGAATCCGCTCCACACGCGCCCGTCGAGCCGGATGCCAGGGTTTCCGCTCGACGACGGCGAGCGTCGCCATCTCGTCGCGGCTCTCCTCCTCCCCGAGAGCCGGTGGGGGGGCGTGGCCGAGCAGACGGTGGCCTTCGAAGCGAAGTCGTGGAATCAGACCTTCGGCGCGCTCCCCGATTTCGCCGCGCTCGGGAAACCGGACCGCACCGGGCCGCTCCAGGGCTTTGATGTGGAAGGCTTTGCCGGCCGCACCGACGGATTTTGTGTCCAGCTGTCGGGCTTTTTCCATGCCCCGGCGAAGGGGCGCTACCGCTTCGATCTGGCCAGCGACGACGGCAGCCGCCTGCTCGTCAGCGGCGCGACCGTGATCGACAACGACGGCGTTCATCCTCATAGCTGGCGCTCGGGCGACATCGAGCTCGATGCCGGCATTCACGAAATAGGAGTCGAGTTCTTCGAGGCGGCCGGGCAGTGCACGCTCGAGCTCGACGTCGCCCCGCCCGGGGGCTCGCGCGAATCGGCCCTCGCGTTCATCACGCCGTCGCGCGACGCCAAGCCGGCCCGCACCTCCCGCCCTGCCCCGCCGCCATTTGCCGTCGACGCGGGGCTCGCCGCCGAGGGGAAGCAGGCCTTTGCAACGCACGGCTGCGCCAACTGCCATCGCCTCGACGGGGCCGAGGCGGTCGCCCTGAAGGCGGCCGACCTGTCGCAACTGAAAACGCTCGCAGGCAAGGCCAACGCTGCAAACGTTGCCGGCTGCCTTGGCCAGAAGCCTGCCGCGAAGGGAGCGCCCCTCTATGGGCTCGACGACACGCAGCGGGAAGCGATCGGCGCGGCGCTCGCCTTCCTCGCCTCTCCGGCCGCTGCGGAAGCACCGGCGCGCGAGCGGGCGATTTTCCGGTCGCTCATGAGCCTCAACTGCCTCGCCTGCCATGTCCGCGATGGGAAGGGGGGAGCGATCCCCGCGGTGGCCATTCTCGACGACGACGGCGAGCCGATCCTGAAAGAGCCCGCCCGCGATGCCCTGTTCACCGGCCCGATCCCGGAGATGGGAGAAGAGGGACGACTGCCGCCGACGCTCGACGGGGTCGGCGACAAACTGCGGCGCGAGTTTCTCGACGAGGTGCTCGCGAACGGGGGCGTCGATCGCCGGGCCACGATGCACACGCTGATGCCGAAGTGGCACGGCGACGTCGCCAAGCCCCTGGCGGCGCTGCTGGCCGATGATCCGAAGACCGACATCACGATCCCGGCGATCGCCGGCCACGCCGAAGCGGAGATCGTCGACAAGGGGCGAGATCTCGTCGGCTCGAAGGGGCTCGGCTGCATCAAGTGCCACGCCTTCGCTGGCGACCGCGGCCAGGGGCTCGGCGCCATCGACATGACCCGCTTTCCGAAGCGCCTCCGGCAGGAGTGGTATCTGGCCTACGTGGCAAACCCTCAAGCGTTTCGCCCCGGCACGCGGATGCCCGCCGCCTGGCCGGAAGGGAAGGTTTTTTATCCCGACGTTCTTTCCGGTGATGCCGGCAATCAGATCGAGGCGGTGTGGCGGTATGTGGCGCTTGCCAAGCCGCGGCCCCCGGTCGGACTGGGGAACGATCCGATCGAGCTTGTCGCCACCGACAAGCCGGTGATCTATCGCAACTTCATCGAAGGAGCCGGGCCCCGCGCCATCGGCATCGGCTTTCCGGAACGGGTCAACATCGCCTGGGACGCCGAGGCGTTTCGCTTGGCGCTTGTTTGGAAGGGATCCTTCATCGATGCCCGCCGCCACTGGAGCGGGCGCGGCGAAGGCTTTCAGCCGCCGATGGGAGATGCCGTTTTCAACCCTGACGCGGGCCCCTGCGTAGCAATCCTCCCCGCGCTCGACGCCCCTTGGCCGGTGGAGCCTGTGCGCAAGCGCGGCGGCCGGTTCGGCGGCTACGCACTCGACGACAAGGGGCGGCCGACGTTCCGCTGGTCGCTGCCCGCTGAAAAGCTCGCCGTCCGCGAAATGATCGGCGGTGACTCCGTCGGCAACCCGCTCCTGAAGCGGGCCGTGACCGTCGAACGCACGCCGAAGCATGCCGCGGGGCTCGACGGCCTCGTCTTCCGCGCCGCCGTCGCCGACGCGATCGAGGCGGAGGCCGATGGTTGGTGGCGCGTCGCCGGAGCGTGGCGCGTGCGTGTGCTCGGGGCGGGCGTCGGGCCGGGCACAGCTGTGACGATCGACGGCAAGAAAGAACTGCGTTATTCCGTGAAACTGCCCGGCGAGGCCCCTGTCACCTTTCAGGAGGAACTCTCATGGTGATTTTTGAGTTGGGCCGCGTCGCGCTGCGACGGGGCGGGGTGTTTGTCGCACGTGGACTTCTTGCGCTGCTCCTTTCGATCATCGCCACGGCCCCCGCGCGCGCCGCCGAGCCCCTCAAGAAGCCGACCGAGGCCGACTTCTATTCCATCGAGCAACTGAAAATCCCCCCCGATGCCTTTCTTGAAGTGGGGGCGCTCGAATGGCTCCCCGACAACAAGATCGCCGTCGCCAGCCGGCGGGGGGAGATCTGGATCGTCAGCGATCCGGCCGGGGGCGAGCCGACCTGGACGCGCTTTGCCCACGGGCTCCACGAAGTGCTGGGCCTGGCCTGGAAGGATGGCTGGCTCTATGCGACGCAGCGGCCGGAGGTGAGCCGGCTCAAGGACACCGACGGCGACGGTGAGGCGGACGAGATCGAGACGGTCGCCGATGGCTGGGGGGTGTCTGGCGACTACCACGAGTATGCCTTCGGATCGAAGTTTGACGCCGAAGGGAATCTGTGGATCGTCCTCTGCTTGACGGGAAGCTTTTCGAGCGAAGTGCCGTTTCGTGGCTGGGCGATGCGCGTCACCCCCGACGGCCGCACGATCCCCACCACCTCCGGCGTCCGGTCCCCCGGCGGGATTGGCTTCGACTGCTCCGGCAAGGTCCTCTACACCGACAACCAAGGGCCGTGGAACGGCTCGTGTGCGCTCAAAGAACTGCGGCCGGGGGAGTTCGTCGGTCATCCGGGCGGATTCAAGTGGTATGACCTCGCGCCGGAGATGGGGCCGAAGCCGACCGAGCCGAAGAGTGGCAGCCGGTGGGCGGAGGAGATGAAGCGGATTCCCGAGTACCGCCCAGCGGTTGTCGTCTTCCCCTACGACCTGATGGGGAAGAGTGCGGCGGGGGTGGTGTGTGATACGACCGAGGGGAAGTTCGGGCCGTTTGCCGGGCAGGTGTTCGTCACCGATCAGTCGCATTCGGTTTTGATGCGCTGCAGCCTGGAGACGATCGACGGCATCATGCAGGGGGCCTGCTTTCCCTTCCGCGAGGGTTTTGGGAGCGGATCGCTCGCCGTCCAATTCGCCCCCGACGGCTCGCTCTACGTCGGCGGCACCAACCGTGGCTGGGGCTCGCGTGGCGGCGGCGACTACGCGCTCGAGCGGCTGGTCTCCACCGGCAAGCTGCCGTTCGAGATCCGCGCCATGAAGGCGCTCCCCGATGGTTTTGAATTGGAGTTCACGAGCCCGGTCGAGAAGGCCACGGCGGCCGATGTGAAGAGCTTCGCAGCAAGGGGCTTCACCTACATCTTCCAGGCCGACTACGGCAGCCCGATCGTCGATGAAGCGCCGTGCGAGATCGTCAAGGCGACCCCGAGCGCCGACGGCTTGAAGGTGCGGCTCGAAATGAAAAACCTCCGCGAGGGGGTGATCCACGAGCTCAAGTGCCCCGGCGTGCGGAGCGCTCCCTCGGGTGCTCTCGCTGCCGGTCTCCCCCTCCTCCACGACACCGGCTGGTACACGCTCAACCGCCGGCCGAGGTGACGGGATCGCGGGCAGTCCGCCGACTGCACTTGCGATAAGTCCCTTGTCATCAACGTCTTCGGCCCTCAAAAAATCTTTTGAAACCGCGCGCCCTAAGATTTTTGCTTGCGGACGGCTAGGGCGATGTTTTGTGGTTTCAGAGCGTTTCCGTCCCCTATTCACAGTCCCCAGATTGGTCTAGCTTGCTCCTCTAAACAGCCCTTCGGTTCGGTCGGCACCCTGCCACCGAGCCCTGCCGCGTGCCAAGGAAATGGGGAGCATTCGATGCGTGTTGGAGTCGCCGCGCTTTTGAGCTGTGGTCGCCAGGTGGGCGTCGTCTGGGGACTGGCCCTCGTGCTCCTGTCGGGCATCGCCTCGGCCCAGCAGACCATCAACTCGACCGTCCTCGGGCCGGTCTACGGCAACGACAACAGCATCACCGTGACCACGTCCGGCACGATCGATGGCATCAGTTCCGGAGTGGGGTTGATTTCCACCGGCACGAACACGACGACCACGCTCACTAACGCCGGCACGATCGTTGCTTACAGCCGTGGCGTCTTGAATGAGACCACCGGCTCCATCGGCACGATCACCAATTCCGGCACGATCTCCGGCAACTGGGCCGTGGCCACCTCCGGCACGATCGGCACGTTCAATAACCAGAGCGGTGGTTCGATCGTCGGCAGCGACTATGCGTTCATTGCCGACGGGGGCACGATCACAACCCTGCAGAACGCCGGCAGCGTCACGGGCTACAACGCCTTCATTCTGGCCAATACGGCCATCGGCACGTTCACCAACAGCGGCACTGCGGCCTCGGTCGGCGGCAATGGCCTCCGCCTGGGGACCGGGGGATCGATCGGGTCCTTCAGCAACAGCGGCCTGATCTCGGGTCAGCCGGGTGTGACGCTCGAAGCAGCCACCTCGGTGCTCACGCTCACCAACTCCGGGACGATCGATGGCTATAACGGCTTCATCAGCAGCGGCACGCTCGGCACGCTCACCAACACCTCCACTGGCTTGGTCAACGGCGGCAATCTCGGCTTCGTCCAGCGCGGCGGCTCGGTCGACCAGATTTCCAACGCCGGCGTGATCACCAGCGGCGGGTATGGCATCGGATCCGAAGCCGGCGGGACGCTCGGCACGCTCACCAATTCCGGCACGGTCAGCGGCGCCGATTGGGGGCTCATCCTGCAGACCACGACCGGGACGGTGAACAACCTTGCCGGTGGATCGATCGTGGGGACCAACGGTGCCGGGATCAACAGCTCCGCGGGCCTCACCCTGCTCGACAACGCCGGCTCGATCACGAGCGGAAACCGCGGCGTGTTGATCTCGGCCGGCACGGCGGGCGACATCGTCAACTCCGGGTCGATCGATGGCGCTGGCTACGGCGTCTTGATGGACGCCGCCACAACGCTCGGCACCCTCACCAACTCCGGCACGATCAGCGGTGGCAGCTCCGGTGCAGTACTCGCCACGACTGGCACGGTGACGAACCTCTCGGGTGCCGTGATGAGCGGCACCGCCGGGGACGGCTTGGCAACGATCGGGAACGTCGGGCTCATCGACAACGCCGGCTCGCTCGCGGGCGGATACTCCGGGTTTCAAATGGCTGCCGGCACGACGCTCGACACGCTCAGCAATTCCGGCACCATCAGTGGCGGAAGTTATGGTGCGGTGCTCTACACGACCGGCACGGTGAGCAACGTCGCCGGCGCCACGATCAGCGGCGCCGCCAACGACGGCGTGGTTCTCGTCAGTGGAACGCTCGGGCTCATCGACAACGCCGGCTCGCTCTCAGGCGGATACTCCGGGTTCGCAATGGGTGGCGGCACGACGCTCGACACCCTCAGCAATTCCGGCACCATCAGTGGCGGAAGTTATGGTGCGGTGCTCGCCACGACCGGCACGGTGAGCAATCTCGCCGGCGCCACGATCAGCGGCGCCGCCAACGACGGCGTGATTGTTGTCGAAGGGACGCTTAGCCTCCTCGGCAATGCCGGCCTGATTCAGGGCGGAAACAATGGGCTGGAGATGGCGGGCGGCACGGCGCTCGGCACGCTCACCAATTCCGGCACGTTCACGGGGGTGAATTGGGGCGCTGTGGTCGCTACGACCGGCACGGTGACCAATAGCGCCGGCGGGTTGTTTCATGGTAACAACGAGGGTGGCTTGGCCACGGTCGGGAACGTCGGGCTGATCGACAACGCCGGCTCGATCTCGGGGGGATACCGAGGGGTGTGGATCACCACCGGTGCGGTGACCGAGTTGGCCAATACCGGGTCGATCGACGCCAACGGATTCGGTGTGCTGATGGAGCCCGCTGCGACCCTCGGCACGCTCACCAACTCCGGCACGGTCAGCGGCGGCGTCTCCGGTGCCGTGCTCTCCACGACCGGGACGGTGACCAACAACGCAGGCGCTGTGATCCATGGCGGCAGCAACATTGGCTTGGGCACCTACGGGAACGTCGGGCTCATCAACAATGCCGGACTGATCGACGGCGGGAGCTACGGTCTTTACACCTATTACGGACCGGTGACCACCCTCACCAACTCCGGCACGATCCAGGGAGGTTCCTTCGGCGGCATTGTGAGTATGACGAGCGGGACGCTCACCAACAGCGGCCTGTTCACGGGGACCTACGGAGGTCTGAGCACCGTCGGGACCGTCGACACGCTGACCAACACCGCCGCTGGTCGGATCGAGGGTGGGCTCACGCTGAACGGAGTGACAACGACAGTCGTCAACGACGGGCTGATCAGCGCCTCCTCGGGGACCGGGCTCTCGAATTACGGAACGACCGGGACGATCACCAACAACGGCACGATCACGGGGGCGTGGGGCGTGTATCAGGACAACACGCTGACAAACTTCACGAACTCGGCCAGTGGTCTGATCCACGGAGACGACATCGGCTTCTACGCCGACTACACCGTCGACGCCATCGACAACTATGGGACGATCACCGGCAATATCACTGCCGGTGTCGAGTTCGACACCAGTTTCAGCAATATCGGCGTCCTCACCAACCATGCCGGGGCGCTGATCGAATCGTCGGCGGGCGATGGGGTTCTTGTCGGGACCTACGGCAATGACTTCGCCGCTGACACCGTCTCCAACGCCGGCTCGATCCGCGGGGCGAACTCGGGCGTGCGGGTGGAAAACGGCAGGCTGTTGTCGCTGGTCAACACCGGGACGATCGCTTATAGCGGCTCGGGGAGTGGCCCGGCGGTTGTTGTCGGCCCGTCCGGCATTCTCGGCGACGCCTCCGGCACCAAGGGGCCGGCGATCTCGAGCACTGGCGCCGGCGCCCTGCTCGCTGGTGGCATCATCAACACGGGCACGATCTATCAGGGCTTCCGGATCGAAAATCAGGATATCTCCGTCGGGGCAGGACGTGGCTTGGGAGTGTTCGACGGCGGCACGCTCAACGTCGTCAACGGCAACCTGACGTTCACTGACGGCACGCTCCAGCTCAAGGCTGACGTGTCGGTCAACGGCGGCACGGGGCTGTTTCTCAACACTGCGACGCTCGACCTGCTCGCCAACCAGACGGTGACCGGCAACTTCCAGCAGTCGTCTTCCGGCACGGCGCTGATCGGGCTGCTGGGGCTGACGCCGGGGAGCTACGGCCACCTCGGCGTTACCGGCGTCGCTGACTTTGCCGGTGCCTTGGCCCTCGACGACACGCAGCTTTCCGGTGGAATCGCCCCGGGCGAGACGTTTGAGCTGTTCAGCTTCGCTTCCTACACAGGGGGCTTCAGCTCGCTGCTGGTCAACGGCTCGGCCCTCTCTGCGCTCGGTGGCGGGCAGTGGGCCTACGGCCTGCTGACGCTCACGGAGCTGTGGACGGGGACGACGATGAGCCTGTCGGTGACCGGCACGGTTGTGCCGGAGATCGACCCGGCCTCGGCGGGGAGCGTGGTAACGCTCGTCGGCGGAGTGCTGGCCCTCCTCGAGCGCCGGCTGCGGCGCCGCGGCCGGGCTCCTTTCCAGGCCGGCTGATCGGCGCGGCGAGTTCACCCCAGCGGCACGAGCCAAACCAAGTGGGAGTCGACCGCGGGCCATCCCGCGGTCGACTCCGGGCCGTTTGTGGGGTGGCGCGTCAGCCGTCGGGATTGGCGAGGAGCTCGGCGAGCCGGGGGCGGAGGGCCGCGGGGAGGCGATCGAGCGTCGCGGCATCGATGAGGCCGACGTCGATCATGTCGAGGAGATGGACTCGATCCTTGAGCCGGTAGGCCGTCAGCTTCATGCCGATCAGTCGGTCGAGATCGATCGTCCGGTAGCCGTCGAGGATCTCCACCGCCGACAGATCGGGGGATGGGACCGCATCGTTTGGCTTCACCCGTTCGCCGGAGAAGAGGATGTGGACCGCCTCCCGGGCCTTCCCGTCGGGACCGTCGACGAAGATGTCGATCCCGAACGTGAAGGAATGGATGAAGCCGACCGCCTCGAGGGCGGCTTTGACGGCTTCGAAGTCGGCCCGGGCGACGAGGAGATCGACGTCGACCGTGGTTCGCACCGCCGCCGGGTCGATCCGGGCCACCCAGGCCGCCACGGCATGACCGCCGACGACCGCGTGGGGGATCGCCCGGGCCTCGAGCGCCGTGACCGCGCGGCGGAGTCGTTCCTTCACCATGGCGATCGCCAGCTCGATCCGGTCGAGGACGTCAAAACCGAACGCGACCACGCTCGGCTTTCCAGACAGCTCGCCGTCTGGGCTCGGATCCGATTTCGTGGGCTTCGTGGGGGGAGATTCGGCCATTCCCCGAGTGTAGCCGGAGGGGGAAATGGACCAAGCAGTCTTGACTGGAGAATGTACAAAAGAACAGTCTTTATGGCAAGGATTGCCGCGGTCAGACGCTCGGGCGCTGGGCAGATCGCCCTGCTGGCCTGCGGCCATTGGGGGCGTTGAAGCCGCCTTCAAAGGCCGCATGCGATCCACATACGTCGATTCCGGCCAGGGGGCTAGAATCGAGCGAATCCTCGTTTCCGCCATTCGACCCCCCGGAGTCGCATCATGCTGTTTGCCCATGGGCGCGGCGTTGCCCGTCATCATGCCCGCCGCTCTCTCCTCGCGGGCATGGTCGCTCTGGCCATCGCCTGCCTTGGGGGCGGGTCCGAGATGCCGGCAGCCGAGATTCCTGCCGCAGCTCCAAACGCCGCGGAGGCTTTTCCCTTCGAGGCCCTCGATGGGAGCGCGATCGAGTTCGATGCGTCAGCCCGCTGCCATGTGATCGCCTTCCTCGGCGCTGGCTGCCCGGTGGCCCGGCAGTACGCCGGCCGCCTCGAGGCGATCGCCGCCGACTACGCCGATCGGGGCGTGCGTGTGATCGGCGTCGATGCCAACCGCCAGGATTCAGCCGCGGAGTTTTTGAGTGCGGCCCGGGAGATGGAGGTGACCTTCCCGCTCGTGATGGATCCCCGGCAGCGGATCGCCCGGGCGCTCGGCGCCACCCGCACCGGCGGGGTGGTGGTGATCGATCAGCTTGGAAACGTCGCCTACGCCGGCCGAGTCGATGATCAATTCGCCCCCGGCGTCGCCCGCGCCGCCGCGACGACCCACGAGCTCACCGCCGCGCTCGACGATCTCCTCGCCGGCAGGCCCGTTGCCGTGCCGCGCACCGAACCGGTCGGCTGCCTGATCACGTTCGATCGCGACAGCGACCTCGCCGCCGAAGCCGCCCCGACATTCCACCGCGACATCGTCCCCATCCTTCAGACGCATTGCCTCGAATGCCACCGGGCCGGCGAGATCGGCCCCTTCGACGTGACGACGCTCGACGAAGTGCGCGGCTGGGCCGCGATGATGCTCGAGACGATGGAGCAGGAGCGAATGCCCCCCTGGCACGCCGCCCCGGAGCACGGCAGCTTCAAGAATGCCCGCCAACTCCCCGCCGCGGCGACGGCGCTGTTCAAGACGTGGCTCGAGGCGGGGATGCCGGCCGGCGATCCAACCGAGAGCCCGCCGGCGCCGGCGCTGGTCGAGGGCTGGCGATTACCGCGGGCGCCTGACGCGATCGTGCCGCTCGGGCGCCGGCCCTACCGGGTGCCGGAGTCGGGGACCGTCGACTACCAATATTTCGTCGCCGATCCGCACTTCGAGGACGAGACGTGGATCTCGGCGGCGCAGTGTGTGCCTGGAGCGCCGTCGGTCGTTCACCATGGAATCGTCTTCGTCCGCCCCGAGAGTCTCTCCGACTTCCGGGGGATGAGCTTCGTCACCGCCTACGTGCCTGGCCAGCGGGCCACCGCCTTCCCTCCTGGGCATGCCCGGCGGATCCCCGCCCGGTCGAAGTTCGTCTTCCAGATGCACTACACCCCCGATGGCCGCGAGCGGGAGGATCTGACGAGCGTCGGCGTCGTGACGATGCCGCGCGAGGAGGTGACTCACGAAGTCGTGACGCTCGCTGCGGTCGATCAAGACTTCGAGATCCCCCCGCATGCCGCCAACCACGAGGTTCGCGCCGAGCTGAAGGGCTTTTCCAAGGGAAGCACCCTCCTGGCCGTCTTCCCCCACATGCATCTGCGCGGCAAGGCATTTGAGGTGCGGGCGCGCCGGGGAAGCGAGACGGAGACGCTTCTCTCCGTGCCACACTACGACTTCAACTGGCAGCACACGTATGAGTTTTCCGAACCACTGCCGCTCGATGGCGTCGATGCCCTCGAGATCGTCGCCCGGTTCGACAACTCCGCTGCCAATCCGACCAACCCCGATCCCGCCGAGACGGTGATGTGGGGGGAGCAGACCTGGGAGGAGATGGCGCTGGCCTTCGTCGAGGTCGCCAAGCCGCTGGTGGCGCCGGAGGAAGCGGTACCGGCCGTGGCTGCGACTGGCGCGGAGCCGGAGGACAGCATCGCTGCGGCCCGGGCTGATTCGTTCCTGGCCCGGTTCGACGCCAATCATGACGGCATGGTCGTTCGCACCGAGGCCAGCCGAATCGTCCGCGACTATTCCTTCTCGATCCTCGATGCCGACGGCGATGGCCAAATCACCCGCGACGAGGCGCTCCGCGCGATGCGGGGGCGCCGGTGACCCCTGATCCCGCGCCGTCGGGTCACGAGCCCGGCGCGACATCGGCCGCTCCCTCCCCGCCGAGGCTCTCGGCCACCGCGCGGGCGTTCGCGGCCGTCATCGATCATCCCTGGCTCTGCCTCCTCTTCGCCCTCGGGCTCTCGGCATTGGCCGGCGCCGGCTACCGCGATCCGGGCTTCGCAGAATCAGTCTGGAAGGGAACGTGGTGGCAGGCAAAGGAGGACGATGGCGCCGTCAAGGACCGGCCTGCCGGCGCTGCAGGGGGGCCGGCGCGGGCCCCGCGTGCCGAGATCTCCCGGGGGCGGCCGAGGCGCGCAGGGCGCGGTCGGGGATCGGCCCTCGGCCGGGCCGATGCGATCATGGTGGTGGAATGCCCGCAGGTGTTCACACGCGAAGGGACCGTCGCCCTCCGGCATGTCGTCGAGCGCTTGGAAAGCCTCGACGCGGTGGCCGGGATCACCTGGCTCGACCGGGCGCCGCCGCTCAACATCTTCGGCCTCGACGAGCCGATCCTCCCCCGCGGCCCTGCCTCACCGAAGCGCTTTGAGGTGGCGCGAGCCAAGGCCCTCGAGCATCCACTCGTCGTCGGCCAACTCCTCTCCCCCGACGCCGAGACGCTCCTCCTTCTCATCACCTACGACTGGGCGCTGGTGCAGGACGAGGCCGACGTCACCGCAGCCCTCGTCGACACGGCTAAAGCCGCGGCGGCGGAATACCCAGAGGTGCCGATCTCGGTGGCCCTCACCGGCCCGGTGCCGATCCGGCTGGAATGGGTGCGCAACCGCGACGCCAACGAACGGCTCTTCCAGTTTGTCGGCTACGGCCTGATTCTCGCTCTCTCCGCCGTCCTCTTCCGGGGGCTCTCGGTCGTCGTCGTGACGGCCGCAGCGCCGGCACTGGGGGTGTTCTGGACGCTCGGGCTCGTCCGCGCGATCGGCCTCCAAGACAATCCCTTCGGCCATGTCATCCTCCCGGTGCTGTTGAGCCTCGTCGGCTTTGCCGATTCGGTTCACATGATGGTCGACATCCGCCGCGGGCTCGCTGCTGGGCTGACGCCGCGCGAGGCCTGCCGGCGGGCGCTGGGGACCGTCGGCGTGGCCTGTTTCCTGACGATGATCACGACCGCGATCGGGATGGCGTCGCTGTCGCTGGCGCGCCATGAGGTGGTCCGCGACTTCGGCTGGTCGTGCGTGATCGGCGTCGCCTGCACGTGGGTGGCGGTGCTGACGGTGCTGCCGCTGTGCTGCGTTACCCCCTGGAGCCGCGTCCTCGCCCGCGGTGCCGGCCGCGAGGTGATCGGCGGCCAACTCCACCACATCGCCCGCGGCATCGACTTCACCCTCCGCCACGCCCGGATCACCTGCGCCCTGACGATCGGGCTGTTTGTGGTGCTCGGATTCGTAGCGCTGCGGCTCGAGCCGGATGACCGGAAGGCGAACATTCTCCCCCCCGGGAGCGCCGCGCAGCGCGCCCTCGACCACCTCGACAAGGCGATGGGGGGGCTCGACGTTTGCTCGGCCGATCTCGAGTGGACCGACGGCAAGACTCCGGAGGAGATCGCCGATGTCCTCGGCGAGGTCGATGGCGTGATCGCCGCCGAATCGCTCCTCGGCCACCCGCTCTCCGTCTGCCGGCTCATCGATGCCCTCCCCGGGGAGGGGCCGGCGCGCGATCGGATGGATCTCCTCGATCTCCTTCCGCCGCCGCTCAAGGAGAGCCTCTACGATCCGGTGAAGCGGACGGCGCGGGTGACGTTCCGCGTCCCCGACCGGGGTACGGTCGCCTGCAAGCCGACGTTCGAACGGGTTGACCTGGCCCTGCAGCGGATCGAGGGAGCGCATCCCGGCTTCGAGCTCGCGCTTTCCGGCGAGCCGATCGTGCGCTGGCGCGATCTCTATCAGATCGTCGTCGACCTGGCCCGCAGCCTCGGCACCGCCGCGATCGAGATTCTCGTCGTCATGATGGTGGCCTTCCGGTCGCTGCGGCTGGGGCTGATCGCGATCATCCCCAACATGCTCCCGCTGGCCGCCGCCACCGGCTGGATGGTGGCGACGGGGCAGCCGCTCGACATCGTCTCGGTGTGTGCGCTGACGATCTGCCTGGGGATCGCCGTCGACGACACGATCCACTTCCTCTCCCGCTACCGCTTCGAGCTCAATCAGGGGCTGGGGAAGACCGAGGCGATCCGTCAGGCGTTCGCCGAGGTGGGCACCGGGATGATCATGACGACGATCGTGCTCGTGGCCGGATTCTCGGCGGTTCTCGCCAGCGACAGCCGCGACCACCGCGACTTCGCCTCGCTCGGCATCGTCACCCTCGGCATCGCGCTTTTGTGCGACATCTTCTGCCTGCCGGCGCTCGTGGCAGTGTTTGACAAGTCACCGAAGGTGTCGGGCGATCCTCCCCCTATTCCGCTCACCGACCGGGCAGCGTGACCTCGGCGCCGGCCTCCGGCGGCAAGGTGGCTGCGGCTCCGCCGGCCTCGATCGCCAGGGGACTGGTGCCCGCGGCTCGGCGTCGGACCGTCACGCTCCCGTCACGGCGGGCGGTGACGTCGACCAGGGAATCGTGGATCCGGATCGCCGTCACGGTCAGCTCCGGCCAGGTCGACGGGAGCTGCGGGGCGATCCGGCAGCCCTCGGCCGTCGGCTCGAAGCCGAGGAAGCCGTAGAGCATCACCTGCGGCACGAGGACACTCTCCATGAACTCCTCGTCGATCCCCAGGCCCCCCGGTGGCCCGCCCCCCTGGAGCGTGCCGCGTGCGTTTTCCGGGGCGTAGTACTTTCGGTAGCCTCCCTCCCCCTGCACCTCCGCATACCACTCGATGATTGCTTGCAAGCGCCGCCAGGCGTCGTCGGGCCCGTGCGTTGCCAGCCGCGCCAGAAGATCGTGGTAGCTGAAGCCGAGCACCGCGCCGCCATCCTGCACCTGGCCACCCCAGGGGATCGACTCCGGCCCCGACCAGACCCAGCAGTAGGTCTCGACGTTGCGCTTTGTCGTCGCCCGTGGGGCGAAGCGCCAGTGGTAGATGTCGGCGCCGCGCGACGTGTCGCCGTCGATCTCGCGCTTCCCGTCGAGCCAGGCGAGGATCGCCGCGGCCTGCTCGGAGGTCGCCATGCCATACGCAATCGCCTCGAGATTCACAAACGTGAAGCCGTAGTCGTGGGCTTTGCCAGTGGCGTCGATCCAGCCGACAAACCGGCCCTTGGCGGGATCCCAGAAGCGCGCTTGGAAGTCGGCCTTGATCGCAGCGACGAGGCTTTGCAGCTCATCGGGGCTGAAGGCCGCAGCCGTGACGCCGCCGGCGGGGGTGGCATCCGTCCCGGCCGGCATCATCCATTCGGGATGGCGGGCGACGGCGGCTTCGAGATCGGCGAGGCGCGCAAGGGCATCGGTGAGATAGATCGTCGCCAGACAGTCGTGGCCACCGAAGGGGAGGAGATCCCAGTAGTTGTTGCCGACACCGAGACCGGGGAGGAGCCGCTTCGTGCCGTCGGGCTTCAATTCCAGGCCGGTGCGGCCGTCATGCCCCACCCACCGGACGACGACGTGCTTTTCACGCAGAACGTCAAACTCCGCCAGGGCCCACCGCGCCGCGTGCCGCATCCGTGGGAGCGATCGGCGGAGGAAGTCGAGGTCGCCGGTCCAGGCAAACGTCTCGGCGCAGCCGCGGATGAAGAGGGCGTTGGTGATCGGATGGCGCGTGTCGATGGCGGTGATCACCGACTTGAGCGCCACAGTGGCCTCGCGGGCACCGTCAATCTCGACCGAATACCCCGTCAGCAGTCCGCCGTAGCCCGGTTCGCGGTAGAGGGGGAGATCGATGGTGACAAGCGTGCCGTCGGCCGGAGGGAGCGGAACGGGCACCCCCGCCGCCGGCTGCCAGCCCTCCTGCCCCTCGATCTGCCATCGGAGCCGGGCCGAGGCCCCGGCCGGAAGCTTCTCGGCCCCCCATTCGATGCGGGCAAATGGCGCCACGATCGTGCCGCAGCGGAAGGGGGGCGTGGTGATCGTGGCACGGTCGGCCTCGACATCAAGCAGCATGCCGCGGACAGGATCGGCGGCCGGCCGCGGCGCCGCGCCGTCGATCGCAAAGCCCCCCGGGGGCACGAGGGGCTTGAGCCCGAGTTGCTGGATCGCCCACTCGTCGCCAGAGACGGAGAAATGCCAGCCCGATCCGGTGCTCTGTTGCCAGGCGGGGAAGGGCCAGCCGTCAGAGTGGGCCATGCCGCGATGCTGCTGCATGGCGACGTAGCCCTCGTCGTCGATCCGCCGGCGGAGGAGCGACGCCCGGTAGTGCTGCCGAGGTGGCTCGGCGGCCCACAGGGTGGCGTGGGGGAGCCAGCCGTCCCAGAGCGTGCAGTCGCTCGAGGCCCGGGCGTGATGGTGGGCATGGAGCTCGTCGAGGAGCGCCAGCGCCCGCTCCTCACCGGGAACGAGAAAGTGGGGGAACTCATCGGCCGCAGTGGCTCTGCCGACCGGGAGGAGCGCGGCGACGAGCAGGGCGGCACGGAGGGCCGATCGGAAGGCTGGCATCGGGGACTCGGGGGCCGAAAAGAACGGTGGGGAAGGGGGAGGAAGAGGTCATCATCGCGTGTCAGCCGACGGGGACAAGCGGCGGCCGGCGGATGCTTGCGGCTCTGCGTTCGGAGTCGTACAACGTTGCGGTCTGGGAGGGGACGGCGGCAGGCCGTTTTTCCGTCCCTCGATTCACCTTGAAAAGTCACCAAGAGCCCCGCGACCCCGACGAAAGAGACCACGCATGGCCGCTGCCTCGACCGCCCAACTCCCCGCAGCCAAGAATGTCGGCGCCGCCCTCGGCAAGGCGCTGGACGCCGGCCGTGGCATTCTGCGGCTCTCCCCCACCTGGGTGCCGCGGAGCTTCCTCCACCCCGGCAAGCGGATCCGCCTCCACCCCGACGACTACTACGCCTACGGCCTCGACCGGGGCGGGATCGACGAGCGTTGGTTCGCGAGCACGACCGAAGCCGCCAACGAGGGGCGCGTCGTCGACGAGGGGCTGTCGTGGTGCGTCCACGAGGGGGAGCGGTTCCTGCTGCGCGACGCCGTTACCGAGGGGCAGGCGAAGCTCGTCGGCAAGGGGATCTGGGACCGCTACCAGAAGTGGCCGGTGTACTCGAAGTTCTTCGACAACATGGGGCCGATCCCCCATCACATGCACCAGTCGTTCGAGGACGCCAAGCTCGTTGGCCATGAAGGGAAGCCGGAGAGCTACTACTTCCCGCCGCAATACAACAACTGCGACAACAACTTCCCTTACACCTTCATGGGCCTCGAACCGGGGACCACGAAGGAGGACGTCCGCCGCTGCCTCGAGAACTGGAACCGTGGTGACAACGGGATCATCGATCTCGCCAAGGCCTACCGACTGAAGCGCGGCACCGGCTGGCTGATTCCGCCGGGCGTCCTCCACGCCCCGGGCTCGCTGTTGACCTACGAGCCGCAGTGGGGGAGCGACGTGTTTGCGATGTTCCAGTCGCTCGTCGAGGGGCGCGCCGTGCCGTGGAGCCTGCTGGTCAAGGACATGCCGAAGGAGAAGCACCACGATCTCGACTTCATCATCGGCCAACTCGACTGGGACAAGAACGTCGACACGCACTTCAAGCAAGCCAATTACCTCGAGCCGATCCTCGACACGTCGCGCTCCTCCGCGGGCGCCGAGGACCGCTGGATCGTCTACGGCGAGGTCGACGGCCGGCAGTTGTTCAGCGCCAAGGAGCTCACCCTCGCGCCCGGAGCCCGGATCACGATCAAGGACGCCGGCGCCAGCGGCTGGATCACGGTTCAAGGGGAGGGCAAGGTGGGCGCCCACGACGTGGCCACGCCGACGCTCATCCGCTTCGGCCAGATGACCGCCGACGAGCTCTTCATCTCGGCCGACGCTGCGGCGGCCGGCTACGAGGTGGTGAACACCGGACCGGGGCCGCTTGTGGCCCTGCGGTACTTCGGCCCTGATGTCCACGCCGACCTCCCGGCCAGCGGCCGGAAGAAATGAACCGGCCGTTGATGCCGATGAGCCGGTGAATCGCCGTCCGATCCGGCTCGTGAGCCATTCCTCCACCAGACCCCCTTTCGAAAGGCCCGTCCATGTCCGCGCACTCCGCCCCCAAGCTCCATAACGCCATGTGGCCCGGCCTCGTCGGCAAGGGAGACGGCCCGGGGCAGGAGCCGGCGATCAGCCTCGACACAATGCTCCAGCTGACGGCGGCGGCGAGCGTCAACGGGCAGAAGTTCGACGGCATCGACTACTTCCTCTTCCTCCCCCACACCGACCCTGATGCCTCCGACGACGAGATCCGTCGGATCGCCGACAAGATCGCCTCCTACGGCTTTGCCGTGGGGTCGCTGGTGGCTCCGATCTGGCCGGGCACGGTCGGCGACTCGGCCATGGGGAGCCCGGTGCAGCGGGCGAAGTTCATCGACGCGGTCCGCAAGGCCTGCCGGATTGCGAGAATCTTCAACGAGCACGGCGTGCGGAAGTACGGCGTAATCCGCATCGATTCCGCGGAGTTCGGGATCAACAAGTGGCGAGAGAATGCTTCGGCGAACACCAAGACGATCGCGGCCACCTTCCGCGAGGCGGCGGCCGTGGTGGCCGGCCATGGCGAGCGGCTCGCCGCGGAGGGGGAGATCTGCTGGGCGGGCATGCACTCCTGGAAGGACATGCTCGACCTGTTGGAGATGGTCGATATGCCCGGCTCGCTCGGCTTCCAGTGTGACCTGGCCCATACCTACCTCTACCTCCTCGGGTACAACGCACCGGAGCATGCTCTCCTCAAGCCCGGTTACTCGGAGGCCGAGTTCTGGGCCGCCTACAAGGAGATGACCGACAAGCTGCGGCCGTGGACGATCGACTTCCACGTTGCCCAGAACGACGGCAACGTCCATGGCGCCGGCGCGCACGACAAGACTGGCAAACACTGCCCCGCAGACGACCCCAACGGCAAGCTCGACATTGTGAAGTGCTCGGGCTACTGGCTCGAGGGGGCGAAAGACCGGGGCATCAAGCACATCTGTTGGGACGGCTGCATGTTCCCCAACGCCACCCTCCACAACCCGCACACCTGGAACACGATCCTCAACAAGATGATCGAGGTCCGCAGCGCCCACGGCTGGGCCTGATCGTTCCCGTTCCGCACCCGTTCCATCCCATCCCATTCCTTACCATTCCCGCTCCATCGAAGGCACTCCATCCATGGCAAAACCCCTCCGCATCGGCATGATCGGCTACGGCTTCATGGGCCGGGCCCACTCCAACGGCTACAAGCGGGTGGGGGACTTCTTCGATCTCGAGTATCTCCCCGTCCTCCAGGCGGTGGCGGCCCGTGATGCGGAGAAGGCGCAGGCCTTCGCCGAGCGCTGGGGCTACGGGCGCGTCGAGACCGACTGGCGGAAGCTCGTCGCTGCCGACGACATCGACGCGATCGACATCTGCACGCCGAACAACCTCCATGCCGAAATCGCCATCGAGGCGGCGAAGCACGGCAAGGCGATCCTCTGCGAGAAGCCCCTCTCGATGGAAGTGGCCGAGGGGGAGAAGATGGTGGCGGCGATCGAGAAGGCGGGGGTGCCCAACACCGTTTGGTACAACTATCGCCGCATCCCGGCCGTGACCTTTGCCAAGCAACTCATCGATGCCGGTCGGCTCGGGCGCGTGTTCCACTACCGGGCCGAGTTTCTCCAGGATTGGACGATCAACGCCGATCTCCCCCAGGGGGGGGCAGCGCTGTGGCGGCTCGATGCCGCCGCCGCCGGCAGCGGCGTGACCGGCGATCTGCTCGCCCACTGCATCGACACGGCGCTGTGGCTCAATGGCCCCGTCGCCGACGTCACGGCGATGACCGAGACGTTCGTCAAGGAGCGGATGCACACCCTCACCGGCAAGATGGAGCCGGTGACCATCGACGACGCCTGCTCCTTCCTCTGCCACTTCACCAACGGTTCGCTCGGCCTGTTCGAGAGCACCCGCTACGCCCGCGGCCACAAGGCCCTCTACACCTTTGAGATCAACGGCGAGAAGATGAGCCTGAAGTGGGATCTCGAAGACCTTCATCGGCTCGAGATCTTCGACTATTCCGATGCCGGGCCGGAGCGGGGTTGGAAGAGCGTCCACGTCACCGACGGCGATCATCCCTACATGAGCCACTGGTGGGTGCCGGGGCTGGCGATCGGCTACGAGCACAGCTTCGTCCATCAGGTGGCCGATTTCCTCGCGGCCTACGCCAAGAAGCAGCCCGCCCACCCGACCTTCCGCGACGCCCTCGAGACGCAGCGAGTCTGCGACGCGGTGCTCTCCAGCGCCAAGAGCCACCAGTGGGTGAACGTCAACGGGAAGCCGGTGGGGTGAGACGGGGCGGGTGGCGTTGCCGTAAGTGGCGCGGAGATCGCCATGTCAGATGACGTCGCTAGGGTTGCTGCTGTCGGTGCCCGCAGCCTTATAGGAAGTCGCCCTCGTGACCTCGATCGGCTGCAGCGCTGCCAGAAGTGTTGGCCTTCTGGCTCGGATTGCTGCGTAACGGTCGGACCACTGCATACTCAGGTGGATCTCTTCGAGAGGTTTAACCGTCTCGATGAAACTCACCAGCTTGGGATGCAATTCGGTGGAACTGCCCAGTTCAGCGAATCGATGTATCGCTTCGCGCATGATCTCGGTGGCCTCTTCGATTCGGGGCCGCAATTGCTCGGTGAGATCGTCGTGAATAGCTGTGATTGCCTGCATCTGAGAGTGAGCGAGGGTTCCCGCATCCTGTTCGGCAGCTAGCGCGATGAGAACATCGCGATCATCATCAGTGATTTGTCGGCACCTAACGCTACTTTGTTCGATTTGGACGTCGACACGATGGGCGATGCGTATGTTCGGATCACCTAAGTCCGAGGCCAGCGTCGAATTGAAATTGAGAGCTGGGCTTGGGATTCCTCGATGGAACGCATGGCCCCTCAGAGCGTGCCACAACATCCCCTCTCCCGGAGATTTGGTGTTCTTGTCTTTCCGTTTCGCGAAGCTGGCGGCGATGTCGTCGCCCTTCTTAAACAGCCTTGACAAAGTCTTGTTCGTTGTCTCCAGATACGCCGTGCTTGTTCCGAGAAGATGGACTAGCCTTCGGTTGACCTCGAAAAGGCGATCCATCGCTGCAGTCCAGTCGTCGGGCTTGTTTCTGGCTAACTTACTCAGCAACTCAGCCTCAATGAAGCGAACGAAGTCTTCGTAGTCCCTCCATGCGATCGCGAACGTTTCCTCGACGACCAAGGCCTCGATAAGCAATTCGCTGGCCCGGCAGATGCGTAAGTATTCGTCGGCTGGCAGGTCGATGCGGTGGTCGACCGCCATGAGGCCACTCACGATCGCGTGTTGCCTCGAGGTAGTCGAGCCCATCGTATTACCAACTTAATAGTGGTCTCATCGGCTACAGAGGATCTCGGGTCATGTCTTAGGCGATTGCATCGTCGCAAGTCGTGAGTTGTTGTTGGTCGCAGTTAGGGCCTTCATGCGGTCTCCGTCGACCGGCGACAGAAGTCCAACGATCTGTTTTGCATTACGTCACTTCTACGTCAGAGCGTCCATTCAATTTGTTTGTGTAACGTCTCTTCTGTAAATCACCGGTAGGGGCCTGCCCGAGTCGAGCGTAGCGAGACGAGGGCAGGCCCCTACCGGCCGCCGGTTTGAAAAG
>Ga0209598_10000488_pt1 | contig 31513 bp, 22 predicted proteins | sample M_140807_EF_Meta_FD_187317 | JGI IMG/M metagenome (GOLD analysis project Ga0209598, IMG submission 187317) | Freshwater microbial communities from Lake Montjoie, Canada to study carbon cycling - M_140807_EF_MetaG (SPAdes) (version 2) | ecosystem: Environmental > Aquatic > Freshwater > Lake...
TTACTTTCTACCTCCATGGGTTCAAACTAAGAACCTGGTCATATTAAATGTACGAAAAAATTCCATTTTTTCTTATATTTTCCTCTGTTAGGGATGTCTGCTAATTCGACAAATACTGTTATCGGGTATGGGTCTTTAAGAACTACACTTGAAATTGATCGTCTATTTGTTCAGCAGATATATATTCGCACAGCCAATAATACTCCAATTTCAACAGGGTATGTTCTATTAGCAGATGGAAAAGGTGGTACTTTTTTTGGCCCCGCTGCGATTCAAGCAGATTATTTTGCGCTAAGTTCAATGATTTCTGCCGGAACTGCTTTATTCACAAATACGTTGTCAACATCGTATCAAAATAATGTTTTTCAAATAGGTTCTGGATTTAGCACAATTCGTACTGAATTTTTAAGCACCTCTGCTAATCTGACTGATACACAAAATGGAATTTTTCAAAATATTATCGAATTATCTAATTTAATTGTTAGCATCAGCAGTTATAGTTCATTTGTTGATGCTGCAAATTTAAGTTATTCCACATTAAGTAGTTATATTCTAAATATAACAAATACATATACACCGAATACGCAGACGTATTCCTTATACAATCAAGCAATATCTTCCTTTGCTAGTACACAGTTTTTCTTTGATAGTAATTATTCTAGTCTTACAGGAAGAACTACCAATACATTTAATATATATTCTACTTCTCAACAACAGTTATATGTAAATAATTTAAGTACAATATCATCAAGATATCGGTATCTTGTAAGCGCTGAAGCAGCCAATTATTCAACTCTTTCAATCGCAATAGGTAATCAACAAATACGATACAATCAAGCACTTTCAACAGGTATGTCATCCTATATGTGCGAATTTAGCACAGTTATTGGAAATGAAGTTTCCGTGCTAGATTCATACCAATTTATGCTTACAAATACTGTTTCAACCCTAAGTACTCTTTTTTTCAGTATAGCAACCTACTCATTAAGCAGCCAGATTACATTATTGAATAGTACATTAAGTAGCGCTATTCTAAATAATGTAACATCTTTATCTAGACAACTCAGTACTATAGAAGGAACATCTATTGCAGCATTAAGTGGAACTCTTTCAACAACAGGTACTGTTTCCAATTCACTTAATTCATTGAGCACAGTTCTCCAAGTCAGTTATTCAACTCTAGCAGTTGAATTAAGTATAACTCAAACTCGTGGAATTAATTCCCAGCTTTACACACAATTTTTCCAATTAGGTCTAACACAATCTAGTATTCTAGCAAATAATACTAGTTCAATACAATATTTGAGTACAATAATCAGCAGTAATTTTAGCACAGCAAATTATCAGTTTTCAACCTTAATTAATACCAATTATTCAACACTGCTAGGAATTGGCTATAGTAGTATTTTAATAGCAAATTCACAAGTAAGATTTTCTACACAAGCCCTATTGGCTAGTACACTAACAAGCACAAATCTTTTCTTAGTGACATCCAGTAATTTACAAAGCACGTTTCTTGGAAATACTATATGTAACTCATTTAGACAGAATTTGAGTACAATTGCGGGAAGTTTAAATACAATCAGTAATGAATCAAGAGATGTTCAGTCAACACTCTATGAATCACTTTCTTCATTCAGTTCTTCTGTGTATCCTTTCATCTTTACAATGTCAAATTCGCTCAGTTCCTTAACGAGCACATTAACTGGAAACGTTTCAAATTGGACTATACGTACAGTAAGTAATGATATAAATGCTGATTTAATTACTATAAGTAATAATCTAGCAAATCCGACCGAGCAGAATAATAACTCTGTAGTTATAGAAATTAGTAATGCATTGTTAGGAATTATTAGCACAACATTTAGCACATTAAGCTCGTATTCACAGACATTTGCAGGCCTTAGTACAGCAAATGTATTTACAAATAATCTTACATTTTTAGGCCCGGTAAATGCAACACAGGGTGTTTTTGCTCAATTCTTCCAGATTTCCAATATTATTAGCACATATACTTATACGTATACGAGCAATATTCAAACATATAAACCTAATCCATATGCCAGTCAAGTTCTAGTTCAATTGTGGGGAGCAGGAGGTGCTGCTGGAACAAACACAAATGGAGGCGGTGGATCCTATGTAGAAGGTATTGTATCAGTGGATCCTACACAAATTTATAATATAAATGTCGGTGGCGGAGGAGTGTTTAGTACAATAAATTATGTTCCTTACAATGGCGCAGGTACAGGTATAGCCAATAATACAGGAGCAGGCGGAGGAGCAACTAATATTTATATTAATAATCAGTATTTCAATAATGGTTTATGTAATATCGCGATTGCTGGTGGAGGCGGTGGTGGTGGATTTATTAGTACATTTGCTGATTGGACCGCATATGATATATCTACATCGGGTATTGTACGATTTACTCTGAATGATAGTGTTGTTACTAATCAATTTCTAGGATTAAGCACTTATAGTACATATACATATGGTATTTCATCACTTTATGGTATAACAATATCATCTCCAGTAGTATTTAATAATTCAGTTAGTTCTTATGTTTTCTTTAATTTTTCAAGTCTAAGTACAGCTACATCAATAAATTTTTCAACAATTTCAAATTACTCAACATTTAATTATTCTACATTTAGTTCATTTTTAAGAAATCCGAGTATAATTTATAATTTATCAAGTTTTAGCACAGCAACATCTCCAAGTTTTGAAGCAATTTCAACATTTTCTTTTTCGCCGTTTAATCTTTTAAATTATTCCACATTTAATATGTCTACGCATAGCACATTTCAATCAATGACATCTTCAATCATATCAACAGGATTTTTAAATAGCACACTTGCGCAATTTGTAAATTCTACCATTTATTTACCGTGTGGTTCATGGGGTGGTGCTGGTGGTATTGCTGTTGGCTTAACAGGAGTAAGTCCATTAAGTACAATTACTGTCAGTAGTATTTTTTCTCTTGGAGGACAAGGTGGGACTCAAACTATTCTTCCGCAACCAATAGTAAGTAATATTCTAACCCGCACTGTAAATACACCGCCTATATTTTCAACAATTGTAAGACAATCTACGTATACAACTTTTATAGGCGATTTTGTTCCTCAATTAATGGGATATTCGCCTTATCTTTATCCCGAATTATCAACTAATCTTATTACTACATCTAATAATGCCTCAAATTATACATTTATTTCAACAAATGTAGTTCAAAATGCTTCAACCTTTATTAACTATTATTCAACGGTTCAAAATAGAGTTGCTGATAATTCAAGCACACTGGCATTTTATTATACAGTACGAGACCTATTTTCTCTACAAAATGTATTATCTCCGGCAGGAATACCCGCAGGCACTACATCTATTGACTACACTACAGATAAAAAACCAACAAGTATTTATTCTGCTGATTTAAATTTTACATTAAATCAATTAGGATCTCCGTATGGTATTGCGATTCATTTAACACCATTTCCTTTTGATCAGTCAGAACCTCTTTTATATAGCAGTGCCAGATTATATATAAGTAGTATGTTATCTACAATACAGTATACATCAAGTTTAACAAATATAACAGGACGTAGATACTATAATAAAGAAGGTTCGGTAAGTAATTATAATGGAACTTATATGACTGAGGGTGTTTATTCAAATGAACTTGATAGATACACATATAGTTATTTAAGTACACTTACTAAATATGACAATAGTATTTTAACTCCGTCTACAATTAATACAGTAACATCTGGTTGGATTCTATCTAGTTTTATGGATTCAATGGATTATACAATAAATACAAGTTCAATTATTTCATCGCTTTATAGACAGATTTTTGCTGGTTGTAACTATATTAATATTCCACCAGCATTTGCGCCATATACATATGATAGTTTTTTTCCAATCGCAGCACAATCTACATTAACATCTCTTGTTCAGCAGGGTGGATTTGTAATAAATTATAGTACAATTGGCGATTATATTACAGAGTATTTTGAATCTAGCACAAATGTAAGTTCATTACGACGAATGTATAATGTATTCGTATCAAGTGCCGGAGCAAGTGGCACAACATTAGTCAATTCTCTGCCAATTACAATATCTAGTCTAACACGCGACCCCGTTCAAAGTACTGCTACATCATTTAATACTAATAATTTAATTTCATATATAAGTAATTATTTTGGATCACAAGATTTTACACCTCAAAACTTTACAATTAATGACATTACTCTTACAATTACTACTGTAGCAGATTTTCCTACAGTTAAACTTTATATGCAAACTATTAGCACTATTCAATATGTTGCGTTTGTATCACCTACCCCACAAGTATTTTCTAATGTAGTTCATTATGGCAGAATGGGTGAATTATTGAAAGGTGCGAATGCTCTAAGTACAACATCAAACACAGCAGATACTGGTTTAGGAGGAGGAGGTGGAGGTGCTGGTTATTATGGTGGGCAAGCAGGCGCTTGGACAACTCCGGTATCATTGGTAAATCCGTATCTACAAAATAAATATTTTATCGGTGGAGGCGGTGGTGGAGGTGGTTCATCCTATATTAATCCTTTAACAGGTACTGGAAATTCTCTTCCTGGTCAAACTATAAATTCTGGTTATCGTACTCATCCTGTAGCATCTGTTTTGGGAGTTGGTCAAGGAGGCATTGATTCAAATTCATTTAATAATTATTCATTATATTCAACATTTAGTAGTATAACAACATCGCCCTTAGCTAAGAATGGTGGAAATGGTCTTGTTATTTTAACTGAATATGTAGATCCTTTTAGAATTATTATTAGTACTGCTACAAAAACCTTTATACCTTTACGAATTGACGCAACAACAAATGAAGTTGTTGTAAATAAATTAGTGATTAGTTCACCGCAAAATATTATAATGGGTCCAAGAAATCCATCCTCTTTTTATTTAGATTTTGCTAATTATCAACAGTTCTTTATAACATTAAAAGACCATTCTGTATCAAGTTTTCATTTAATTCCTCTTAGTACAGTTTTATCAAGTTTGAACTTTCAATCTGGTAGTATCTATTTGAATATAAGCACATTCTCAACAAATGCTTTGTTAAATTTTTCTTCTTTCAATATTGAAAATACATGGACGGGTAATTCACCGGGTGTTTTATCATCATATGGTAATCGTAGCACATATTTATTTGAATATTCCGTTTTTAATAGCAATGTCTATCTAACAAGGCCGCGGACATGGTAGATGAAAAACCTCCGATGTGATTAGGAAGACAATGTCTTATAATAAAACTTGTAACGTGGACGTTTTAAAAACGTTTGATTTACGAGTAAGAGCTGCCAATAATTTTTCACCCGGTTTATATAGCACATTAACTACTGGACCTCAACAGGTTTATGGTTCTCCACTTACCTGGGAGTACATTTTATTACTAAGTGATGTTCAAGCAATTAAAGTACAGCACTCAACAATTATTTCTAATGATTATCTAATTTTAAGCACTAATACTGTATACATTAGCACATTATTAGATAATACTCTAAGTACACTTAGTTCATATGTTTTTTCCAATTATCAACAATTAGAAAATAGTAATGTTTATTTACAAGGAACATTATTATATAACGTTTCTAATTTTTATGATCAAACTGATATGATTCCATATCCATCAACAATTTCTACAATTGTATATAATTTTAGTACACTTAGTACACAGATTCACAGTATAAGACCAACTTTAACTTTTCTTTCAACAACAAGCACTCTTTATTTATATGAGATAAGTACAATTAAATCAATATATCCATCGCTAATTCCTTCAATTTCTACTATATCTAGCCTTAATGTAAACTATAGTAGTCTTCTTACCTCATCACTAAAAAAATCAGAAAGTAATCTACAATCTACTGTATCTGCGTCTATATATCGTTATCTATTTAATGCTTCTACAACATTTCATTCATTCCAATCAACTTTAGGATATACATCTACTTTTTTACTTTCTACATATTCATCCCAATATCTAATATACAGCACAATAAATGGAATAACATTTAATGATTCGTTCAGCACTATTCAATCCAAATTTTCTTCTTTTAGTACACTTGTGGGATATCAATTATCTTCTGTTGATGTTTTATACTCCAATAGTATTTTAGCACAAATTAGTACAGCTATATCATTACAAACAAATAATATTAATAGAAATTTTTCTACGTTAAATTCATCTATTACTGGCACATACTCTACTCTTATAAATACAATAAGTACATCACAGAATATAATAGATAATAATAGCACAGGTATATATAAATTAAGCACGCAATATACTACATTTCAAACATTATCTATTGGTGTTGCTTTATTAGATTTTTATAGTAGTATAAGTCGTCCGCAAACGTTTTATGGATTGGACTTTTATCTAAATAATATGCCTATTTCTACATATTATCTTCCATCAACTCTTAGTGCAGGAGACATAATAATAAATCAGTCAATAGCGGCGAATTATTTGGAAAATCAATTTAATTATAATAGCACAATTTTATCATCATTGTTTGCTTTAAATACATCAAATGCGTATTACAATATTATCAAAGCCTACCGCGCAAATAACATACCTCTACTTGATACAATTTGTAATTCCATGTATTTGTCATCTTTTATTAGTTCATTTAGTAATCCTTCTCTAATTAGCACGGCGTATGGTCAATATTCTACACAAGTAAGAAGCACAATATCACAAACATATAAAATTGTAGTTCTATCTGAAAGACTTGGAATACGAAATACTTCTAATACTTTTATAACAGCGACAAATCAATCTTCTAGCAGAAGTTCAATTAATGGTTCTGCGTTTTTGTCACTATCAAATGAAATGGGCCTTTTAACATCTACAAGTTTTAATAATTTAATTACATATACATTTGGTTCATTTCGTTCAAATTCTGAACTAACACTTCGTGTTCTAAATCAAGCAGAGATATCAAATTATACAACAATGTCTAATTATATATCAAACATAACAGATCATACTATACAAGATGGATTCTATCATAATTTATCAACATTATTTAATTCAGATTTTTCAACCACAAAAGGAATTATAACAAGTACTACACTAAATCTTCTCAATACTGATTCAACTTTCATACGTTACTTATCTTCAATAAGTTCTTTATCTACATTTTATTATTCAAAAATATCAACATTTCAAAGTACTATTTTTAAAATAACACAATCAACATTTGCTTCATCACTCAGTAGTGTAAGACTATTTAATAGTTCAATATTAGGTACCCAATTATCATTTTTTGGACCTATTACATCATCATTCTCTACATTTTTGGAAAAATCAGTATACTCAACAATAAGTACAGTAATGAATGAAGAAAATATAAGTTTAAGTAATTTTATCTTATCTACAAGTAATAGTTTACACAGTGACTTAATTACTCTATCAAATGAAATTGATACTTATAATGCTAGTCAAGCAATAATTGTAAGTAATTATGTCCAATTATCAAATACAAGAGCATCCAATTTTTTAAGCAGAATTTATTCTAATTCAATTAATCTAAGTATTTCGCAAATTGTACTTTCAACCTTTACAACATTAAGTTCTATCTACATTGGCGCGCCATTAACGATGTTTGAAGGTGGAACTAATTTGAGTCAACAAACGCGTTCTCCTCTAAATATATCGTACTATGGTAGAGAAAGTATACAAAATCTATTATATGTTAATCCTACAAAAAATGAAGTTGTTGTTAATAGTCTAAAGATTACCGGTAATAATTCAGTTATATTTTCAAATACAACTTCCACACTTGGTTTAGATTTGAATCAATATCAAAATTTTAATGTTGATATTCAAACAATGAGTAACGCAAATCCTAAGATTGAATTGTATATTAATCTATCAACATCGTGTAAGTTCACACAGCAAGGTACTATAAATATTAATATCAATCCCGCATCTGCGAATGAAATTGCGGCTGGACGATTTTTAAACTTGAACAATTTAGGACCACCGGTGCGGCTTAATATAACACGCGCATATGGATATTTAAAATATAAATACCTGTCCATAAATGGCGCAACCTTCATTTCAGATAATAACGATTTTACAAAGACAACTAGCACAGTATTGGCTGCTGGAAATGTCACTACTATTACAAATACAAACAATGCTAATTTTATAGGAATTGTTACAGATGATGTTGGAAATTTATATGTAACTGATGTAAATACAAATTCAATTCTGAAATTTGATACAACGTTAAATACACTAACTACTGTCGCAGATGGACTTAATATTCCGTATAATTTAACAATTGATATAAACAATAATATGTATGTAGCAAGTTTTGGCAATAGTACTATTTATAAAGTTACTCCAGCGGGTGTCAAAACAGTTGTTTGTACACAAATACCATCTCCCGTTGGCATTGTTGTTGATTCAACTGCAACCTATTTATACGTATCATCATTAGTAACAAATAGAATTTATCAGCTAGATATTACACAGGGATTCCCAATTACGGTTACATCTCAAAACTTTTTTGCTGGAAGTGGTATTGCTGGATATGCGGATGGAGTGGGAATAGCAGCAACATTTAAATTAGTTTTTGGAATGACAATTGATTCAAGTCAAATTATGTATGTCACAGATTATGGAAATAATTCAATTCGTAAAATTGTGATTAGCACAAAATTGGTTACGACAATTGCTGGAAGCACAACAGGCCAAGCAGGAAATACAATAGGAAATTCAGCCACAAGCCCTCATCCTATAAATAATCAGATTGAAGATGGTTTTCCGGGAAATGACGCTAGATTTAATAAACCTACAGGAATTGTAGCTGATAATTTAGGAAACTTATTCGTATGTGATTCAAAAAATTACGCAATTCGCCGTATTATCCTTACAACAAATGATATTATTACAATTTCGGGCAATGAAGGAGGAGGATATTTAGATGGACTAATTACAGACGCAAGATATAATCAATTATATGGTATCATAATTAATGCCGGAAAAACAAACTTATTTGCTTGTGATTTGAATAAAATCCGCCAAATTGGATACAATATTAATGCTATTACTGGTAATTCGGCCACAACAGTTGACCAAAATACAGCAACTGAAGCAGCAACGCGCTACTGTGTAACATTATTGGATACAAATGCTAGTAGACCTATTATAATGAGTTGTGTTGTTGATTCAAATCATAAATTATTTTTATTATCGGCCACTGGTATTATTTATAAGTATGATTCATCAACATTAATCCTAACCACATTTGCTACACTGACAAGTAATTTAGGATATGGTTTAACGATTGATTCTTCAAATAATCTTTATGCTACCGATGGAGTCTCTAGTATTTATAAAATTACTTCAAGTGGTGTTCTTACAAGACTAGTTACATCAACACTAATGACAAATTTGCCAAATCCTAAAGGAATCGCAATGAGCGCTGATTATACAAAACTATATATTGGTTGTTCCGGTTCAATTGTTGAAATTGAACTTGATAATTTTATTCAAGAATTCTTTAATTATACAGGTGATGCTCCACAAACATGGACACCTACAACATCACTTGTAAATGTAGAATTACGAGGTGCGGGTGGTGGTTGTTATGCGGATTATTCTTTCTACGGAAGTCCCGGCGGAACTGTTTATGGAGGACTAGCTGTAACATCAGGCCACCAATATACATTAGTGGTGGGAAGAGGTGGTGCTTCTTCCGGTGGTTGGTGGACAGGTCAAGGCCAAGGCGGATATGGAGGAGGCGGTAGTGGTGGAGATCAATACAACGGTAGTGGTGGAGGCGGACGTTCCGCAATACAATATACTGCTGGAACAGATATAGTCACTGCGGGTGGTGGAGGTGGTTCTTTTTACTATACACAAGGTGGACTTGGAGGTGATCCTAATGGAGGTGGTTCTGCTACATACCAAGGCGAAAATTATGTATATGGTGGCGGCGGCGGTGGATATAGTGGAGGTACTGGTGGATTTAATGGTTATGCTGGTGGAAAAGGTGGAACTTCTTATATTGCGAACCTTATAGGTGGTGTTAGTACAGCAGGAACTGCCGGTAATGCAGTTCACGGAGATCCCGGTGTATATGGTAATGGAAAAATTATTATTACTTCAGGTGTATTTAAGATAATTGCCGGTGACGGTACTACAACTGGAATTATAGATGGTGTTGGCTCAAATGCGAAACTTGATTCAGTTATAAGTGGAGTAACATTCACTCCGGGAATTTTATACTTTTCAGAATTTAATAATCAAACTATTCGTAAACTTACATTATCTAGTAGCAACGTTATCACAATTAGCGGTACTGCTGGAATAGCAGGAAGTGGTAATGGAATTGGAAAGAATGCCCAATTTAATGGACCAATTGACATTAAAACAGACTTAAGTGGAAACTTATATATTTCCGATTTAATAAATAACGCAATAAGAAAGATTGATATTGCGTCAGTTGTCGTAACTACATTAGCAGGAAATACAGGATCAAATGTATATCCTCCTTTAACTAACCCTGATGGTATTGTAAATCAAGCAAAACTGTTTGGACCATTTGGTATAGCATTTGATAATCCTGCTCCACTTGCTGGATCCTATAAAGACTTATATGTAATTGATGGATATGGAACATTAGTTCGCAGTCTATACGCTAATTATACAAATGCTAGTTATCCTATGAGCACAATTATAAATTACGATAATTCTACAATTAATATCTATCAAAATCGCATGAGTACAATAAGAATTAACACGAGTACAGTTACATCACAAACATTTACAGCTTATTTAAATACAGTATCATCTTATACTAATACCCTAAATGCTCCTCCATCGGGACAAAAATCAGTCTTTTTAACAGCAGCTTCTAACGCATTATTAAATACTATAACACAATCAAATATCGCACTAAATGCTTCATCACTTACATCAATAAATTATCTGAGCATTGTTACTATATCCACTAATTCAAGTGCTCAGTTTACAAGTATTTCATATAATGCCAATGTATTCTTATCAAATGCCAGTAATCTCCTAGTAAATAGCCAAAGTAATTCCAATTCAGCCTATGATGCGTATGATTCAGCAGCTGCCAGTTTTACAGCCGCATCAAATGCTTACATTGGCGCAGTGAATGCTGCAACACAGACTATTGTTGAAGTAAATTACTCATTTACAGGATCAGACCAACTTTTTACTGTTCCGACTGGAGTTACAAAAATTACAGTTGAACTTCTTGGTGCGGGTGGTTCAAGTGCGTATACCGGAGGTGGAAATGGACCCAATTCTCAAGGTGGATATGTATATGGTGATTTAAATGTAGTAGCTGGTCAAATATATACAGTTGTAGTTGGAGGACAATTAAATGACGGAGGCTCTCAATATGGAGGCGGATCTGCTGGTTCATATGGATATGGAGGAAGTGGCGGTGGTCGTTCTGCGCTTTTGCGATTTGGTCAAGATGTAGTAACAGCTGGAGGTGGTGGCGGAGATGCTTATTATGTCCCCGGAGGACGTGGTGGTGGTTTGGTAGGTGAAAATGGTTATGGTGGGGCGCAAGGTGGAACTCAATCAAGTGGTGGATATCCTTCTGGATATGGCGGAGGATATGGTGGATATCAAAATGGCGGATATGGAAGTGGCGGTGGAGCAGGTGGCGGCGGTGGATATTATGGCGGAGGCGGAGGCGGAGGATGGCAATTGGGTGGAGGTGGCGGATCTTCATATGTAGCAAGATTGACTGGTGCTGTAGTAAATACACAAGGAGGTGGCGCGTATTCACCATATCACGCAGCTGAATATTATCCTCCCGGAACAGGACACGGTAGAATTAAAATTACATATTTGGATACTGGAGGTGGAACAGGAACAGGAACAGGAACAGGAACAGGAACAGGAACAGGAACAGGAACAGGAACAGGAACAGGAACTGGAACAGGAACAGGAACAGGAACAGGAACAGGAACAGGAACAGGTACAGGTACAGGCACAGGACCGCGTCCAGCGGGTCCTCCAACTAATTTACAAGCGTCTATTTCTGGTGGAGCCTTAATAACAGGCTGGGATCCATTTGAAGGTAGTGCAGCTGATTATTATGATGTCTATATTTATAGATCTACTGACGGTGTAAATTTTAACTTATTAAATAATACAACAGTATATACAGCATCATATAGTTTCCCAAATCTCCGACCTGATAATTATTATTATTTCTTTGTAACGGCATGGTATGGTCCAGATTCATATACAGAAGGACCTTCTGGAACTGTATTTAATGGATTACAAGTGTAAATCAAGTAAATCCTTCCCGTTTTAACATTTCCGAAGCCCATGGCTGAAGAACACCCTTTTCTACTGCGGTCGGTCTATAAGGCCACGGCGATAGATAAACAGCATTAGACCAGCGACCCAAACGTGGCCATCCAACAAATCGCCCTCCAAGTTCTACCGCAACATTTGTCCCCACTTCCGTTTCACAAGGATTTACCAGCAGCCAGAATTGATTGCGGGAATACTGAGGATACTTAGCAAAAAGCCCCTGCGACTTCCGCACAACTCCCTCAAAGAATTTAATCAACCACTCCGTTGACCAAATCCCCGCCTGAAACGAAAAATAACAATAGGGGTCAACAGAAATTTCCCGCCACAGCAACCATTCTGGCCCAGTTGGCCCCGGACAAGGCATAAGTCGCGTACAGACTACTGCTGGATTCTCAGTCATCATCGCAACTGTTTTCTCTAAAGCCGCATAATCGGGTTGCCGGTCCAAGAAGAAATCTTCCTGTAGCAATAATACAAACGCATAGTCCTTCTGTAAAAGCCGCAAAGCAGCAATTCGTGATTCAATAAAATCCGCATTTTCAATCCCCTGTTCCATCATTGTTATACCAAGTTTTACCAAACTGCTTTTCTCCTCCTCAGTTAATCCCGCACTAGCAAAATAAATCGGCCATTTCAAATCCGAAGCATATCGCTTAATTAATTTACAACAAGCCAGTCCTAGTGAATTGTATTTCGGACAAGAATTGATAAGGATGCACACTGAGTTTGACATTTAAATAATACCCCTCGTGATATGTTTAGATAGGATGTCAGTAGCAAGGCACCCCATAACCGGGTCACCGATTCGGATTATTCGCTCGGAAGCACACATATCCCGCGACCAAAAAACCCTTATTTATCTAACACCCAACGCTGAGCCTTCAAATCGCTGGGCCCGTTGGCAAACCCTTATTTCCGATAAAGAGTGTCTAGCAGTGTTAGACCCTGTGAAACCGAATTATCTTCTTCTGTGGAATGTTCTTTCTCCCGAAGATGTCATCTTCTGGACCGACTGGTTAAAAGTAAATAGCAAGACACTTCATATTCTTTTCATCTCAGCAGCTATCGCTGGACAGCTCCCCGAGGAAGTTCTTCAGTCTGTGAATATCATTTGCTATAATGAAATGTTTGATTTATATCCATTTATTGAGACTGAGTTCCAAAATGATTCCCCAATTCTTCAAGTTGTATTAGCAATCGCAACGGTTTTTCGCTATAATCGTTTAGTAATTGACGAAACCCTTGATTTTAGTCAAGCAGGTGAATCTGCTAGAATCTACGAGAAGCAAGAAGGAGAACTTGTACGCACACCTCTTGTCGCATCTATAATTCCAAAATTCGTTCTAATCCAACAGTATTTCCAGCATCCACTGGCTCGGCGCAGTCGCGAACTAAAAGAATGTCTTCTTCGGAATATTAAGAATCCTTTTATTGACGAGATTCATTTACTCAATGAAATCAGTTATCCGGAATGGCTAACGCATCCCAAAATTAAGGAGCATGTAATCGTAAATCGCCTGAGTTTTGACGCCGTTTTAAGTCACATAAAAGCGAATATCCCTGCTAATACAATTGTAGCGTTTGCAAATACAGATATATATTTTGATGGAACAATTAAGCATTTATATAGTATTTCTCTAAACAAGAAATTCCTTTCACTTCTCCGCTGGGATGATCCGAATTTACCGCAAATCCAAAATGAAGAAGATAGGCAACCCTCCAAGATTTTTGGACCGCGGCCCGATAGTCAAGATACATGGATCCTGAAATCGGATGATGTAACATTTGATCCACAGACCCCAGATTTTCAAATTCAGTTTGGAAAACCCGGATGTGATAACGCGCTCAATGTTGCTATGCTTAAGCAAAAATTTCTTATCGCAAATCCTGCTTATACAATTAAGACATATCATATTCATCTTTCTGCGATTCGCGATTATAATCCCCAAGATATTATTGAAAAGCCTATGTACTTATATATTGATCCTACAGCTCTCCAAGAGTATAAAGCAGTTCAAGCACTAGAATCCTATAAGCTTCCTGTGACGAAAGCCTCTGCCACCGCAAATAAAATTGTAAAACGTCAGATTAAATATGTGAATGAAAACGCAGCCGCTACAATCTGTTCCATGTTAAAGCGCGGAAAGGTCTGGAACTATGCAATAAAAGAAGATAACGAATATGTATATCCTGCGCATTCTGCCGCAACAATCTATCATCTTAAAAATAAATTTATGTCAGCAACAGGTCTCTTTTACGGAATGAAGGATATTTACATTGGCAAAAATCAGGAATGGCGGGAAGGATGGGAAGCTAACACAACAAATATTCTAGCAACTACTCTTCATGTTCCTTCTCTTCTAGCAATACAAATGACTAAAGAATCCGGTACAAATATTCCGCTCTGGTGTCTTCATTATCTTTCCAAGGTTCTAGAAGTTCGCTCGGATGTCCAGCAGAAGACTGGTTATTCACCTGAGTTTCTTGTCTGCCAGAAGAATGATATGGGCGATTTTCTCGGTATGCTGGAATGGTCACAGCCAACAGGTGCGAAAGTAAATCTCGTTCCTTATGATGAGAAACTTCAATACTATGCGGAAAACTTATTTCCTGTAGAGCCAACCAAGGCACTTATCACGCCAAAAGATATAGCAAGTCTGCGCGAATTAATTCCGGCCTTTCTTAAGGAATCCCCTAAAGAAAAATCCACAGTGGTTTTCTGTATTGAGGACGATGAGCAAATCTTGTCTCGTGCTTGGTTTGAGCGAATTCAAGCAATTACATTTGCTGGTTGGCGTGTTCATCGTATTGGAGCAAAGACAAGTCCTAAGAATATTCTACAAGTTATTAGCCAAGCAGACCTTCTAATAGGACAAGCCGATAGTAAATGGTCTTCCCTATCATGGATGTGGTGCTTGAAACCCGGTGCTTCAGTAATGGAAGTTATGCGTGACACTACTCCCTCAGGTGAAAACATCCATCTAGCAGGTATCTCTTCCCTCCAATATATTCTCATTGTAGCAAAGAGAGAACCGATTGATTTTCAGCGCGAACACGCAGCAAATGATATTAATCTAGCTACTAAGAACTTCTGCTATGAAAAAGCAGTCGCAGCTGCGATTCCCAAGGAAATGAAACCAACGATCATTGTGCCTAAAGACCAAACAGGCCTTCATGCTCATAGCGGTGATACATTCCGCGAAATGGTGGATATCTGGGCCGAGCGTGGATATATTCAACTCCAACACAGTAGTACTACACCATATGTATGGCTAAACAATATTGGCAGTATTCTTCTCTATGATCGCCCCACACTTAAGTGGTTAGAACCGAATCTGCTCTTTGAATTTGCTTTTTTCGGAAACCCTCTTCCCCCGCTTGAACTCTTCAAGAAGTCTAGCACATGGACATTTTGGCCGCGTAGCCCGCGCAAGGTAGAAGAATTCGTACAGCAGCATATTCCAACATATGAGGAACGCACTACTGAAACAATCTTTCTTGGAAAAGTGGAAAATGGCGTTCAGATGAAGAATCGTCCCCTAGCGTGGCAGCCCCATATTCAAAAATGGTCAATGCCTCTTGATTCTACAGGTCAAGCATATCCTTTCACACAAGATGAATATCTGCAAGAAATCAGTAAGGCGCGATTTGGTCTCTGCTTGGCCGGATACGGAAACAAGTGTAATCGTGATATTGAATATTTTGCCACCGGGACTGTTCCCCTTTGCGCGCCTGAAGTGGACATGAAGTATTATATTAATCCGCCCAAAGAAGGTGTCCATTATTTGCGTGTAGCGACGCCGGAAGATATCAAGCCTACGATAGAAAAGATATCAAAGGAGGTCTGGCAAGAGATGTCTAAAGCATGTAGAGACTGGTGGCTGGAAAATGCCTCAGCGGAAGGAATGTTCCGTCTAACTATGGCCGCTTCACGCGATCTTAAGAAAACGGTGCTGATGCTCTAGAAAAGATATAAGAGTCTTTGTTTTTTTAACAGAACTAAGTTTTCGTAGTTGACTAAATATCCATTGATTAAATCGGTATACACTGGGGTCTTTTTGATCATTCCAGTGTGTATGAATGGATTGAAGAGATTCGCCCGCTACTGTAATTCCGCAGAATCCCTCCTTACGCCCAATTCGCCATTCTGCTTGTAACATATCCGGTGTTAGATCTCCTTGCCAGAGTCTCCACCATCCATAATTAATCTGCTTAGGAAAAGCCATAAAACCAGCAGGCCATTTTCCAAGACACCAAGTACGAAGATCTTCTAAGCATCCCTGTTCAAAGAATCGGCTCGTAGCACATAATTCTAGCCACTTTGTAGTTGTCTCAATATCACGTATATAGAGGAACCCCGCATTATAAAATCCGTACAGTGCGGAATCCCTTTCCCGAATCATATGAGGACTAAGGACTAATCGGATGGTTTCATGAATAACCGGCAGTGGACCTAAATGACAGATATCTGCGTCGCAAAAGTATGCGCCAGAGCGATTAGCAAGCTGTTCTTCTGCTAGAGCCCAAGCCATTAAGCGTGTTTTCTCCGAGCAGAAATCCGCAAAGAGTGTTGGAAATGTTTTTCCTTTCATGAGTTCCATTTGACTCCGATTCAATCCAGTATACGCATTTAGAGCATTTTTTTGAATGAATTTTTGTCCCTTGTACCCGATTGCTTCAATGGCAGCAGTGGTCTTAGAATCCGTATATATATAGACTGCTGGAGGCACTGGATTCCATAATTCAAGAGTAAACAGTAGAAGTTTTAAATCTTCAACTGCGTGCTCGTTTGCTAGAGTCGCAACAGCCATCTTTACTTTTATTGGCATGGGTTTTTAAGTCTGTGCTTTGTCCGTATTCTTTAAAAAAAATTTGAACGCTAAACCTTTTTTGGTTTTGGCTGCAGTTGAGTAAAATGAGTAGACTTGATAATTTTAAGACAATGGATGAGTGGAAAGCAATCGCGGAATATCATAAGAAGCAATTGGAAATTGCTGAACAGAAAGTGCAGGAACTTTCTGCCCAGCCAGATCTTATCTCAAATGCCGAGTTTACGAAGCGTGTTACAGAGATGATGACTGGAAACAAGAGGCGACTTTGGTCATGGAAGAAGGCCATTGAGATTGGTCTTGTGGAGAATGTCCGTGAGATTCTAGCAGATTGCTATGATAATTACATTGACCCAACTGAAAACGAAGAGTTTGCTGCAAAGGCAAAGGAGGTTCTAGGTCCATTCGGCAGCCGAAAGTGGCAACTCTTCATGCTGAAGGTCTTTGAGGATCTTGTGAAGAATGATTGCTTTATCCAAGAGGATGGGACCATTGACACCTTTGAGGATACTGCTGGAGGCTGCGATGAGATAACATGGGATGTAGGATATAATATTATTAAGGAGACTAATCTTCAAGGAACAGTTTTGGCTTACCCCACTGTATAGTTCTTTCAATCTTCGCCTGCGACATCGGGGTCTTATAAAGCCGGAAATCAAACAAAGCACCACGAAAGCGTTCATCCTTATTTGCATACTGAGTTTCAACCACCTCCCAGTTGCTTTTTCCAATATAATTTGCGGCCGTTAAACTTGTCTGCGGCAAATGTCCATCTTCCTCAGTATACATATCGCGCCCATCAATGTAGACTTTCCATGTCGGCCGGAAGGATTCCGCATCCGTCGTAGTTAAACAAATATGTTGCCATTTCCCGAGCAGAATTGCTTTAGGGACCTTAATGCGCATTTTTCGTTGCCGAGCATCCCAGATTTCAAACACTAAAGCTGCAGTTGGTATTAAATCCTGCGCAACCGAGAAATCCTTCTCTTCCAGTGGTGTATCCACTGGCCCAGGTCCTTCACATTCCCATTCATCCACATTTGCATCCGAAATCTTCACAAAGCGTTGAGGAGAAACTTCCTTAGCTGCTTTTGTACGGCAGACACGATCACTATCCGAAGGCCGGGCCTTATTAAACTCCATCTGCTTCGGGTCTATGTCACCGCGCCCATCAATTCCTAGCAGAACATTATCTTGTCCCGAGCCATTTCCAAAATCAAAGATTCGCGCATTATTGGTAAAAGCATCAAAGCGTACCCAGCAACTGACTGCTCGTAAGTATCGGAGTTTCACAGCAGAACCAAAGGCTAATTCCTGTGTTTCACCCAAGCGGAGGAATTGCTCAGCCGGCGGAGCATTTTTAATGGGAACACCGCGCTCTAAGAAACTACTTTGGATACGATTTAACTCCAATCCCTGTGTTTTACCCTTCCGAGGATCTTCATCAATCTTTACATCACCAAAACGACTTATACTGGCATTTTCTCCATAATCCACAAAATCATCAAAGAAACGATACCAGACCATAATTCCCTCAAAGAACCATAATAAATCTTTAATTTCAGGCGGCGGTGAAGCATCCTCAATTTCGCGGTCGCCAAAACCATCTTGTGTTGCCAAAGCGCACTGAGCTGACCATTTATCACCGTCTTTTAAAATGCGACAATAGTCAGCGCGACCATCTTTATTAGCATCATTGTAATAATCATCACGAGAAATACGGAAACCTTTTCCAACCGTTTTAGATTTAAAGGTATAAGGGTCCAAGCCTTCAGTTCCTGCTAGAGCACATGCCACAATCATGGATTTAGAATCACCTGGTCGCATTACAACACGACAAAAGTCATTTTTAGCACCATTTGCTTGAATATCCGCATAAGCTTCTGAATAGCGGGGATCTCTTAACATGCCATAATCTTCCATTGATTGTCCAGGTACAATATCATATCGTCGCGGGAAGAACTTAGAAAAATAGTTGGGAGAACTAACATCCTCAAAACCTTCAAGCATAGCCGGTTTCCAAACACGAACATATTCATACAAAGCAATTCCTATAACTAAGACACATGCTAGAAAGACGAGTGTTTCATTTGACATCCCTATGTTTTCCACCGCTTTTCTTCTGCTGGGTATAAACGATTATAAAATAATCCACGGTATCTAATAGGAAATGGATAAGCAGAAGGGAGGAGCTTTAATAGCAAAAGGTGATTACGGATGTCTTTTTAAGAATCCAACACCCACATGTCTCAAGACAGGAGAACCTATTAAAGCAGAAATAGGAAAAATAATTGTAACATCGGGCAGTGGTCAACAAGAAGAACTTACAAAAACTGCCATTCTTAAAAATGTTCCGGAGTTAAGTAATTATATTATTGTTCCTACTCAGGCATGTAAAGCATCACCTATACAACCCGACCAGGATTGGAATAAATGTAGTTTAACTGAAAAAACAGGGGACTTTTTAGTCCTAGGAATGCGTGATGGTGGCAGAACATTAAAGCAGGCAATAGATAAACCCGCTTTTTTCTGCCGGAACTTTCTTTCTATTTTAGAACATCTGCTAGAAGGATTACTTCTTCTTCATACAGCCGGATGGAATCATACAGACATTCATGATAATAATATTATGATAGATGCGAAAGGAACTCCGCGATACATTGATTTTGGCTTAGCATCAAGTAAGCAAAATCCGAACAAAAAAGAACTTGAAAATTTCACAGAATTTAATCCTCGTCTTGTTTTCATGCCTCCCGAATATCATGTTTATGCATTATACTTGAATCGCCGTGATCCTCCTACCGCAATTCAAGAAATCGCAAACTCATTCTGGTATTCTGCTCTAGAAACATTTATCCAGAAATATCAGCCCATTAAGCCAATTCTTGAGAAGTTGGCAAGAGATCCTACAGTACAAACTGACGCAGTTACATTTTATAGGACACATGGAGATAAATTAGATGTTTGGTCTCTTGGTGTCTGTTTTTATAATATATTACTACATTGTCTAACATGGCCATATTCAAAACAAATTCCCGAATTTGTAAAAGCCACTCCACGAATCAAGACTATCTTAGCCATGATGCTTGAATTTGACCCCCAACAAAGAGGGTCTGTAAAACAAATCTTAGAATTAGTGAATCCTTATAATCGCTTCTTGCGTGTAAATCGCTTGGCACCTATCGCTCCACCCTTCTCCAATAAAATCCGCATGCGTCGGGGAACACTAAAGAATCCACAGAAGAGGGTATAATTTAGTGATTTTCCCTGTTTTGTATAATCACGACTTGCTGTCTTAGGATCAATTATTAAGACACCATCTGCGTCTAAACGCGTAACAGGCTGCGACCCAGGTTTATGAGACCAGTAACCATCAGGGTCTTGTCGGTAGAAATGATAATCATCCATTGGGTCAATCACCAGTGCGATTTTACTATATCCTATGGGGCTTCGTTGATTATATTTAATTTTCCGCATCGTCGGAACATCCTGCTTAATTAATTTAACCAGGCTTTTACAACGAGCATAACTTTCACGCCGCAAACGCTTATTTGTTTTGCGTGTTCCACCGGGCTGATGATATGATACTTCACATTTATCACCGCCATGTTTAGCACAATCTTCTACGCGCCGGTAATCCATTGCGTTCATTGCGTATGAGAAACAATTGTGTGATCTTCGGACGGTTGGTGCTTGAGTCCATCTGTCGGGATCAAACTCGGGCTCGTCTCCAGAGATGGGGCTGAGATGGTAACCTTCACCATGTTTTGCGCAGAGGAGTCTTCCTGTGCGGGTTTTTTCTGGACATTGTTCGTCATTTTCAAGACGGGCGCGGCATCTAATACCCATGTCTTTTCCCTATTATTAGTCGCAGAGTTTTCAATAGGACCCGGAGTTTGCACAGTTATAATATCAGATGGACTAGGCGGTAAAATACTTTGAGGACTTATTCCTCCCGCAGCGGAATTAGTTCCTTCATTCACTTTATAAAATTCATCTTCCACTTGACGCATGACGATTTTTTCCACCGAATTACAAAAGAAAACAAACTGATTTTTATGCGTCGGTTTATGAATATGGTCTCCAAAATGCCCTGAGTAGCGACCACTTAATTCTAAGTACTGCCACCCCTCCGATGTAAGTTGCTCTAGCACAGTATTAAGTGAAAAATATTTTTTATCAATCTTAAAAAGTGCTAGAATACCATTGCTCATTGTAACTGCCAATGAAACAGCCCATGTGCTCCAATAAATTGTATCAGATGATGTCACTGAACTAACTGAACCCGGTGACTGAATACTAAGAAGAGCCGGTACTAATAGACTTCCAACTGTTACAATAAAACGCATAATATTAAAAAGACAAGAGACAAGAAGAACACGGTCACGATAATATTTAATAACTCCGCAGAAACGTATAACCAAGATTCGTTTTTGTAGGTCATTTAGTTCAGGTATCTCAAATAACAGGTCTTCAATTTGAATTTGCTTAATATTTGACGCCGACTGCATTCTAGTTTAATGTAGGAAATGTTCGCAACATATAATCAATAAAGGAAGGAATGCCAACATCATAATACACTCGGCCTTTATAGTCTGTCTTATTAGGAAATCCCGCACCATAACACCAAATGGATACACCTTCTGCTAATTGAGCAGTGGTTGAATTATATGCTGATAGCTCCACTACCGCGCCTTCATTTTTAATACTAAGACCCCTCTGTTTGAATCCAACGCAGTAAATAACATAATCACAATAACGAATAATTCGTGTAACATCTTTTTCAGACTCTGTCAAAGAAATCAATGTACATACTGGCATTTCTCCTGCCTGAATACTATCTGCAATTACAGCTGCTTCTTGTTTAATTCCATCATATTCATCATCGCGACTAAAGATAAACGGTTTAGGTCCTCTATAGACTCCGTAGATACGTGAACATAGTTTTGATAAATTAGACAATACAAGAGTACCGCTATGATTAAGGCCAAACACCATAACACTTTGTCCCTTTTTTACATAATTTCCTAAGCGACCCACATCTAACGCAATATCAAGAGGTATACAAGGCACATCATAATTTAAGACTCTTGGCTGAATACCCGTACATAAGATTACAGTTTCTGCTAGAATCACTTTTCCCGAATCAAGAGTTACATGACTTACACCTTCTTTTATAGTAATTTCTTGAACAGTAGCAACTTCTCGTTTCATTTGTGCCAAAATGGGTGCTGCTAGTTCTTTAATTGCTTGTGCTATGATTTTTAAAGGCACAATATCATTTGCCACATATTCATGTAAATAGGGTACCAGCAGATGCTTAAAACGAGGTACTTTATCAAGAGCATTAATAATCTGTTGCGCAGTTGTATTACTTTTAACGCAGCACCACTTTTCCATCAAGTCGCCACCAAAAAAAGTAGGGTCTATAATACATGTTTCAGCCAAAATAGAATCAGATAAAAAGGCAGATGCTAGAAGTCCACAGATTCCCGCACCAATGATACAAACACGAAAAGGTTTATCTGCCATTACCTACCATACGCCTTTACAATTTAAAAAAATTTGAACTATTAACAATTCATTTTTTTAAAACAAATGATGTCGTATACTGATGAAATTCGGGAAATTTGCGTATGTATTTCGCAGCAATTGGGCGTAGGTCATTCGGAGAAAGTCTATCAGGAGGCTCTAGCAGTAGAACTTAGAATCCGAGGATATTCAGTTGAACTAGAACGTGTTGTTCCTATAATGTATACACCCACAAATTCAAACATTAATGTATGTGTTGGATATGCTCGTCTTGATCTCCTCGTTAGTAAATCAAATTTTCCTCCTCTTGTGATTGAACTCAAAGCGGCCGCTTCTCTTTCAGCAGCTTCGCTTCGGGCACAAGTTCAAGTGTATCTAAAGGCATTGCGTTCTCAGTATCCGAATATTCTAGGTATTGGTGTTCAGTTCATGCAACCGGGCACAAAAGAAGTATCCCTAAATGAACGTGTTCAAATTGTGGATGATGAGCCTAATCCTATTATAGAAGGAAGTGTACAATCAGTAACAATTAATATTTAGGGTACTTTCCAGAAGAGGGTCCACGCACCTCTTCCAAAATGTTCACATCGTACACGAGAACAATCAATTTCTTTTTTCTGTACAAGTGTACACATTGCCTGTAAGACACCATTCCATCCATTTAATAAATTTGTATCATCCATTACCAGAACAGTTTCCTTATCTGCTAGTGCCAAACAGTTTCTAGCATCAATAAGAGGTGTAGGTTCTATATGATCTCCATCAATAAAGATTAAATCTAGTTTCATGCCCGGTTCTAATGTATTAAATTCTGGTATAATTTTTTTTGAGTCACCAATATAAAGTGTATGCCGGCCCGGAAAGTGTGTATCAATTAACTTTTTACATTCATTAACATATCTATGAACACCAATATCTACACTTATTACTCTAATATCATCCCGAGCAGAAAGAAAATAGGCTGAACTTACACCTGTATTAAAACCAATTTCTAAAATATTTTTAATCTTAGGATTAGCAATAAGATAATCTATAAAGTATTTACATTGGTTTATTTCACTACCTCCTTCTACTTCTTCGGTGATTGATATTTCTTTTAGACCTTCATTATATTTTGTAAAATTTGTATATGCTTTATTATGTTCCATTAAAATTTATATATTTTCTTCCTTAAGTTCGGGGAGTATAAATTACTTCTGCTGCCCTTAAACCATTAGAAACATAAGGAAGAAAATCCATAGGTGAAATTGTCGTAGGATCAATATACCAATCTTCATATGGCTGACAAAGAAAGTCAGCGCAAACATCACCTGCTAATAGAATATATCCATGCTTAGACATTACTTCGCGAATCGCGCTACGCGTTGCTGGCCCAACACGATAGAAGTCATGTTCAATTGTTATAAGACGAAATCGTACAGTTGCCCATGGAAAATGATTGAGTGCTGGAACTGTAGCATCATCAACATCAAATGAAATAAAATCAAATACTATTTTTTCATCTGGCTTCTTTCCTAGAATTGTATTCCAATCGCATGTTGTCACATCATCACAGAATGACTTTGCCTTTCGGTTTACTTGATTCCACTTCCAAGCATCAATATCTAAATCAATCATAACTCCGTCCCAACCCAGTTGTTCAAGTGTAAGTGTATTATTTCCCCAGATACCATGTCCGCATCCAATATCTAAGAAACGACCCTTATTTCCTAGCAAACGAGCAGCAAATTCATCTTGTAAATCCGCAGAACGAGTAACAAACTTCTGCGCCATAGGAATTTTCTGCTTGTAAATCACTTCAATTCCACGGACACCGTAATTTGCGTACTTCATAAAAACGGCAGGAGCTACAGTCTTAGGGTCAACATACCAATCCGCAAATGGTTTATACATAAAATCATTACATACATCGCCTGCCAATAGAAAGTATCCCGCATCTGCTAGAATACGTCGCACAGCCTCTTTTACTGCGGGACCAATCATAAATTCATTGTGCTTGAGTGTTAAAACACGAAAACGAATTGTTGACCAAGGAAAATTCTTAACACATTCAAGAATATTTTCATCCATATTGAAAGAAATATAATCAATGACAAGAATATCCTCGGGCTTCTTCTGCATAAGTTCGTGCCAGTTTACAGTAACTGGATCCGCGACACAAAGACGGGACTTGCGAATACGAGTATTAAACTCCATAACCTCCCTCCGACTATCAACTAGTGTTCCCTTCCATCCTGCCTCCTCCAATGTAAATGTATTATTGCTATGACGACCATTACCGCAGGAAACATCTAAAAAAGTTCCCTTAAATTCCGCATCACTATCAGTCAAAAGACGATGGGCAAACTCATCCTCATGATCACCAGAGGTTGATTTAATTTGACGCATTATGTTCATATGTCTTTTAATCTTTAAACTCTTCTACCGCGGATTCAACAATAAAATGTTCCCATAATTTCTGTGCTTGACGCATCCACAGTTCTCCGACCACTTCAGACTCTATAACAAAAATTAAGGGATTCTTTAAAGAAGCAAAAGGAATTGCCTTACTAGTAGCTCTTTCAGAGTCAACAAGTCCGCATAATCCTTTAATTCGTCGTTCTAAAGGTTTTCCACCCTTAAATTTCTTTGTCCAATTCTTCCAAGACCATTCAAACTGAAGAGCAGCACATTCATCCGCAAATCCTTCTATATGACAAACACGGGTCCAACTTCCAGAGCATTTAGAGGTTGCTTTTGCTCCACCACTTATTTCTCCATTATGCTGACGTAAGCGATGATCTAAATTAATAGTTGCGCCAACATATGTGGGTCCTTCACATGAAACTAGCAGATACACATTCCATGCCATCCTATCTAGGATACTTCCATATTTCTAAAATCCCTACCGAGCACAAGTTTCTTGTATGCTCCGGCTCGGCGCGACTTACGAAACTTTCTATAAAAGATCTCTAGAAACTTGAGTGGATCATCTTCTGCGTCTTTCCCGTTTATGCGATGGCTCATCTGCTGGTCCTCCAGTGACCATTCATCGGGAATATCATTTGGGAACCATGTTTCATAGAACTCCTCCTTCTTGTTATCATCTGTTAAATCATATCCCGCAATAATTCTCTGCCAGAAAGGTGTGGCTTCCTTCAATTGAGGATAAATATCGTATAATTCGCGTAGTTCAGCCTTTGTCTCCAAACCATACAGAGCCCTCTGCTCAATCGCATGAACACGGGCAGACCTCTTCCCCTGCTTCTTAAACCAAGAGGTAACTGAAAGCATCAGACCGGGAATATTGTCATATTCAATCTCAGTCTTCTTACGAGCCTTAATCTTTTCCGCCTTGGAAAGCCCTATGAGCAAGAAGCATGCAATATAGGAATGAACCTTTAATTCTAGAATATTACTAAGTTCCAGCAGACAGTCAATTGTCTTTGCTGGAACCCCTTCCGCCAACAGTGGAATAATGTCGGCTACTGCTCCTTCCTTTCCCTTACCCTGTTGAAAAGCAATATGCCACGCACGACTGACTTCACCCTTTTCCAGAGCATTCCAAATTTCAAGACATATTAATGCTGGAATGCCCGACTTTTCCGACAATTTTCTAGCAAATGGTGCGTTTTCCTTTGTAGGTTTAACTTTATAGTTAGGAAAAGGATACCGATTAAATCCCTCCACAAAGATTTCAATAATCATATTTTCACCTGTCTGAGCCTGAATAAGACGCATTATTACTGTAATTATTGTAGCATCCATATCGCCTTCATAGTCAAGATTCTTAATAGCAACTGGCAGAGTCATATCGTACGGACAGCAATACTGAAGCCAAAAGTCAATAAGGACATTACCAAGTTCCCATCCACATTCGCTTGCTAGAATTTCTTGGGCCCAAAAGAGAGATTCGCGAAGTTTTCGCACAAGCATCGCATATGCTAGTGACACCTTAACCTCTTGCAGGTTATACAGATTACGGGTAAGCATTTTGTTATTAGTTTCACTACTAAAGTATCTGCGCGCCAACATAATCAAATTTTAGGCCACAAAAAATTGAAGGCCCTAACCGCCAAAGTTTGGGGTAGTTGCAAAGTAAAAGACGTAATCATAAAGTAAGAAATGCCTAAGAATACAATGGGTGGTAATAAGGCCAAGAAGGGCTCCAATAAGGAGGGCGGCAAGTCCAAGAAGAATAGGAAGATGGTGGATGATGTTCTGGACGATGTCATTACAAATGAAATTGTCCTTACTTCCGCTGAGTCTGAAATTATTGTAGGAAAGGTGGATAAGAAGTTGGGAAACGGAGCCTTTAGCGTTTGGCTAGGTGGAGACCGTCTTATCCGAGCAGAGATTATCGGCCGGATGACAGGAAAGGGTGGAAAGGTGTGGATTGATGTGGGAAACTTGGTTGTGGTTGACCGTGGTGATGTGAAGTCCGCTGTTCATGCGCATATTATTGGCGTTTTCAACTCCAAGCAGATTTCCAAGCTCAAGGACATGAATCTTGAGTTAGATGAGCGATTCTTTAATGGGACAATTGGTACTGGTTCAGATGATGAAGAGGGCGGGATTGAGTTTGACCGAACTGAGCCCGATGATGGAGAGGAGGTGAATGTAGATGCCATCTAAATTAACCAATCTTTCTAGGTCTATAGTAAAATCAAAAAAAAATAAAAAACAAGAAAAAAACATATTTTTTAATCTGCGTGAGGCTTTGTGTCTTCTGCTAGATCGTCCAGTGCATCTTGCTCTTGTTCTTGTTCTTGTTCCTGCTCCTGCTCCTGTTCCTGCTCCTGTTCCTGTTCCTGTTCCTGCTCCTGCTCCTGTTCCTGCTCCTGCTCCTGCTCCTGTTCCTGCTCCTCCTCTTCAATAGCATACGCTGCCGTCAATTCTGCCTCTAGAGTTACAATGTGATCCATCAAAGACTTCTTTACTTGAACTAATCCATCAAACTCCCTCTGCAAGGAAAGAAATTGATGAACAATTGCTACAAGAGAAAATCCCATAAGACTAGTAAAAAAAAGAGAAAAATTTAGATACATAACACAGTCATGTCCCGATGCTAAGAGATTATTGAAATCTTCTCGTTCAATACAAATTTTTTGACTATACTCCATCTACACTCTTACGAAATTTTCTTTTATATATCAACCAGACATAAAAAAGATAAGGTTTTGTATTTTATTTTTTGTATTTTTTATTTTGTATGGATTTAGAACTCCTTCTTCTGTACCCGAGCAAGATCCTCCCGTAGAAGGATAACCTCATTCAGAAGAATAACTGGCCAACTGCGGGGATCCTCTCCAACCTGCTGCTGGATAGTCTGAAAAGCTGAAGCATGTCGGTACTTCTCAGCCTGAATTGAAAGACGACGCTTAATGTGCAGATGCTGCTCATCAAAGGTATCCTCCAACTTGCGCTTAGAAGCACGAGGCTTTGCGGGTGGAGGAGTATACATGAGGTAAAGGGAGATCATATACACAATGAAAAGACTAGCACAGGAAAACAAAAGCCACTCCTTTGTGTTATAGAACTTGGCAAACATTCCCGCATAGTTCTGCTTGTAAACCCAAGCAGCACCACGCTGAATCTGCGTCATTGCCATTCCGAGAAAATTACTGAAGTTATTGCTGAGATTGGTATTCATTTTGATTTCTTATTTTCGCGACCAATTATGCTACAACGCGGCCTAATAATCAATTTTTTTTACCCCTAATAATCGGATACTCCACTATCCCTCCGATAACAAAGCATAGAACAGTAATCATTTGCTGGACCAGAACCTTCATGTGAATAGAGTTTGTTACAATATTGACAAGGAACCTCTTCAACAGAAGGTGCTGGATTCCGAACCTGATATGCATCAACGGCCTTCTCAACCGCTTCCTTCACTGCTCCACTCCTAGCAGTAGGATGCCAGCGAAGCCAGACTTCCACCTCATAAACATGATAGAGGTCCGCAGTCTCAAAACGGCTGCGCTTCATAGAACAAGAGAAGTTTGGACCAAAGTGATGAGCCAGCAGAAGAAGACAATTTGTCAGCCGCAAAGTATTGCTGGCCTTGTATGAACCATTTCCTGGAACAAAGACATCATAATCCCATCCTCTTCCGCTAACAACCTCTTCCAATGTGACCTCGGGATTTACATTGCTTTCCCTGTAGCGACAATCTGAAACAGAACCAGGAGCACGATAGTAGGTAGTTTCCCTACATTTCCAAATGACTATTTGTGTGCGACCCTGTCGGATCTCTTCCTTGAGCTTTTGCCGAATATTAGCCGCATGTGTTTCGGAGTGGTCGCGAATATCCTTGAAAAGCACATCGCAAGAATACTTCTCTAGCACCTTGCGTTCATCTTCCTGCTTACAGAACTTGTGATTACTTGTCATTTCCTGCAGATCGTGATTAGTGAAGATTCCTGACATTTTACCCTCTGCTTTTTTTCTGCTGATGCGCGGGGGTCAATTTTTTAACACAACAAGACAAAAAATTTATTTTCTTTTTTATTTTTCTATTTTCTTGTTTTCTTGTTTTATTTTTAATCCCACTTATTCACAGTGAATCGGTTAACCATAACGTGATAATTCATACCCATCATCTGCTTCATCGTTGTGTCTGAAAGACCATTCTTTCTACCGAAAGATACTGGATTAGTCTTCCAGCGGAAATCATATGGATGAACTCCAGCAATCTGCGCAAGAGTCCGAAGATTGGCATCATATACAGTTGGCTTCAGCTTAAGAGCTAACATGAAAGCCCGAACCCGATGAGCGGACCACACCACATGGTTACCATAACCTGGAGGGTAAAACTTCTGCGTATTGTACTTCTTACGCTGAAGCTTATGATAGTCCTTATAGTGATCCTCTGCTGGAGCAGGAGCAGGAGCAGGAGGCGCTGGAGGCGGAGCGACCACAGGAGCTACAGGCAAAGGAGCTACAGGAGTAACTGGACTCATTGGATTCACAGGAATACGAATAGGAGGAGGTGGAGCAATTGTGGGGACAATCTGACAATAGTCCGTAAGAATATCCTCAATCGCATCTGCGTGATCTAGCCGCTCATCCAAGCGATACATATTGTTCTTGAATGCGGACCAAATAGACTCTGGCAGAAAGGTTCCAAGAGGAAGATTGTTTCTCATATTGTAGACACGCTCTACATCACCCTTTGTCAGCACAAAGATGATTTCATCCGGATTTCCGATAATTGTTCCGATTGCGTTAATTCCATACATTTCTTACTGTTAATTTCGTGTTGTCTCTTGCAGGCCAACTATTTATCCAGCGGCTGTAATATTCAATTTTTTTATGGGTAAGCAGACTATTTAGAATAAAATACAAAAAAATAAATATTTTTCTGTTTCATTTTTATTTTTTGTGTTTTTTTGTTCCAATTTTCAAGGAACGCTGAGCGCACCCACAGTCTGCCAACCCTCCTCCTTGTCAACCTTGTCAACATTGAAGGTTCCATCGCCATTGACCATCGCACTTGCAGCGGCGATAAGATCCGCAGGATTAATCCCATCAGCAGAAGGAGCAGGCCCGAACTTCATAGTAAGATCCGCCCCCTCAGCAAACTTGCCAAGATCTGGCTTATTCTTAGCAGCAGCACGAGCAGCAACCTTGGCCGCATACTCTGCCTTGTGCTCCTTCCGGCAAGGGATACAGCGACGAGGCTCCTGCCAGCCATGCTCCTTAAAGAACATCTGCTCCCCATGGGCGAACTTGAACTCCTTGTCACACTCCTTACAGGTAATCATCTCCGGCGGGATGACCTTCCGCTTGGCCACTCGGCACGGACGACAGAGAACAGGATCCTCCAAATCCAGTGCCACAAAGTGAATCTGAGCCCCCACAGAAAAGTCAAACATCTCGGGACACTCTACACACTGAAGAGTCCTATGCTCAAACTGCTTGCGGTACTCCCGGCACTCATCGCAGCGGGTGGGCTCAGTCCACTGTCGCTCAGTAAACTTCTCCTGTGAACGGCCCGAGAAAACAAAGCCCGCCCCACAGTCGCCACACTGAATTGTCTTGTCGGCATAGATACTATAGGACTCCTGCTCAAGACCGCCCTTTCCCCTTGCGGCCGACGCCTTAGCCATTGCCTTCTTCTCCTTCTTTGCGAAAGCCGCGGCATCGTGTGCAATCTTCTCCTCCCGTGCAGTCTTCTCTGCCTCAATGGCTGCATCCATCATGAAGATCTGCTTCTTGATATTCTTGATCTCCTTTCGGTTGCTGGGAGTGATTTCTGTAGCCGGAAGCGCATTCAGAGTAGAGAGCTGCGTCTCAAGCTGCTTGCGGATTACGGGATTATTGAACGACATTTCTGATTATGATTTTGTCTAAAGATTCTTGTGGTCACCAAAAATATTACCTAGCTGGCAGCTTTCAATTTTTTAATTTATTAATCGGAATCTAAAATACGGGCATAAGTGTTTCTAACTCTGTAGCAGACATCATTCCATTCCCCATGAACATCTTAATAAATTCCATACTCCGTGTATCCTTAAAACTTTTCAGAACACGCTCTAAATTTTCCTCAGCCTCTTTGCTACGAGCATAAATCACATTAATATGATTCTCCGCATAGAATTTTTGTCTAGTACAAAGCACTGCGTTAAAACTAAATCCATTACCATATCCTCTTTCTACGAGAATAACTGGCCCCGATAAAGTCGGCTTGGTTATCTTTTTAACATATTGTTTCTTCTCAGTTCCTAACAGATTATTTAGTTTGAGTTCAGAATTCTTAATATTACTTGCGTAAATCAATAATGTTTCTTTT
>Ga0209598_10000490_pt1 | contig 31407 bp, 19 predicted proteins | sample M_140807_EF_Meta_FD_187317 | JGI IMG/M metagenome (GOLD analysis project Ga0209598, IMG submission 187317) | Freshwater microbial communities from Lake Montjoie, Canada to study carbon cycling - M_140807_EF_MetaG (SPAdes) (version 2) | ecosystem: Environmental > Aquatic > Freshwater > Lake...
CGGATAGATCAGGATGGCCGTCGGTTCAATCAACCGGGACCACCTCGAGGATGACCGGCGCCGAGCACTGGCCGCCGTCGGCGGTGGCGCGGAGATGGAAGAGCCTGCGGCCCGGCTTGGCGACGGGAGAGGCCGTGATGACGAACTCGCGCTCCGATTGCCCCTCGACGATCAAGAGGCCGTTTAAGCCGATGTTGTCGACGTAGCAACCGAAGGGGAGGTTGCGACCGGAGTCGTCGCCGCCGAGTTCGATCCGGTCGGCGAAGTCGTGGCGATCGGCCTTCACCCGGGCTTGGATCGTCTCGCCGGGGCGGATCCTGAAAGTCAGCGGCTCGCCAGGGACGGCCGGGCCCTTGCCATCCGTATCGAGGATCGCGACGGTGAGCTTCGGCTTCTCGGCGACTTTCAAGTCGCCAAGTGTGCCGAGCTCCTGGATCACCTCGCGGCCGTCGATGATCGCCGGCGCCTTCACGACCACGGCCTTGTCGGCCGCTTCGTCAGGAGAGATGGCATCGGGGGCGGCCGACAGCAGTCCGATCGTCCGCTCTTGCCCAGCCTCGATCTCCACAGGCCCATGGAACATGAAGCCTGTTGGGAGGTTTTCGATTGTGATTCTGACAAGGCCGTAAAAGCCCTCGTCGCGGGTCACGTTGAAGGAGATCTCGCCGTCGCTCTTCCGAGTCGACCGCGAGTCAGCGGTTCACGTCATCCTCAATCCGCGGCAGACGCTGCATCTGCTGCCACACATCATCCGGCAATCCGAGTTCCAATTCGGAGCCTCGACCCCGCTGGAGCCGGTACCGGTTCAGGGTCCGCAGCACCTCCGGCGAGACATTCACGAGGCCTTCGAGCTCGACGATTTTTGCCCGGCTCTTCACCAGCGACTCGGCTTCCTCGAGCGAGATCTCCTTCAAACCGTTGAGCGAAAGCTTGTACCCCCGCATCTCCGCGAGCACACCGGCCACGTCCGCTGGGAGATCGGAGAGGCCGTTGAGTGAGAGCGTCTGCTCCGACAACGCAAGTTCTTTCGCCGCGTCGAGCGACAATTCGGAAAGGCCGTTGAGCGAGAGGTATTTCCCCCGTGCCAGTGCCCGCGCGGTCTGCGGGGAGAGCGACGTGAGTCCGTCGAGCGAGAGTCCACGATTCGCCAGAGCCGCCGCGGCCTCCGGCGAGAGGCTTGTGAGACCGCCGAACGACAAAGAGCGTTCGTATTCGCCAGCAAGCGCCTTGGCCGTCTTCGCGTCGAGATCGGTCAGACCGTCGAGCGACAGCGAGTTCAGGCGGGTGGCACCAAGGGCAGCGGCCACCTCGGGCGAGAGGGACGTGAGCCCGTTGAAAGACGCCTGATTGAAGAGGCGCTCGAGTGCCCGCGCGGCATCGGGAGAAAGTGTGGTTAACCCGTCGAGTTCGAGTGTTATTTTGCCACCGTCGGCGAGCGCTCGGGCGACCTCGGGCGAGAGCGACGTCAGACCCTTGAGACTCAGCCACTGACCAGCCCTACTGTCGACAAGGGCGGCGGCGGTGTCCGGATCGAGGCGTGTCACCCCGTTGAGGGAGAGGGTCTGCGCGTGAGAGCGCAAAATCCGCGCCACATCGGTCGAGATGGAGGTGAGGCCGTCGAGCGAGAGGCGCTCATGGTAGTAACCGGCCTGCGCGAGAGCGCGTGCCGTCTCCGCGGAGAGCGTGGCGAGGCCGTTGAGCGACAGAACTTCAAAATGGCGGAGAGCCCGTAGCGCTGCCGGGGAGAGCGTACGGACGCCGTCGAGAAAGAGACTTTTCCGGAGGCCTTCCGGTGACTCGTCAAAGTTGACACCACTGAGTGCCACCGCCGTCTCATCCGACAATTCCGTGAGTCCGGCGAAGGAAAATACATAGTTGCGTTGCCTCCAGACGAGCGCGGCGGCAACCTCGGGATCGAGCGAGGACAGACCGTTGAACGACAACCTCTGATGGTCTTGGGCCCCGATATCCTCGGCCTCGTCGATCGAGAGCGACTCGAGACGATCGCTTCCCCAATCCAGGCTGGATGGCACACTGATATTTCTGTGCTGCCAGAGTGCCAGCGCTGCCTCCGGGGCGAGCGTTTTCAATCCCTCGAGATTCAAATGGATGCCACGAGAAGGGCGCCGTGCGAGTTCGCGAGCCTCTTCCAGCGAAAGGGTCTCGAGAGTTCCCAGGTCGGTGTCCGGCGGCAAAGTGGTTGGCGGCGCGAGCTGTCGACGAATGCGCCAAAACGTCTCGGCAGCGTCGGCATCGAGGGCCGGAAGCTCGATGTCGCCCCGATGCCGGGCCAGTGCCTCCGCGGTCTCGGCCGACAACTCGGTTGCCGCTTTTAGGATGAGGGTGTTGGAGTGTTGCTCGAAAGCAGTTGCCACGTCGGGATCGAGCTCGCGGAGGCTGCCGAATCGGATTTCCCCGCTGAATCGTGCCAGCGCTCGCGCTGATTCCGGCGTCAGGAATTCAAGTGTCCGAAACTCATAACTTTGTCTCCATCCACTCGGTACACCCCTGGCGAGTCTCCTCGCAACCTCCGACGAAATCTTCTTGAGGCGGATCTCTTTCGTCGAACCTTGATTTCTTCGGGCGACTTCTTCGGCCCACCAGACCGGAAACTCCTCGAGCCCGTCCATACTCAAAACATACCGGTGGGGCTCGAGGATCGATTCAACCTCCGGCGAAAGCGTTGTCAGGCCGTTGAGGCTGAGCAACCCGGGATTCCTTTCCTTGCGGGCAAATTTGAACCGCTCCATGAGAGCCGTCGCCACGCCGGGCGAGAGCGTCGTCAACCCGTCGAGCGACATTCTCGTGCTGTGACCTTCCGCCAGCTGCCGCGAGGCCTCCTCGGAAAGTAACGCCCGCGCGACCCCCTCCGAAAGGTGTGTCACGCCGTTGAGACTGATTGTCCCCCCGTACCTCACGAGCGCCGAAGCCACCTCGGGAGTAAGGCGTGTCAGACCGTTGAGAGAGATGGCTTGTGATTCACCCTTCCGCCGCAAGGCCGTTGCAGCGTCGAGCGAGATCTCTGACAGACCGTTGAGCTCAAGTGTTCGGCCACGCCCGGCAGCGAGCGCTTCGGCCAGGTCCTGTGGGAGCGATGTCAGTCCGTTGAGGCACAGGGCGTAGCCATTCCCGGCGGCGAGCGCGCGGGCCGCGTCCGGCGAGAGCGATGTCAGGCCGCTGAGGTCCATGACATTGATATATTCGCTGGTAGAGAGCACCTCCGCGACCTCCGGCGTCAACTCGGTCAGACCGCCGAGATTCCCGGCACTGAAGGATCGCTTCAAGGCCTTCGCCTGCTCGACGGTGAGCGACGTGAGGGTCGACACGTCGTCAGGCAGCGGTGCTTCCATCGCATCGCCCGGTTCCGGCGGGCGAGGGGCGAAGGGGTTCATGCCCATCCGCCCGAGAATCGACCCGAATGCCAGTTGCTGTTTCTCTTCAGCGACCTCCTCGATCTTGGTGACGCCGTCGAGCACGAGCCAACCCGGCTTCGCCGCGAGGGCACTGGCCACGTCCGTGTCGAGCGTCCTCAGGCCATCGAGCGAGAGCATTCCTATGCCATGGCGGGCAAGGACGGCCGCCGTCTCGGCCGGGAGGGTGGTCAGGCCATCGAGCGACACATCGCCGCGGTGCTCGGCGACCAATTCGGCTTCGGCCACCGACACCGCATCCCGATCGCCGAGATCGACTCGGCCGCCGACTCCCGCCGCGGCGAGCGCTCCTTCGACCGTCGACCGGTCGACCGCTATGACCTCATCCTGCTCTTGTCGGACGGGATTACCCCCGCGTGGGGACTGCTCCACGAACCACACTCGTAGCGCCGGCGGCATGGCCGCCACGGCATCGGCCGCGACCACCGCCGGGCTGCGCAGGCTGATGTCCACGGTAGGGGCCAGCGCCTCGAGAATCTCTGCCGAGACCGACTTCAAGCCGCTCAAGTCGAGCAGGCCGCGATGCGGCGCGAGCGCCGCCGCCGCTGCCGGCGTGATCTCCTCGAGGCCGGCCAGTCGAAGATCACCGCCATGTCGCGAGAGTTTCTCGGCAACTTCCGGCGACAGCGACGACAAGCCGCCGAGCGAGAGCTCCAGCGGATAGTTCGCCAGGGCCGCGGCGACGGCCGGGGAGGTCCTCTCGAGGCCGTCGAGGATGAGGGCGTGGCTGTTGGAGCGTGCGAGGGCTGCCGCTGTCTCTGCAGAGAGTCGCTTGAGACCGCCGAGAGCGAGTCGGTAGCCGTTTCTTTCCGCGAGTGCTCCGGCCACTTCCGGAGAGATCTCCGCCACGCCGCCGAGCGACAGATCGCAGCGCAACTCTGCCAGCGCCCGCGCCGTCTCCTCGGAAAGCTTCTTGACACCGTTGAACGACAGACTACCGCGCTGGATATGCTCCTTGTTCAGGGCCCTGACGATCTCGGGGGTCAGCTCCACCAGACCGTTCAACGAGATCGGGCCGATGGCGTTGCCGAGTGCCGCTGCATCCTCGGCCGAGAGTTCGGTCAGTCCGTCGAGCGACAGCGGCCCGCTCCCGCCGAGCGCTTCGGCACCGAGCGCCTTGGCAACCCCCGGGGCAAGCGTGCGGAGGCCGTTGAGAGACACCGGAATCTGGGACAGGGGCAACGGCGCGATGCCGCAGGTGAGGATTTCCGCGGCCTCCGGCGAAAGGGTGGTCAAGCCATTCAACGACAGGGGGCCGAGGAACAGTCGCAGGCTCCGGGCCTGCTCGGTCGACAGCTCGGTGAGGCCGTCGAGCGACAGCCCATGCCCCGGTTGACCGTGGGTCACGAAGGCGACGATCTGCTCCTCGGAGAGCGCTGTCAGACCTCCGAGGCGGGCTCCGTAAGGGGGCATTCTCGGTCCGCGATATGTCGGACCGCCGACCACGAACGGATCTGCGAGTGCCGCTCCCGACAGCACAAGGGCAATGACCGCAAAGCATGCGTTCCGCATGGTCTCCTCCGAGTCGTTCGCCCCGGGCAGGTCCAACCGACGCCGCCCCCGGGCAGGTTTTCCCCTCTGCCGCTCGCCATCTCCAAGGAAACTTAAACCCCTCGGGAGACGAGTGTCAAACGCCCGTCGACGCCGCGTGCAGCCCACCGATCCCTCGGTCAAAACAGACCATCGATATTGCCGCTCATCGACCGTCCGATTGCGCCTGCAGTTGCCATCGCCAACACGGAAAACTCACACTGCGCGCGCCGTCGCTCACCCGCCAAGCTCGCTTCGCGCCTCGTCCTCGCCGCCTGGGGCTCGAAGATCCGTTTTGCGTCTATGCCAAGACCGCCATTGGCGGCGTCGTCGTTCGCAGAGAACAGAAGGAAGAATGGTTTCACTCAGCCGGCAGCACCTCGAGCACCGCCGGCTGCGAGCATTGCCCGCCGTCGGCGGTGGCCCGCAGATGGAAGAGCCGGCGGCCGGGCTTCGCCACCGGTGAAGCCGTGATGAAGAACTCGCGCTCCGATTGCCCCTCGACGATGAGCAGGCCGTTGAGCCCGATGTTGTCGACGTAGCATCCGAAGGGGAGGTTGCGGCCGGAGTCGTCGCCGCCGAGTTCGATCCGGTCGGCGAAGTCGTGGCGATCGGCCTTCACCCGGGCTTGGATCGTTTCGCCAGGACGGATCTTGAACATGAGCTGCTCCCCCGGCACGGTCGGCCCCTTGCCATCCGTATCGAGAATCGCGACGGTGAGCTTCGGCTTCTCGGCGAGTTTCAGATCGCCAAGCGACCCCAGTTCCTGGATCACCTCGCGGCCGTCGATGATCGCCGTCGCCTTCACGACCACAGCCTTGTCGGCCGCTTCGTCGGGGGCGACCGCGTCGGCGGAGGCCGAGAGCAGGCCGATCGCCCGCTCCTGCCCGGCCTCGATCTCGACCGGCCCATGGAACGTAAAGCCCGCTGGGAGATTATCGATTGTGATTCGGACGGGGCCGTCAAAGCCTTCGTCGCGGGTCACGTTGAACGGGATCTCCCGGCCGCTCCCCGAGCTGACGGCGAGATCCTTGGCGCCAATGGATGCGGTGAAAGAGGGGCGCGGCGCGCGGATGGTGAGGGTGTAGCTCCACGGGTCTGAAGGGAGCGTAGCGCCGAACCCGCGGATGTCACTGACGCGGGCGACATACTCGCCGTCGGCAGGCGGCATGAAGATCAGCTGCGAGTCGGTGCCCAAGCGCCGGTTGGCGGCGTCGTCATTCTCATAGAAAAGTGGGAACACCGGCAGGCCGGTCGCCTCAGGCTGGGCACCGGCCGGGAGCGGACGGACGATCCAGGCCGGCTCGCCGAGGGCATGGGTGATCGCGGTGGTTTCGAAGAATGGTTGCCGATTGCCAGTGCCTGGATAGACCTTGAAGCCGGAATCGGGGCCGCGTGGATAGAGCCACAGCTTCACCACCTCGCCGCCGGCGTAGAGGTATTCGTCGAGCTCCATCTCCGTCCAGTTGTGCATCCGGAAGTCGTCGGACTGATTTGAATCCTTGCCGCGGAAGGTGAACCAGCTGTCGCGCGTCGCCTGAAGCACGACCCGCTCCACTGGCCGGCCGTCGGCGTGGAGGATTTCAATCCGCGAGTCGAGCTTCGAGCCTGAGCGGGCGGCGTTCACGTCGACAAGGAGCGGCTCGCCATGCCGGGCTGCGAAGCGGACAAGATCGGCCTCGCCGGGGCTGTCGATCCGGCCGGTGACCGTGGTCTCCGCGAGGGCTGATGCCGGCACGGGACCGGCCGCGGCCGGCGCAACGGGGGCTGGCGCCACGGCAAGGGACTCGAGGGGGGCTTCGAGAAGCTCGAGCGATCCATCCATCCGGCCGACGAGAAATCCGCCCTGCGGCCGGGCGACGATCGCTGCCGCGACGTCGCTCTGTCGCGGGAGCGGCGCCGTGGCGGCGAGATCGGGGAGCGTCCAGCCGGAGAGGGTGCGATCCTCGGCGGCGGCAAGCAACCGGGCGCCGTCGGCCGAGAGGGCGAGGGCCACGATCGGGCTCTCGTGGGCGAAGCGGGCGTGGAGCTGCGGGTTGAGCCCCGGCTCGTCGAGCGTGACGAGCTTCCAGAGGTGGATCCGCTTGTCGCGACCGGCGGCGACGAGATGACGGCCGTCGGGAGTGAAGAGAACGGCCCGAACTTCCCCCTGGGGCTCTTTGAGCGTGTCGAGGCGGGCGCCGTCGCTTGTCCGCCACAGCTTCACCGTCTCATCGGCGCTCGCCGAGGCGAGGAGCTTGCCCGACGGATGCCAGGCGAGATCGAAGATGGCGCCGTTGTGGACGTCGATCGCGCGGACAAGCTCACCGGTGGCGACATTCCAGAGCTTGATCGACCGGTCGTAGCCGGCCGTGGCGAGGAGCGTGCCATCGGGGGAGAGCTCGGCGTCGTAGAGGAGGTCGCGATGGCCGCCGAACGAACGGACAACCGCGCCTGTGGCAGCGTCGCGGAGCTGGGCCTCGCCGACGAGCCCGGCGGTGCCGCCGGCAATCACGAGCTGCCTGCCATCGGCGGAGAAGTGCACCGCGTTGACGCGCCGCGGGAGATTCTCAAACGGGACCGGCGGAGCGGCGCCGGCAAGGACGACGATCCCGCTCCCCGACGCGACGACGACGCGGCTCCCATCGGGCGAGACGGCAAGCGCCGTCACCGGCTTCGGGCCTGCGGCGGCGGGGAACTTCGGGACGACAAGCGACTTCAGGATCGAGGTGTCGCTGGCCGGTGGTAGCGCTCCGGCTGCCACCCAGGCCGCGAGGGTCGCCTTCTCGGCGGCCGTCGGCTGCGGCTGATCGAGCGGCGGCATGTGGTCGTCGCCGGTGGCCTCGAGCCGCTTGAGGAATAGCGACGCTGCGGCGTCGCCGGCGGTGAAAGCTGGCCCCGAGGTGCCCCCCTTGGCGAACTCCGCGAAGGTCTCCATGGAGAGCTCGCCGGATGCGTCCCCCTCGTGGTGGCAGCCAGCGCAACGCGTGCGGAGGATCGTGGCAACGTCACGCTCGAACGACGGTGCTGCAACGGCTGGAACAGCGGCGCCTGGGGCCACGAAGCTGGCGATGACAACGAGGATGGAGAGCGATCGACGGCTCATGACAGGATCCTGGATGGTTTTGCCCACGTGAAACTAGTGTCGGAAGAGGAACTCGCGGCTGGTCATCAGCGACCACCAGAGATCTTCCACGGCAGCGCGTTTCTCTTCGGCCGGCACGGTGGCGAGCAGATCAACGAGGGCCTTTCGCTCGGCATCGGTGGGCCGGCGCGACAGGCAGCCGATCCACGCCTCCTCGACGATCCGCTCCGGGGAGGGATCGGTGGCGAGGAGCTGCGTCACCCGGCTTTCCTTCGCGGCGAGCTTGTCGTTGATCGTCGTGCCGTTGGCGAGGTTGAGCACCTGGACGAGGCTCGGCTGGTTTGACCGCTCGCACTCGCAGGTGATGTCGCGGGAGTTGCGGCCGAAGACCTTCAGGAAAGGATTTTTTACGGCGGAGTCGTGGAGCTGGAGGGCCCGGGTTCCCTCGGCGTAGCCGGTCACCTTCTCGGTCGAGCCGTCGTTGAGGGCCAGCTCCGTGAACACCTCGCGGACGCCGGTAACGTCGGCGATCGCATCGGAGAGGACCTCGGCCATCAGTCGGCGCGGGTACGCGCGGGCGAACCAGCGACGGTCGTCGGCGTTGCCGGGCAAGGGCGTGCTCGAGCGGCGGTAGGTCTGCGAGGTGAGGATCAGCCGCATTAGGCTCTTGAGGTCGTAGCGATGGTCGACCAAGTCGGCAGCCAGTGCTGCCATGAGCGGCTCGTTGCTGGCCGGATTGCTGACGCGGAGATCGTCGACCGGCTCGACGAGGCCGACGGCGAAGAAGTTGGCCCACACCCGGTTGACGATCGCGCGGGTGAAGTAGGGATTGTCGGGGGCGGTGAGCCAGGCGGCGAGGGCCTCCCGGCGGTCGGCGGGGTCGCCGAGCGGCAACGCCGGCGCGTCGAGCGGCGCCGGCGGCTGCGGCTTGCCGGTCCGCGGCTGGAGGAGCTCGCCGGAATCCTCGACAAACAGCGTCCGCTGGCCGTCACCGCCGCGCGAGTCCCCCCCCCAGCCCTTGGCGCGGACGCGCGAGAACAGGTTGGCGAAGGCGTAGTACTGGTCGTTGGTCCATTTCTCGAGGGGATGGTTGTGGCATTTCGCGCAGCCGATCGAGAGGCCCAAGAAGGCCTGGCTCGTGTTCTCGGCCATCGTCTCCGGGTCTTGGTGGACGGCGAAGAAGTTTGTGGCGCCGTTGTCGAGGCTCGAGCCGCTGGCGGTGACGACGTCGCGGGCGAGTCGGTCCCAGGGGACATTCGCGGCCACCCGGTCGCGGATCCAGCGGTAATAGGCGTCGACGGCCTGGGGCCGGAGCTTCGAGCCGGTGACGAGGAGAATGTCGCTCCATTTATAGCTCCAGTAATCGACGAACTCGGGGCGCGCAAGGAGCAGTTCGACGAGCCGCTCGTACTTCCCCGGCGAGGCATCGGCGAGAAAGGCCCGGACCTCCTCGGGGGTCGGGAGCCGGCCGATCGTGTCGAGGAAGGCGCGGCGGATGAACGTGGCATCGTCGCAGGGGGGAGAGGGCTCGAGGTGGAGCTGCTCGAGTTGCGCGAGGACGAGCGTGTCGATGACGTTGGACCGGGGGGCGGCGGCGAAGGTGGCGGCGGGAATGTCGTTGGGGAAGGGGGCGACAACGCGGGCGACAGCGATCCGCGAGGAGAACCAAGCGGTGACGGCTCCGGCGCCGGGGCCGATCGCCGTGACGGTGCCCGTCAGATCGGCCGGGTCAACGGTGGCCACCGCCTCGTCGGTGGAGGCAAACCGGGCCCAGCGGGTGACGTCGCGGGTCGAGCCGTCGGAGTAGCGGGCGGTGACGGCGAGCCGGGCGGTGGCATCTTTTTGAAGGGTGATTTCCGGCGGGGTGACATCGATCCCGACGAGGGTCTTCTCGTCGGGCGAAGGGCCGGGGCAGCCGGCGGAGATCCAGGCAGCGAGGAGCGCGTAGTCGGGGCCTGACGCGTCGAGCCGCAGGCCGCCTTTGTGGGCGACGGCCATCGTTGGCTTCGTGAGGAGGAGGCTCGCGCCCGGGTCGGTGGCGTCGACGCGGCGGCCGAGAGCCTCGCGGCTGATGGCGAGGTGGTCGGAGGCGGGATCGTAGCCGAACAGCGAGAGGCGAAAGCCCCCCTTGCCGGCGAGGGCCCCATGGCAGCCGCCGGTGTTGCAGCCGGCCTTGGAGAGGATCGGGACGACGTCGAGCGAAAAGCTCGGTGTGTCGGCGCGGGCCGTGGCCGCGAGGAGGGCGACGGCCGCGACAAGGGGGAGAATGTTGTGGTTCATGGACTCGGGGCTGCGCGTGGATACGGAAAGGAACGTTCAAAAAAGCTCATTGAGAAACTTTTGTCGGTCTTCGGTCCGCGAGCCGGGGATGCCCGTGGCATCTCGCCGGACGTTCACTCCGGCCTTCCTGGCCTCCGTTCACTCGGAGAAAACCTCACTCCGCAATCCTTGCTCCGTTCGATTTTCTACGCCGCTCGATCGCCACGGGCATCCCCTCCACCACCAGAGATCCCCGATGGACTCAAAAAAGTTCGGAGATGGGGGCGGTGCCGAAGTCGGCGAGGGGGAAGGGGCGGCCGGCGGGGCCGGGGAGGAGCGTAGTGGGGTCGAGGCCGAGGGAGTGGAAGATGGTGGCGATGATGTCGCCGGGGACGACGGGGCGTTCGGCGGGGAACCCGCCGATGGTGTCGCTCTTCCCCACGACTCTGCCCCCCTGGACGCCGCCGCCGGCGAACGAGCAGGTGAAGCAGCCGGGCCAGTGATCGCGGCCACCGGCGGGGTTGACCTTGGGGGTACGGCCAAACTCGGCGAGCGTGGTGACGAGCGTGTCGCCGAGGAGCCCGCGGTCGTGGAGGTCTTCGAGAAGCGTGGCGTAGGCTTGGTCGTACATCGGGCAGACGATGTTCTTCATCCCTTCGATCGAGGTGAAGGGCTTGGAGCCGTGGATGTCCCAGGTGATCTCGTCGAAGACGGTGAGGAAGGTGTTGATGGTGACGAACCGGACGCCCGCTTCGACGAGGCGGCGGGCGAGGAGGCAGCACTGCCCGAAGCGGTTCATCCCGTAGCGTTCGCGGACGGCGGCCGGCTCCTGGGAGAGGTCGAAGGCGGCGCGGGCCTGGGGGCTGGTCATCATCCGGTAGGCGGCTTGGAAGGAGTCGTCGAGGAGGCGGGCATCTTCGCTGGCCTCGAACTCCCGCACGGAGGCTTCGACGACGTCGCGCATCTTCCGGCGGCGGTCGAGGCGGGTGACGCTGATCTGGTCGGGGGGAAGGAGGTCGGGGACCTTGAAATTGGGCTGGGAGGGGTCGGCCATGAGGGCGAACGGATCGTGGGCCTTGCCGAGGAAGCCGCCCGCCTGACCGTTGGGGAGGTTGCCGCCGCCGCGGCCCATGAGCTGGGGGAGGACGACGAACGGGGGGAGGTCGGTGCGGCGGCCAAGGAGGTAGGAGGCGACAGCGCCGGCGTGGGGAGAATTGACCCCACCGGTGAAGCGGCGGCCGGTCTGCATCATCTGCCAGCCGGCGTCGTGGACGGCGGCCCCGTCGTGGTGGCAGGAGCGGACGAGGGAGAACTTGTCGGCGACGGCGGCATGGCGGGGGAGGAGCTCGGAGACCTCGAAGGCGTCGGTCTTCGTGCGGATCGGCTGGAAGGGGCCGCGGACCTCGGCGGTCGCCTCCGGCTTCATGTCCCAGAGGTCGAGGTGGCTCGGCGCCCCGAGGTTGAAGATCATGATGGAGGAGCGTTTTTCATGGCCGGGGCGAACGCCCCCATCGGCCGCGGCCCGCACCAACTGTGGCAGGGAGAGGCCGATGCACGACAAGGCGCCGACATGGAGAAAATCGCGCCGGGAAGGGCCGTTGCAGAGGCTTGCCCGGTGCGGGACGCGAAACTCGAACATCGTGAAGGTCTCCCTGGAGTCATCGGCGTCGTCGGAGTCGCTGGCGAGCCGGCGGGATTTTCACCCCGCGCTCAACATCCCCCCGATCACCGTTTATCGTACCTCCTCGGCCGGACCCTTGGCAGCCTCGCAACCGGCCCCTGTCCCTAGGGGGCGTGGTGTGGGATGATCTTGGGACGTGGTTTCCCGCGGGGTGTGAGCGGGGACTGGTGGATGTCTTCGTGGAGGTGAGGCATGGTGAATCTGGTGGGCTTGTTCGGTCAGGTGGCTGGGGGGAACGGGGCGATCCTGTGGGTCGTGCTCGGCGTGATCGCCGCGGCGGTCGTGGGGGGAATCCTCCTCTACAACCAACTCGTGGCGATGGAAGTGCGCTGCGACAATGCGTGGAGCGACATCGACGTTCAGCTCAAGCGGCGGCACGACCTGATCCCCAACATCGTCGAGGCGGTGAAGGGGTATGTCGGCTACGAAAAGGGAACGCTCGAAGCGGTGGTCAACGCCCGCGCCAAGGCGATGTCGGCCGGCTCGGCGAAGGAGACCGCAGCCGCGGAGAACGCCCTGACGGGAACGCTCAAGAGCCTGTTTGCACTCGCTGAGTCGTATCCACAGCTCCGCGGCAGTGAGCAATTCACCGGGCTGCAGCAGTCGCTCTCGTCGATCGAGGAGGCGCTTCAATCGGCCCGCCGCTACTACAACGCCTCGGTCCGCGATCTGAACACGTCGGTGCGGATGTTCCCCTGGAACCTCCTCGCCGGGTTTGCCGGGGCCCGTCCCCGGGAGTTTTTCGAGATCAGCGATGCGGCAGAGCGGGCGGTGCCGAGCGTGAAGATGTCGTGATCGGGCACGGAGGCCAGACGATCATGATCAGGCTGCTCTGGCTGCTCTGCCGGGTGCCTCGCGGGGCCGTGGCGGCGTGGGGGCTGTTGTGGCTCGCGATGGTGCTCGCCCCGGCGGCGTGCGGCCAGGAACGGTCGATCACGATCGAGGATTTCGACGCCGCGATCACGGTCGCAGAGTCGGGGGCGGTCGAGGTCGCCGAGACGATCCGGCTGCGGTTCACGGGATCGTGGAACGGCATCCACCGGCGGATCCCGGTGCGGTATGCCAACGACCGCGGCGAGAACTACGGCCTGCGGTTGAATCTCCTCGGCGTCACCGACGAAGCCGGGAAGCGGCTCGACGTGTCGCGGTCGCGGCAGCGCCACGAGGACGACCTCAAGATTTGGGTGCCGGGGGCCGTCGATGCTCTCCGCACCGTGGTGATCCGCTACTCGGTCGGCCGGGCGCTGAAGTTCTTCGATGACCACGATGAGTTTTACTGGAACGTCACCGGCGACGAATGGCCCTATCCGATCGGCGCGGCGCGGGGGCGGATCCGTCTGCCGGGGGCCGTCGAGAACATCCGCGTCAACGCCTTCACGGGGGGATACCGGTCGACCGAGCGGTCGGTGGCGATCACCGTCGACGGCCAGAAGCACAGCCCGGAAGATGCATTCAAGGCGGCCGGTGAATCGGTGCCGCCGCCCGCTGGCGGGGGGCATGACGTCGAGGTGTCATCGACGCGCCCCCTCGGCATCCGCGAGGGGCTGACGGTCGCCGTGGCCTGGAATCCGGGGGGCGTGCGGAGGCCGACGGCGCTCGAAACGAGGCTGGCGTGGTTTCGCGACAACGCGGGGGCGCTGATGCTCTCGGGGCTCGTGGCGTTGATTCCGCTGGTGACGTTCGGCGGCATGCTTCGCCACTGGTGGCGGGTGGGGCGGGATCCGCAACCGGGGCCGGTGGTGGTGCAGTATGAACCGCCACCGGGGCTGGGGCCTGCGGAGGTGGGGACGCTCGTCGACAATTCCCCCGACAACCGCGACCTCATGGCCCTCTTGGTCGACTGCGCCGTCAAGGGAATCATCCGCATCCGGGAAACGGCGCCGGCCGGATGGTTTCAGGCGCCCAAGTACGCCTTCGACCTCCTCGTCCCCTCCAAGGATTGGAAGGATATTTCCCCGGCCGCTTCGGCCCTGCTCGGCGGAATGTTCACGATGACGTCGGGCGAATGGGCGGGGATGCCGGGCGTCGTCTGCTCGGTGACCTCCGACGAGCTTGGCAATCGCTTCTACACCCACCTCCCCGCGATCAAGGGGGCGATCTTCGGAAGCCTCGTCAAGGATGGGCACTACACCGAGCGGCCCGATCATGTTCTCGTCCAGTGGCTCGTCACGGCTCCCGTGGCCGGGATGGCGGTGGCCGGGATCCTCGTCGGGCTCAACAAGCTCGCCTGGCAGTTGCCGAGCGAACTGGTGATCCCGCAGGCGATCCTCTGCGGCGTGCTCACCGCCGTGATCCTCGGCGGATTCGCCGTCATCATGCCGGCCCGGACAACGAAGGGGGGGCAGGCGAGAACGGCGATCCTCGGGTTTCAGGAGTTTCTCTCCCGGGTCGATGCCCACCGGCTCTCTACCCTCCCGATGACCCCTGAGCTTTTCGAACGCTTCCTCCCCTACGCGATGGCGTTGGGGGTGGAGGGGCGCTGGGCCAAGGCGTTTGAGGGGATCTGCAAGGAGCCCCCCCAGTGGTACACCGGCACCGGCCCGGTGGGGCACTTCCAGCCCTACGGCCTCACCCAGAGCCTCGGACAGATGGGGCAGGTGACCTCCCAGGCGATGACCTCGGGGCCCCGATCGAGCGAAGGATCGGGCTTTGGCGGCGGGGATGGGGGGGGATTTTCTGGCGGCGGGGGGTTTTCCGGCGGTGGCTTCGGCGGCGGCGGGGGCGAGGGTTTTTGAAGCCGGCCCGGGGATCCCCCCCACTTGGCTTCCACTGGGGCTCCCATCGGGGTTTCCATCGGGCCGAGGCCGATTTGGAGGGGATCGAGGGGGGGTGGATCTCGCTCCAGCCAGGTTTTCCCGGCCTTTTCCCGGGGCCTGAGCCTTGCAAATGAGACAAGGATTCAACTATGCTTTGACGATGTTTGACGGGGGTTTCTTTTCCAGTTCGCGTGTCTATATCTCATTCCTCTTTTCCCAATCGTCCGCTCTGGACCCAAAAGGAGCGTTTTCATGTCTCATCGTTCCCTTGGCGTGCGCCGTAAAGGCTTCACGCTCGTCGAGTTGCTGGTGGTGATCGCCATCATCGGCACGCTCGTCGGTCTTCTGCTGCCTGCTGTCCAGTCTGCCCGCGAGTCGGCCCGCCGCTCGCAGTGCACCAACAACCTCAAGCAGATTTGCTTGGCGATGCAGAATCACCACGACACCAACCAGATGTTCCCGCAGAGCGTCGGGTGGGGGCCGTCTCCGTACGATGCCTACTACTTCTCCGACAAGGTCTATCTCCTCAACTTCATTGAGCAGGGTGGAATCGCCAAGAACCTGAATCCTAAGGATTCCGGTGCCTACTTCCCCGGTTGGGCCGGTTACAACTCCGCCGGGTTGAGCGGCCGCATCCCCGCCTTCAATTGCCCGTCGAATCCCAACGCCATCAACGGCGGTCAGGCGAATCACACCTACTCCATCAACAACGGCACGTCGTGGACGCAGCACGCGACCGCCGGCGGTGTCTATCAGGGGGAGCGTGACGGCCGGATCCGCAGCAACGGCATCGCCTCCTATCGCAACTACGAAAAGACCTACGGTGCGCCCCCGGTCACGACGGCAAGTATCACCGACGGCTTGAGCAAGACGGCGGCCTACTCGGAGTTCATCATCGAGACTTGGAACGGCAACGTCACCAACGATCCGAAGCTTTGGAAGTCGCAGGTTTACAATTGGGCTGACGCTGGCAGCTGCACCGCCGACGTCCGCAACAACTGCCTCAAGCAGTCGTCGCTGAACGACGCCGGTGGTGGCCGGGTCATGCGTGGCGGTGGCTGGTCGTGGTCGATGGCGGCCACTGGCTCGGCCTATGCCCACACGATGATGCCGAACGAGAAGAGCTGCCAGACGACCGACAGCGACTGGTGGGGGACGAACGTGCTGGCCGCGACCAGTGCCCACACCGGTGGCGTAAACGTGGGCAGGGCTGACGGGTCGGTCGCCTTCTACACCGACGGAGTTTCCAATCAGGTTTGGTGGGCCCTCGGCACCCGGAACGGTGCCGAGGCCGTCTCCGACGACAACTGATCGGGGCTCTCGTCCTGTTGTCTTCCAAGCGGCCGCCGGAGGGCGATTCCTCCGGCGGCCGCGGCTGTTTCCATGCCATCGTGTTTCCCGCCATCGTGGAGGAAAGCCCGATGGTGTCCGGCGGAGGGAGGCCCGCGACGCCGATGATGTCTGCAGCGCATCTTCCCGATGGCACCACAGCCAACGCTGCAACGCCCGGCGATACCAGCCGCAGTCGCTCTCGGCTTTCGAGGCTCGTTTTCGGGGCGGGGGGGCTGCTGCTCGCTGCGGTGGTCGGTGCGGTCGCCTGGAGCGGGCAGGGGCTGGGGGAGGCGCGGCTCCGAGCCAAGCACGGGCTGTGGAGCGAGGTCCACGCCCCGATCGAGCGCTATCTGTGGCTCCATCCCCGCAGCCCCGAGGCCAATCTCCTCGGGGCCGAGGCGCTCGTCAAGGACGACTCCCTTCCACTCAACCAGCGGATCGGTGGGTCGGTCGCCCGGTTACGGACGATCCCCGACGATGCCCTGCAGGCCGTCGAGGCCCGTCTGGCCGAGGCGCGCGTCGAGCTGTTTCTCAACTACAGCCCCTCGCCTGCGGAGATGGCGCTGCGGCGGGCCCTGAAAATCGATCCCGAGGACGGCGACACGAATTACCTGATGTGGAAGCTCCTCGACTTGACCCGGCGGAGCGAGGAGGCAGAGCCGTTCTTCTGGAAGGTGCTGGCGTCGCGGCCGGAGGAGCAGCGGGCGATCGTGCTCCGTGACTGGTACTTGAGCCAGTTCTATCCGCTCACGTCGACCTCCGAGCTCGACCGGATGATGGCCTTCCGGATCTCGCCGATCGACGATGCTGCGATCGTGGAATCGAACCGGCTTGTGCGCTTCCGCGCGTCGGAGCCCGATTCGCCGCTGTGCAACGGAGCGATGGCGCGGTGGTTCCGCACCCAGGGGGATCTGCCGTTCGCGCTCGACCTGCTCGACAAGACCCCGGTGGCGGATCCACCGGAAGGGACCTGGGAGTCGTTTTTCCGCGGCACACTCGTCGATGTCCTCCTCGATCTCGGCGAGATCGACCGGGGGGGGGAGGAGTTCGACCGTTGGCCGGCCGGCGACCGTGGCCGCGACTATCTCCTCGCCCGGGGACGTGTTCTCCAGGATGTCCGCGACGATCCGGCCGGCGCCGCGGCGGCCTATGCGGAATCGCTTGCCGCCTGGCCCGGGACGATCGACTGGCGGACGATGAACCGGGCCGCCAACTGCTTCGCGCGCGCCGGGGATCAGGAGGGGGCAACGGCGATGCGCGCGCGCGCGGCCAAACTCGAGGCCCTCATGGACGACAAGATCCACGATCACTTGCGGGTCGTGCTCGGGCAACTCGACAATCCAGCCGGCCTTCGGGAGGTGGTCGCCTTCTACCGGGAGATCGGCCGGCCCCAGGAAGCGGAAGCCTGGAGCGGCTACATTGAGCTTCGCGGTCGGCAGGCGGGCGGTGACGGACTTACGGCCGACGCCATGCCGGCCGGATCGTGACGATCCGGTTTGCCCGGCCACGACTTTTGGTGTGGATCGTTTGGTAGGTATCGTTTGATACGGCTTGATTCATTCTTCAACGAAGGGGTGCTGTGATGGTGCGCTTTGCTGGGTTGGCGGTGCTGGTGGTGGGGGCCTTGACGCTCGCGGGCTGCGGTGGCGCGGTTAAAGAGATCGCCCCGGTGAAGGAAGAGGCGAAGGCGATGGGTGACCCGAAGGCGAAGGCCATGCAGGGAATGCCCGAAGCGATGCGGAAGCAGATGGAAAAGAAGAAGTAGTCGCCGGCCCGATCAAAACTGCTTCAAGGGCACTCGTTCGAGCGCGGGGAGCGGTCCGTCTCCGAGGACCGCTTCCCGCAGCTCGGTCACGAACGGGTCTTCATCGTCGGTGCGTTTGATGCCGTTGATCAGGTCGGCAGCCTGGGCGCGGTTGCCGAGGGTTGCGAACTTGTGGGCCCGAACAACCTGCGCCCAGTAGGATCCGGGGGAGCTGGCCATCATCTGCTCCAGCGAGGCGATCAGTTGCTGCCGGTCCCGCAGCTCGTCGGCCTTGGCCTTCCAGCGGGCGAAGGCGGTGTCGTCTTTCTCGAGCGCCGCCAGCCGCTGGAAGAGATAGGCCGATTCGAAGCGCTGCTCGGCGAGCCGTTCGAACGGGGTGAGCCACTCCCGTGCCGCCGTGACATCGCCGGCGACCAGCGCCAGATTGGCAAGCTCTTCACGCGGCGTGACGCCGGCCGGATCGAGCTCGATCGCGGCGTTCCAATTGCGCCGCGCCCCCTCGATGTCGCCGGTGCGGGCCAGGGCCTTGCCGAGGAGGGAGTGGGTGGAGGCCGTCGGGCGGGCGGCGAGGCTCCGCTCGAAAAGCGGGATTGCCTCGGCGTCGCGCCCCTGATTGAGGAGGAGCGTGCCGAACTGTTCGAAGAATTCCTCCGGCGGCAGCTGGAGGCCGAGACCGTCCGGAGCGAGGGCCTCGGCACCCTGGTAGGCGAGGATCGCTTCGTCGGGATTGCTCCGGTCGGCTTGAATCGCGCCGAGGAGGATGTTGCCCCGGGCTCCCTGGCCGGGCAGGGCGGTGAACCGCTCGGCGCTCTCGAGGGCCTCCGTGAGGAGCCCGAGGCGCGTGCGGCAGGTGGTCAGCTCGTAGAGGGCATCGGCATCGGCCGGGCGCAGCCGCACGCTCTGTTCGAGGAGCGGGGCGGCCCGCGACCACTCGCTGCGAACCATGTGGGCCCTGGCCCAGGCCCGCAGTTCGTCGATCGTGGCGGCACCGATGCGTTTGTAGATCTCGATCGCCTCGTCGGCACGGCCCAGATCGGAGAGCGCCCGGGCCCGATCGGCCTCGGCCCGCTCGGAGCCGGGATGGAGATCGAGGTAGTACTCGGCCAGCGCCAGGGCCCGCGGGGCCTGACCACGGGCCAGTGCCGCCTCGGCGTCGCGGAGCGGGCCTTCCTGCCACCATTGCCAGGCGACCACGCCCCCCAGGGCGGCGGCGATCGCGACGCCGACCGCCAAGAGCTTCCGCAGGGGTGTGCGGAAAAACGGGGTTCCGGAGACGCGCGGCGGCTCGGCGGAAGGCGGAGGCGAATGGGTCACGGCAGGAAGGTCGTGGAGGTTGGTCGGTCGGGCGGCGGAGAATCCGGAGCCTCACTCATCATCGCATCCCCACGGTTCCCGGCCCATCCCGGCGGTACGTACCCTGGTCGTCGAGCGAGTCGCCCGTCGCTCGCTCCGGGCTCTCCCCCTCGAGAACCCGGTAGTAGGCATCCCCCCTGAGGCTGAAGCGGTCGACCCGTCCGGAGGGCCAATGAATCGTGACTTCGGCCGGAGATTCTCCCGCGGGGAGGGTGACGAGGATCCGCGGATCGGGGCTGGAAAGATAGCTCCCCCCGGAGGCGATCGGCCGGATGGTCTTCCGGCCCTCACAGCTCACCTCGACCCGGCCGCCGATCGGCGGGATCCGTGAGGGGGTGCGGAGGTCGAGGCCGAGGAACCGGCCCGGGGCGGCCGTGTCGTCGCGGAGGAGGGCGACGGGGGAGATGTTGTGGCTGACGGAGATATCGAGATCGCCGTCGTTGTCGTAGTCGGCGCCGGCAGCGGCCCGACCGAGCCATTTTCCGCCGAAGTAGGCGCCGCCGACGTCGTCGGAAACATCGACAAACGTGCCGTTGGCGGCCTGCCAGAGGAGCTGCGGCTGCATTTGGTAGGGCTGGACGCGGGGCCCGAGGACATGCCCGGTGGCGACGAACATCTCCATCCGGCCGTCGCGGTCCCAATCGAGCCCCACGGTGCCGAAGCCGAGGTTGTGGAGGCTCGTGGCGGCGATCCGCGTCTTCCGGCTGACGTCGGCGAAGAGGAGCTGGCCGAGGTTTTGGTAGAGCGTGTTCTTCGCCTGATAGAAGTGGGCGAGGAACAGGTCGGGGCGGCCGTCACCGTCGAAGTCCTCGGTGACGATCCCCATCGAGGCCTCGTTCTCGCCATCGTCGCTCACCGCACAGCCGGCCGAGGTGGCGAGCTCCTCGTACCGGGCCGGGGTCCCCTGCGGAGCGCGCCGTGTGTAGAGATAGTTGGGGGTCATGTCGTTGCCGACATAGACCTCGGGGACGAGATCGTCGTCGAGGTCGACGACCGATACGGCGAGCCCCTTCCCGCGGCCGTTGGTCTCGGTGAAGCCGAGGTCAGCGGAACGTTCCACGAACGTCCCGTCTCCCCGGCCCACCCACACCTGATCCTGCTCGCCGACATAGCTGCCGGGGCCGCAGTAGCCGCGCCCTTGCGGATAGTCGCAGGCTTTGTTGTTGCCGAGCCGATTGTCGAGGAACGTGCAGGCGTAGATGTCGAGCTGGCCGTCGTGGTCGAGATCGGCGAAGGCGGCGCTGGTGCCCCACTTCGCAAACTCGATCCCGGCGGCGGCGGTGACGTCGGTGAACGTGCCGTCGCCGTTGTTGTGAAGGAGAACGGCGGGGCCGAAGTTGGCGAGGTAGAGATCGGGGAACCCGTCGGCGTCATAGTCGCCGACAGCGACCCCCTGGCCGTAGTGATCGTCGCTGATGCCAGCCACGGCCGACACGTCGCGAAAGCCCGCCGCGCCCCGGCCACGGTAGAGCCGGTCGCGGTGCTCGCCATCCCCGACCGCTGACTTCTCCAGCCGGCAGCCCTCCGTCAGGTAAAGATCGAGCCAGCCGTCGAGATCGACGTCGAGCCAGGCGGCGCCCCCTCCCATCACCTCGACGATCAGCCAATTGCCGGCGGCTTCGTCGTTGAAGTAGGTGAAATCGATCCCCGACTCGCGGGCAACATCGACAAATCGGGGAGGAATGGCGGGCGCCGGCCGCGGCGTCGCCACGACCGTCTTCCGCGCCCCGTCGCTCTGGCGGGGGGCCGGCTTCACCTCGGGCCCCTTCGCCGGCCCGCCCGGCACCGGGGATCCGGGGCGGCAGGCCACGGGCACAGCCAGGAGGATGATCGCGAGGTACGCCACGGCCAGACGCCGGGAATGACAGAGGCGTGAGGAGGAACGACTCATCGGGGAGGATCCTCGCGCAGAGCCAGCGGCTGGGCGTCGGGGGTGGCCGGTTCGATGACGAGCCACTGCCCGCCACCAACGATCTCCGGCAGCGGCGTGATCCGCCCCCCGGGCCAACGGATCGAGAACGAGGGGGCGGGGCCGTCGGCAGAAAGGGAGAAGAGCACGCGCTGATCGCGCGACGACTGATAGCCGCCTCCCCCCTTCACATGCTCGGTGCGGATCTGGTCGCCAGCGGTCATCGTCACCACGGCGCCGAGACCATCGCGGTTGCCCGCCGTGCCCACGAGCCGGAGAACGGTGCTCGTTGTTCCTTTCTGCTGCGGATGGCCACGGTCGTTGCGGAGAAGGGTGGCCGGTTCATCGCGGTGGTTGAGGGCGAGGTCGTGATCGCCGTCATTGTCGAGGTCGACGGCGGTGACCCCCCGCCCCTGGTGCTTGGTGAGGAAGTAGGGACCGAGCTGGTCGCGGGGGGGCTCGCGGAACCGGCCGCGCTGGTTGTGGAGGAAGAGGGGAAGCTGCTGGAGCAGGGCCCTGTCGCCGGTCTTGTGCCGGTCGTCACCGACATGGCCGTTGGTGATCACCGCATCGTTCCAGCCATCGAGGTCGAAGTCGGCGAACTGGATCCCCCAGCTCACGTACGGCAGGCTCGGTGATCCGGCGCCGCTGGTGTCGCTGACGTCGCGGAAGATCCCGTCGGCCGAGCCGGCGAAGAACAGGCTCGCCTCCCCCTGGAAGTCGGTGACCATGATGTCGACCTGCCCGCGGTTGCCGGTGTCGGCGAGGTCGACCCCCATGCTCGACTTGACCCGCCCCTCATGATCGTAGGCGGTGCCCGACAGGTCGCTGGAGTCTCGGAATGCCCCCCGGCCGTCCCCGAGCCAGAGGGAGTTCGGGTTCATGTCGTTGGCGACGTAGAGATCGATCGATCCGTCGCCGTTGACATCGGCAGCGATCACGCCGAGGGCCCGGCCGGGCCGGCCGTCGACGCCCGCCGCCGCTGTCACGTCGGTGAAGGTGCCGTCGCCGTTGTTGCGCCGCAGCACGTCCGCCTCCGGCTCGACCGTCAGCGGGCTGCAGAATACCCGCAGGCCGGCGGCCCGGTCGCCGCAGTAAGGATTCGTCTCCGGCGTCCATTTGCCATACCGGCAGACATAGAGATCGAGGAGACCGTCGCCGTCGGCATCGACGAAGGCAGCACTCGAGCTCCACCGGCCGTCGTCGAGGCCTGCCGCCGGGCCGCTCGGTTCGAACGTGCCGTCGCCACGGTTGTGGAACAGGATGTCGCCCCCGTAGCCGGTGACGAACAGGTCGGGGAAGCCGTCGCCGTCATGGTCTCCGACGGCGACGCCATGGCCGTAGCGGGCATACCGCAGGCCACACCGCTCGGTGACGTCGTCGAACCGCCAGCTGCCGAGATTGCGGAAGCAGCGGGCGCTTTGACTCATCGCAGTCTCGTCGACGGGGAAGGGAACGCCGCTGACGAAGACGAGATCGTGGCGGCCGTCGAGATCGAAGTCGATCGCCCCGAGGCCGCTGCCGTTGGCCGACGGAAACGGCTTCTCCGCCGAATCGCCGGAGTGATGAACGAAATCGATCCCCGCCGCGGCCGTCACGTCGGTGAACCAGATCGGGCCGGCCCAGGCCTCGACCGGCTCAACAGGCGGCGACTGCCGCAGCGATTCCTCGCCCGCGACGGGGGCTGTCGGCGGCGGCGCGGCCGGTCGCGCACACCCCGTGACGAGCACGCCGGCGAGGATCGCGGTGGCCGACAGCCGGCGGAGGCAACCGTTCGCAGCGGCTTGCCGGAACGACGTCGGAGCGGGATGGGATTCGGACATGCACGGGCTCAAAAGTAGAAGGGGATCCCCTCGGCCTTGAAGGCCGCCTTCTCTTCGGGGAGGAACTCGTCGCCGAGTTTCTCGAAGCCGCCGTCGGCCCGGAACGCCTTGAGGAACGAGTTCACCCGCGCGCGCAAGTCGCCGTCGGCCGGCCGCAGCCCGACGGCCCAAGATTCCTCGCGGAACGGTCGGAGAAGGGCCCGCGTGCTGTCGGGATGACGCTTGTGGTTTTGATAGACCGAGAGGGAGTCGTAGATGAAGGCGTCGGCCTTTCCTTGGACCACCTCGAGGACCGCGGCAGACTCCTTGTCGAGGACGAGGAGGCGGGCCTGCTTGAAGGTTGACGAGGCGAATTGGTGGCCGGTGGTTCCCTTCTTCACCGCCACCGTCCGCCCCTTGATGTCGAGATCATCGGCCCCTTTTACCGCCGACTTTGCCCCCACGAGGAGCGCCAGCCCCGTCTTCAGATAGGGCTCCGAGAAGGCGATCGACTTGGCCCGCTCCGGGGTCGCCGTCATCGACGAGATGATGCAGTCGATCTTGCCGACTTTGAGGGCGGGGATCAGTCCGTCGAAGGCGATGTTCTCGATCACCACGTCGCGCTCGAGGTGTTTCCCGAGTGCCGAGGCGATCCGCACGCTCACCCCCGTCGGCTTACCGGCCGCGTCGGTCATCTCAAACGGCGGGTAGGCCAGTTCCATGCCGACTTTGAGGGGCGGGGCCGCAACAGCGGATCCCGGGGCAAAGCAGGCAGCCACAGCGACGATGAGCGCGACGAGGAGCCGATTGGGGCGCATGATGAGCCTTCAGTGCCAAGGGGGAGGCGCGGAGCGAGTCAGGGGCTCACTGACCGCGGATGCAATAGACCGCGTCGGAGGAACGGATGAGGAGCGCGTCGCCGGCCACCGCCGGGGTCGACCAGAACACCTCCCCGTCGGCGCCCAGATCCGATTCGGCGAGGACTTCGTAATCGGGGCCGGTCTTGAGAACGATCGTCTTGCCGAGCTCGTTGACGACGTAGATCCGGTCACCGACGACGATCGGGCAGCCGACCGCCTGCGTCCCGCCGGGGAGGCGTTTGCGGTACTTCTCCTCCCCCGTCCGCTTGTCGTAGCAGACGGCGGTGTTGCCGAAGAAGTAGAGGAAGTCGCCGACGACGACCGGGGAGGGCATGCCGGCCCCGCTCTTGTTGCGGTTCCAGGGGACGGTGGCGCTGGTTCCCCCGTCTTTGCCGGGCGAGACATCACCGCTGGCGCCGGCGAGGATCGCCGCCGCCGGAGCTTTCGAGCCGGGGCTCGAGGTCCCGAAGTAGACCCCTTCGGCATCGGCGCCGAGCGAACAGGCAAACGACGTGTCGAGCCCGCCGTAGCGCCAGCGCTCGCTTCCATCGGCGAGGCCGTAGGCGACGATCGAGCCCTGGCCGCCGGTCACCACCTCGGTGGTGCCGCCGTTGTTCCAGATGATGGGCGTGGCCCACGAGGCCCCCTTGTTGCGGGTGGCCGTCCACAGATCAGCGCCGGTGGCGGCATCGAGGCAGTGGAGATCACCGACATCGTCGTTGTAAAGCTGGACGAGGAGCTTGCCATCGTGGAGCACCGGCGAGGCGCCGGTGCCGAAGGCGTTCGTGATCGGCTGCGGGCCATACTCGCGCTTCCAGCGCTCGTTGCCGTCGCGGTCGAGGGCGACGACAGTGCCGGTGGCGCCGAAGAAGGCCCACACGCCGTCGGGCGTGGCGCAGGGGGTTTCCGTGGCGTAGGTGTTGGAGGCATGGGTGGCATATTTCGGGGCCTGCTCGATGACGGTCTTCGACCAGATCAGGCTCCCGTCCGTGGCGTCGAGACAGAGCACGCGCCACTGGACCGGATCCTTCGGCGGCTTCCCCCACCCCATCGTGGAGAGATCCATCACCCCTCCCGACATCCCCTTCGGCTTCCGTCCCCCCGGGATCACGGCCGTTGTCAGATAGATGCGCCCATCGACACTCACCGGCTGCGACCATCCCGCGCCGGGGATTGCCGACCGCCAGACGATCTTCCCCTTGGAGCCGGGAGACTTGTCCCAGGCGAGCGGGAGCGTCGCATCTGCGACCAGCCCCAGCGCCGGTCCCCCCCGGAACTGCGGCCAGTCACCTGCGGAAGGTGCCTGGGCGCGGGCGCCGAGGGCGATCGTCGCCAGCCAAGTACAGGCCACGGCGATCGTGATCGCATCCAGGATGGGGCGCTGACATCGCATCGGAGGTTCCTCTCGACGGGGGCGAGGATGAAGCCGGGAAGGGCCGGTGAAGGGAAAAAGGGGACCGGAGAGAAGTGTAGACCGTCGACCTTCGGATGGGACAGATCGCCCCGACCGAACGCTTGGCCCTACCGGCCTTCGCCGCTATCTTCCTCCCTGGGGATTCGAGCGGGGGCAGAGCACAACGCGAAAGGGGGAACGATGCCGATCCGTGTCGACTGCCTGGCCTGCCGGAAGTGGTATAAGGCCCCGGAGATGGCCGCCGGCAAGGTCGTGAAGTGCCCCGGATGCGGCAGTGAGCTGAAGGTGCCGCTGGACGCCCCCGCGATCGCCCCGGCGCCGAAGGCTGGCGGAGCCCCGCGCCCGGCGCCCACCGCGCCGCCGGTGCCATGCTGCTCGTGGCAGGCGTGCCCGACGGCCTGTTGAACCCGATTTCCAGTCCGATGACTCCGGTCAACAGCAAGCCATTGACGGAATGAGGGCTCGTCGCGCTGGGCTCTCCGACGTCGAAAGCGTGTTGGCATTCATCGAACAATCGTTGCCGCAGGTCGATCCCCGGCGGATCGCCGCGGTCGGCCACAGTTCCGCCGGCACGCTCGCCTTGCTGGCGGCCGAGAGCAATCCGGAGATCAAGGCCTGCGTCGCCTTCGCGCCGTGTGTCGACGTCACCCGCCTCCACCAGGACAACTTCGCCACACTCGAACCGTGTTTCACCGAGGTCCGGAAGTTCTGTGCCGACTATTCTCCGATCAACCACGTCGATCGATTCCTGCCGCCGCTGTTCTCTTTCCAGGCCGAGGGGACACCATGATGCCGGTGGCGGACGCCGTGCGTTTCGTCGAGGCCATGGAGGGGGCTGGCAAGGGGGTGGAATTCGTCAAGATGCCCGGCGGCGATCATCACGACTCGCTGATCTGCAACGGGATTCCAAAGGCGCTTGAATGGCTCAACGCAACCTTCGCCGGTGCCGACCCCCCGGGTCCTTCCGCCAATCAGGGAGATTCCCACCCGCTGCTGCCATTCACGGACTTGGCAGTGCCGTCTCCGCCCGTTTCCGCCCCGCGAACAGGAGCTCGACATCGGGATCGACGACGATCCGCTCCGGGGGGAAGTCGGTCTCGATGTCGATCACGCTGGGGGCGTCGGCCGTCACCTCCACCGTCGCCTCGCTCCCCGGGCGCTGCGCCTCCTTCCCCTCGGGCTTCTTCCCCTCGACGCGGACTTTCACCGCGGCCCGGCCGGTGCCGATGTTGGCAAGCTGCCCTGTGACCCGGTAGCCGGCAGCGGTCTTCTCGACTTTCGCTTCGCGCACCTCGAGATCGGGGAGATCCTTGCCGAGGATCCACCGGCCGACGTAGTCGTCAAACGCGGCTTGGTCGGGGGCGTGCGGCCGGAGGCTCTCGAGAAGATCCTCGATGAGGGGGAAATCGAGGCCGTCGGCAGTCTCGACGCCATGGCGCCACCTCGCGATGAAGTCTTTCAGTCCAGCGAGCATCGCCTCCTCCCCCATCACCGTCCGCAGCATCCAGAAGGCCCACCCGGCGCGCTGATAGGTGACGACGCCGTCGCCGGGACGCGACCCGTCGATGCGGTTGATCGGCCGCTCGTTGTCGGCGCGGCGGCCGAAGACATAGCTCTGCTCCCAACGGCGGCGGAGGGTCTTTCCCTGTTCCTCCCCCAGCTCATGGTGGACAAGCATCAGCGCCGAAAACTCGGCGAGCCCCTCGGAGATGATGTTGCCGCCGGGCCCCTTCCCTGGCGTGACGATGTTGCCCCACCACTGGTGCCCCGCCTCGTGGGCGACGATGTAAAAGGCGGCGTCGATTTTTCCCTCTTCGCGGCCCGTGGCCAGATCGGTCACTTTGAGCGGCTTGGCGAGATAGCCGATATCCTCGGAGAAGGAGATGTTGCCCGGAAAGCCCTGGGCATAGCCGGCGATCCCGGGGAACTCGGTGACCCGCAGATTCGTCCAGGGATATTCGCAAAACCACTGGCCATACTTTTCGCGCGCCGCATCGAGCGCCCGCACCATCGTCGGCACGTTGTGCTCGGTGCGCGGGTCGAAGTAGACCGTCGATCGCCGGCCCGGCGCGGCCTTGAGCGGCCCGCCGACGATGTTGAAAAAGCGCACCGGGTGTTCGGTCTTCCAGACGACGCGACGGCGCCCTTCCCCGAGCTCCTCGTTCACGGTCTCGACGCCGCAGCCGTTCATGACCCAGCCCGACGGCCCCTCGATCGTCAGCTGCACGTCGCTTGACCAGGCGGGCCCGAAGGCGGGATCGACGCGGGTCTTCCAGTGGTCGAGCGGGTATTCCTTCGCGTCGCGCCGGTTTTTGTTGTCGACGCCGACGGAGTCGACGAATCCTGGCACGGGGAGGAAGCTCGGGCTAAAGCTCGTGAGCACGACGCCACTGGGAAGGACGAACTCTCCCGCCCCGCCAGAGAGCTTTGACCACCCGTCGGGGAACTGCCCTTCGAGCCGGAATCCGACGCGGACGCTCTCCCCCGTTGCCAAAGGCTGCGGCGGCCTGACGACATACAGCCCGCTGCGGTTCTCGATCGACGGGGCCGGCTGATCTTTCTTCGTCGCATCGACTGGTTGGTCGTCGATCGTCCAGTCGGAGGTCTGCTTGAAGTGAGGGCCGACAGTCAGGGGAATCTCGCGCATCGACAGCGCGTGGGGATTGCGGAGCGTGTAGGTGCCGACGACTTCGAGCCGGCGCTGGTCGGGGAACAGCTTCACGGTCGCCTCGACCCGGTCGAGGGCCGGCGAGGGGGCGTTGTCCCAGGTGGTCGAGTTGCGCCGCCAGTAGGCCTTTTCGGCATTCGTCTGTGGCTTCCCCTCGTAGCCGGCGCGGACTTTTTGGCCGGTGTAGATACCGAGGGCCACCAGCGGCAGGGCCACGAGTGCCGGCGCCAGTGCCGCCTTGAAGAAGGCCGCCGGACGGAGCCTGTCGAACGCGGCGCGGAGATCGGGGAGCCGGCGCGGCCAAATCTTGAGGGCAAGCGCCACGAGCAGCGCCGCCAGCGCCAGCATCACGAGCCGATTGGCGACGAGCGCCGGCCACATGAAGCCGAGCCGGTCGAGCTCACTCCAGCCGACGGCCCCGCCGCCGAGATTCCAGGCGGTGAGCCAGTTGAGCCAGCCGTAGCGAGTGAGGAAGCCGGTGAGGATCAGCGTCGCCACGCCGAGGGCGTAGGTGGCAAACCGGTTGCGCACGAGGGCATGGAGCAGCATCACCCAGGCCGCCCAGACGACGAGCGTCGGGACAAGGAGCCCGCCGAGGATCAGGGCGAGCACCGGCAGCTCGAGCGGCACCGCGATCCCCGTCTGGAATCGCTGCACGAGGAGCGTGATCGCGATCGCCAGCGCCGTGAAGGCCACGATCACCAGCGCCATCACGGCATTGGCGAGGACTTTGCCGGCGAGCACGCCGGCGGTGGGGACGGGGCAGGCGCGATGGATCCCGGACAGTCCCACGCGTTCCTCGCGGACCAGGCTTTCGACCGTGTAAAAAAGAATCAGCAGGCCGAGGAGGAGCGCGAGGGCTCCGCGCGCGACACTCGCTGCGGCGCCGGTGGTCATCAGCTCCTCGGTGTCGAGCGTCCCGGGGCTCAAAGTCGTTGCGGCCCAGGTCTGGACGAGGATCAACGGCCCGAACAGCCACAGCCCCGGGCTCTTCAGCAGCGACCAGGTCTCCTGCCGGAGGATCGTTCGCACCGTCTCCACAAAGCCGGGGAGGCGGATCGTCGCTGCAGGAAGGGCTCCGCGCGCGGCCACCGCGGCATGCTCGATCGTTGTCGGCCCCGCGGCACGGGCGGCGGCGAGGAGGCTGTCGGCATTCCCCACGCGCCGGTCGTCATGTTCGGCGTGAGCGAGGCGCCGGCCGGTGGCCCACACGGCCGTGAGCCCTATGCCCATGAGGACCAGCCGGCTGCAAAGAAAGAGGCTGTCGGGCACGACGCGGGCGGAGTTGTAGTAGGCGACGCCCCGGTCCTCCGAAAGGAACGTGCGCGAGAACCACCGAAATCCGGTCGGCTCGACGGCCTGCATGAGCCGGTCGACCGAGCGCGGCAGCCACTCGGGGTTGAAGTCCCAGAGGAAGAAGATCCCGGCGACGACCATCACGACCGGGAGCGCGAAGACGAGCACCGGCTGCCGCGTGCGCACCCCGGCCCACATCGACACCCCGCCGGTGAAGACCACCATCGGCAGGGCGAACCAGATCAGCGGCGCGAGGTAGTTCCACAGTGAGAACGTCGTCCGCACCCGCTGCGTCGTGTCGATCGGCCAGGATTGATAGATCGTGATCTGGCAGACGAGCCAGGCGGCGAGCACCGCCCCGAGCACGGCGAGCGCCGCGAAGAACCGGCTCCAGGCGTATTCCTGCCAGGAAAGCGGGGTGGCCGTGAGCAGCTTTTGGATCCGCCGGTCGCCGTCGACGAGCAGCGGCATGCCGCAGGCCACCGCCGCGAAGAAGGGGAGGACGATGGCGAAGATCACGACATCGACAAAGGCGAGGTTGAACCCGCCATTGATGGCGAGCTTCGCCCCGCCGGTGTCGGCCGAGCCGGCCGCGACCTGCACGCCGCCGGCCACGAGCCCGAACGAGAGCAGGGCCAGGATGTTGAACATGAAGTTGGGCAACGGCCGCTTCCAGAACGATTTCAGCTCGAGCCGCGGGAAGGCGAGAAGGCGGTTGATCATCGGGCACCTCCGGCGGCAGTGGCCGAAGCAGGGATCGCCCGTGCCAGCGGCCCGGGTATCTCGTGGGGCGGGCAACGCATGAGGACGAGGTAGGCATCTTCGAGCGTGCCGGGGCTCGGCACGAAGCCCTGCGGCGCCTCGGCGTCGGGGGGAAGGAAGATCCGCACCCGGTTGGTGCGCCCCTCGACGAGGACGGCCGAGAGCATGCGCTGCTCCTTGGCGAAGGCAGGCAGCGCGGCATCGTCGACAAACCCCTCGCGGACGAGGCCATCGACGGCCGTGCGGGCTGCGGTGGGCGTCGTGTCGGAGACGACTTCACCGGAGCGGATCACCGCGAGACGCGGGCAGAGGGTGGCGACGTCATCGACGATGTGGGTGGAGAGGAGCACGACCCGGCCGACGCTCATCTCCGCCAGCAGCCGGTAGAACCGCTGCCGCTCTTCGGGGTCGAGACCAGCCGTCGGCTCGTCGACAATCAGGATCCGCGGATTGCCGGCGATCGCCTGGGCGAGCCCGAGCCGCTGCCGCATGCCGCCGGAGTAGCCGCCGACCTTCCGCTTCGCGGCGTCGGTGAGATTGACGCGCTCGAGAAGCTCGCCGGCGAGGGCTGCCCGCCCCTTCGGTCCGCTGATCCCCTTGAGCCGCAAGAGAAACTCGAGCATCGCCTGCCCGGAGAGATCGGGATAAAACCCGAAATCCTGCGGCAGGAACCCGAGCCGCTCGCGGACAAACGCCGGCTTCTCGACGATGTTCGTGCCGTCGAGCCAGACGCTCCCGGCCGTCGGCTCGACAAGGCCCGCGACGATGCTCATGAAGGTCGACTTCCCGGCGCCGTTGGGGCCGAGGAGGCCGAACATCCCCTGGGGGACATCGAGCTCGACCCCCTTGAGCGCACAGACCGGGCCGGGGTGGATCTTGACGAGGCCGCGGACGGCGAGGCCTTCGGAGAGGGGTGCAGCGGAGGACAAGGGGCTTACCTCGACAGTGTGTGCAACAAACCTCCGCTGATTATCCCGTATCCCGCCGGGGTGGCTACCAATTTTCGCGAGACGTTGCGCTGCAGTCCGCTGTGGCAGGCTTCGGGACTGCCCGCGGCACTCGCGGTGATCGTCGATGCCAGCGCGTAGGCGAGGCGGGGATCGGCGAACGCTTGAGGAGTGACGAGGTTCCCCCGAGGAACGACGAAACTTTTGCCGGCCCCGCCGATGAACCACCAACAGGCTGGCCACCCACTGTCATAGATGAGCCGAGATCAAACGTGGCTTCGGGACTGCCCGCACCCCGTCGCCGGACGTTCGCTGCGGGCATCCCTGCCCTCCGCTCTCTCCGCGCCGCTTGCGCTTTCGCCCTCCTATCCTGCGCTGACCGGCGAGGCCGTCTCCCGGGGTACGGGCAGCCCCTCGCTCAAACGTGGTTTGGGGGAGAGGCCAGGGATGGCTTCATCCCTCACGCGCCGGCCATCCGCCGCAAGGATGCGGCGGCGCACCCCAGGGGATGAAGGCCAGGGATGGCTTCATCCGACACGCGACGGCCATCCGTCGCAAGGATGCGGCGGCGCACCCCA
>Ga0209598_10000492_pt1 | contig 31355 bp, 29 predicted proteins | sample M_140807_EF_Meta_FD_187317 | JGI IMG/M metagenome (GOLD analysis project Ga0209598, IMG submission 187317) | Freshwater microbial communities from Lake Montjoie, Canada to study carbon cycling - M_140807_EF_MetaG (SPAdes) (version 2) | ecosystem: Environmental > Aquatic > Freshwater > Lake...
CACTGGAGGAAATGGGCCTCGATCTGCCCACCGCCGTGCGTCTCTACCTGACCAAGGTGGCGAAAACGCGCCGCATCCCCTTCCCGCTCGAGGCCGAACCGCTCGCCGAGGTGGTGGAAGTGGACCGTGCCACGCAAGCGCGGATGGATCGCATCGCGAAAAGTTGGAAGAAAACCAAAAACCGTCGGTGATGGTTCTAATCTCCGCGCAAATCCGGCGGAAGGAATTCGGTCGCAAAGTTTCCGCGGAAGATTTGCCGGTCATCACCCGTTCGGCCCGCGCAGCCTTGGGTGTTCCCATCGCGGCACGCGGATTGCCGCCGCATACGCAACTGATCAAGGCTTATGCCACATCCAAGCGTGGGCCCAAACGAATCGTGTATCTCCTAGCCGTTGAGGACGGGGACATGTTCCTGCTTTTTTATCGCGGCAAGAATGATGCCATCGGAAGGAATGCCAGCATGAGCAATCCCGCATTCCGTGCGGCGCTGGATAAATATCTCGCACTGCTCGAAGCAGACATCGCGGACGGAGCCATCGAGGAACTCGTGGCCACCGATGACTGAGGTGCGGGTTGGCAGACGTCAGTTTCCAGAGAGTGGAGAAAGAACAGCCACCGATTAACGCGGATCCACCTTCACCTAGTTAGTTGCCTCCCTCGCTCCGCTCGTGTCGCCCTACGGGCTGCCTTTGGCAGGGTTGATGCTCGTTCTGAGAACGAGCACCCCTGCGGGGCACAAGCTCGGGCTGTGTCTATCTCCAACTGCACGGCAGTTTCCGGTTCCCCGCGCGGCCATCCGCGCCGGTGGTCGGCGGGACAAGGGGGAGCAGAGCTGTAGCGGGTGGCTGGTAAAAAGTGGGAAAGTTGGCGGACGCCGGGAGACAGAGGAAGGGCTGAGGACGGCCGACGAATCAGCGATCGGCTATCGCTTCGATCTCGGCCAGCGTCACCGTGCCGCTTTTGTCGGCGTCGATTTTGCTGAAATTTGCCGCGACTCGAGGCATACCTGCCTCGGCTTCGGCCAGCGTGAGCCGACCGTCATGATTGGTGTCCGCCGCGGCGAAGTGCTGGGCGATTTCTTCGTTGCGCGAGGTGTCGGCGCCCGCGGCGCAGGTCAGGGCGAACAAACAAAGCACGGTAAAAACTCCCGCTCGTTCCAAGAAAAGAAACTTCGATGGCATACCGTCAGTCTCGTGCGGCCGGGCCCGAAGTAAAGAGGACAACGTAAAGTGGTCAAAAGAACCAAAGCCGGCAGCGGCGGGCGGCGGGGCGATATGGTTTCCCGCAGCACGGTGCGTCGCCTAGCATGGCGAGATGAAACGAACAGCGTGTGGCAATCGAAGGGCGGCACGGCGCGCTGCGGCCGCATTGGCCATCTTGCCGATACTGACCGGCTGCGCGTCGGTCAGCGTGAAGCAAGACCAATGGGCAACGGAGCGCTTGGCGTTGCCGAAGCGGGTCTACGTGAAGAATTACGAACTGCCACCCGAAGTTCTGGCCGTCGACCGCGAGGGATCGGAACTGGAAACTTTCCGCAAGGCGACAGCGGACAATTTCACCAAGGAGTTGTGCGAGCGGATCAGCAAGCAAATCACCCCGGCCGTGCCGCTCGCGGAAACGACGCGACCGGAAAAAGGCGCTTGGGTCGTCGAAGGAAAATTCCTCGCGATCAAACAGGGAAGCCGGCTGCTGCGAAGTGTCGTCGGATTGGGAGCCGGGGGCACGAAGATGGAGGCACGCACCACCATCTCGGCCGTGGGCGCGCGTGGAAAAAAGAAAACCATCGCGAAGATCGAAACAACCGGCGGATCGAATGCTGAACCGGGCTTGCTCACCTTCCCTACCCCGATCGGTGGCGGCATCCGCGCATTGTTGTCCCTGGCCAAAACCGGTGTGACCGCCGACCAGCAGCGCACCGCACGGATGATCACTGCCGCCATGGCCGAGAAATTGGAAGCACAAGGCTACGATCTTCCCGGCAAAACACATAAGGCGAAGAGGCTGCAAAAAGAGGAAAAAGATGACGAGAGCAGGAGGCGCAGCGGTGGATAGGTCGCCGCGGCGACCAGCCGGGTGGGGAGACGCCTAGTTTATGACCAGACCTGTGGTGGCACCGGGGATGCGGAAGAGGACACGGCGCGGGATGCCGTTACCCGGATACCAAACCTTCCGCTCCCAGCCGTTCCCATCGGGCGTGCTGCATCTCATCACGTAGACACTCCCGATCCCCTCGCTGGTCCAATTCCCGCTTTCGCTCGCTTCGACGACCACTTCGAGCGGAGTCATGCCCAAGTATTCGTCATTCAACTCGACCACGCATCGCGTGGGAATGCTATGCACATCGATCTTGGCGATGGGTCGCGCGCGCCGCACGTCAGGCTCGGGCGGGGGCTGCAATGTTTGGCAAGCGCAGAGCGAGAGAGAAAGCGCGGCGCAGAAACGACGAAGCAATTTCATGACACGTCCACCCTGCAACGGCGGCAGGCGGACGAAAACCGGTTTGTGTGTCATAAGCGGCAGGAAGGAGGCAGGTAAGGCAAGCCACGGATGGACACAGTCCATTTTGAGCCGAGTGACCTCGGCAACAAATAGTACTCTGGAGGAGGCAAACAGAGGACGGAGAGCAAAGTTGCCCTATGCGTCTTTACGATGTGGTCGTCGAAGATGCCGTGAGCCGGTGTATCACAAGACTGACGGCCATAAACGCGAGGTAAAACAATCCCAAAGCGAGATGGTTGATCAAAATGGCAAAGAACGTGACAAGCGAGAGCACCAAGGCGATCCACGGGAAGAAGGGATAGCAAGGCGTGAGGAACGGACGCGGCAGAGACGGTTCCTTCACCCTGAGAACCAACAGGGAAATCATCGAGATGATGTAGAGGGTCAGCGCACCAAAAACCGAGATGAGGATCAAAGCGCCCGTGTGTCCCGAGACGAGGGCGAGCAGACCGACGACGCAGTTGAACTTGAGGGCATTGGCGGGCGTTTGGTGGCGCAGATCAAGCTTGGCGAGAAATGCCGGTCCGTGGCGCATCCGTCCGAACTCGAGCGTGGACCGGCCCGAGGCCAAGATGAGCCCGTGGAAGGACGCAATCAAACCGAGTAAGCCGGCCGCAAAAAGAAATTGGTAGAGGGGATGGTGTGGGCCCATCACTTTGGAAAGGGCCATGGGCAAGGGGGAATCCGAAACGCTGCCATCAACCTTGAACACAATGGTCTGCCAGCCGTCCACCCCGGTGGCCCCGATGAATGTCAAAATACCCAGCACCGCGAGGGTGAGGAACGCCGAGATAAAAGCTTTGGGCAATGTGCGCTGGGGATCCACTGTTTCTTCGGCCATGTTCGCGATGGCCTCGACGCCCAGAAAGCACCATACGGCGAATGGAATAGCCGCCACGGCCCCCTGCCAGCCATGAGGCCAGGCGTCCCTCGTCAGGTGCTCGAGGTGCAGATGCGGCAGTGAAACGGCACAGAAGACCATGAGCGACAGCACGGCAAGCGCCGTGACAACAAGCTCGACCGTGGCGGCGGCATTGACACCGCGGATATTCAACCAGGTGAAAAAGATATAAGCTCCGAACGCAACCCAGAGCGTCGGCAACTGCGGCGCAAAAAGATGAAGGTAGGCACCGATGGCGAAGGCGATGGCCGGCGGCGCAAAAATCAGCTCCACGTTCTGGGCCATCCTGGCCCAAAAACCCCAGGTCCTGCCCATAGCACGGTCGGCATACGACATGGCGCCGCCCGCCCGCGGTATGGCGCAGGAAAGCTCGGCGTAGCTCAAGGTGAAGGTCAGGTAGAGGATCGACACGACGATCAAGGCCAGCCCAAGACCCAAGGTGCCGCCCCGGGCCAACCCCAGATTCCAACCGAAAAACAACCCGGCGAAAGCGCAGCCCACGCCCATCGCCCAAAGCATGAGCGGAGTGATCGAGCGGTTGAGGTCGCTCACGAAACAAGGATGGAAGTTGTCCCGACGATGGAGGCGCGGCGGGCCATGGTCCATGCATGCCGAACCGGAACTCCGGCTCCGCGCAGGGAGTTCAGGGCAGGACGACCGAAATTCACCACGCCGCAGCGTATCTGCAGATCCGCCCGGCGGCAAAACGATAGGCGGGTGGACGCCGACCCGCCGCTGTGGCGAGCGCGCGGGGTGCGGAAGCGGCCGGCTTACTCGGTCAGGAAGGTGTTGGCCGGCAGTGGCGAGCGGCGGGTAAAAAGTGGGAACGCGTGAAGGTTCGAAGGTGCAAAAGTCTCCAGTGATCCCCCGGTGCAAGCTACGAACAAGTCGACGCGGTGCTGGAGTTCGCCGCACACAGCCTCTAACCAACCATGGCGGGATGAAGGTTCTCTTCGAACGAGGGACACCGGTCCCGCTGCCGCGACATCTTGGCGAACACGAAGTGGCCGGCAGACTTTGATCAGCCAACCGGCCTCCGGGTGACAATCAATCGGTATCCGCTCCGAGGTAGGCAGAGCGCACGGTCGGGTTGGCCCGCAGGTTTTCCGAGGTGTCGTGGAGCACGACACGTCCGGTCTCGAGCACATAACCTCTCGACGCGACCTGCAGGGCAAGGTTGGCATTTTGCTCGACCAGCAGGATGGCCAGGCCCATCTCGCGGTTGATTTCGACGATGCGGCTGAAGATGGTCTCGACCAAGATCGGAGCCAGACCCAAGGAAGGCTCGTCGAGGAGCAGGCATTTGGGGCGGCTCATGAGCGCCCGGGCGATGGCCAGCATCTGTTGTTCTCCGCCACTCAGGGTGCCGGCGGACTGCTTGCGTCTTTCTTTGAGCCGCGGAAAAAGCTCGAAACTGTGGTCAAGGTCCCTCGCTACCTCGTGCTTGTCCCGGCGCAGGTAAGCTCCCATGCGCAAATTTTCGAGGACGGTGAGGTTGGAGAAAGCCATCCGCCCCTCGGGCGACTGCGCGATCCCCAAGCCAACAATCTCGTGGGGTGGATGGTTGGTGATGTCGCGGCCTTCGAAAGTAATGGAGCCCCGGCTGACCGTGGCGATTCCAGACACCGCGCGCAGAGTTGATGATTTTCCCGCCCCGTTGGCTCCGATCAGCGTCACGATGGTGCCGGCCGGAACATCGATGGAGATCCCGTGCAGCGCGCGGATTCCTCCGTAGGTGACGTGCAGATCGCGAATCTCAAGCATGGTGAGCCTCCCTGCCGAGATAGGCTTCGATCACCGCGGGATTTTTCCGGATCTGGGCGGGCTCACCCTCGGCGATCTTGCTGCCGTAATCCAAGACTACGATGCGTCGGCACACTCCCATGACAACCTTCATGTCGTGCTCGACGAGCAGCACAGCGATGCGGAATTTGTCCTGCACGAAATGGATAAGATCGATGAGCGCCGACTTTTCCGTCGGGTTCATGCCGGCAGCCGGTTCGTCGAGCAGCAGAAGCTGCGGCTTGGTTGCGAGGGCGCGCACGATCTCGAGCCGGCGCTGGTCGCCATAGGAAAGACCGGTTGCAATGCGTTCGCTTTCACCGGCCAGACCGAAGATTTCCAGCAGGGACATCACCTCCTCGCGGATGCGGGCTTCCTCCGCCCGAAATCCACGGCCGCGGGTCAGGGCGTGGCCGAACCCGTGGCGGAGGTTGAGGTTCATCGCCGTGCGGACATTGTCATAAACGGTCAGGGATCCAAAAAGCCTGATGTTCTGGAAAGTGCGCGCGATACCCGACGCCGTGATCCGGTGCGGCGCGAGGCGAGTCATGGTTCTGCCGTTGAAAGCGATTGCCCCCTCGGTCGGGTGGTAGAGGCCGGTGATCAGGTTGAAGACCGTGGTTTTGCCGGCTCCGTTCGGTCCGATGAGACCGACCATTTCCTCGGGTCCGACAACCAGATCGAGTCCGCTCACCGCGCGCAGGCCACCGAACTCCATAGTCACCCCTCGCAACTCCAGCAGCCTGCTCACGCCCCCGCCTTTCCTTTCGGCCAGCCGCGGAAATTGCCGAGCAGCCCTTGCGGACGAACGATCATGATGACGATGAGAAGCAAGGCAAAGACGATCATGCGGTATTGCTCGAAGTCGCGGAGGCCCTCATTGAGCAGGGTGAGGAGAATGGCCGCGGCTACCACCCCGGGAGTGCTCCCCATGCCGCCGAGGATGACCATGACCACCACATCGACGGACTTGAGAAAATTGAAACCCTCCGGCGCGATGAAGGTGATGAAATGCGCGTAAAGACCTCCGGCCAAACCGGCGAAGAACGCGCCGACGACAAAAGCGACCACCTTGTATTTCACGGTGTGGATGCCCATGGCTTCGGCGGCAATCTCGTCATCGCGCACCGCGATAAAGCCTCGGCCGTAGGTCGAGTTGACCAGGCAAGCAACCACATAGATCGTCAGTGCGGCGACGGCAAACGTCCCGAAAAGGTTGGTGTAGGGACGAATGCCCTCCAATCCGCGGGCGCCGCCCAGCGACTCGGTATTCTGGATGACCACCCGGATAATTTCACCGAAGCCGAGCGTGACGATGGCCAGGTAGTCACCGCGCAAACGCAACGAGGGAAGCCCGACGAGCAACCCGCAGAGTGCGGCCACCGCGCCGCCGAGCAGCAACGAACCGGCAAAGAGAGCGCCCTCGGCCCAAGGCCCGGCCGGTGCGACGACGGGAGCAAAGGATAATGTCACCATGGCGGACGCATACGCGCCAGCGGCCATGAAGCCCGCATGTCCGAGAGAAAACTGTCCGGTGTGGCCATTGACCAGATTCAAACTCACGGCGAGGACGATATTGATCCCGATGAGCACAAGGATGCTTGCCGCGTAGTCATCAAGCTGCGGAGAGAACATCTGCAGCACGGCAGCCCCGGCGAGAGCCGCGAAGAGAGCAAGATGGGGAATGTGATTTTTCACGTGGTCACACCTTCTCGCGTTCGGATTTGCCCAGCAGGCCGGTCGGCTTGAACATGAGTGTCAGGATGAGGATCACGAAGGCCACGGCATCGCGGTAGCCCGACGGTATGCCGATGTTCTGGCTGTATCCGACGACGAGCGTCTCGAGAACTCCGAGCAGCACGCCGCCGAGAGCCGCCCCGGGAATGCTGCCGATACCGCCGAGCACGGCGGCGACGAAAGCCTTGATGCCGGGCAGGATTCCCATGAACGGATCGATCGCCTGGTAGAGCATGGCGAAGAAAATACCGGCGGCGCCGGCCAACGCGGAACCGAGTCCGAAGGTGAAAGAAATGACGGCATCGTTGTTCACGCCCATGAGCGCGGCGGCGGTCGGGTTGTTGGAGAGAGCGCGCATGGCCAATCCCATGCGCGTGCGCATGACGGCGAACGTGAGTGCGATGAGCAAAAGCAGGGTGACGAGCAGCACGGTGATCTGCTCGACCGTGACCGAGGCGCCGAGCGGGAGCGAAATCGTGTGGTTGGCCACCAACTGAGGGAAGCCTTTGGGGGCCGCGCCAAAGATCAACTGCGCACCGTAGGAAAGAAGGAGCGACACACCGATCGAGGTGATCAGCACGGTCAAACGCGAGCGTTGGCGGAGCGGTTTGTAGGCAACCTTTTCAATGACGATCCCAAGCAGGGCGCAGAACGCCATGGAGAGCAGCAGGATCACGATGGCCGAAGCTGCCGCCGGCCAACCGGTGAAGAGCGGCTTCAGCCAGCGGTGAAAATAGAGTCCGGCAAAAGCGCCGACCATGAACACGTCACCATGGGCGAAGTTGATGAAGCGCAGCACCCCGTAGACCATCGTGTAGCCGAGGGCGATGAGCGCATAGATCGCGCCGAGCGAAACTCCGTTGACCGTCTGCTGCGCGAAGTTGCCCCAGTCCACAGGATGGTCCGTTCAGGGCATCACCGTCTCGACGTAGCGGAACTTCCCGCCCTCGACCTGAAGAATGACCGCAGGCTTTTCGGCATTGCGCTTGTCATCGAGAGTGATGCTGCCGGTCACACCGGGAAAGTCTTTGGTCGAGGCGATGGCCCGGCAGAGGGCCCCTTCCTCCGTCGTCCCGGCGCGCTTCATCGCGTCGAAAAGAATCATCGCCGCATCGTAGCCGAGGGCGGCCATGGCATCTGGCTCCTCATTGTATTTTTCGCGGAAGCGGGCGAGGAAATTTTGCACGGCGGGAGACTTGTCCTCGGCCGAGAAGTGATTGGAAAAGAAATTGCCCTCCATCGCTTCGCCGCCGACCTCGACGAGCGATGGGGAATCCCAACCATCGCCGCCGAGCAGTGGCACATTCAATCCGAGCTGGCGGGCCTGGCTGGCGATCAGACCGGCCTCGTTGTAGTAGCCGGCGACGAGAATAGCCTCGGGTTGGGTCGCACGGATCGAAGTGAGCTGCGCCTTGAAATCCTTGTCGCCGGAGCTGTAGCTCTGCTCGCTCACCACGGTGCCTCCGTTCTTGAGATAGTAGTCCTTGAAAAATTCGTTCAAGCCCACCGCGTAGTCCTGCTTCACATCCATGAGGATGGCCGCTTTTTTCCATCCGCGCGCGAGCATGAATTTCGCGAGCACCGCCCCTTGGAAAGGATCGATGAAGCAGACGCGGAAAATGCGATCCCCCACCTCGGTGACCTTCGGGTTGGTTGAGGACGGGGTAATCATCGGGATCTTGTTTTGCTGGGCGATCGGAGCCGCCTCGAGCGAGCGTGAGGAGGCGACTTCACCAAGAATGGCCACCGGGTTTTCACGGGAAATCATGCGCCGCACGACAGTCGCGGCCTCGCCGGCTTTCGACTGGTCGTCCTCCACAACGAGGCGCAGCTTTTTGCCCAAGACGCCCCCGGCGGCATTCTGTTCATCGAAAGCCATCTGCACACCCTTGTGCGAGGATTGGCCGAAGCTGGCCGTGTTGCCCGTGAGGGAACCAAACTCACCCACCACAATCTCATCGGCTTGGCCGGCCGTGGGCGCTTTTTTGCAGCCCGCCACAGGAAGGATTAAAATCGAAAGAAGGACACACCAAGCATGACCAGTGAGGAGGGCTGCTCGCGTTTGCATAAGAAGACAGGTTTGAGGAAATAACTTGCCGCGGTCAAGATACTTGCGCCCCGCACATCTTTGCGGTGGCGAGAAATCTGCGCACCGGGATATCCGCCGATGCACACGAACAAAGTTTAGCGGTCTGACATCGGTTAAAAACAACGGTCTCTACAAAAGAGCGGGACAATGGATATTGCGGGGCGCTGACAAAGGCTTCAGCTGAACGCGGACTTGCGCTTGGGTCGCATTTTTTCCTGCGGGAACCCGGCGCAGAGGCTGTTTTGCGCTAAATGCGAGGAGGCATGGGTTCCTCGTCCGAGAACCCGGGAAGTTCGCGGGTTGATTTCAGCCGGTGATCCTTGCGAGGCGGACGCGGTTTTTTCGACGCCGGCTTGGGCGCGGGCGGCACGGGCGCGCTGTTTTCTTTGCCAATTTCCGCCGACTCGGCGTGGACATCGAGTTCGGAAAGATAGACAGCGTCGGCGGGCGTGTGGCCCGCGAAAATGACCCGCATCACCGCGGGGAAATAGCGGTCGGCGGTGGAGATGGCAGCGGAGAAGACACCTCCGACTATCTCATCGTCCAACCCCTGACTGTGGATTACTTGGCCGAGATGAAAGTTGATCTCTCCTGTGTCCATATCAATGTCGAAGCCTCCGATCGACATGCCTTGGTTGGCTCTGGCGAGAGCTTCGGCAACCAGAGGTCGCATCTTCAGATCCCTGGCCGAGACGGGATAGTGCACACGAACCTGGATCAAATCGTCATCGTGCGTGAGCTGTAAGCGGCAGTTGTAGGTGGCACAGTCGCCCGAAATAAAGAACTGGACGGATTTACTCTCCGCATCGGCATGGAACTTGAAGTTGTTCGACTCGAAATGGTTCACGAGAACATCGAACGGCGTGACGGCCCCGTAGGAAGAATGGCTCTCTGACATGGACGACACTTTGTCCAGACTGCGGTGAAAGGAAAGCCCCACGCGTGTCATAAGCCTGGCCCGGTGGAACATCCGGCCTGACTTCACCAGGCCGCCGGATCAATCGACTCCGCATCCAAAGGACGGCGCCTCCGAGCCCGGATGGCTCACTCGATGCCGTGGGGATGCAGGTGATCCTCGGCCATTTTTTTCAGTCCCACGCGGTCGATTTTTCCGGTGGGGTTCAGGGGCATCTCATCGAGAAAGACGATTTCTTCGGGCGCTTTGTAGCCGACACGCTCGCGGCAAAAGTTGATCAAATCCCCGGTGGAAGGACGGGGCTGATCATCGCGCAGGGTGACGTAGGCGCGGACATTTTCGCCGTGGACCTCGTCGTGGATGCCGACAACGCCGGCCAGCGCGACAGCAGGATGTTCATCGAGGGCGCTCTCCACCTCCATCGGGCTGATGTTCGAGCCGTCATGGACAATGACTTGTTTTTTGCGTCCGAAAAACCAGAGGTAACCATCCTCATCGGCGTGGGCAAGATCGCCCGAGTCGATCCACCCGTCGCGGACAACCTGCTGGGTGGCCGCGTGGTCATTCCAGTATCCGGACATGAGACTACCCGTCTTGATCCAGATGCGGCCGACCGTGCCGGGACCGACCAGCTCTCCCTCATCGTTGCGAACCTCGATACTGAACCCGGGAGTGGCCGGTCCGATGGAGCCGCGCTTGATTACCCCCGTAGGCGGATTGAGGGTGGCAAGACCGACCTCGGTCATGCCGTAACCTTCGTCGATGGGGAAGCCCGCCACGGCGGCGAACTCATTGAGGAGTTCGGTCGACACTTTGTCGGATCCGGATCGGCAGACGCGCAGGGATGAAAAATCACCCGGCTGCAAATCGTGGTCGCGCACCAAGGCGACGAGAGCGGCAGGAATCATGGCCAGCACCGTGGGCCGGAACTCGCGCAGCAGGGGCAGCAATTCATGGCTGTCGAAGGTGCGGGCCACCGCCACTTTGCCGCCGACCGCCAAACTGCTCAGCGCCCAAAGAAACGACCCCACGTGGGACATGGAGGAACCGGGCAGAAAGGTATCGTCCGGCCCCAGACTGAAAGCGGCCGCGGCGCTGGCCAACATCCAACGCAAGGATTCCTGCGAGTGGGTCACACCCTTGGCCGGCCCGGTGCTGCCGGAGGTGAAGAAGATGGCTGCGGGACTGGAAGATCCGACGGAGGGAAACGGGCACTCGGGCGGACGGCCCTGAATCAGAGACTCCAAGGTGAACGCGCCCGGATCCTCCGAGTCTCCGAAAGGAATCATGCCGAGGGGCAACTGCGGTGCGAGCGTGCTGGCAGCGAGGTCGGCCGCTCTCTCCACGTGAAAGACGAGGGCGGAAGCGCCGCTGACTTGAAGCGCGTGGTCGATCTCGCGGTAGGTGTAGCGGTAGTTGAGCGGTGTGACGCAGAGACCCGCTTTGAAGGACGCCAGATAGTGGGTCAACAACGCGATCCTGTTCGGCATGAGCGAAGCAATCCGGTCGCCCGGTTTCAAGCCCAGGCGGACGTAGCCGGCAGCGAGCGCATCGGATTCTTCGTCCATCTGCTGCCAGGTCTTTTTTTGCCCGAGCGATACGACGGCGTTGCCTTGCGGGTTTTTCTTCAGACCGGCCAAGAGCAGGCGGTCGAGGGGCGGTGCGGGGTCTGCAAGATCAAGGCCGGTAATTTTCACAGCGCGCAAGCTAGGGATGGTCCCGCGGGCCGGCAAACAAGAAAACCGGCAGACCCTGCCGGGTCGCCCTTGGATGAGTTAATCTCCCCTTCCGCCCGGGGTCGGGGCCGCGTATTCTTGATGGTTGCCTGTGAAGACTTCCTCCGAGCCCGCCGTGATCCGTGTCAAAGGGGCGCGGCAGCACAATTTGAAGAACATCGACGTGGTCATCCCGCGGAACCGGCTTGTTGTGCTCACGGGGCCGAGCGGATCGGGCAAGTCCTCGCTCGCTTTCGACACGCTGTACGCCGAGGGCCAACGCAAATACGTCGAGAGCCTCTCGGCTTACGCGCGGCAATTTCTCGACCGCCTGCAGCGCCCGGATGTGGATTTCGTCGAGGGTCTCTCACCAGCCATCGCCATCGAGCAACGGACGGCCGCCGCGGGCCCGCGCTCGACCATCGCGACAACGACGGAAATCTACGACTACCTGCGCATACTTTACTCGGCGCTCGGCGTCCCGCACGACCCGGAGACGGGCGAGATTGTGCGAAGACAAACTCCGCAGCAAATCACCGATGCGATCTTCGCTTTCCCTGCGGAGAGCAAGCTGATGCTCCTCGCGCCGGTGGTGCGGAGCGAAGCAGGCGAGTTTCGCGACATCGTGGAGAAATTGCGCCGCGAGGGTTTTGTCCGCGCCCGCATCGACGGCGAGATCACCGATCTCGGCACGGAGAACAAGATCCGCTTGGACAAGAAGCGGCGCCACACCATCGAGGCGGTGGTCGACCGGCTCGTGCTCAAACCCGGACTGGGCCAGCGTCTGGCCGATTCGGTGGAGACCGCGCTGCGTTGGGGCGAGGGACAACTCGTTGCCGCGGTGCAGGCGCCGGGCGAGGCGAAGTTTGGCGATCATCCGTTTTCCACCGCGTTCTGCAATCCGCGCACAGGTTTCACCCTGCCGCGACTGACCCCGCAGCATTTTTCCTTCAACAGCCATCTGGGGGCGTGCCCCGCGTGCCATGGGCTGGGGACAGAGCCGTATTTCGACCCGGACCTGATCCTCGATCCGGAGAAGTCGCTGGACGATGGCGCCATCGTGGCGTGGCGCAAGGGCACACCGAAGATGGAGGCCTATTACGCGGCGCTCACCGCGGCCTTGGCCAAGGACGGGAACGCACGCACCGACGTTCCCCTCGCCCGCCTGCCCGAATCGTTCCGCGAGACGTTGCTTTACGGCACGGGCGACCGCGCCTTGGAGATCCGCTACGGCGGCGCGACGAAGCAGGTCATCACCAAACCATTCGAGGGACTTCTCGCGCAACTGGAGCACCTTCTGGCGCGAGCCAAGGGCGAATCGCTGCGCCAACGTCTCAAAGCGCTGATGAACCGCCGGCCCTGCGCGCGCTGCGGCGGACGGCGACTGAAGCCGGACATCCTCGCGGTCACCTTGGCCACGGAAAAGGGCGACGAGTTCGACATCCATGCGCTGTGCGACCTGACAATAACGCGCGCAGCGGGAGTTTTCCGCTCGCTGCGATTGCAGGGGCACGACGAAGCCATCGCCGGCGAAGTCATCGGTGAAATCTCGCGCCGCCTCGCCTTTCTCGAACAGGTCGGACTAGGATACCTCACGCTCAACCGCGAGAGCGGAACGCTTTCTGGCGGGGAAGCGCAACGTATCCGCCTCGCCACACAGATCGGCAGCGGTCTGGCCGGCGTCCTTTACGTGCTCGACGAACCGAGTATCGGACTGCACCAGCGCGACAACGAGAAACTCATCGCCACGCTGAAAAATCTGCGCGACCTCGGCAATTCGGTGCTGGTGGTGGAACACGACCACGACACGATCGCGGCCGCCGATCATGTCATCGATATCGGACCTGGGGCCGGACCGCTCGGAGGGCGGGTCGTGGCGCAAGGAACACTGGAAGAGGTCGCGGCCGCGCCGCAGTCGCTGACCGGACGCTACTTGAGCGGTCAACTCCGTATCAGGGTGCCGAGGCGGCGCAACCAACCCCTCACCCCCCGCGCGCTGGTGGCGGGCGAGTCAGATGGCTGGCTCAGCGTGATGGGCGCACGGGCCAACAATCTCAAGGACATCGATGCGCATTTTCCGCTGGGGTGTTTCATCTGCGTGACGGGCGTTTCCGGCAGCGGAAAGTCGACACTGGTCAACGACATCCTGCGCGCCGCGCTGGCGCGCGACCTTTACCGCGCGAAGGAACATCCGGGCGCGCACAATGCGATCCTCGGGGCGGGACAGGTCCACCGCTTGGTGGTGGTGGACCAGTCGCCGATCGGACGCACACCCCGCTCGAATCCTGCGACCTACACGGGGGCGTTCGGTCCGATCCGAGAATTATTCGCGCAGGTGCCGGCAGCCCGCGTCCGCGGTTACAACTCGGGGCGGTTCAGTTTCAATGTGAAAGGCGGACGCTGCGAGCATTGCCAGGGCGACGGCGTGCTCAAGGTGGAGATGCATTTTCTCGCCGACGTTTTCGTGCCATGCGATGTCTGCAACGGACGCCGCTACAACCGCGAGACGCTGGAGATCACCTACAAAGGAAAAAACATCGCCGACATCCTGGCCATGACGGTCGACGAAGCGCTCTCCTTTTTCCGCGCTGTTCCGGCCGTGTCGGAAAAGCTCGCCACCATGCAGGAGGTCGGGCTCGGTTACCTCACGCTCGGCCAACCGGCCAGCACGCTTTCGGGCGGCGAAGCGCAGCGGATCAAGCTCTCCACCGAACTCTCCAAACGCTCGGGTTCGAAAACCCTCTACGTGCTCGACGAACCGACCACCGGACTGCACGTTTCCGATGTGGACACGCTCCTGCAGGTGCTGATGAAACTGCGGGACGCCGGCAATACACTTATGGTCATCGAGCACAATACGGATGTGATCAAATGCGCCGACTGGATCGTCGATCTGGGACCGGAAGGCGGAGAGGAAGGCGGTCACATCGTGGCGGAAGGCCCCCCCGAAGCCGTGGCAAACTCGAAAAGCAGCCACACCGGACGCTATTTGCACAAACTCCTCGATCCATGAAGAGATTCCTCGCCGTTGCCATCATTCTTACCTGTCCATTCCCGGTCGCGGCGCAGGGTGCGGATGACGCGCAATCCAAAGCGGAGGCCGCGCTGCGCAACGGTATTCCCCAGACCGCCATCGCGCCGCTGAAGGAAGCGCTGCGCGCAGGTCGCGGAGACCGCGCGGTTTTGTCGCGACTTCTCGCCCGATTGCAGTTGGCCGCGGGTTCGCCGGAGGACGCTCTCGAGACTCTCGACGGCGCCGGCAGCCAAGGGAGCGCCGAGTGGAAACTGCTCCGCAGCGCAGCCCTGGCGGCGCAAGGCGGATCCGCCGCGGCAGCGACGATCCTCGAACCGCTGGCCGCGACCGATGCCGAGGCGGCACTCATGCTCGCACGCATCCGCGCAGAGCAAGGCGACCGCAAAAGCGCGCTCGAGATTCTCGCGCGCGTTCCGCCCGAGAAGGCGAAGAATCCGCAGCAACTCCGCCTGCTCTTGGATTTGCATTTGTCCGCCGAAGACACAGCACAAGCGGAGACACTTTTGCAAATGATCGAAAGCGAATCCCTGCTGCCTAAACCGGAAATCGAGACGGCGCGGGGCCGTATCCGGCTGGCGCAGAAACGCCCGGCAGATGCTGCGGCGGCCTTCGAGCCGGTCCTTGCCTCGGCCGAAACCGCTCCGCATATTCGCGACAACGCGCGACTGGGTCTTGCCCGCGCCGCGCAGGCATCGGGTGACATCGGCAAGGCGCGCACCATTCTGCGCGAGGCGCTCGGCACCGGCACAACGCCCGCCGCACTGCGGCAAATGATGGAAGAGTGGATTGCGCTGGAAAAGATTTCGGGGGCCGATCCTTCGGGAGACCTGCGCTCGTGGAGCGCGGAGAAGGAGACGGACCGTGGCTTTGAAGCAGCCCTCCAGCTGGCGCAACTTGATCTCGCCGCCAAGGGCACGGAAGCCGCGGCCGCCTCGCTTCAGGAACTGCTCGAGTGGAAGGATCTCGAGCCGGGACAAAAAAGGCGGGCCGGATTGCTCGCCGCGGAAGCAAAGATCGCCGCGGGAAAGACGGTTGAAGCGGCCGGCATGCTTGAAACCCTCGGGGATTCGGACGACTACGGCGTCGCCATGCTGCGCGGCCGCGCGCAGGCCGCATCGGGAGCCTACCGGCAGGCGCACGACATCTACGCCTCGGCCGTCAAGAAGGCGCGCACGAGCGGTGAGAAATCGGCCGCCGCCTCGGATTCCTTCATCACAGCTCTCGCCACCGGCGACCTCGTGCTCGCCCGCACGGCGTGGGAGGCCCTGCGCGATACATCGCCGGATCATCCGCGGCTCCTCGAATGGACCTTTCTCCTCGCAACGGCGGATGCGCGGGAGGGCCGGATCGACGACCTCGCTGTCTTGGCGCGGCGCGCCCCGTCTAGCGACTACGCATTCCAGGCGAAACTGGCGCTGGCCGAATGGCGCTTGGCCCGCGGCGAGGGCGAGGCCGCGGAGCGCATACTCAAGACAGCCGGACCCGAGGCGGATGCACCTCCGCGCGCGGCCTCGCTGGCCGCGGCCGGGATTTTCGCGGCGGACAACTCCGGATCCAAGGCTCGCGGCGATCTCGTTGCGGACTGCCAGGCCTTCCTCGCGCAACATGCGGATGCGCCGGAAGCTGCGGACATTTCTTTCAAACTGGCCGAACTGCAGGCGCGCGGCGGCGACCATGCAGCGGCCGAAACCGTATTGGCGAGCTTGGCGGAAAAGTTGCCGGACAGCGAATCCGCCGCGCTCGCCCGCTTCCTCGCCGCACAGGCGGCATCGCGCAGCATGAGCGAAACGGGAGCGGACCGCGCGCTGGTCTGGTTCAACGAACTGGCGCAAGGCCAGAGCACTTTGCGTCACCGCGCGCGTTTTGAGCAGGCCTCGCTGCTGCTGCGCCGGAAGAATTACCCGGACGCGCTCGCGCTTTACGACAGCATGCTCGCCGGCGAACCGCCGGCGGAGGTGCGCCATGCGGCGCGTATGGAGCGGGGCGACATCCTCTTCGCCATGGGTGCGTCGCAACCCGAAAAGTTGGACGAAGCTGCGGAAGCCTACGCGCTCGTCTCATCCGACCAGACCGCGCCGCCCGATTGGCGCGACCAAGCCGCCTGCAAACGCGCCGCGGCCCTTGCGCGACGGGGCCAGACGGAAAAAGCGCTCGCGCTTTACCGCGAAATCCTCGATCGTCCCCCTACCCGCGGCGCAGACCAATTCTGGTTCCTCAAAGCCGGGTTGGAGGCAGCCCGGTTGCTCGAAGAACAGAAAGACTGGGCGGCAGCCGTGGCGGTTTACGACCGCCTGGCATCCGGAAGCGGGGCTCAACGCGAAGATTTGGAACAGCGCGCACGCCGCCTCCGACTCGAACACTTCATTTGGGAAAACTGACTTATGCTCAACACGACGAACAAAACGCCCGACGGTCATGTGAAACTTTTCATTCCGGGACCCGTGGAGGTTTCGGAAAAAACCTTCCGCGCTTTCTGCCATCCGCAGATCGGCCACCGCGGGAGCGAATTCTCCTCGCTCTACGAATCGATGCATCCCCGCCTGCAGACGCTCTTCGGAACGAAGGGCCCTGTTTATCTTTCGACTTCCTCCGCTTGGGGCGTGATGGAAGGCGCCATCCGCAATCTGGTGCAGAAAAAAGTACTCAACTGCATGTGCGGTGCCTTCTCCGACAAGTGGCTCGACGTGAGCAAGCGCTGCGGCAAGCAGGCCGAGGGCCTGCAGGTCGAATGGGGCGATCCGGTCCTGCCGGAAATGGTGGACGAAAAGCTGTCCAAGGGCGGATTCGACGCGATTACCCTCATCCACAACGAAACATCAACCGGTGTGCTGAGCCCGATCGCGGATATCGCCGCGGTGGTGCGCAAATACCCCGAAGTCATGTTCATCGTCGACAGCGTCTCGTCGTTTTCCACCGTTCCTCTTCCCATGGACGAACTCGGTATCGACGTCCTGCTAACCGGCAGCCAGAAGGCACTCGCCCTACCCCCGGGGCTCGCTCTCTTCAGCGCGAGCGAGCGCGCCCGCGCCCGCGCCGCCACGACGCCGGATCGCGGCTACTACTTCGACTTCGTGGAGTTCCACAAAAACTGGGAAAAGTTCATGACACCCAGCACACCGACCACGGGGCACATTTACGCGCTGGCGTCGAAGCTCGAGGACATCTTCGAGGAGGGAGTGGATAACCGCCACGCGCGCCACGCCAAACTCAACAAAATGATCTCCGACTGGGTGACAGCGAACGGGTTCGAGCACTTTGCCCGCGAGGGCTACCGTTCCAAGTCGCTGGTCTGCGTGAAGAACAACAAGAACATCGACGTCGCCGCGTTCTGCTCAGCGCTGAAGAAAAAGCACAAAGTCGCGATCAACGGCGGCTACGGAAAAATCAAGGGAACGACCTTCCGCGTCTCGAACATGGGAGACGAGACCGAGGCCACGGTCGGCGAGTTGCTCGGCTGGATGAGTGAGTCCTTGCCGGCGTAACAGCGCCGCTGGATCACGTCGTCCCAACGCGTTAACTGACGAAAGAAATCGCGATGAAGGCATCGCGATCGACCACCGATCCTATTCCTCCCCGTCCTCGTCCGGTTGGCCACTGTCGTCCTCCGGTTCGAATTCCATCGGCTTGAACTTGCGCTTCCGCTTGTTGGCGGGCAGCGGGCTCATCACCATGTTGATGGCGCGGCCGACGAGTTTGGGCTCCATGTCAACGTGGCCCATGGTGGCGAGGTCTTCCTTAACGCGCATGACCACTGCCATGCCGAGTTCCTGGTGCGCCATCTGGCGTCCGCGGAACTGCAGCTGCACCTTGAGCTTGTTGCCCTTGTCGAGGAACTCCTCGGCATGGCGCAGTTTGGTCAGGTAATCGTGGCTGTCGATGTTGACGCGGAATTTGACCTCTTTGACCTTGCTGGTGTTGGACTTTTTTTCCTTCTCCTGCTTGGCCAGCTCGTAGCGGTATTTTCCGAAGTCGACGATGCGGCAGACCGGCGGGTCGGCGTTGGGCGCCACCTCGACGAGATCAAGGCCGATCTCCTCCGCCTTGCGCAGGGCATCCTGAAGTTTCATGACGCCCAACTGCTCGCCGGTCACGCCGTTGATCACGCGCACTTCGCGCGCGCGGATGCGGTGATTGACCCGGATGAGGGGCGGCTGGGGATTGCGATTGAAAGACAAGCGTGTGGACATGGGATCCCGTGAGCGTGCGGGATACTACTGGCTAGAGTAGTCTTTCACCGATTTCCTGTTTGATTCGCTCAACAAATTCTTCGAGGGGCTTGGAACCTTCGTCGCCGGCTTTCCGGCTCCTTACCGAAACTTGCCGCGACTCGGCTTCCTTACCGCCAACGACAATCATGTAAGGCACCTTCGCGACCTGTGCAAGGCGAATCTTGGCCCCCAGTTTATCCTGCGAGGTGTCGACCGCGGCGCGGACCCCGGCGGCCCGAAGCGCCGAGACAACCTCGTCCGCGTAGGCAGCGAACTTGTCCGAGACTGGCAGAATGCGCACCTGCTCCGGCGCGAGCCAGAGCGGGAACGCGCCGGCGAAATGCTCGATGAGCACGCCGACGAAACGCTCCATGGAACCGAACGGCGCACGATGGATCATGACCGGCCGGTGCGGTTTGTTGTCGGAACCAGTGTATTGGAGATCGAAGCGCTCGGGCAATTGGAAGTCCACCTGCACCGTGCCGAGTTGCCACTCGCGCCCGATGACGTCGCGGACGACGAAGTCGATCTTGGGTCCGTAGAACGCGGCCTCGCCGGGTTCCTCGGTGTAGGCCACACCAAGCGTCTTGGCCGCCTCGCGGCAAGCAGCTTCGGCACGGTCCCAATCCTCGGCACGGCCGACGTATTTGTCCGATCCCGGTTCGCGCAGTCCCAGACGCACGCGGTAATCGGTCATGTTGAAGGCACCGAAAACTTTTTTCACCAAGTCCAAGCATCCCTGGATCTCGGCGGCCATCTGGTCCTCGGTGACGAAGAGGTGCGCATCGTCCTGGGTGAACCCGCGCACCCGAGTCATGCCGTTGAGTTCGCCCGACTGCTCCCAGCGGTAGACCGTGCCGAATTCGGCGAGCCGGACGGGAAGGTCGCGGTAGCTGCGCGGCTGGGAGGCGAAAATCTTGATGTGCATCGGGCAATTCATCGGCTTGAGGAGGTATCCCTCGGCTTCGCCCTTCTCCAATCGCACGGCTAGGTCCGCGCAGGTGCAACCTTCTTCCGCCAGGCGATGCAGCGTTTCGCGCTCGACGAGCGGCGGATACTGCGAGTCCGAGTAATACGGGTAGTGGCCCGACGTGCGGTAAAGTTCGAGGCGCCCGATGTGCGGGGTGAAGACCTGCTCGTAGCCCTGGCGGCGCAATTCTTCGCTGATGAAATTCTGCAACTCCTGCCGCACGACCGCACCCTTCGGGGTCCAGAGGATGAGGCCCGGTCCCACAGCTTCGTCGACGTGGAAAAGTTGCAATTCGCGGCCGAGCTTGCGGTGGTCGCGCTTGCGCGCTTCCTCCTGCATGACGCGCCAATGTTCCAACTCCTCCGCCGTGGGGAAGGCGATACCGTAAATGCGCTGCAGCTGGGGGTTCTTCTCGTCGCCTTTGTAGTAGGCGCTGGCCACTGCGGTGAGGGCGAATGCTCCGATTTTTCCGGTCGATTCGACATGCGGCCCCGCGCAGAGATCGGTGAATGCGCCGTTGCGGTAGAGACTGATCTCCTCGCCTTCGGGAATGCCCTCGAGAATGTCCAGCTTGTAACGACTGGGAACGCCACGCTCGCCAAGCGCGGCGAGTTTGCCGGCCTGCCCGAGTTTCATCGCCTCGTCGCGCGAGACAACGCTGCGTTCGAACTTCTCGTCCTCGGCGACAATCTTCGCCATTTCGGCTTCGACCTTGGCGAAGTCCTCGGTCGAGATGCGGTGCGGCAAGTCGACATCGTAATAGAACCCCTGCTCCACCGGCGGGCCCGCCGCGAACTGCGCTTCGGGCCAAATGCGCAGGACGGCTTCGGCCAGAACGTGCGCGCAGGAGTGACGGAGTTTTTCCAGGTCAGTCATGGCGCAACCTCGATTGCTTCTTCCCCGAGCAGCACGGGGATGCCGTTCTCGATGCGGTAAGAAAATTTGCCGTCCTCCGTGACAAGCCGGTCATTCTCGCGGTGCAGCTTTTGACCCGTGCGCGGACAGCGCGTCGTTTCGAGCAGGAACTCCATGTCAGTAGGCGAATCCATTTTTCCGGACGCGGATCATGGGTTCATCGGCCTCGCGGTGCAAGCAGCCTTCGACCACTTCGGCCACATGGACCACATGGTCGCCGGCCGGGACGGACCCGCGGGGACGACACGCCAGCCAAGCCAGCGAATCGGCCAGTTGCGGCAGGCCGTGGCCGTTTTCGACGAGGGCAAAGGCGGCGAAGGGATCCTCCTCCCTCCCCGAGGCGAAGGCGGCAAGAATCTTTTTGTCCTCGGAGCCCAGAATGTTGATCGAGAAGAGCGATCCGGCTTCGAGAAGCCCGCGCAGCGGACGGTCCGTGCCCAGCGCGATGGAAATCATGGGCGGCTCGAATCCGGCCTGCTCCACAAAGCTGCAGAGCATACCGAGGCGGCGCCCCTCGTGCACCGCACCCACGACATACAACCCGCTCGGAATGCGGCCGAGTGCCGCTTTGAGTCCCTCTTCGCCGCGCAACATGGAATGCATAGGGAGATCTTAATAGGTCGGCACGGACGCGTCGATCTCGGCCGACCACGCCGCGATGCCGCCGCGCACGTTGGAGGCATGGGAGACGCCCTGCTCATGCAGGAATTCGACCACCCGTGCGCTACGCACGCCGCCGTGGCACATCACGTAGACCGGGGTATCGCGCGGAATCTCGGCGACTCGCGCCGGGATCTCACCCATCGGGATCGCGAGGCAGAGGTCGAGCCGGGCAACAGCCAATTCCCAAGGTTCGCGCACATCGAGCAGTAAGTGCCGCCGCCCCGAACCACGCGCCTGGGACAACTCCTGCACCGTGATCTCCGGAATTCCGGCGGGACCGGAACACGCGCCCCCTTCCTCCACAACAGGCAGACCGCGCCGGCCTTCCGCGCAACGCGCGCACTGCGGATCGCGGCGCAGCGAGAACTCGCGGAATTTCATGGTCAAAGCGTCGATGTGCAGGAGACGCCCGACGAGAGGCTCGCCGATACCGGCAAGAATCTTGATCGCCTCGAGTGCCTGCAAAGTGCCGACAAGACCCGGCACCGCGCCGAGGACACCGGCTTCGGTGCAACCCGGCACAGTTCCGGGGGCGGGGGCCTGCGGATTGAGGCAGCGGTAACAAGGACCGCCGAGATGCGGGGCAAAAACGGAAACCTGCCCCTCGAAGCGCCAGACCGAACCGTAGACGTTCGGGATACCAAGGGCGACGCAAGCATCATTCGAAGCGTAACGCGTGGAAAAATTGTCACTTCCATCGACGACAAGATTCCATCCGCGCGCGAGATCGACGGAGTTGGAGGCGGTGAACCGCTGGCGGAATGTTTCGAGGTGCACGTGCGGATTGATGGCGGCGAGCGACTCGCGGGCGGAATCCACCTTGGCGCGGCCCGCATCCGATGTGCCGTGCAGGATCTGCCGGTGCAGATTGGAGGATTCGACTTCGTCCGGGTCGACCAAGCCGAGCGTTCCGACGCCGGCCGCTGCCAGGTAGAGTGCCGCGGGCGAGCCGAGGCCGCCCGCGCCGATGAGGAGGACACGGGCGGCGCGTAGCCTCTCCTGCCCCGCGGCACCGAATCCGGGCAACGAAAGCTGCCGCGCGTAGCGGGCAACTTCATCCGGAGAGAGAGTATTCATCGTGGCCATTATCGCGGGGTCGGCGCGCAAAAACAAACAACCCCGGAGCGCAAACTCCGGGGTTGTCCTGAAAAAATGCGCAGCGCGCTTATTTGCCCGCGTTCGCTTGGATGTATTTGACCACGTCGCCGACAGTCTGGAGCTTCTCGGCCTCTTCGTCGGGGACTTCCACGCCGAATTCTTCCTCGAAAGCCATGACGAGCTCGACGGTGTCGAGGGAGTCCGCTCCAAGATCCTCGATGAACGAGGCTGTGGGCGTCACCTGTTCAGGGTTCACGCTGAGTTCTTTGACGATGATTTCTTTGACTCTTTCTTCGATGGGTTTGTCGGACATAAGATTTTTTTGGTTGGTTTGAGCGCCCACGCTTATTGGCGGACCGAACAGATTGCAATACAGAAAAGGCGCCCACTCGGCAAGCCCTCATTGGATAGTTTCGCCCCCTCGGGTTTGCGGACACCGCAAAATGCGCTGGCAGGGCGGTAGGCTCCGTGACACATTCGACCTTTCACTATGAAATTCCAACTCCGCCGGCTTGCCGGACTGCTGACCCTGACAATGTTGCCTTTGACCGCCACGGCGGCGGAACAAAAGAGCGCCGAGAAAAACGCCGGCCCCGACCTGCCCGATCCGGTGGCTATCGTGGAAGGCGAAAAAATCTCCCGCGCCGACCTGCAAGAGGCTTTCAACAATGCGCTCGCTTCGTCGGGTATGAACCCCGACGACATCGAACCCGCGCAAAAAATGGCGGGCTACCGCGAAATCCTCGACGAGCTCATCGTCGACAAACTCGTCTCGCGCAAAGCGTCTTCGATTGAAATCAAAGACGCCGATTTGGAAGCCGAGGTCAGCCGGGTCAAAGGGCAGTTCCCCAGCGAGGACATGTTCAAAGCCGAGATGCAGAAGGCCGGCGAGACGGAGAGTTCCTTCCGCGAAACGGTGAAGCGCATGTTGCAGCAGCAAAAATGGATGCAGGATCAAATCGGAGACAAGGCCAGCGTGCCCGAGGCCGATGTGAAGAAATTCTACGACGGGAACAAAAAAGAGTTCGAGCACCCCGAACTCGTCCGCGCCAGCCACATCCTCATCCGCATGCCGGAAGACGCCGACGAGAAAACCGTCGCCGAGAAAAAGAAAGCCGCCGAGGCCGCGCTGGAGCGGGTCACCGCGAAAAAAGAGGATTTCGCCACCGTGGCCAAGGAAGTCTCCGAGGAACCAGGCGCCAAAGAATCGGGCGGGGACCTGAACTTCTTTCCCAAGGAGCGCATGGTGCCGGAGTTCGCCAACGCCGCCTTCGCCATGGACAAGGGCGAGGTAAGCAAGGAACCGGTCCGCTCCAAGTTCGGCTGGCACGTCATCAAAGTCACCGACCGCAAACCTTCCGGAACGATGCCCTTCGACGAGGTGAAAAAGCAGGTCAGTTCCTACCTCGAGGGTACCAAGCGCCGCGATGCCGTGCGCGGCGTGATCGACGGCCTGCGCTCCGATGCGAAGGTGGAGAACAAGCTCCCTGCCGCAGCCAAAGCGGAAGCCACCCCGAAGGAAAGCTGACCCACCCATGCGCGACGCGACGCGCGCCGGTGTCATCGGCCTTGGTCTCATCGGTTCCCGCGTGGCTGCGCGCGTGGCTGCCGCCGGTTTTCCGTTGACCGTCTGGAACCGCACGCGGCGGGATATTCCCGGTTTGCCGCCAGCCGCGGCAAATCCGGAGGCCGTGGCGGAAGCCGCGGATATCTTGCAGATTTTCGTCTCCGACGACGACGCGTTGCGCGAGACCGTACGGCAAATCCTTCCATGCTTGGGCGCGCGCCATGTCGTGCTCTGCCATGCCACAGTCGCGCCACAGACTGTACGCGAGATGGCGGCCGCGGCCGCGCAGCAAGGCGCAGCCTTTCTCGACGCTCCATTCACCGGCAGCCGCGATGCGGCAGCGCAGGGACAAATCACCTATTACATCGGCGGCGATGCGGGGGCACTGGACCGCGCCCGCCCCGTGCTCACAGCCAGCGCCAAGGCCATCGTTCCGCTCGGCGGAATCGGGGCTCCCAGCGCGGTCAAAATCGCCACCAACATCATGGCCGCGGCGGCGGCTGTCTCATTGGCCGAGGCTATCAATCTGCTGCGCGCGAACGGCATCGATCCGGCCGTGCTGCCCGCCGTGCTGGAAAACAATGCCGCGCGTTCGGGGGTCACCGACCTCAAACTGCCTTGCATGCTGCAGGACGATTTCGCTCCGCGCTTTTCCGCGAAAAATATGCGCAAAGACTTGCGTTTGGCCCTGCAGCTTGCCGGCCCCGGGGCGGCCTCGCTGACCAGCGCCATGGGGCAGCTTTACGACAAAGCCTGCGAATGCGGACTGGAAGACGAAGATTTTGCCGCCGTGGTCAAAGTCCGCTCGACCGAACCCGGAAGTTGAGCGCCAGATCCCGCCGGCTTTGCTTCGGCCTTGCCTCCCCCGTCCTCTTCCTTAATCTTTGCCGCTCATGACAAGGGTCGTCATCGCCGCCGCACTCCTCCTCTTCACGCAGGCCATCCATGCCCAGACGCTTGGACCGGAAGTCGCCGTGGTCACCATCAAGGTCGGAAAAGAGCGCGACCTGCGCCAGGTCGTGATCGGTTTCTACGACGGCGCCGCACCGCTGCACGTGCAAAATTTCAAGGACCTCGCGCGCAGACGCTATTACAACGGAATGCGGTTCCACCGCGCCTTCCCCGGTTCACTGCTGCAAACGGGAGACCCTTACAGCAAATACGGACCGAACGAACGCACCGGAACCGGCGGCCCCGGCTACACCGTCCCCGCCGAAATCCGACTGTCCCACAGTAAAGGCGCCGTCGCCATGTCGCGCATCGACGGCAAGATCAATCCCGCCCGCGTCTCCAACGGCAGCCAGTTCTACATCTGCCTCAAGGACCAACCAAAGTTGAACGGCAACCACACCGTCTTCGGTCGTATCCTCGACGGCATGGATGCGCTCGAGGAAATCAGCCGCAAAAGCACAGACCCGAACAACTTTCCCTTGGAAAAAATCGTCATCAAACGCATAGTCATCGAACCTCGCACCGCTTCCTAGCGGTCGAATAGGTGAATTTTCGGGCAGGTTCCGGAGTGGCCAAACGGGGCAGACTGTAAATCTGCTGGCTCTTGCCTTCAGTGGTTCGAATCCACTCCTGCCCATTCCCCCCCGCTCGGCGGCACTCATGAAATTTTAATCCGGAAGGATCAAGCGGGCCTCGCTTGCGCCGCTTCCGCCGCAGACAGGCTCTTGTAAAATCGCAGGATGTGGTGGTCGGTCACATTGACGCGGTCGCGGGTAGCGAAGAGCGATGTCAGCTGATCAAGCAGCCCGCAGCGAACGCCGGCGAACTTGTGCTCGTCCTCTTGCCCGACCCGCGCCAGTTCTAGATCATCGAAAGCCGTGCCCCACATTTGCTGCAGGACGCGGGCTGTCGCGCACTCCAGGGCCGCACCGCTGCGAGAAATTCAGTCCGCCCCGGATCGTAACCGCGCCAGACACTTTTCTTCGCATTGGAATCCATGCCGTAGGCCAAGGGATTATCACGCCCCGGACAGGCCAAAGAAACGAAGATCAGTAAAGCGGACCGAAATTGGCGCAGGCGCGGAAGTCGGCACCCATGGGATCGTCGGTTCCGAAAGCGGCCCACGCCGAAGGCCGGAAGACCTGCGCGGACTCGACATTGTGCATGTAGACGGGAATGCGCAGGATGCTGGCCAAGCTGATCAGATCCGCTCCGATGTGGCCACTGCTCATCACGCAGTGGTTCGCACCCCAGTTGTTCATCACCGAGTAGGTGTCGGCGAACGGTCCCCGACCATTGAGGCGCGGCACAAACCAAGTCGTCGGCCAGGTCGGGTTGGTGCGTTCTTCGAGGATGCGATGCGTTTTTTCCGGCAAGGCGACGGTCTCGCCCTCGGCAATTTGCAACGCGGGACCGAGGCCGTGCACGAGATTGAGGCGGAACATAGTGGCGGGCATACCGCCGCGCGTGACATAACGCGTGCTCCATCCTCCGCCGGGGAAATATTCGGTGATCGATGGATGCCACGTCGTCGCCGCGAGACAGGCTTTCACTTCAGCGGGCGTGATATCCCAGAACGGTTTGATGGCCGGAAGTCCCCCGAGGGTCTGCTCCCCGCACCCATCGAGGGCGGCGGGACCGGAGTTGATCAGATGGAGAAGCCCCTGCGCCGCCGGGCCGGTGGGCGCTTCGCCGGAGACGCGACGGATCGCCTCAGGGCTCCAGTAGGTGCGCAGGTCGGCAAAGACTTGCGCGGTGTTGGTCAGCAAGTAACCGAGAAGCATGGACGCGCCGTTTAACGCGTCGTTCTCGGTCGCCACGATGTAGGGCGCACGCCGACCATTCCAATCGAAAGAGGTATTCAAAATGGCTTCCATGAAGTCGCCATTGGGCATGTGGTCGGTCCACTGGCGCTGGCCTTGGAAACCCGAGGCAATGGCATGATGACCTTGCGCCTCCTCGCCGAAACCCATCTTGGCCAGCTGCGGATTTCCGGCCATGAGGTCACGCGCGATGAGAGCCATCTTGACCGACGTTTCCCACTCGGCATTGAGCCGCTTGCGCGGCCGTTTGGTCTTGGGGCTATTCCAATCTTTACCCTCGGGGCAGTTGGCCTTGACCCACTTGAGGGCCTTGGCGAACTCGGCTTTGTCATAGATGCCGCGGTCGATGCGGCGGATGAATTCCGTCATGTCGACCGACTCGACGCGCATGCCGAGCCAGCGCTCGAAAAATTCCGGACTGACAATCGAACCGGCGATACCCATGGAAACCCCGCCCATGGCGAGGTAGGCGCGGCCGCGCATGGTGGCGGCGGCCAGACCGGCGCGCACGAAGCGCAGGATCTTTTCCTCCACATCGGCGGGAATTTTACCGTCTCCCGCATCCTGGACGTCACGACCGTAGATCCCGAAGGCGGGCAGTCCCTTTTGCGTGTGGCCGGCCAAGACCGCGGCGAGATAAACCGCGCCGGGGCGCTCGGTGCCGTTGAAGCCCCAGACCGCCTTGGGCGTAAGCGGATCCGCATCCATCGTCTCGGATCCGTAGCACCAGCAAGGAGTCACGGTGAGCGACACGCCGACATTCTCGCGGCGGAATTTGTCCGCGCAGGCCGCGGCCTCTGCCACGCCACCGATGCAGGAATCGGCGATGACGCAGGCCACGGGTTCGCCGTTCGGGTAGCGCAGCTGCGCGGAAACAAGTTTCGCCGTGGCCTTGGCCATGGCCATGGTTTGTTTCTCGAGGGACTCGCGCACGCCACCGAGACGGCCGTCGATGGTCGGGCGGATGCCGACTTTGGGAGGATGGGAGAGTACGGGGTTGGTCATAGGGAAGGGTTCAGTGTTTAGTTATGAGACTTATTTGTAACCGGTGTGCGCGATCATTCTGTTCAGTTCGCGCCTTTGCCGATTTGCGCGCGGCGGTAGTGTTCGTCGGGACGGTTGTCGATCCGGTCGCTGACTGCGGAGGGAAGAAATCTCGGACCACCGACGGCGAGCGTTCCGCCCAAAACGCGTGCCCACTTGTCGAGCATGAGCAGAATGTTGAGCACCTCCGTGTCGGAGGAGCCGAGGGCCACCGGACCGTGGTTTTCGAGCAGGATGACCTTGGGCGATATGCCATGGGCGGCGCGGAATTCGCGGAGAGCACGGCGGACTTCGCGAGCGAGAGCCAGACCGGGATCGATGTAGGGAACAACGGCGACATGACGGCCGCAGACCACGATGGCGTCGGGAAAAATGTGACTGAGGAAAGGTTTTGCGCCGTGCGTGGAGCAAAGCACAGACATGACCGCTTCGGCATGGCAGTGACCGATCCATTTGGCACCGCCCTCGCCGAGGCAGACCGCGTGCATGAACGTCTCGACCGAAGGCAACCGCGGCGAAGCATCGGCGCGCGAGGCCTCGAGAACGGACTTAACGCCGCTGTCATCGAGCGTTTCATCGTCGAGTGCGGCCAGCACGGTGGCCATTCTCACACGGCTGACCCCGCTCTCGTCCAAGTTGGACAGACTTGATCCCGAAGATTTGACCAAAAAGGTGCCGTCGCCGAGGTCGGTGCTGGTGTTTCCCTCGCCCAAAATGGCGAACTGGCGGTCGGGTCGCCCGATTTCCCGGGAAAGCGCGAGAAGTTTCGTCAGATGATCTTGCATGAATTGGCAGGCGGAGGTGTGACGCCCTTCTTGAGGATGAGGTTGCCGTATTTGGCCAGTTCGCCGGTCATGACGACGGCAAAAGCCCCGCGTACCCGGTCGTAAAACTCTTCACGGGCGATCCGGACCGGTGCGACCGCAGAGGGGACATGACGGCGCACGACAGCGAGGTAGGCCTCCTCGACCGCGGGATCAAGCGAGTCGCCGGGCACAGCCGCCATCATGACAAGCGGAGGCGCGTAGGCGTCCAATTCGAAAAGCGGCAAGATGCCGTCAAGCAAGGTCGCAACAGGCAAGCCATCGGCCCGCAGCACGTCGCGGCCGAAGGTGTGTCCGGGAAAATGCGCATCGCCCAGCACAATTTCGTCCCCGTGGCCCATCTCGGCGAGGACCTTGAGGAGTGCGGGACTGATGGCGGGATGGATTCCTTTCAGCATGGATCAATGGGCGGCGCCGCGAATTTGTCCGGGCGAATCCGAGCCGCTCATGCGGCTCCAACCGAAGCCGTAAGCAGCCACGACGGCGAAGCAAACGAGGGGCACGAGAAATCCGGTCGACATATTCCACACGTCGCCGACCCAGCCCATCAACTTGGGCAGGAGCGCTCCGCCCATGATGGCCATAACGATGAAAGACGAGGCCAGTTTAGATTTTTCGCCCAATCCGTGGATACCGAGCGCGAAGATGGTCGGGAACATGACCGACATGAAGAAGAAGCTGAGGAAGAGGGCGATGACGGAGAGCCATCCAAACCGGCCGACGATGGCAGCCATCATGAGCACATTGACCAAAGCATAGACGCCGAGCACGCGGTGCGCCGAAAAGCGGGCAAGGATACCGGCTCCGGTCATGCGGCCGAGGAGGAAGAGGGTGAAGCCGAAATAGGCCAGCAACTTGGTCGCACCCTGCTCGGTGATGAACCATTCGCCGTCGCGGTTCTGCACGCCGGATTCCCCGCCCAGCCAAAAACTTTCGCGCCAGCTTTCACCCACGGAGGGGATATCGGCGACGATGTAGTTGATGAAAAAGCTGAAGATGCCGGCTTGCGCGGCGACGTAGAAAAATTGCGCGACCACCGCGAAGACAAAGTGCGGGTGCGACCAAATCGACTTCGATGTTCCCGGCACCGCGTCGTCGACATGATAGTCGTCGGGCGTCTGGATCTCGGGCAGCCGCACGAAAAGAAAAAGCGAGGCAAGCAGCAGCACGCCGGCGGCGATGCCCGCATAGGGCATCCAAAGTTGCCTGTGCGCGACTTCGGCCCCTTCGGAGGAATAGAAAAACATTCCGCCGATGATCGGCCCGAGAATCCAGCCCACCCCGTTGAAGCTTTGCGCGATGTTGATGCGGACCGCGGAATATTGCGGCGCACCAAGCACCGTGGTGTAGGGATTGGCCACGGTCTCGAGGAAGGTCAGACCCATCGAAATAACGCAGATGCCGAGGAGGAAGGCCCAGAAGGTGGAGATGCTCGTGGCCGGAATGAACCACAGGCAACCTGCGGCCACGCAGACCAATCCAGCCACGATGCCCGCCTTGTAGCCAAGTCGTCTGGCCAACCATCCGGCCGGGAGAGCCATGAGAAAATAGCCAAGGTAATGCGCGAACTGGACCCAAGCCGATTGCGCCTTGCTCAGGTGCAGGAAATCTTGGAAATGCTTGTCCATCACGTCGATCATCCCGTTGCACAGCGCCCAGAGGAAAAAGAGGGAGCTGACGAGGAGGAAGACCGCGAGATGATTGCGACCGTCGGGTGTGGTGAAGAGGCGCGGTTTCATGGGGGACGACTAGGATCGCCAGCCTGTCGGACTTTTTCAATGGATGCTTTTAGCCGGATAATGGATATTTTTGACCTCCATGCCCGACGCCGACCAAGCCCCTTCGGGTTTTCTTTCCGTCCAAATCCGGCGCGGACGCTATCTTTTCATGGAAGCGCAGCGAAGCAGCGGCGCGGACCTTGTCTGCGCAGGTTGGGAGGAGTGCGAGCGCGACTATGTGATCGAGCGCGAGGACTTCCGCTTTCACGCAGTTGAACTCCTCACAGCCGGAGCGTGGGAGGTCAAGACAGGCGGCGGATGGAAGCCCGCCGCGGTCGGGACGGTTTTATCCTACGGCCCGCAGGCACCGATCGGCATCCGGGCCCGGGGCCAAGGCCCGCACTGGAAATATTTCGCCGACTTTCGCGGAGCACACTCCACCGCGCTGTTGCGCGCAGCGCGCCTCGACCGCCGCCGCGTGCGGCGCATGGCCGACCCCGGTGCGGCGGCCGATCTTTATGAACAGATGCTGCGTTGCTCGGGATTGCGCCCCGCGGACCGCGCCCGTCTGGCCGGTCTGCTCCTGCGCGCGCTTCTCGAGCGGGTCGGGGCGGAGCGCGAGGCCGGACCCGGTGCTACTACGCAATCGCGGGCTGCTTACGAGCGCTGCCGCGACCACCTGCTGGAAAACTATCCGTCGATCAAACGCCTCGGTGCCGCCGCGCGGAAGTGCCACCTCACTCCCGAATATTTCTCGCGCCTCTTCCGTCAACACACGGGACAAACCGCCGCGCAATTTCTCGTTCGGTTGCGCATGGACCACGCAGCGAAGCTGCTGCAGAGTCCTGGCACCTCGGTGAAGTCGGCCGGGCTCGCCGTGGGATACAGCGACCCGTATCAT
>Ga0209598_10000495_pt1 | contig 31313 bp, 23 predicted proteins | sample M_140807_EF_Meta_FD_187317 | JGI IMG/M metagenome (GOLD analysis project Ga0209598, IMG submission 187317) | Freshwater microbial communities from Lake Montjoie, Canada to study carbon cycling - M_140807_EF_MetaG (SPAdes) (version 2) | ecosystem: Environmental > Aquatic > Freshwater > Lake...
CCATCAGATCGCTCTGGTAGTACGGGTCCGAGAGATCAGCCTTGCGGACAGGGATGATGAAGTAGTCCTTGCACCACGCAAGGTTGCGGTCATAGCACATGTAGCGAATGAACTGGAAAGCTGCGTCCCGCTCCTTGCTGCTGTCCCACATCGCGAGGCATTCACCCGCGATCCCGGTTACCTTCGCTGGAGTCGGGCCATACGGCACAAGCATTGTCCCGAGTTTGAGCGCAGGGTTGGCCTTGAGGATCGCCGTTGCATTCTGAAACCCGCCCCAGTGCACGGCAGACCTGCCAGTGGTGAAGTCAACCGTCTCGGGAGCATACTCGTCAGGTTTTGGCTGAAGTCCATGCACATGGGCGAGATCAATCAGGTACTGAAGAGACTGGGTAGACTCCGGGCTATTCACGAGTGACTTGGTCAGGTCATCGGTCACCCGCTTCGTATTGTTGCGGTATGAGAATTCATGCCAAGGCCGGTTCAGATCCGTATTCATGTTGAGGAACGATCTCTTCCAGGACGTTCCCTCCTTCTGGACGATCTTCTTCCCTACTCCGACGAAGTCATCCCAGGTCGTTGGCAACTTGGCGATACCGACCTCCGCAAAGATTTCCTTGTTGTAGATGAAGTTCTTGATGGCGGCTTGCAGCGGGATACCGTATTGCTTGCGCTTCCACGTGTAGAGCCCCCACGGAGCCGGAAGGTATTCGGCCTGTGGGATGCCGTCGGAACCTTGCTTGCGAATGAAGGTATCGAGCGCAACCATTCCGCCATCGCGGGCGGCAAACTGCGCAGGATGGTTCGGGTTGGACAGGTCGAGATCCGGCATGCTGTTGGCTGCTGCTGCCGGAGCCTTCTTCGCCCCGTCAACTCGGTCGTGCTGGATTGTCGACCCGCGTCCCTCGGCATTGAACGCATCAACGTATTTCTGAAAGAGTTCGGTCGACGGCACATCCTGGTATTGCCAGAATGAGATCTTGACCGCCGGCTTCGACTTGGAAGGCTCCACCGTCGGAGCAACCGCTGGCTTTGCCGTGGCTGCGGGTACAGCCGTGCTCGCAGGGGATGGTGCCGACCCGGCAGCCTTGGTAGGTGACACCGGTGCAGCTGGGGCTTCTGACCCACAAGCAGCCATCACCGCGCCCGTCAAGCCGGCTAGGGACGTCAGGACAACCCATCGCCGAGAACCCCGTGACCCATTCTCCATTTGCATTGACCTCGCTCCAGCGCACAGTGCGCATGCCGTACCCCATCAGGGCACCGATGCAGACCACCCAACTCCCGTGCGGTTGACACGTCTTCCAGGTCACAACCGAACGTCATGACTGATCCACAGGTCATCCCCCAAACACGTCTTGGCGTGTGCGAAACAGTGTATCCGCGTGATGAACTGTGTCAAGTATCAAAAAAATTGATACTCACCGGGCGGATCGGACAGGGAGCGTGGCACCATTGAACCGATGACCAAGGCGCAGGCGCACTTACCAGACCCGGACAATCCAGAGCCGACGGGGGATGTGGCTGGTGATGGAACCCGGGGCACGCTCGACCGCATCCGGGTGGCGCGACCCGAATTGCGTGGTGCCCTCAGCGCCTGCGCCACCTACGTGGCCGACAATCCTTGGCAGGTTCGAGGACAATCTATCAAGGAAGTCGCAACCGGAGCCGGAGTTTCAACGAATGCGGTGCACCGGTTCACCAGGGCGATCGGGTACGACGGCTTCCGATCATTCGTTCAGGCACTCAGCCTCGACTTGGGTCGGGTTATCGGGTCCGCGTACGGGTTGCCGTCATCCCTGGTGTCTCCGTCCGTCGCCGCCATCGGTTCCGACAATGCGTCTGTTTCGGCACAGAGCGTGATTGCCCGGGTATTCGAACTGGAGATCGAAGCACTCGCGGACACCATGCGGAACATTCCGAGAAGTATCGAACGGGTCGTGGATGCCCTCGTCGGGGCAAACGAGATCCTCTTCGTGGGGACCGGGGCTGCCATGGCGCTTTGCGAACTCTCGGCCTACCGTCTCATGACACTTGGTATCCACTCCAGCGCTGCGAGCGACCCGGGGGCAATCCTTCCTCGGATCTTCCTGATGAAGCCCGGCGATGTCGTGTTTGCGGTCTCGTATCACGGCAACACCAGACACGTGAACGAGGCGTTGGAGGACGGGCGCTCCCGGGGTTTGACTACGGTGTGCCTGACCGCGGTGTCAGGATCCGTAGCTGGCTCCCTTGCGGATCATGAGTTGATGGTGATTGGCCCCCGGACGGCAATCGCCTTTGGTCAGTTTGCGTCACGTGTTGCTTCGGCAACAATGCTTGACGCACTTGCAGCGGCCGTCGCCTGGAGGCTCGAGGCAACCGCGCTTCCTCATGCAAACGCTCTCCAGACGGCCCTGCGAAGCCGGACTTCCGAGACAAGGAGGCACGGTACTCGCCAACCGCGGGAAGCATGAATGGGGCCTCGAGACCGATACTATGCTTTGAAATCGGCGGGCTCCGGACGCTCGACACCTTCGCAGCCCCGGAAAACGCGCCGTTCCGGTCGGGCGGCCGTTTTACATACTGAGCAGCCACACGTTGGCGCGAACTTCTGAGTGGCCGGGCACGCCCCGGCAAGCAGTGCGTGATCTGGTGCCAAGGGGGAGAGTTGAACTCCCGACCAAGGGCTTATGAGTCCCCTGCTCTGCCACTGAGCTACCCTGGCGTGGGTTCCTGTCCTCACCCCCTACGTCACCGTGCATCGTGATCCACCCCAGAGAATGGCCCCACGGTTCGCAGGCGAGAACGCTTCGAGTTTACCAAAGCCACCAGCCCCGACAGTCTGGGCATCGGTGTCGCCGGGCACTCGCCAGCCCCCGACCCGAACGGGACACTCACTCCCCGCGGAGCGATGCGTCCGTTCGATATTCAGGGGGAGCTCACCGATGACCCGGTTGCTCAGCAAGGATGATGTCCTCGCGCTGCTTGATCCCGATGCCGTCATCGAGGCCGTATCTGGAGCGTTCGCCGCCTATTCCCGCGGTGCGACGGATACGCCACTGCGCGCATCAGTCACCGCTCCAGGAGGCACCGGCGTCGTCCTAGCCATGCCATGTGCCATCCATGACCCTGCGATTACGGGTACGAAGATCGTGTCGGTCTTTCCGGGTAACCCAGGGCGAGGCCTCCCAACTGTCGCTTCGGTCTACGTTCTCACCGATCCTGTCACGGGAATGCCGCTCGCAGTCATGGACGGCTCCGCCCTCACCGCGACCCGAACTGCAGCAGGCTCGGCCGTGGCAACCCGCCACCTAGCCCGACCGGACGCGCACACTCTAGGCATCTTCGGCACTGGCGTGCAGGCACGGGCACACGTCGAGATGATCTCCCGCGTGCGCGCACTTTCCCGGGTCTTCGTCTCCGGACGCACGATTGAAAAGGCCGACGCCTTCGCCAAGTGGGTCACCGCCAAGTTCGGACTGGAGGCTTCGGCGACCGCATCAGACATCACCGCGACTGCCGACATCATTGCCTGCTGCACCACCAGTTCCGTACCAGTCATCGAGAGTGCCCGGCCCGGCGCGCACGTCAATGCCGTCGGGGCGTTCACGCCGGAGACACGCGAACTCGGAACCGATCTCATTTCCCGGTCGCAGGTCTACCTCGATACCCGGAGTGGCGCCCTTGCCGAGGCGGGCGACCTGCTCATCCCCATGCACGAGGGTCGCTTCGATCCAGGCCGGATCGTCGGGGAGATTGGCGATATCATCAACGGCAAGTCTCCCGGACGTCCCGGATTGCCCGATGGCGCGGTGACCGTCTACAAATCGGTCGGCGCAGCCTTCCTGGATGCCGCCACGGCTCGGCTCATCCTTGATCGTGCGGAGGCTAACGGGACCGGGGCGACATTCGCGTTCATGTAGACGGGCGCCGCACCCGAACGAGCCGAGCGAGGCGTCTCCGATTCACGGGGCGATTATGTGGATTACGGTTTCGCCGCCTCAGCCTGCATTGCTTCCCACAGGGTGGCGACGTGTTCGCGTTCGGTCATCTCGGCCCCGATGCTCACCCGGGCAATCCACTCACCATTAACGCTTGCCGCAGTAAGGTAGGCAACACCCGACCGGTTGATCGCGTCGCACAACGCCCGCGCATGGGCATCGAGGGCATCGGCGTCCATTCCCGATGGCTCATGCCTTACGCAGACGGTTTGAAGCCGGACCGGCACGACCACCCGCCAACCGGGTGTCGCCTCAACCTGCCTGGCAAGCCACTGTGCATTGTCCAAGTCGCGGCGCAAGCGCGATCGCAACGCCTCAAGACCCTGACCGCGCAGCAAGGCCCACAGTTTCAGGGCGCGGAAACGCCGGCCAAGCGGGATGCCCCAGTCGCGCAGATTGCGGACCTCACCGTCCACGGCGCTCTGGAGGTAACTGGGATTGGTCCCCATTACGCGGACTAGGTGTTCGCTGTCCCGCACGTAGAACAGGGACGCGTCAAAGACCACACCAAGCCATTTGTGCGGGTTCAGGACGACCGAGTCTGCTCCCTCGACACCTTCCCAGAGCGGACGGCACTCGGGCAGGATCATGGCACTACCAGCCATCGCGCCATCCACATGCACCCACGCCCCGTGGGTTCGAGCGACCGCCACGATCGCATCGATGGGATCGAAGGCCGTCGTAGCTGTCGTGCCAGTAGTCGCCACGACGGCGCAGGGCACCCGTCCAGCATCCCTGTCCGCACGCATCGCCGCGTCCAATGCATCCGGAAGCATCGCGTGGGACTCATCACATGGCACGAGGTGCACGTTCTCGCGACCGAACCCGGCCAGGAGAGCGGCCTTGTCCACCGAACTGTGGCTTTGCGCCGACGCGTACACAACCAGCGGGTGTGGTTCGGCTTGCATGCCACCCCGGGCAAGGCCAAAGCCCGTTGAGCGCTCGCGCGCGCACAACAAGGCCACAAGTGTTGCAGTGGACGCGGTGTCGTGGATGACACCCTGCCAAACACCGGACAAGCCAATTGCTTGACGGACCCAGTCGGTGACAACCTCCTCGACTTCCGCCAGGGCCGGCGCAGCCTGCCAGGACAGTCCGACCACGCCAAGGCCGGTGCTCAGGAAGTCACCGAGCACACTTTCCAGGGAGGCATTCCCAGGGAAGTACCCAAAGAACCGCGGATGTTGCCAATGCACCAGGTTAGGGGCGATAAATCGGTCAAGATCCTGCAACATTCCGTCAAACGACTCGCCAAGCTCGGGTGGTGACACCGGGAGCGCCTTCCGAACCTCGCCCGGAAACGTCGGCGGTGCCACCGGTCGCGACTCGATGGTCTCCCGATAGTCGGCAATCCAGTCGATGACTCGGTGGCCAAGGCGTCGGAACTCGTCTGGGGTCATGTCGAACTTTGCCACAGAGGTGCCTGATCGTTCACCGACTGCGTGACCCTGGTGACCAGGGCCACGCAGTCTTCTCGGTCAACGCGAGGCAATGATCTCGTGCAGGGGGTTGCCTTCCACCCCAGTGAGTGGCAACGCGATTCGGGAATGGGTCCGACTCGACTCGTAACTGGCAAAGATCAGTTCCGTGCCACGGATTGCCTTGTGCACGGAAAGCTCCGGTTCGTGACCATTGTCAAGGCAGGCAATCAGGTCGGCCACACCGGCACCGATGGCGTCCTCGAAATGGTCAGCACCGGCAAGTGGCGGTTCCTGCCACCCGGGGGCGTCACCGTTGAGGATGCGGACCTTGGCGTTATATGTCCCACGCACCCCGACTTCGATGACCCCGGCAGTGCCGACCAGTCGTTGCATCGCCCCAAGTGCCTCGCGTCGTGGCTGAGTGCCATCGGCACGCGGGGCACCGTCGGGAACCGTGTCACCCGTCGTCATGAAACCGCGCACGCCACTCTCGAAGCCGACAAGCGCGATACCCTGGTTTTCCATGTTGACCGCAAAGGCCGAGGTCAGGGTCTGGGTATCCGTCTGGGCAATCACCCACGATGCTGGCGTCTCGCCGACGTAGAAGAAAAGCATGTCGAACCAGTGCGTACCCCAGTCGAAGAGGTTTGAACAGGCGAGTTCCACCTGCACAAGCTCGCCGATGGCTCCGGCACGGACGAGACTGCGAGCGGTGCGGTAGGGGGCTTCGAACCGGCGCTGGTGGTTGAATGTGAGTTGGGTGCCCGATGTCGCGCAAGCCTCGGCCATGCGTCGCGCCTCACCCCACGTGGGTGCCATGGGCTTCTCGCAATGGATGGCGCGTACACCCGCCTGGGCACACGCAATCACCATTTCGGCGTGCAAGTGCGGCCAGGTGCAGATGGAGACGACCTCCGGCTTCGCGGACGCCAGCATCTCGCGATAGTCGGTGAAGGTCGCCGTCTCGGCATCACCGTGCTCATGCGCGAAGGCCGTGGCGTTGTCGGCAACGACATCCGCAACCGCAACGAGTCGGCACCGGCCGGTGGCGGTATACCCCTTGGCGTGCGCATGGGACATGCCAAAGCCGGTGGCGCCGGTCTGGGAACGCGGTCGGCCGGCACCGATAACGGCAACCCGGTAGGTATGGTCCGATGCCTTCGCACTCGTCATGGTCAATCTCCCTGCGCGCCGGGATGATCCTGTCGGCACGCCGAACGTGGTTGTCAGGCTATCCCCCACGGGGACCCCGGGGCAACCGATAATCTCGAACTACACCGCGCGCCGCCGGTTCTGCAGACGCTTCGCCGTCGGACCGGGCGCGATACCCTCTGGTGATGACCTCGCCACTGCCGTTCTCGCGGGCCGATGCGATCACGCGCGACCTCGCCAACCCGCTACGCGCCTTCCGTGAGCGGTTCCACCTGCACCCGGGCACCATCTACATGGACGGGAATTCGCTCGGCCCGCTTAGCCATGATGCCGAGGAGGCAATCCTCGCCGCCGTCCAGTCATGGAAGACGCATGGGATTGGCGGCTGGACCGAAGGTGAACGGCCTTGGTTCTGGCTTGGCGAGGATCTCGGAGCCAAGCAGGCCGACCTGGTTGGCGCGCACCCTGACGAGGTAGTGGTAACTGGAAGCACGACAGTCAACCTGCATGCCCTTGTTTCAACCTTCTATCGGCCCGAGGGCAACCGCCGGCGCATCCTTGCCGATGACCAGAACTTCCCATCGGACCTCTACGGTCTGAAGAGCCAGATTGCCCTCCGCGGTCACGATCCCGCCACCGACCTCGTGATCGTCCCCAGCCGCGATGGGCGCATCGTCGAGGAAGATGACATCATCGCCTCGATGTCGGATGACATCGCGTTCGCGTGGTTCAGTGCGGTCAATTACCGAAGTGGACAGTTGTTTGACATCGAACGTCTCACGCGAGAGGCGCATGCACGCGGCATCCTGATCGGCTTCGACCTTGCACACTCGGCAGGCGTGGTGCCTCACCGGCTGCACGACTGGGGGGTAGACGCGGCGACGTGGTGCACGTACAAGTACCTGAATGGCGGCCCGGGGGCTGTCGGGGCGCTTTTCGTGCATCAACGGCACTTCGGAACGACGCCCGCCCTGGCCGGATGGTGGGGGTACGCCAAGGACCGGCAGTTCGACATGTCCCCCGACTTCAGCGCCGCAACGTCGGCGGGGGCATGGCAAATCGGGACCCCTTCGGTGCTCGGAGCCGCAGCCCTGCACGGGTCGCTCGCCATCACTGCCGAAGCCGGAATCGACGTCATCCGTGCAGTCTCGCTGGACATTTCTGGCTACCTGATCGATCTTGTTGACGCGCGCCTCGCTGATCTGGGGTTCTCTATTGGCACACCGCGTGACCCGGCACGGCGGGGAGGGCACATTGCAATCGAACACCCGGATGGGGCGCGCCTCGCCCGTGCGTTGAAGGCCCGAGGGGTGGTGCCGGACTTCAGGCCACCGACGACGGTGCGCTTCTCACCTGTCGCCCTCTACACAACCTACGCGGATGTATGGGACGCGATCGAGATCCTGCACGACCTGGCATCAACCGGCGCGCACCTCGAGTTCGAGAACGAACGAGGTGTTGTGGCATGACAACAGACAGCACCCAACCCCGCGACCCCGGGTCTCGAGACGCTTCGCTTCGTGATCCTGCCGAGGTGCTGACCCGAACTCCACCACCGTACGGGTTCCGGGTTGAATACGGCGACGAACCATCGCAGTTCGCTGATGTGCGCCTGCCGGCGGACGAAGGGACTCGGTCACCACTGGCAATCCTTCTCCACGGTGGCTATTGGCGTTCGCGATACGACCTGTCATATCTCGGCCATCTCGCGCAGGCCCTCGCCGACGACGGAATCGCCACCTGCAATCTGGAATACCGGCGCTCCGGGGAACCCGGCGGTGGCTTTCCCGGCACGTTCGATGACATCCGGGCGGGCATGATGCTTGCGCTGTCACTCGCCGCCAGGCACCCCATTGACCCGGTGCGGACGGTGATCGTCGGGCACTCGGCCGGCGGCCACCTCGCCCTCTGGATGGGTATCCGGCATGCCATCCGGGTGCCGGTGGTCGCGCTTGCACCAGTCAGCAATCTTTACGAAGCGGCGCGGCTCGGTCTCAGCAACGGTGCCGTCACCGAATTCCTCGATGGCACGCCCAAGTCCCACCCGGAACGCTACGCCATTGCGTGCCCCTCGCAACAATCCGTGGCGTCAGCAACCCAATGGGTTGTCCACGGAACCGCGGATGAGGACGTCCCCGTGGAACTCGCCACTCGCCACGCAGACCTCGCACGCGAAACCGGGCAGACGGTCCATCTGGAACTCCTTGACGGGGTCGGCCATTACGAACTGATCGACCCACTATCCAGTGCCTGGCCGGCAGTCCGGCACGCCATCCGAACCGCGCTCGGGTTGCCGGATCTGGACAGTGACCCCGACGTCTCCGGCACGGTGCCTGGGTCAGGAAAACGATGAACTGACGGAGCGTCGAGCAATCCGGCGGCGAGGGAAAGCGGTATGGAAATGAGCATGAAGCACGACATCGGCGTTGCCGTGATCGGCATGGGTTGGATGGGGCAGGCGCACAGCCGGGCGTACCGGCGGGTGCCCGACATCTTCCATGACTACGGACTCCGCCCCCGCCTGGTCGTCATAGCCGATCCCGTCCCGTCCCGACGCGAGGAGGCAGTAGTCCGGTTCGGGTTCGATCACGCAGTCGCGGACTGGCGCGCGGCCATCGACACGCCGGGTGTGGATGTCGTGGTCGTGGCCACACCGAACGCCGAACATGCCGAGGTCGCGATCGCGGCTGCCTCAGCGGGCAAGCATGTGTTTTGCGAGAAACCAGTCGGCCGGACCCTTGCGGAAACCAGGGCGGTTGCCGATGCGGTGAGGCACGCCGCTGTCCAAGGCGGGGTCGGGTTCAACTATCGATGGGCACCAATGGTGCAGTACGCGGCCTCGCTGGTTCGCGACGGGAGTCTCGGGACGATCACGCACTACCGGAGCCGGTTCTTCTCCATGTACGGAAGCAATCCCATGAGCCAGTTGTCGTGGCGGTTCGACCGCGACGCCGCGGGATTGGGCGTGCTTGGGGACCTGATGCCGCACGTGGCGGACATGGCGCAGTTCCTGCTTGGGCCAATCAGTCAGGTCTCCGCGACGACCCAGACCCACATTCCACGGCGCCCGATCCCCGTGCCTGGCCGCGGGACCCATTTCACGTTGGGGCATGCGGATGACCCCACCGGGCCAGTGACCAACGAGGACGACGCCACCGTGCCCGTGCGATTTGCATCGGGCGTGCACGGAGTGCTGGATGCGTCACGGGTCATCTTCGGGCCGAAGTGCGAGTTCGGTTTCGAGATTTTCGGCACGGAGGGTGCGATCCGCTGGAACTTCGAGGCAATGAACGAACTCCTCGTCTACCTTCCCAACATGACTGGGTTGTCGGCTGATCACCGGCACCATGACGGGTTCGTGCGTCTGCTTTCGTCACCCGACCATCCGTATCACGGACGGTTCAACCCGGCAAGCGCAACGGGATTGGGATACGACGACCTCAAGACCATCGAGGCCGCCGAGTTTCTGCACCGCGTTGCATCTGGAAGCGGACCGGGGCCAACACTTGACGACGCGGTGGCAGCGGCGCGGGTAGCCGCCAGCGCCGACCATGCATCACGTAGCGGCGGGTGGGTGACCGTCGACAACTGAAAAGTGTGGATCTCCGTAACGGGGAGCGAACTCCTCTCAACGATCGCGCAAATCGAGACGACGAGAAGTCACGTCCTCAGGTGCGGATGTCGAAGTCGGCGAACTGGCCTGCCGATGGCAGCCAAAGCGTGGTGACCCGTTCGACCTTCGCGATCCAGGGCCCCTTGTGGAGCGCGGCGATCAGCAGTTCAAGGTCTATCCGTGCACCTTCAGCGACGACCTCGACCATGCGCCGATCCGGGAGGTTGCGCGCGTAGCCGGTGACGCCCAACCGACGGGCTTCCTTGACGACGAAGGCCCGGTACCCGACCCCTTGGACACGTCCGTGCGCTACGGCTTCAAGCCGCTCTGGCGACGCAACGGGCTTCGATCCGACCATGCCGGAAACTCTAGCAAGCATCCGTGTCATCCCATCATCGCGTGACGGTGGTGGGCAGCAAACCATTCCAGCAGCGTGGCAACCGGGGCGTTATCCTGCGTCTCCGTGAACACCACCTCTACCACCAACACATCAACGACAACTTCGCATGGCGCGGACAGCGTGCCCGCGTTCCCGGGACCCCGGCACATGCGCGGCGACTTCCTTCTTAAAGACGACGTCGTCTTCCTGAACCACGGGTCATTCGGGGCATGCCCGCGCGAAGTCTTCGAGATCTACCAGACATGGCAGCGGGAACTCGAGGCCGAACCCGTCACCTTCCTGGGCCGTCGGTTCGCACCCGTGATGAGGCAGGCGCGCCAGGATCTAGCCGCATACCTGGGCGCGGATGCGGACGACCTCGTCTACTACCCCAATGCCACACAGGGCCTGAACGTCGTCATCCAGTCACTCGCGGAGAACCTGCCTCTGGTTGCCGGTGACGAGATCCTGAGCACCAGCCACGAATACGGCGCACTCGACAAGGCGTGGACCTTTGTGTCCGAACCGCGCGGCGTCATCTACAACCGGGTTGAGTTGGCTCCGCCGTTCACCACCGCCGAGGAGTTTGCCGACCGGTTCTTGGCACACGTCGGACCCCGGACCCGGATCGTCTACCTGAGCCACATCACTTCTCCGACGGCGCTGCGCTTCCCCGTGGAACTGATTGTCAAGCGGGCACGTGCCCTCGGACTGATCACGGTCATCGATGGGGCACACGCGCCGGGCCAGGTGGCAATCAACCTGACTGAAATAGACGCCGACTTTTACTCCGGAAACTGCCACAAATGGTTGTGCGCCCCGAAGGGGTCCGGCTTCCTCCATGCACGACGGGACATGCAGAAGCTTCTGCGCCCCGTCATCATCGGCCATGGTTGGCGCACCACACCCCCCGGCGAATCGGTCTACGTGCACGAGCACCAGTGGCGGGGCACCTTTGACCCAGCCTCCTACCTGACGGTCCCGGCCGCAATCGAGTTCCAGGCTCACCACGACTGGGCGCGCATCCGCGCCGATGCGCATGTCATGGCGACGTACGCCATGAACCGCCTGATCGACGCATTCGGGGAACCACCGATGTCCCCGCCGACGACCGACTGGTGGGTCCAGATGGTCGCCGCTCCGATCGGACGTTGCGACGCCGGCGCAGTCAGCACCCGCCTCTACGAGGACCACAACATCGTGATCCCGATCATCGACTGGGGTGGACGGACATTCGCTCGGATCTCGGTCCAGGCCTATACGACCCGCACAGAACTTGACCTGCTTGTTGACGCCCTTGTGGATCTGGTTCCCAAGTTTCCGCACCCGTCCGCCAAGTCCGGATAAATCCGGATAGGAGGTTCCGCTGGCCTTGCCACAGACGACGAGGCGGCAGGGCCAGCCGGGTGGGATCTCCATCGCCGGTGAGCGATTTGCGTCGTGGAACCGGTCTAATCGACGCCAGCCGCGAGACCCCAGTAGTCCAGAGGGAGGAGTTCCGGGATCGCCAAAGGGATGGTGATCTCGTTGAGAGGTGTCAGGAGGACGGCAATTCGCGTCTCAGCCGGCGCTTGCGGAATCTGGACGGTCAGCTTCCTGACCCCGTCAATCCGCTTCTGCGGTGACGGCGCAGCCACTACCTCGATCGCGAACCATGCGTCAGCGGGCGAGATGATCCGCGCCTCCATGACCGCATTGCCCCGGGTCAGGGTGGCTACGCGAGCCCCCGACGCGTAGTCGAACTGCACATCGGCCTGGGTGTGCATCGCCCAGACGATGTCCACATCACCCCTGTGTGAGATCTCGTCCTGGATCAGGACCCGGGAACGACCATCCTGAAGCGCAACACCGCGCCGGACTCGGTTGGTACCGGTGCCCGCATAGGCAGCCGTCAAGTCGATCACGACACGGGCATCTTCAGTGGAGGCGAAGTACGACGTAACCGCGGCGCGTGCGGTCGCATCCTGGTTCTGCCCTGCCATCACCAGGGTGTTGTGACCTTCTGTGCGGATACGGTAATACGTGCCACGGCGCTTCCCGAAGTACTCGGGAAGGTTGTAGTCGTCTGGACCGAGGTCGACTGCCCACCGTTGACCGAGGGCGTCGAGCACAAACGTACCGAGATCAAGGTGGGCATGGCTGGCCCCGTTGTCGCCGCCCTTGACACCGCAGAACAGTGCGTTCGGGTCGGTCCACGAACTCCGCATGCAGACCACATCGGTCCCACGGAACCATCGGTCCAAGGAAGGCGCCCTGCCACTGCCGGCCGTCGGCGCATACCACGCAAGGTTCATGGCGTGGACGGCAGTGCCCGTCAAACGACGGCCTTCGAATTCCACCCACGGATCGGCGTACCGGTGGCCAAGCCAGGCGACAACCGGATCGACATCCAGCCGGTCAGGGCTATCCGCGTAATTGAAGACCAGTCCGGAAGAACCGGTGACGTTCAGGCGGTACTGCGCCGTGAGTGACAGACCAGCGGACCCGCCAATGCCGAAGTCCGAGCCGAGTGCAGTCTCAAGGGCGGAGATGGCAACCGCGAGGTAAACCGTGGCGTACTCCCAGTACGACGGCCCTTCGGCCCATCCGCCATCAGGTGCGTAACTGGCGAGGACTGACGGAAGACCCCCGAGAGCGCGGACAATGATCGACTGCGCAAGGTCACTGGCGCGGTCGGCAACGGCAAGTGCTCCGACAATGAGGCCACCGTTGCAGACGGCATTCCAGTTTGCCTCCGACGTCACCCACCACGCCTTCTGCCGATACGCTTCGTCGGCCGGTCGCAAGCCCTTCTCGATGATTGCGTTTGCAATCAGATCTCGGGTAGGCGGATCCATGCTCGCATGCAACCAGTCATAGCCGAGTGCTAGTGCATGGGTCATCTCGGCGACATCAAGGAAGTGCGAAGGGTTCCAGTCCGAAAATGATGCGGCCGCGCGCATCTCGGCAATGGCTCGGTCGCGCCACCGCACATCGCCATCCAGATTGAACAGCAAGGAAAGGGTCGAAACCCGGTCGAGAACGCGTCGGCTTGTCGCAAGCAGTCGGGGACCAACAAGGACCCGGGCGGATTCCGGTTGATCGAGGAGACGCTTGCCGGTCTGCACCAACCTCGCAAGGTACGCCTTGGCAGTCGGGTCGCGGACCACAAGATCACGAATGTTCTGAAGCCCGGATTGGTCCAGAAGCAGACGCGGGTGACTACTCCTCAGAGTGCCCAGGATTTTCGCGGGGTCCGGGGTTTGCTCCCGAAAGCCGTCCTGTTCGGCAACCCCGGCCGCACCAACCTGGCGGGCCGACGCCGTGCCCAACGCAGATGACGCGACAAGCGCCACCGCGGAACGCCACAAGTACCCCGCGCAATCACGGCGGTTCCCGCTGCGGACATCAGGCCAGTTCTTGAAATCAGTCCCATCTGTCGGATCCGACGGATGACTCCCGGAGGCGGGTCGCGATGTCACGTTCGGTCAATCACTCGGCAAGCTGACCCGGAGTCACTCACGTGCCAAGGGTAACCGGTGGCGCAGTTGGAGGGACGGTCTTCCTTTGGTTCGCGAATACCGTACGCTAACGGGCACGCACGCCACGGAACCCCGCGATTTCGAGGTCCGAATGGACGTGCAATAGTGGAACGATGACCAACAACGCCAACCAGAAGGCAGGTCAGGGCGCACAATCCTCAGGTGAGGAATTGCCGACGTCCATTGTGGGAAGTTCACCCCACGGACCTGCGGACACGCAACCGGCTTGGAACCCCCGCAACTACCCGGTGCCGGCAAATGAGGATGCACGGATTGCGGCCCTCCTTGAGTACGGCATCCTGGACACTCCCGATGACCCAGCGTTCAACGACCTCGCACGGATCGCGGCCACCCTGTGTGGTGCGCCCGTTGCGCTGATCAATCTGGTCGACCGTGACCGGCAGTGGACGAAGGCGTCTTTCGGGATGGCACGGCGGACCGTGCCGCGGGGCTACTCGATCTGCACACAAGTCATCGCGCAGTCCGATGATGTCTTTGCGGTGATTGACCTCGCCGCCGACGACCGTTTCGCGGACCATCCGATAGTTACTCGTTCACCGCACATGCGGTTTTACGCAGCGGCACCCGTTGTGACTGAGGATGGGTACGCACTCGGCACAGTGTGCGTGTTCGGGTCGGAGGCTCGAGCATCTCTTGAACCGGACCATGCCGATGCGCTTCGCGCGGTTGCGAGACAGATCATGGCGCTCATTGAACTCCGACGTGAACGAACGGCGTTGAATGAAGCGAACGTCCGTCTGGAAACCGCGGTTGACCGGTTGCAGGACGTGAGCCGCCGCAAGACCGAGATCATCTCCGACGTGTCCCATGAGTTCCGGACGCCATTGACCACGATCCTCGGTTACGCCGAACTGATTCGGGACGAGACACTCGAACCCGCCGAGATCCACGAGTTTGCCGGGGATATCGTCAGGGACGTCGAGCGGCTGACGCGGATGATGGAGAACGTCCTCGATCTCGAACGACTGGAAGCCGGCGCGTCACGCATCAACATCACGACGATCGACCTTGTTGACCTCATCACCGAGGAAGTCACGCGCTGGAAATCCGACGACGACACCAAGCACCAGATCACCATCGTGGCGGACCATGGACTCCCAACCGTCAGCGCCGACCATGACCGCATTCTTCAGGTCGTCAGCAACCTGCTCGGCAACGCGGTCAAGTACTCCCCCCATGGTGGCGAGATCACCATTTCATTGACGGCAAATCCCGGCACCTCAGAGTTTCGGGTCGAGGTGCAGGACCATGGCATCGGGATCGGGCCTGACAGCCACGGTCGTATCTTCGAGCGGTTTGCACGGACTGCCGAGGCAATCCGTCACGGGATCCGGGGGACCGGGCTGGGTCTCGCGATCTGTCGGCAGATCATCGAGGGTCATGGCGGTCGGATCGGTGTTGAAAGCAAGATCGGCGAGGGTTCGACCTTCTGGTTCACCCTGCCCACCGATCGCCCGAGACCCATCAAGCCGAAATCCGAGTGACGTTACGACCTGCCGTGCAGTTCACGGTTGGATAGTGCCTGCAATCAGTTCGCGCCGGTGGTCCGGTGTCAAAGGCACACCGTAAATCCGCGCGAGATGTTCGATCCAACTGACGACGAAATAGTCCCAACCATCAGCGACGACCAGACCACGCGACCGCCGGCATTCTTCGGCATAGCGAAGGAAAAGCCGTTCACCGCGGTAGTTCAATTCCCACGCCAAGCCCTTGTCTGGAAACTGCACCGTCCCGGTCACAGGTGACCCGGCGGTGTCCTTGCCCATGCCCGTGGCGTTTATGACCAGTGAATGGGGTGGCAAGGCGCCGACAAGTGCGTCTCCATCACCCGGCTCCGAGGTAACGTGCCCTTGGACGGTCATTCTGCATCCACGTCTACGGACCGCCTCACGAATGACCCGCACCGCGTGATCGACGCGAGACTGCTCGCGGTCCACGATGAGGAACTGCGAAGGGACGTTGGTTGCCGTAGTTCGAGTGGCGAGACCGAGTCCGATTGCGGTACCCGCTCCCCCTGCACCCAAGCACAGGACACGTGATCCCGGGTGTTCGGCCCAGTGGCCCGACGGGACGAACTGGTCCATGGCGAAAGAAGAGGTCATCGGATCCAGCGCCAAGGCCGTCAGCCGACCACCGCGCGCGGTGATACATCCGACTTCACCGGCTTGAGCCGATGTCTCGTCAACCTGATCGAACAAGTCGCGTGACGCATCCATCAGCGAAATCTTGTGCGAGGTAATCAGGGCACCTTGGACGCCCGGCAGATCCCGGAGGTCCTTGATGACTTGCCGGTAGTCCTCCGATGAGGCGCCAAGCGGAAGGTCGATACCCACGAGGCGGCAATCGGCTTCAAGACCCAGGGCTCTCGTCCAGTTCGGGAAAAACCTGTGTGACAGCGATGCGCCCGTCGTCACTCCGATGAACCACATGTCACCGCCAGCAGTCCGACCGGTCTCATCACCGTCCAGAATTTTCACAGGCCATACCGTAGCAGGGCATCCCACCCATCAGCGACGGCAATCTGATCCCGCACGTGTGCCAGTCAAAGTGGTGATAGTCTGCACATGGCACGAAACGTCACGTGGGCAAATAAATCACCTGCGTGGATCAGGTAGGACACGGACCATCCCCGGAGGCCCCAACGATGAACAGCGAGACCACGAAACCGACGCAGCCATCACCATTGACCCGGCAGGAACACAACCTGCTTGTGCAGCTTGCTGAGGGAAGCACCCGCACACAGGTCGCGAAAGCTTGGGACATCTCGGTATCACGCGTAAACCTCCTCATGCGTGAAGTTGAGAAGAAGCTTGGTGCCCGCACGACCGAACACGCCGTCGCAATCGCAATTCGTTCAGGGTGGCTCTGACGAAGATCAGGTGCATCGAATCGAGGAACCCCGGGGAATTTCCCCGGGGTTCCTGTTCGCCAGTGAGAGTGCTATCCGTACCCAGGCCTCGTGGCGTCGTCGGGCCCGTGGGTCGAAAGTGTCTAGCGGAGCAACTGGAGGACGAGCGACGGGGCCTGGTTTGCCTGAGCCAGTACCGAGATGCCTGCTTGCTGGAGGATCTGGGCACGCACCATCTCGCTCATCGCACTGGCGATGTCGGCATCTGCTACCCGGCTGTTGGCAGCGGCCGTGTTCTCCGCCGCAACGGCGATGGAACGCGACGCACTTTCGAGGCGGTTCTGCATGGCGCCGATATTCGCCCGGTTTGAAGTAACCTGATTGATGGCAGCATCAAGGCTGGTAATTGAAGATGAGGCAAGTGCCTGGGTGGTCACCGATGCCTGCGCAGCGTCGAGAATGCCCAATCCGTCACCGGTACCGGCAACTTGCCCGGTTGTACCGGCGATATTGTTGGTCAGGGCGATGGTGAACTGGCTGGTCGAACCGGAGTTTGCACCAACCTGCAACGTCACTGGTGAGGCGGCATTCTGAAGAACCAACGTCCCGTTGAAGTTCACCGAACTGGCTATCCGCGTGACTTCTGCCTTCAACTGGGTGAATTCGGCATTGATGTTCAGGCGGTCGCTCGCAACCAAGGTGTCGTTGGCACCCTGCACGGCCAATTCGCGCATCCTGGCAAGGATTGAGTGAATCTCGGTCAGGCCACCCTCGGCGGTCTGCAGAAGGCTGATACCGTCCTGCACGTTTCGCTGAGCCTGATTGAGGCCGCGAACCTGGTTCTTCAACTTCTCGCTGACCGCCATCCCTGCGGTGTCGTCAGCTGCCTGGTTGATCCTGAGTCCACTCGAAAGCTGGCCTGACGCTCGCTGACGAACCATCTCTGATGCGTCAAGTCCTCGTTGGGCCTGCAACGAGGCGTTGTTGTAGTTAATCCTCAACGCCATACCGGCGTACTCCCTCCATGAGCCGTGTGCCCCGCATCCAAGATCAAAGACGTCGGCCAACGTCCCGGCATCGATCGGCGAGTGGCAGCTCGCGCAACCCGATGACTAATCCCCGCGGTTCCACACTACTTGTCGGAGTTCTGAAGGGGCTACGTGAGTTCACACAAAATCGGACGGACCCACTGCGGCATCTTGTGGACTGAAGGCACACAGGTCCAACAGATTGGAACAGCCATATAAACCCCCATTCGGGACCGCCGCGTGAACCGAGATTACGCGGCAACGCGGCACCTCACTTAAGGACACCTGAGGTCAGCGGCCGCAGTGGCGAGTGGTAAGCCTCCGGCGGTACGCATGGCGCCAAACTCAGGGTCCGCCAGGGGAGTTCGCGCAACAGGTTCATCCAACACCGGGATTCGGTGGGGAGATAACCGAAGGCGGCCGGGTGCCGGCTAATGCGCAGCAAGGACCGTGCAAGGCTGCGGACCGGGGCCACCCCGCCAGCTAGGGATGCGGCGTCAAGTCGTCGCAGGCCGCGCAGGGTGCCTCGGGAGGAGAATCGCAAACCCGCACCGGTATGGCAGAACCGGTGCGGGTCGAATGCGCGCTCGCCAGTGACGGTCGGTGGGCCAGCCGGACCGTCAGCGCAGGAGTTGAAGTACGAGTGCGGGAGATTGATTCGCCTGGGCAAGCACCGAGATTCCGGCCTGCTGAAGAATCTGCGCGCGGACAAGCTCACTCATGCTTGATGCGATATCGGCGTCAGCAACCCGGCTGTTCGCCGCGGCAGTGTTCTCAGCCGCCACCGACAGGTAGTTCGTTGCCGATGCAAACCGGTTCTGCATCGCGCCGATCGATGCGCGCGTCCCACTCACCGTGTTGACCGCACTGTCAACCGCCGAGATCATGGCGCTCGCGTTCGACTGGTAGCTGACGTTGAGCGTGCCGGAGGCCGACATTGCCGTGAAGTTCGCGTACAGGTTCGTGGCCTTCGAACTGCTGATCGTGTAGGTCAGCGAATTGCCGCTGTTTGCTCCCACTTGGAGAGTCAGGCCTGACGCAACACTGCTGTTGTCCAGAAGCACGATGCCGTCGAATTGGGTGGTCGTCGCGATGCGGTCGATTTCCGCATACAACGCCGTGAACTCGGCATTTGCATTCAGCCGGTCGCTCAATTGCAGCGTGTCATTCGACGCCTGAACGGCAAGTTCTCGCATGCGCGCCAGGAGTGAATGGGTCTCTGTCAGTGCCCCCTCGGCGACTTGCAACATGCTGGACGCATCCTGCACGTTCCGGTGGGCCATGTTGAGACCCCGTACCTGGTTCTTCAAGGTCTCGCTGATGGACATCCCGGCGGTGTCATCAGCCGCCTGGTTGATCCGCAAGCCCGAAGACAGTTGGGACCCTGCCCGCTGCGCGATTTTCTCGGCGCCACCAAGGCCCCGCTGTGCCTGTAGCGACGCGTAGTTGAAGTTGATCCTTAACGCCATGGCCGACGAACTCCCTCCCTGATTTCTCTGCACGAATCACGGCGTACGTGGCTGTGATCGGCATGCGGGATCGCTGGGCGCCGGCCAACGCTGGTCCGTCACCGGCGGTTGGCAGTCCGCCTGGGTGACGACACGATCTTCGCCTCACCCATTGATTCGGTCAGCGCCACCGATGAGGCGAGTTCACATTTGTCGTCCAAGGGAACGGTGCGGCATTCGCCGCACGCATGCGACGCGGCAGACCATCGACAGGTCTTTCCAAGATGGTCGTGTTCTGTCGATAGCCATCAAAGCCGACGCGGCAGCGCGGCAATCTATCGGTCAAGTGACCGATGCAAAGCGGCCATCCGTTACGAAAAGCAATGGCCGCCGGTGACGCGAGTCACGGCGCTTCGCCTGGACGGGATCTCGCATCGTTCGACCCGCCAAGTGTGTTGCGGTAGGCATCAGTGGCCTGTCCGGTCAGGAATGTGTCAACCGCCTGCACCGCGAATTCATCGACCGACACTTGCAGCGCGTCGCCGAAGATGTTCCTTGTCAACACCCCTGCGAACAGGATTCCCCCGAACGTGAGGACCCTGGGCAGGGTCGGAGCGGGTTTCAGGGCACCGAGTCGGACCTGCTCGTCAAAATAGGTGCCAACGCGTCGCCAGACAGGCAACGGTCCGTTCGCGAGGAAGAAATCACGGAACGCATCGGTCTGGCCAGGCAACTCGCCCGCAAGGCGAACGCACGTGGTGAGGCGTGATCCGAGATCACCGACCACCAGACGAACCAGTGCCAGGAGGTCGGTGCGGATGTCACCGGAGCATTTGGTAGCGAAGAACTCCTCGATGGTCGCGATCGGGCTGACCCGGAGAATCACCGCTTGGCACAGTGCCTCCTTGTTCTCGAAATGCCAGTAGAGGGCAGCCGGTGATATTCCCGCCGCAACGGCAATCTGGTCCATCGTTGTGGCACGGAGACCCTGCAGCCCAACCAACCGCACCGTCGCGTCGATAATGACCGCCCGCCGATCAGGCGCCTCCAAACCGGTGGCCATCCCGCGTTCACCAGCGAGGGCATCGAGAAGGATCGCCCGGCTCCGGAAGTGCCGGTAGAGGGTCGCCTTGGAGATCCCCGCGCCTGACGCAACGGCATCAAGACGCATGCAATCCGGGCCACCACTCTGCACAAGCGTGAACGCGGCCGTAAGGATGCGGTCACGCACCACAGCCACAGCTAATCGCCCCCTTGTCTCTATACGCTTCGCTTCGCCGACGGGGACGCGCACGCGGTCGTTGGTCCGGTTGCTCAATACCTTATCCATGAAGTGCCGTCCGGGCCGAATTGGGAACACATTTTGCAACCGTCCTAGCCCACACCCATTCGCCCATTTTCTCTGTACGCTGCGCTTGGCCTTGCCGACACCCGACCGAGATGCGGGCAGGGATGCCCGCGGACCGGACGGTGCCCCCGTCGCCCCTCATCCCCATACGCTTCGCTTACCGCCTGTGGCCAAGCGGATACTGTGATGATACGTTACCAATCATTCATTCAGTGGATCATCGAGTTTCCCATGGCTACCCGCGAAAATCCCACAGGCTCAATCAGCAAAATCACTGATTGACACGGGATCAGATCACCACTACGATAGAGAAACGATACTTCATTGAACGTTAGGTAGGGATCATTTCATGAGTGAGCAGGGAGCGAGTGGACGGCACGGCCCACCCCCGATAGTGAGGGCAGCGATTGTCCTCACGGTCATCGGGATCGGAGGAGGCACCTGGTTTGCGGCGCGGAACGGATACGTCTCGCTGCCTGGCATCGCACGCGCCGCCCCAACCATCGGCAGTAACCGAATTGCCGTTTCGGGCACCATCGAAAGCGAAGAGAGCACGATCACTGCCGAAGTGAGTGGGCGGTTGGTCGGGTTTGATGTCCGGGACGGGGACTCGTTGAAGGTGGGCCAGCTGATTGCCCGCATCGAAGATCCGGTCATCGCAGCGCAGGTTTCACAGGCGCAGGCGTCCGTCGGGGTGGCTGAGGCAAGCCTGGCCCTGCTTCGGGCGGGGACGAGACCGGAAGACTTGCGCGCCACCGAGGCGGCGCGTGATGCCTCCCGGGCGCAGCTTGCGACCGCACAAGCCCAAGTCGCAACGGCTCAGGTGGCGGTCACGAATGCCGAGGCCCTGCGCGCCCAACCGCAGGAACTCGACGCCCGTATCCATCAGGCACGGGTCGCCCAGGAGGTGGCTGTGGCGAGGCTAGCCCAACTGGAGGCCGGTGGGCGCGATGAGGACATTGCGACGGCGACGGCAACTCTTGGCATCGCACAAGTCCGTCTCGCCCAACTGGAGGCCGGCGGGCGTGCGGAAGAGGTCGCCAGCGCCAGCGCCGCCCTGGCAGTGGCGCGCACGCGTCTCGCGCAGGTCGAAGCCGGGGGTCGTGCCGAGGATGTGACCGCGGCGACCGGGCAACTTGAGGTCGCACGTACGCGGCTCTCACAACTCGAGGCCGGAGCACGTTCGGAGGAACGCTCGCGTGCTAACGCCGTCGTTGATGCATCACGAGCGCAGTTGGCAGCCGCAACGAACCGTCTCGCACAGGTGGAGGCCGGTGCGCGCACGCCAGACATCCGGGCGGGACAAGCGGCGGTCGACCAGGCACAGACCCGCCTCGAACAGGTGCGTGACGGCACCCCACGGGGGGAAGACGTCGACCAGGTACGCCTTGCCTACGAGGCAGCCGACGCCGCATATGGTGCTGCAGGCGATGCCGAGACCGATGCACGAACCACCTTTGATGCTGCCACCAGGCTTCGCGACAATCGACCACCATCGATGTCCGCGGACCAAGTCAACCTTTCGTACGCTCAGGCGCAGCAGGCGTGGCGCGCGGCTCAGGCGAACCGTGAACAACGACGGATCGCACGTGATGCGTCCCGCGCCGCGCTGGAAAAGGCACTGAACGGCCCTACCCCTTGGGAACGGCGCCTCGCCGAGGAAGCACTGGACCAAGCACGGGCACAACTCCAGCGGTTGCAGGACGTGAATCCGTTTGATGTCCGGACCGCCGAGAGCCAGGTCGACGCGGCGCGGGCACAGTTGGCGCAGGCCGAGGCAGCCGCATCGGCAATCGCCGTCCCGACCGAGTTCGACCGAGCGGTCGCCGCACTGGGCGTGTCAGTCGCGGAGGCACAACGCGACCGCGTCGCCAACCCAACCTCGTTTGATGTCGATGCAGCCCGGGGTGCCGTCGCCCAAGCGGAGGCCGCGCTTGCGATCCGAAGCCAACCGGCAACGGACCGCGACCTCGAAATCGCCCGATTAGGAGTTCGCCAGGCCGAGGAAGCGCTTGCAATCCGGCGCAAACCGGCAACGGACCGCGACCTCGAAATCGCACGACTCTCAGTGAAGCAAGCCGACGCGCAGGTACGAGACCTCGAGACACTTCGCGAACAACCGATAGCCGCCACGGCGCAGGTAGACCTTGCCCGCGCCCAACTTGAGGCCGCCCGGACAACGGTCATCGGGGCTGAAGCCGCCCTGGCAGGCGCGGAGGCGCGTCTGGATGGGGCAAGGCAGGGCGCAACCGCGACCCAGATAGGCGTCGCCGAGGCACAACTCGCGCAGGCACGCGCCGCCGCCAAGGTTCTGGAGGCACAAGCGTCAAAGGGGACGGTGCTGTCGCCGCGTGCGGGAACAATCGTCCGCGCAATCGCGCACCTGGGTGAGACCGTCACTCCCGGAACACCTTTGGTGGTCTGGCACGACGCCTCAGACCTGACCCTGACCGCGTATGTCGGGGAGATGGACATCGGACGCGTGAAGGAGACCCTGCCGGTGACGATCACGGCCGACTCCCTGCCCGGCGAAACCTATAAGGGCACCGTGCGCACAATCTCGACCCGCGCCGAGTTCACCCCCCGGAACGTCCAGGTAGCGCGCGACCGCGTGAATCTGGTGTATGCAGTCAAGGTGACCGTCAGCGATGCGTCGGGCCGCCTCAAGGCCGGGATGCCTGTCGATGCGGTGATCGACATCGAGGCCCTGGCGAAATGACCATCATCGGGGCCAGGCCCCCGGCAACCACTGATCTCCAGCCAGAACCGCTTCCTGCTGAAAAGGCCGAACTTCCCGCCGCGCAAACGGTCGAACCACAGGCAAACACACCGGCCGGACCGGGCCCAGCCCGTCGCCTCGCGGTGCCAATCCGGCGCTACTGGGGCCAGTCCCTCTGGGCAATTGCCTACAAGGAGACCCTCCAGATCATCAGGGACCGGCGCACCCTCGGGCTGATGCTGGTCTTGCCGGTCGTCCAACTGATGCTGTTCGGGTTCGCTGTCGGCACGACGGTTGCGCACATCTCGACGGTGGTCGTGGACCAGTCGCGGGACCCGGAGAGCCGGGACCTCATCACCGCCTTGGTCAACACGACGTACTTCGATATCACTACCTACGTCGAGACCCCGCTCGAGGCCCGGCAGGCAATCGATGCCGGTCGAAGCAAGGTGGCGATCATCATCGCGCCGAACTTCGCAGCCGACCTCAGGGGCGGACGCGGGGCGCAAGCCCAGATCCTGATCGATGGGTCAGATCCGAATATCGCGCAGACCGCACTCTTCGCGGCGCAGTCGGTCGGTCAGGCCCGAAGCGCGCGAACACCAGGCCGCGTGCCCGCCTCCAGCGAAGCGAATACAAATCAGGTGGCGATGGGGCGGGGTTTGGACCTGCGCCCAACCGTCCTCTACAACCCCAGCCTCGAGGCCACCCGGAATTTCGTTCCCGGGCTGATTGGCCTGATCCTGCAACTGGTCACGGTCATCCTGACCTCCTCGACAATCGTCCGGGAACGCGAACGGGGCACCTTTGAGCAACTGATCGTGACGCCGGTCTCCCGCTGGGAACTGCTGCTGGGCAAGTTGGCGCCCTATCTCGTCGTCAGTTTCTGGAACACCGGCGTGATCCTCGTCCTCGGCTATCTCATCTTCGGTGTCGAAGTTATCGGGAGCATCACCCTCCTCATGTTCCTGAGCGCAATCTTCCTGACCGGTTCACTTGGACTGGGGCTCCTCATCTCCGCGGTCTCCTCGACGTCAGCACAAGCAATGCAGGCAAGCCTGTTCACCGCTTTGCCAGCGTTCATCCTGTCAGGGTTCATCTTCCCCACCGACTCCATGCCACCACTGATGCGCGCGCTTGGCTACCTGCTGCCACTCACCTACTTCCTGCGGATCATCCGTGGGATTGCGATGAAGGGCATCGGCTTCATGCAACTCCTCGATGCGATCGTGCCGTTGACCGTACTGAGCGTGGGCATCTTTCTCCTAAGCCTCACCCGGTTCCGGAAGACACTCTGATGAAGCGAAGCGCATACAAATCAGGTGGCGATGGGGAGGGGTGATGAAGCGAAGCGCAGACAAATCAGGCGGGGCGATGGGGTGGGCCATGCGCTTTCCAGGGTGGCCATTCGGTCGCACGCGCGATGAGGCCTTCGACTACACCGCACCGATCATGTTCAGTGGCGTGACGAAACGCTTTGGGTCGAAGATCGCCCTCGACAACCTTGATGTGGTGATCCCGGCCGGGCGCGTCACCGCACTCGTCGGGCCAGACGGGGCCGGCAAGTCAACGACCCTGAGGCTGATCGCCGGCGCCCTCGTTCCCACCGAAGGGCGGATCGTTGTTGGCGGACTGGATGTCGTTCGACACACCGGGGACGTGCAAGCCCACCTAGGCTTTGTGCCGAGTCGGCGGCTGCTCTACAGCGATCTTACGATTGCCGAGAACCTGGCGTTCTTCGCAGGGCTCTATCCAGCAGAACCGGTCGCGATGGCCGAACGGCGCGCATCACTGCTCGACTTGATGGACTTGACGAGGTTTACTGATCGCCTTGCCGGAAACCTCTCGGGTGGAATGAGGCAGAAACTCGCGCTCGCGTGCGCACTCCAACATGACCCGGGTGTCTTGCTCATGGACGAACCGACCACCGGCATCGACCCATTGGCCCGACGAGACCTCTGGCGCCTCTTCCACCGCCTTAACCGGGATGGTCTGACAATCCTGCTCTCCACTCCGGCGATGGATGAAGCGACCCGATGCCATGAGGTCATCTTCATGGACCACGGTCGCCAGATGGCACGCGGAACACCGACATCCCTGCTCGAACATGCGCAGGGTCGGGTCGTAGCTCTCGAGGCAACGCCGATCGCGCTCGCCACTGCAGTCGCACGAAGGTTTCCCGAGGTTTCGTCCGTCCAACCCCGCGGGGATCGCCTGCACGTCCTGCTTGACGCCGATGCATCGGCCGACCCATCGTGGCTTGCATCACGTCTGCAATCGCACGGGGTGACCGTCCGGTCGATCAAGCCGGTCAAGCCAACCCTCGAGGACGTCTTCGTGGCACTGACCACCTCTCCGCGCACGCACTCCAAGGAAGTTTGACGTTGATGACCCCCGTGACTTCCCGACCACCGGTGATTGTTACTGACGGCCTAACCCGGCGGTTCGGTTCATTCACTGCCGTAAACCGCGTATCCCTTTCTGTGCCAGAAGGCAGCATCTTCGGGTTGCTCGGCCCGAACGGATCAGGCAAGACCACGGTGATCCGCATGTTGTGCGGGGTTCTGGAACAGAACGAAGGTACCGCCCGGGTTCTGGGTCTCGACCTGCCGAGGCAGGCGGCTGACCTCAAGCACATCATCGGCTACATGTCGCAGAAGGCCGGGATCTACGACGACATGACCATCCGGGAACACTTGCGGTTCTACGCCGGACTGTACGGATTGACTCGCCTGGAAACGGTCGAGGCGACGGATCGGGTAATCGCGATGGGACGACTTGAGGAATGGGTAGACACGCTCGCCGGTGCGGTGCCAGTCGGAACGAGGCAGGACCTGGCGTTCGCTTGCGCATCGATCCACGCACCACCACTGCTTTTCCTCGATGAACCGACGGCTGACATGTCTCCTGTTGCCCGGCGGACCTTCTGGGATGGCCTCTATCAACTGGCAGGGCAGGGAACCACGATCCTGGTCACAACCCACTACCTTGACGAGGCGATCTACTGCCACGAACTCGCGCTGATGCACCGTAGCAGCTTGGTCGCAAGCGGAACCCCGGATGCGCTGATCGACGGCTTGCCACATACGCTCGTCGAAGTGGAGTGCCCGCAACCGCACGCCGCCGTCGAACTCGTCGATGGCCTGATGGGCGTTGTCGAGACGGCCCTCTATGGGGATACCTTGCACGTCCTGTTCGAACCGGGACATGAGAGTGAAGTGGCCGCACAGTCGATCCGTCGGCGCCTCGAAGGGGCCGGGGTCCGTGTCGGCGCAATCACGGCAGTACGGCCAACCCTGGATGACGTCTTCGCCGCCTTGGCAGGGTCATCCGCAGACGCCGGATGACCCGCGCAGTTGGGGAGTCGGGAAGACCCGCACCCAGCGAAGCGTATGTAAATCAGGTGGCGATGGGGTGGGCCGAGCGAAGCGCATGCAAATCAGGTGGCGATGGGGAAGGGTACGAAGGCCCCACGGGTCAGTCGGGCCAGATGCCAGCCATCACCCAACTGTCGCCACCGGCGAACGCTTCACCATGCACCCGGGACTGGAGACTGTCGGTCCGTGAGGGATAGATGCGTCCTCCAAGATTCGCAATGCACCCGGTGGCATCCTCCAGGAACACCTCCAGGACGGATGCGTCAAGGAAGATCCGGATGGTGAATGGCGAGTGGATATCTACCGTGACGGGTGTGATCACGACTGTGGAAGTCACTTCCGGGTCGAGGCTCGAGGCGGACCTGTCAATGATGAGACCGCCAGCCTCCAGGTCGTAGCCCGCAAAGGTCCGCTCCTCGTCATCGGGACTGCACCGGACCCACGCGCCTGAACGACCGTGATACGGGTGATCAAACCGCAGTTCGAGTTCGAGCGAACCTCCGTGCACCTGGGTCGGGTGCGACGCGCCCAGTGCGACGTGGTCACGACGAAGGCTGCGAAGTTCTGGCGCGGGAGAACCGGCAACGCGGCCATCTGATGTGACACGAAGGATCCGCGGGAGGGACATCGCCCCAGACCACCCGGCGGCGGTACCGGCAGTTGAGGGCCGGCCCTCGCGCAACCATCCCCACTGCACCCGTCGGCCATTTCCGTCCCACATGGACTGGGGCGCGTAGAATTCGCCCCCGTCAAGGTGAGAATAGTGCCCGTTGCGGAGGCGGGTCCCGGTCTCGTCCATCTCGCCGGTCACGGCAACGGTGTGGTGGTTGCCCATGCCCCACGCATTGAGTAAGAGGACGCCTCGTCCGTCCATCTCGAAGAAATCCGGACACTCCCACATCGTTCCGGTATTCACCGGGCTGGTGGCCGAAAGATCGCCGACCAGCATCGGATGGAGGTACTCCCAGTGCCTGAGATCGTCTGAGCCGTAGACGAGTGCCGTGCCGCCGATGCCCGGAAAACCGGCCCCGATCGCGAGGAGCCATTTGGCAGGCGACCCGGCACGGCCACGCCACACAAAAGGGTCCCGGTACTGGACAAGATCCATGCCAGGTGGTGTGGTTGGAATCACCGGGTTCGCCGGATCTTTTACGAATGTCCGGAACCCGTCGTACGTACGTGCGATACAGACGAGTTGGTGCTGGTACGGCCCGTCCGTTCCGGGAGCGACGCCCGTGTAGAACAATGTTGGCACCCCGGCATCGTCGATGACCGCGTTCCCCGACCAGATGCCGGAGGAGTCATAGGTGCCATCGGTAGGAATGATCGCGCAGGGTCGGTCGGTCCAGTGCACGAGGTCATCACTGACGAGGTAGCCCCAGTGCATGTCCGCGTGGAACCCCGCACGCGGGTTGTGCTGGTAGAAGAGGTGCCACTTTCCTTCGTGGTGCAGGATGCCGTTGGGATCGTTCAGCCAGCCGGCCGGCGCCGTCACGTGGTACCGGGGGCGATGCGGGTCAGCGGACAGGATCCGACGACCATGCAGCCCGCGATCCACGTAATCACCCGTCAGTGGCCAGTCACGGTCTCCGGGCGCTGGAGGGAGGAGGTCCGCGGGGTTCACCACGCCACCTCATTCCGCAAGACGGATCGACGCCTCTCATGGACGGGCATCATCGACACTCCTCGTTTGAACGGAACACACTTGGACTGGATGATGGGCGGAGGGGCTCCGCCCATCATCCTGACTAGGGTGACCACGCGTGCGAGCTCTCGCTGCACGCACCTCCATTGGTAGGAGGTGTACTCGCGATCAACGCCGGGCGATTTCCGGATCCTTCTCGCGGGGCAGGTTGAACCACGCGTCGTTGCACGCGTCCATCTCGTCTGGAGAAAGCGTCACTCCGACCGCACCAAGACTGTCGCGAAGCTGGTCAGGCCGGCTTGCTCCCACGATTGCACTGGTGATGACTGGCTGGGCCAGGACCCAGGCAAGGGCAGCGTGGGTTAGCGAGTGTCCGTGATGTCCGGCAACGTCCTTGATGTGGTCGACTTGGTCATGGACCTCGTCATTCCAGTACCGCTTGCGGTACATCTCGCCACGGCCAGAGCCCAAGGTGAAACGTGACCCTTCCTGTAGCGCACGGCTGCCCGAATAGCGTCCAGTAAGCATTCCGCCGGCAAGCGGGTTGTAGGAGATCACTCCAACGCCGTGTGCCTTGGCCAGAGGCAACAATTCGTCCTCGATCATCCGGAACAGCAAGTTGTAGCGGGGCTGGACCGAATCAAAGCGGGCAAGCCCCTTGGTCTCGCTCGTCCACAGGGCATCGGCAAGTTCCCACGCCGGGTAGTTGCTGCACCCGATGTAGCGGACCTTCCCAGAATGGACGAGGTCGTCGAGGGCGCGAAGCGTCTCCTCGATTGGAGTGGCGTTGTCGGTGGAATGGGTCTGGTACAGGTCGATGTAGTCGGTCTGCAGGCGACGCAAACTGTCTTCGCACGCTTTCATGATGTGCTTGCGGCTGAGGCCCTCGTCATTGAGACCGGGACCCATCCGCCCCCGGCACTTCGTGGCAAGCACGATGTCCTCGCGGGAACCACGCGCCGCGAACCACCGGCCCATGATGGCCTCGGTCTCGCCGTTGACGTCGAGAGTTCCGCCAAGCGGATAGACATCCGCTGTGTCGAAGAAAATGACACCGTGTTCAACGGCGGTGTCCATGATGGCGAAGGATGTCGCCTCGTCTGCCTGGTTGCCGAAGGTCATGGTGCCGAGGCATACCTCGGTAACACGCAGGCCAGTCCGGCCCAGTTGCTTGATCTTCATTTGTCTGGGTTCCTCATCCGGGCGAAGCAGTCCGACACAAACCGAGAGGTGGAACGGGTGAATGCTCGCCCCCCGAGTGTACGACGCCGTAACGCCCAACCGGCCCAACTACGCCTCGCGCCTATTGACTTCCTGCACCAAAGAGCGCATGATGCTAGTGCATCCAGAGACCCGGGCAGGCCTGAAGCGCCCGGGCGGCAACCGACCTCCGCTCCCGCGGGGTCACGGTGCCGAGGCCGGCCCTGGAAAGGGTGATGCGGCGCCAACATCGAGGCGCAAACTGAAGATCCCAAACCTACTCCGGTCATCCGCGGAGTGTGACCGATGGGACCGATGGTTTCTCGAGGTTGATGCAAATCCGACCAAGTGCTGATGGTCGGCGCCAACTTCCGTGCCGGTCCGTGCGATGCCGAGGAGAAAACGGCATGGCTACGGCGAAGACCCTACGCGCAACCAGTGCCCAGCCAAACGCACCGTCGTCCGGGGCACAATCGCTGTTGCGGCAACTCGGGATCATCGGGATCGATCACCTCGAACCCGTGATCCTCGCAGCCATTGCAACGGAGCAACCCCTCCTGCTCATTGGCACCCATGGAACTGCCAAGAGCCTCCTGCTTTCACGCTTGTGCGAAGCACTCGACCTGACGTGGAGGCACTACAACGCAAGCCTGATCAACTACGACGACCTCGTCGGGTATCCGTTGCCGGATGACGCGGGCAACCTCAAGTTCGTGCAGACGCCTGCTTCGATCTGGGGTGCGGAAGCAGTCTTCATCGACGAAATCTCGCGATGCCGTCCTGACATGCTGAACCGGCTTTTCCCGATCATCCATGAACGACGCATCCAGGGACTAGCCCTGACCGATTTGCGGTTCCGGTGGGCGGCGATGAATCCACCCTCCGATCCGGACGCCGATGAGGGCAATTACGTTGGATCGGAACCACTCGATCCGGCCCTTGCCGACCGCTTTCCGTACATCATCACCATCCCTGCGTTCGCAACCCTGTCGGCAATCGACCAGAAACTCGTGATCCAGTCGTCAGCGTCGAGGACCGTCCCCCCGGAACTCTCGACCCGACTACGGGAATCAATCGACGCGATCCGACAGCGCATTGACGCCACCGATCCGGGTTTGAGTGACCAGTTCTCGGAGTACGTCCGGCTGTTCATCGCGGCCTTGCGCCACAAGGGGACATCCCTCTCCGGGCGACGCGCCGCCATGCTGTACCGAAACCTGATCGCGGTCAGTGCGGCCAGTAGCCCGAAGAGCAAGTCGGAGTTTGCAGCCACGTGTTGGCAGGCAGTTACGGCTTCCTTGCCCCAGACAGCGTCCGGAAGCGCATCCACGTCGCCGGCGCAATTGCTTGCGATCCACCGAGAAGCTTGGTCAGTAAGTCTCCTGGACCAGTCTGATCCCCGAAAACTCCTTCACGCCGAACCGAACCCGGTGCGCCGGTCACTCTTGGCCCTGGACCTCGGGACCGACATCGCAACGAGGTCGGCCTGCGTCGCCGACGCACTGGGATCGCTCCCACCAGGCGCACGCCACGCCCTCGCATTCCACCTCGCATCCCGCGAAACCGCGCAAGTATCCGCATCCGTCGGCGAACAGATCGCTGACCTGTACTCG
>Ga0209598_10000496_pt1 | contig 31310 bp, 34 predicted proteins | sample M_140807_EF_Meta_FD_187317 | JGI IMG/M metagenome (GOLD analysis project Ga0209598, IMG submission 187317) | Freshwater microbial communities from Lake Montjoie, Canada to study carbon cycling - M_140807_EF_MetaG (SPAdes) (version 2) | ecosystem: Environmental > Aquatic > Freshwater > Lake...
GACCTTGTCGAGGATCCGGCCCGAGCCATCGACAAGATAGGTCTCGGGCACGCCGGAGACCCCCAGCTCGATCCCTGCCCGTCCCTCCCGATCCACGAGGACCCTGGCGTAGGGATCCCCCGTCCTGCCGAGGAAGCCCCGGGTCTTTTCCGGGTCGTCCTTGTAGGCCACCCCGACAATGCGAACGCCGCGGGCCTTCAGCCCCACCAGGATGGGTGCCTCGATCTCGCAGGGCGCGCACCAGGAGGCGAAGACATTGACCAGGTAGGGCCGCCCGCCAGGGTCGGAAAGGGTATCGGGCAGGCCGTCTGCCAGGGCGGGAAGCACCACCTCCGGGACCGGCTTTCCGACAAGGGCCCTGGGCAGGAACTTGGGGTCATTCCGGAGCCCGAACAGGGCGAAGAGCAGGCCGAGCGCCACAAGGACGGCCACGGGAGCGAAGGCGGCCAGGCGCTTCACGGGCGCCCGCCTTCGCCGTCCTCGCCCGCCGCCCGGGTCTCGAGGGACTCCGCCCGCCGGCGCCAGCGCCGGGCGAAGGCCAGGCTGGACGCCGCCAGCCAGGCCAGGCCCGCCGCGCTCAAGCCATAGGCCGTCCAGACGTAGAGGCCGTATTCGCCAGGATCGAGGTCAAGCATGGGTCATCTCGCGAGCCGGGCCTCGGCGGCGGCGGCCCGGCGACGCCAGACCTCGCCGCGGATCCGCACCAGCCAGAGCGAGCCGAACCCGGCCATGTAGGACAGGCTCATCAGGAGCAGGGGAACCAGGAAGACACTCGCGGCCCGGGATCCGCCAGCCGCGAAGACCGTCCGGCCCTGGTGGAGGGTGTTCCACCACTCCACCGACCAGTGCACCACGGGTATGTTGACCAGGCCCACTAGGGCCAGGATGGCGGCCGCCCGGGCGCCCTTGGCCTCGTCGTCGATGGCGGCGCGAAGGGTCATGTAGGCGAGGTAGAAGAGGAAGAGGACGAAGACGCTGGTCAGCCGCGCATCCCAGACCCACCAGGCGCCCCACATGGGCTTTCCCCAGAGCGAACCGGTGGCCAGGGCCAGGCCGGTGAAGACCGCCCCCAGGGGTGCCGCAGCGCGGGCGGCGGCGTCGGCCAGGGCCTGGCGAAAAACCAGCGAGAGGAAGCTGGCGCCGCCCAGGCAGAGGTAGACAAAGAGGCCCAGCCAGGCGGCGGGGACATGGATGAACATGATCCTCACGGTATCGCCCTGCTGGTAGTCCTCGGGGGCGGTGAAGCCCAGCCAGAGCCCTGCTGCGGCAAGGCCCAGGGCGAGGGCGCCCAGAAGCGGCGCGGCCCAGGCCGAGAAGGCCATGAAGCGATGTGGGTTGTAGAGGAAGGCGAGGGCCTGCGTCATGCCCCGCCCCTTAGACCCGGTCTGCGCCGGCGGCAACGGAAAGCCGCCGGTGCAGGGGTCCGGCGGGCTATTCCGGACGGTCGTGTTCCATGGGCGGGCCGCCGGGGCCTATCATCCGACGCTCGACACGGATTTCCCGGTGTCCGCCGCCGTCCTGGGGAAGGGCGTCGAAGGCCTTCTTTTGGGACGGCGTCAGCTGGGCGTAGAAGGTCCGGCTGGCCGCAGCGCGGCGGTCGAAGGCCGCCAGGTGCTCCACCATGCGGGCCCGCTGCCGGTCAAGGCGCTCGGGCGTGGTCAGGGCCTTGGCGCCTGCCTGGGGAGGCGCAGGCGGCCCCGACGGCTTCTGGACGAGGAGGAAGGCCTTCAGGGCCGGTTCCTGGGCGGGGGTCAGTTGCAGGACATCGCGCAGGCGCTGGGCTCGGGCCTCGGGACTTGGGCCTTCCAGCCGCATCATCCGCATGCCCCCAGGCGGCGGGCCGCCTGGAGGCGGGGACTGGGCAAAGCTCGCGCTGGCGGCGGCGAGGGCGATCACCGCAGCGATGCCGGCGGCTCCGAGTTTGGAATGGGTCATGTCTGTGCTCCTTGGATGCACCCCTTGGAAGGACAAACGCGACTTGACCCCGTTTCCGGCGCGGACCCCGCCAGAGGGCCTCAGGACAGGGCCTCAGGACAGGGCGTTGCGGCAGGCCGCCGCCATGGCGAGGGGGCCCAGGGCAACTGCCGCTGCGGCGTAGGCACCGAGCAGGGCGAAGCCGGCGCGCCAGGGCAGGCCCGAGTCGAAGGCGTGAAGGGCACCGCCGCCGAAGATCACTGGCGGCACGAAGAGGGGCAGGACGATGACGGCGGTCAGCAGCCCGCCACGGCGGGCGCCCAGGCTGAGGGCCGCCCCGATCCCGCCGGTGAAGGCGAAGGCCAGGCCCCCCGCCAAGGCGCAGGCGAACAGCAAGGGCGACAGGGTCGGCGAGGCCCCCAGGGCGATCGCCGCCAGGGGCGCCAGGACCGCCAGGGGTGCGCCCGTGGCCAGCCAATGCCCGAGACACTTCAGGGCGCAGGTGAATTCCAGCGGCAGGCCGGCATGGGCCATCAGGTCCAGGGCCCCGTCCTCATAGTCCCGCTCGAACAGCCGCTCGAGGCCGAGGAGGGCGGAAAGGGCCAAGACCGTCCAGGCCGCGCCCGGCGCGATCTGGGCCAGCCTCTCCGGCTCGGGTCCCGAGGCAAGGGGCAGGAGGAGGGTCGCCCCGGCAAAGAAGCCGCCCGTCACCATGAGGCCGCCGCCCCGCCCCCAGGCAATGGCGATTTCCCGGCGCAGGAGTCCGAGGGCGGGGTTCAAGGCGCGATCTCCAGGACGACTGTGGCTACCGGCAGGGGGTCGTGCACCGCGGCCAGGATGAGGCCACCCCCCGCCAGGTGTCCGGCCATGATGTCGAGGGCCTGGCCCCGCCAGTGGGCGTCGAGGGGGCTGAGCGGCTCGTCGAGTAGCCAGAGGGGCCGGGGCGACGACAGCAGGCGGGCGAGGGCCAGGCGGCGCCTCTGCCCCGCCGACAGACGCCGGACCTCGAGGTCCAGTAGCCGGAGCAGGTCCAGGCGAAGGACCGCCGCCTCCATGGCCGCAGGCCTACCGCCCTGCCAGCGGGTCCAGAAGTCCAGTTCCTCGCCGGCGGTCCGCGAGGCCTTCAGGCCGTCGAGATGGCCGAGGAGGTGCAGGCCCGAGGCGCGCGCCGTCCCCGGGTCGGTCCCGCCGAATTCGATCTGCCCGGAGTCGACTTCGCACAGGCCCGCCACGGCCCTCAGCAGGCTGGTCTTCCCCGAGCCGTTGGGACCCGTCAGGGCGCAGGCCTGCCCGGCTTCCAGGCGCAGGTGCAGACCGGAAAACAGTCGCCGTCCGCCCCGGGAAAGGGACAGGTCCCCGAGGCTGAGGGCCAGGGTCACCACTTCCTCCCGGTCGGCGCATGGACGCGGCCCCGCCGAAGGTCTATGACGCCCGCGGTCGCACCCGTCCTGGAGGACGTTCGCGGCGCCGGGGCGAACGCTGTGTGTTCGCCCGTGTTGGTGCGCGATCTCCGGTTCAATTTGTGTGCAGTCCGGAACAGAGGAAGGATCCCTGACATGGCGTCAATCGACAGTCTCAAGACCCGCCGCGAACTCACGGTGGGAGACAAGACCTACTTTTACTACAGCCTTCCGGCTGCCGAGGAAGCCGGTCTTGCGGGCCTAGCCCGACTCCCGGCCTCGATGAAGGTGCTGCTTGAGAACCTGCTGCGCCACGAAGACGGCGCCACGGTGGTTGCAGACGACATCAAGGCCCTGGCGGCCTGGCTCGACAACAAGGGCGCCGTGGAGCACGAGATCAGCTTCCGCCCGGCCCGGGTTCTGATGCAGGACTTCACAGGTGTGCCGGCAGTGGTCGACCTGGCCGCCATGCGCGACGCCATGACCAAGCTCGGTGCCGATCCCGAGAAGATCAACCCCCTGACCCCCGTCGACCTGGTCATCGACCACTCCGTGATGGTGGACTCATTTGGTACCGCCAAGGCCTTCGGCGAGAATGTCGAACGTGAGTACGAGCGCAATATTGAGCGCTACCGCTTCCTGCGCTGGGGCTCGTCGGCCTTCAACAACTTCCGCGTCGTGCCCCCTGGCACCGGCATCTGCCACCAGGTGAACCTGGAGTACCTGGCCCAGACTGTCTGGACCAAGGATGAAGACGGCTCAGCCCTGGCCTATCCCGACACGGTCGTCGGCACCGATTCCCACACCACCATGATCAACGGCCTGGCCGTCCTGGGCTGGGGCGTGGGCGGCATCGAGGCCGAGGCGGCCATGCTTGGCCAGCCCATCCCCATGCTGATCCCCGAGGTCATCGGCTTCCGCTTCACGGGCGACATGCCCGAGGGGTCCACGGCGACCGACCTGGTGCTGACCGTCACCCAGATGCTCCGCAAGAAGGGCGTGGTGGGCAAGTTCGTCGAATTCTTCGGTCCGGGCCTTGCCGGCCTGACCCTCGAGGACCAGGCGACCATCGCCAACATGGCCCCGGAATATGGTGCCACCTGCGGCTTCTTCCCGGTCACCCGGGCCACCATCGATTACCTGCGCGCCACGGGCCGGGACCCCGCCCGGGTCGACCTGGTCGAGGCCTATGCCAAGGCGCAGGGGCTGTGGTTTGAGCCTGGCGATCCGGACCCGGTCTTCACCGACACCCTCGAGCTTGACCTGGCCTCGGTGCTGCCCTCCATGGCAGGCCCGAAGCGGCCCCAGGACCGGGTCCTTCTCAGTGACGCCGCCTCCGAGTTCCGCGCCGCCCTCGGCAAGGAGTTCGGCCGCGAGCCTGGCGCCCCGCGCGTCGAGGTGAAGGGTGAAACCTACGACCTGGGCGACGGCGACGTCGTGATCGCCGCGATCACTTCCTGCACCAACACCTCCAACCCCAGCGTCATGATCGCCGCCGGCCTGGTGGCCAAGAAGGCGGTGGAGAAGGGGCTGAAGGTGAAGCCCTGGGTCAAGACCTCCCTGGCCCCCGGAAGCCAGGTGGTCACCGACTACCTGAAGTCCGCCGGCCTGACCAAGAGCCTGGACGCCCTCGGCTTTAACCTGGTCGGCTATGGCTGCACGAGTTGCATCGGCAACTCCGGTCCCCTGTCCGAGGCCATCGCCGAGACCGTCCAGTCCGCCGACCTGGTGGCCTGCTCGGTCCTGTCCGGGAACCGCAACTTCGAGGGCCGGGTCAATCCTGACACCCGGGCCAACTACCTGGCCTCGCCGCCCCTGGTGGTGGCCTACGCCCTGGCGGGGAGCCTGCTGATCGATCTGGCCAACGACCCGATCGGCGAGGGCAAGGACGGCAACCCCGTCTACCTCAAGGACATCTGGCCGACCTCGGCCGAGATCGCCGCCCTTCAGCGCAAGCATGTCACCGAGAAGATGTTCGCCACCCGCTATTCCGACGTCTTCAAGGGTGACAAGAACTGGCAGGGCATCAAGGTGGCCGGCGGCCAGACCTACGCTTGGGACGAAAGCTCGACCTACGTCAAGAACCCGCCCCACTTCCAGGACATGAAGATGGAGCCCGAAGCGGTCACTGACGTGATCGAGGCGAGGATCCTGAGCGTGTTCGGGGACTCGATCACCACCGACCATATCTCGCCGGCCGGCTCGATCAAGGCCAGCTCCCCCGCCGGGGTCTACCTGCGCGAGCATGAGGTCCCGACCACCGAGTTCAACTCGTATGGCGCCCGCCGAGGGAACCACGAGGTGATGATGCGGGGTACCTTCGCCAACATCCGCATCCGCAACAAGATCACCCCCGACATCGAAGGCGGCGTGACCCGCCACTTCCCCTCCGGCGACACCATGGCGATCTACGACGCCGCCATGCGCTACCAGTCGGAAGGCCGGCCGATGGTGATCTTTGCCGGCAAGGAGTACGGCACGGGTTCGTCCCGCGACTGGGCGGCCAAGGGCACCAAGCTGCTGGGCGTGCGGGCGGTGATCGCCGAGAGCTTCGAGCGCATCCACCGCTCCAACCTGGTGGGTATGGGGGTCCTGCCCCTGCAGTTCATCCAGGACGGCTGGCAGAAGCTGAACCTGACCGGCGATGAGATCGTCTCCATCCGCGGTCTCTCCGACCTATCGCCCCGCCGCCAGTTGACGGTGGAGCTCTATCGCGCTGGCGACGGCCGGATCGCCCGGTTCCCGGTGCGGTGCCGGATCGATACGCCGACCGAGCTCGAATACTTCCGCAATGGCGGGGTACTGAATTACGTTCTTCGGAACCTGGTGCGCGACGCCCAGGGCTGATCCTGGCCGCCGCGCCTCCGGAAAGGGGGCGCGGCGGGCGGGTTTCACGCCTTCTTGATCGGGCGCGCCAGACAACTGGGATTATGTGCGGGCCTATGCGTGGAGCCCTGTTCGCCTGTCTGCTGATGCTGTCACCGGCCGCGGCCTCGGCCGCGCCGCGGTCGCCGGTCGTGATCGAGCTCTATACCGCCCAGGGCTGTGGGTCCTGCACCGGCGCCGGGGCGGCCATGGAGGCCCTCGCCGCGCGCCGCGATGTCCTGCCGCTCACCTTCAACGTCGACTATTGGGACTACCTCGGCTGGACGGACACCCTTGCCCGGCCGGAATTCGTCGTCCGCCAGAAGACCTACGTATCCCGCTTCAAGCTCGAGGATCCCTACACGCCTCAGGCCGTGGTCGGGGGCCGGGGCGAGGCCGGGGCCCTCGAGGCCGAGCGGCTTGAGACCCTGATCACCAAGGCCGCCCAAGCGCCTGCAGGCCCGCGGATCACCGTCTCTGAGGCCAGCGCCAGCGTGGCGTCCGGCGCGGCGCCCCAGGGCGGCGCGGAGGTCTGGATGGTGCGATATGATCCCCGTCCTCGCAGTGTCCAGGTGCGCCGAGGCGATAACCGCGGCCAGACCGTGGTGGCCATCAACGCCGTCCGCGAGCTGAGGCGGCTCGGCTCCTGGCGAGGCCGGACTCTGACCTGGCGGCTCCCAGCCGCCACTGAGCCGGGCCTGGCGACCGTGGTGATCGTGCAGTCGCCCAAGGGTGGTCGCATCCTCTCGGCGACGAAGATCCCGCCGTCCCGGAAATAGGCCGAGCCCTCAGACAGGGCTGAGGCGACTTGCTGCGATGTGTGGAGGGGTGTCGGCTGGCCCGGCGGCCCGGCTCCGAGCGGGGGCTGGGGGGGCTGTTCAGATACCCGGAGCTCAGGTCCGGCCAACCGACGCCTGCACATTCCGATGCGGATCTGGCGCGCACTTGTCCGAAATAAGGTCATTTCGCGGCGGAATCCTCTAGGTTCCAAAGGATTGCCCCGGACGGCGCCGGGAGGCTAACCTTCCCCCATGGCGGCGGAACCCTTCCCCACAGGCGGTCCTCCGGGGCGCGTCTTCTTCGAGCGGGCTGAGTTCACCCGCATCCTGAACCTCTATGGCCGGATGGTCGCCGCCGGGGAGTGGAAGGACTACGCCATCGATCCCCTGCCGGACGCCTGTGTCTTCTCGGTCTTCCGCCGCGCCTCCGAGGCGCCCGCCTACCGGATCGAGAAGCGCCCCTCCATGGCCCGCAAGCAAGGCGCCTGGGCGGTGATCGGAGAGGGCGGCATGATCCTCAAGCGCGGACACGACCTGGCGCAGGTCCTGACCCTCTTCGACTCCCGGCGTTTCCGGGTGGTGGACTGAGACACAAGAAAAAACCCCGGCGGTCGCCCGCCGGGGCCGATATTCCGGTCTCTGGTTCCTTCCGCCTAGCGGCGGGCACCCAACAGGTTCAGCAGGAACTGGAACAGGTTGATGAAGTTCAGGTACAGGCTCAGCGCCCCGAAGTTGGTCGCTACAGCCGTGGAGCCCGCGTCGCCGCCCAGGTCGTAGTACATGAGCTTCAGCCGCTGGGTGTCCCAGGCGATCAGGCCGGCGAAGATCAAGACACCCAGGATGCTGATGATGAAGTTCATCATCGGCAGGTGCAGGAACATGTTCACCAGGGAGGCGATCACCAGGCCGATCAGGCCGACGATCAGGAAGCTGCCCAGGCCCGAAAGGTCCCGCTTGGTGGTGTAGCCGAACAGGGACAGGCCAGCGAAGGCCGCTGCGGTGATCAGGAAGGTCTGGGCCAGGGCCGCGCCGGTGTACAGGAGGGCCAGGAGGCCCATGGAGGCGCCCATCAGCACCACGATGCTCCAGTAGGCGATGGCGGCACCACGGGGCGTCTGTCCGCCCCGGCCAAAGCTGGTGAACAGGATGATCGCCATGGGCGCGAAGGCGACGATGTAGCCGACGGGGGTCATGCCGAGCATGCGGCCATCCTCCGCGACCTTGAACATCAGGTCACGGACCGGCGGGAACATGCCGGTCAGCCAGGCCATGGCCGCAGAGACCACCAAGCCCAGGGCCACCTTGTTGTAAACGCCGAGCATGAACCGGCGCAGGCCGGCGTCGACGGCCATGTCGGCGCGGTCCACGATAACCGGACGGGCCGATCCGCGATTGAAGTCGCTCATCGAAGGAAGGTCCTCTCCCAAACGCCCGGATTGGGCGCAGACATGAATATCATGACCTTAACCGTCTTGTGCAAGCCGGCACCGACGGCAGGCTTGGGAAAATGATCCGCCTGTTCGCTGCCCTGGGCCTCCGCGGCCCGGCGTTGGAGCCCCCCAAGGGGCCGTACATGCCCCCCGGATCGGCGATCTAGGCGCGCCTACTGCCCTGACTCGAAGTTCACGTCGGGCCGGTCGTTCCAGCGCTTGATTCGCCAAACGCCACCCTGTTTCACGAACCAGCCTTCGTAGTCGACCCCCGAGACGACCGTGAATGTCTTTCCATCCTTGGCGTTGGTGATCAGCCCGCTGATGACGGCGTGGGCCGTGGAATCCGTCTGTTCGACGAACAGGATGTTGGAGATCAGGTGTTTGCGTCGATTTCCGCTGCGTTCGAATTCGCCAAAGCGCGTGCGCCAGAAACTGCGGAAGGCATCGCCCGTCTGCTCCACGGGTGTCATCCCGGGCAGGCCTACCGAGAATACGGCGTCATCTGTGAAGAGCTTGAACCAGCCGTCGATGTTGAACCGGTCCACTTCGATGGCATAGCCATGGATCAGGTGGGTCAGGGCGACCCGGTCGGCGACGTTGAACCGGGTGTCCCCGGCGCTTTTCGAGACCGCCGGTCCGGTGCGGTCAGGAGGTGACTGGGCAGCGCCGGCGCTCACGCCCAGCACGGCGGCGAGTGTCGCCCCCAAGGCGCTGGCCAGAATGGCGCTCAGAAGCCGGCGGGCGTGAAACCGAAGGGACAGCATCTCGAACTCCTGGCTGGAGGCGGGGAAGGTCACGCCGAAGGATCGGCGGCCCGCGTTGCGATCGGCGATTGTTATCCTAATCGGGCGCGGGCGAAATACCCAGCCAGTCGCGAGGGTGCGCAGGGCGCGCGCTGGCGGTAGGGTCCCGCCCATGATCCGCCTCTTTGCCGCCCTGGCCCTGCCCGACGAGGCCGCCGATGCCCTCGAGACCTTCCAGCAGGGCCTGGATGGGGCGGCCTGGCGGCCCCGGGGGGCCCTGCACGTCACCCTGAAGTTCGCCGGAGACCTGCCTGAGGACCTGGCCGCTGACCTTACCTCCCAGCTCGAGCGGATCGCCAGCGCGCCCCTGATTCTGGACCTCGCCGGCGCTGGCGCCTTCGGGGAGGGGCGGGACATCCACGCCGTCTGGGCCCGTGTAACGCCCACCGGGCCCCTCTTGCAGCTGGCGCAGGCCTGCGAGATCGCCGCGCAGCGGGCGGGCCTGCCGGCGGAAGTGCGCGCCTACACCCCGCATGTCACCCTGGCCTACCTGAACCGGCTGCCGCCTCAGGCCGTGGCCCGTTGGCTGACCTTCGCCGAGGCCCTCAGGGTTCCCGGCCTGAGGGTCGACCGGTTCGGCCTCTATTCAAGCTGGCGCGGCCCGGACGGATCACGCTATCGCCTCGAGCGCAGCTATCCGCTCGACCGCCGGGCGGACACCGCCTGAGGAGCCGCCCGTGCCTGACTGGATTTCCGCCATCATCCTGGGCGTGGTCGAGGGGCTGACGGAATTCATCCCGGTCTCGTCCACCGGCCACCTGCTGCTGGCGAAGACCGCCCTGGGCCTGCCCCCGGGCTTCTGGGACACCTTCATCGTCCTGATCCAGCTGGGTGCCATACTGGGCGTCGTCGCCCTCTACTTCCGGCGCCTCTGGGCGGTTCTGGTCACCCTGCCAACCTCCCAGCGCTCGCGCCACTTCGCCCTCTCGGTCCTCGTGGCCTTACTGCCGGGCGTCCTGGCCGGCGCCCTGCTGCATGACGTCATCAAGGACGTGCTCTTCGGGAGCCCGAGGCTGATCTGCGTCTCCCTGATCCTCGGCGGCCTGGTCCTCCTGGTCATCGACCGCCGGGCGCCCGCCCCCCGGGAGACCGACGCCATGGCGCTGACCCTCAGGACCTCCCTGCTGGTCGGTCTCTTCCAGGCCCTGGCCATCATCCCCGGCGTCTCCCGCTCGGGAGGGACCATCGTCGGGGCCATGCTGCTGGGCGTGGAGAAGCGGGCCGCCGCCGAGTTCTCCTTCTTCCTGGCTATGCCGACCATGGCTGGCGCCTTCGTCCTGGACTTCTGGTCGAACCGCCAGTCCCTGCACGGCGACCGCCTGGGTCTCCTGGTCCTCGGCTTCGGGGTGAGCCTGGTGGTCGGCTACGCCGTCGCAAAAGTGATGCTCGACTTCATCAGCCGCCGGGGCTTCGCCCCCTTCGGCTGGTGGCGCATCCTGGTCGGGGCGGCGGGACTGGTCCTATTGTCCCGGACCTGACGGTCAGGCCGGCTGGCCCGTGCCTGCGGCGCTTTCCGCAGCGAACTGCCCGCCCTTGCGGAACCGGTAGAGATAGGTCGGCAGCACGGCCTCGACCGTCTCGGGGACGATGCCGAGGTCCGACAGGCCCGGGGCCTCTCCGGACAAGACGTTGTCGGACCGCAGCAGGCGCACCTGGTCGGCGGTCAGGGGCGGGGCGACCGGCGTCAGGGTGAAGGGCCAGCAGAGGGTCCCGACCAGGCCGGCCAGGGGGAAGGGCAGGGGCGCATAGAGCCGCCGCCGCCCGGTCTCCTTCTGGATCAGGTCGAGGATCTCGCGGAAGGTGAAGACGCCGGGGCCGCCCAGCTCGAAGGTCTGGCCGGCGTGGCGCGGGTCCAGGGTCACCTCCGCCGCAGCGCTGGCGACGTCGCCCACATAGACGGGCTGGAAACGGGTGCGCCCGCCACCGATCAGGGGCAGGGCGGGGCTGATCACCGCCATCTCGGCGAACTTGTTGAAGAAGTCGTCCCCCGGACCGAACACGATGGAGGGTCGCAGGATGACCGCCGTGGGCAGGATGGCGCGGACTTCGGCTTCGCCCTCCGCCTTGGTGCGGGCGTACCGGGCGGGCGAGTCGACGTCGGCGCCGAGGGCCGACATGTGGGTCAGTCGCGCGCCGGCCGCCGCTGCGGCCCGGGCGATGATCGCCGCCGCCTCCACGTGGACCGACCGGAAGGTCTGGCGCCCGGTCTCGTAGAGAAGCCCCACCAGGTTGATCACCGCATCGGCGCCCTCGACGGCGCGGGCCACGGAGTCGGCATTACGGATATTGGCCTGGACGACCTCCACCTGGCCGACGTCGCCCATCAGCCGCATGGCGTGGGCCAGATGCGGCTGGCGCACGGCCACCCGGACCCGGGCGCCCCGGCGGGCCAGGGCCCGGACGATCTGCGTCCCGATGAAACCGGAACCCCCGAACACGGTGACCAAGTCTGGCATGACTGCAAGGCTCCAAGGCGCAAGTTCAGGGCCTGGGGAATAGACGATGCCCGTCCGCCCTGCAATCGCCGCCCGCCCTGTCCCGCGCATGGTCGTTGACCGGACCCGGACTTGGCCCTAATGAAGCGCCCTCGCACGGTCCGACGGATCGGGCCCAGGTGGCGGAATTGGTAGACGCGCTGGCTTCAGGTGCCAGTGGCTTAACGGCCGTGAAGGTTCGAGTCCTTTCCTGGGCACCACCGTCCCCCCTGGGGACGCTTCACATTCAACCGGCGGAGACGGCGGACCGTGGCGAACTTTCTTCATCAAGGCGACCTTCCCGACGGGGTCTTCGACGGCGTTGCATCTGTCGCCATCGACTCCGAGACCATGGGTCTGAGGCTCGGCCGAGACCCGCTCTGCTTGGTCCAGCTGTCGGCGGGCGATGGCAATGCGCACCTGGTCCAGCTGTCCCGGGCTGACTATGCGGCGCCGAACCTGAAGGCCCTCCTGGCCGATCCTGCGGTTACCAAGATCTTTCATTTCGGGCGGTTTGACATCGCCATGTTCCACCTCCACCTGGGGGTCCTGACAACGCCGGTCTACTGCACCAAGATCGCCTCCAAGCTGGCTCGGACCTATACCGACAAGCATGGACTGAAGGACCTCTCCCGGGAACTGCTGGGCGTCGACATGTCCAAGGTCCAGCAGAGCTCGGACTGGGGCGCGACCTCATTGACCCCGGAACAGATCGCCTATGCGGCGTCTGATGTCCTGCACCTCCACCGCCTGCGTGAGCGGCTGGACGACATGCTCCGCCGGGAGGGACGGGCCGAGCTTGCCGAGGCCTGCTTCCGGTTCCTCCCCCACCGCGCCCTTCTCGATGTTGAGGGGTGGGAGGACATGGATATCTTCGCCCATGCCTGAGCCCGCCGCCGGCGTCAGGACATGAGCGAAGCGGCCCTTCCTGCAGCCAGCCGCCGGGCCCGCGAGGGTGTGGCCTGGCGACGGCGCTCCCGCCGCGTCCAGGGTCTCAGACGGCTCCTCCCGGCCCTGGTCGGGCTCATCTTCCTCGTCCTCGCCGGTTATCTCGTCCGCGCCGTGTTTGCCGCCCCCCGCGCCCGGCCGGTAGAGGCGGGGGCGTCGATCCAGCTCATCAATCCGCGCTTCGTCGGCCAGGACCGGAAGGGCCGGCCCTTTACCCTCACGGCCCGCACGGCCACCCGAGATCCCAGGGACTATGACCGGGTCCTGCTCGACCAGCCGGTGCTCGTGCTCCGCCGGGACCCTGCGGAACCGATCCGGGTCGCTTCGAAGACGGGGGACTACAACGAAACCAGGCATCTCCTGAAGCTGGCCGGCGATGTTCGGCTGAACGGCGGCGATGTCAGCTTCCTGACCGGGGCCTCGACCTTCGACACAGCGCTGGGTGAGCTCGTGGGCGACGGCACTATCCAGGGCGTGGGTTCCCTTGGCGAAATCAATGCGAAGTCCTATGGCGTATACGACAAGGGCGACCGTCTGGTGTTCGGCGGCGGGGTCTCCACCCGCCTGGAGCCGAGGTCCGGGCCCTAAGCGCGGGAACAAGCGATGACCAGCCTTCAGCACAGCGTCCGGACGGCGGCGGCAATCCTTGCCCTGTCCCTCGGACTGGCCGCGGCACCTGTCGCCCAGGCCCAGCTGGCCCGCAATTCCAAGGCCCCCGTCGACATCACTGCCGACCAGCTGGAACTGGTGAACAGCCAGTGTTCCGCCGTCTATAGCGGCGGGGCTGAGGCCCTGCAGGAGACCAGCCGCCTCCGGGCCAACGAACTTAAGATCCTCTACGCCCCAGCCCCCCCGGGCGGCGGCAAGAACGGCTGCAGTAGCGATCTCCTGCGAATGGAGGCGACGGGATCGGTGTTCTACGTGACCCCCGAGCAGAGGGTTCGCGGCGACAAGGCCGTCTACGACGCCAAGACCCAGACGCTCACCGTCACCGGCTCGGTCGCCGCCTCCCGCGGGCAGGACGTCATGAAGGGAGAGCGCCTGGTGGTGAACACGGTCAGCGGGGACGCACGTATGGAGGGGGGCGGGGAGCGCTCCGGCCGCCGGGTCCGCACCGTCATCTATCCGGGCGCCTCGCCCGACGCGCCGAAGTAGGGTCGGGGCATGGAAGCTCCTGTCCAGGAAGGCCTGGTCGTCGATCGGATCGGCAAGACCTACCGCGGCCGCGCCGTGGTCAAGGGCGTGTCCCTGCGCCTCGGCCGGGGTGAGGTTAAGGGGCTGCTGGGTCCGAATGGAGCCGGCAAGACCACCTGCTTCTACATGATCACCGGACTGGTCGCCGCCGACGAGGGCGCGATCTGGCTGGACGGGGAGAACATCACCGCCCAGCCCATGTACCAGCGCGCGCGCATGGGCCTGGGGTATCTGCCTCAGGAGCCGTCCATCTTCCGGGGCATGACGGTCGAGGAAAACGTCATGGCGATCGTGGAACTGCGCGAGCCGGACCCGCGCAAGGCCCGCGAGACCGTCGCCGGGCTGCTCGGTGATCTCCGGATCGACCACCTGCGCAAGTCTCCCGCCATCTCCCTGTCCGGTGGCGAGCGACGGCGCGTCGAAATCGCCCGCGCCCTGGCTTCCGAGCCGGCCTACATGCTGCTGGATGAGCCCTTCGCCGGGATCGACCCCCTGGCCATCGCCGACATCCGCGAGGTGATTGGTTACCTGAAGGCCCGAGGGATCGGCATCATGATCACCGACCACAATGTCCGCGAGACGCTGGACATCATCGACCGGGCGGCCATCATCCATGCTGGGGAGCTCCTGATGGAGGGCACGCCCGCCGAGATCGTCGACAATCCCGAGGTCCGGCGCGTCTACCTCGGGGAACAGTTCACCTGATGCCGCCGGGGCCTTCGCCCCGTCGTTGGTCTTCGGAAGGGGGAAGGGCATGGTCGCCACGCCGAGGAATGCGGTCGTCATCCTGCTCGACAGCCTGAACCGGCATATGCTGGGAGCCTATGGCGGGACCGAGTTCGCCACCCCCAATCTCGACGGCTTCGCGCGCACCGCAGTCCGGTTCGACAACCACCATACGGGGTCCCTGCCCTGCATGCCGGCGCGCCACGACATCCTCTGCGGTGCCCTGGACTTCCTCTGGCGGGCCTGGGGGTCGGTGGAGCTCTGGGAGGACGCCATCACCTACGAGCTGCACAAGGCCGGCGTGGTCTCGCAGCTCATCTCGGATCACCCCCACCTGTTCGAGACCGGCGGCGAGAACTACCACTCCGACTTCACGGCCTGGGCCTACGAGCGCGGGCACGAGGGAGACGCCTGGAAGACCCGGCCGGATCCCAGCTGGGCGGGCGCGCCGATCTTTGGACGGGGTCACATGCCCTACCATGACAGCCGGGGCTGGTTCCGGGGGGAGCCCGACTTTCCAGGTCCGCGGACCATGTCCGCTGCTGCCCGCTGGATCGAGGAGAATGCGGGCTGGCACGACCGGTTCTTCCTGTTCATCGACGAATTCGACCCGCACGAGCCCTTCGACACGCCTGAGCCCTGGGCCTCGATGTACGACCCCGACTATTCGGGGCCGCCCATGATCTGGCCGCCCTACATGCAGGGGGCGATCGAGAAGGGGGTCTTGAGCGAGGCCAGCGCCCGCCGCCTGCGGGCCAGCTACGGCGCCAAGCTGTCGATGATCGACCACTGGCTGGGGCGGGTCTTCAAGGCGATCGAAGACAAGGGACTGGCCGACGACACCCTGGTCATGGTGTGTACCGACCACGGGCACTACCTGGGCGAGAAGGACATCTGGGGAAAGCCCGGCGTGCCGGTCTACAACACCCTCGGCCATATCCCCCTGATGATCCGCCACCCGGGGATTGCCCCAGGCGCCTGCGACGCCCTGACGACCAGCGTCGATCTGTTCGCCACCCTGGCCGACCTGTTCGGGGTCAAGGTCCGACAGCGTACCCATGGCCGGTCCCTCCTCCCCGTCCTGCGCGGCGAGGCGGACTCGGTTCGGGATCACCTGCTGACCGGGGTCTGGGGGCGCGAGGTCCACCTTGTCACACGGGAGTGGAAATACGCCCGGGGTCCCGCCGGCCAGAACGCGCCCCTGTCGATGATGTCGAACCGTTGGTCCACCATGCCGACCCACATGATCGACCGGCATATCGCCCTGCCGCCCCCCGACCACCGGGCCTTCCTCGACCGTATGCCAGGCTCCGCCATACCGGTGATCCACCAGCCCTACGCCGCGGGCGACGCCCTGCCCTTCTGGGCCCGTACGCGGCCCTCGGGGAACTATCTATTCGACCGGGTCGCGGATCCGGACGAGATTGAGAACCTGGCGGGAAGCCCGCTGGAGACGCAGGCCGCCCGGCGCCTTTCCGAGGCCCTCAAGGCGATCGAGGCCCCGGAGTCGCAGTTCGTGCGGCTGGGCCTGGACTGAGATGGAGATTCGTATGCCCCTGAAATCCCTTGTCGCCCTGGCGGCCGCCCTGCTGGCCACCGCCCTGGCCGGATGCGCCCGGGACATCCCCTACGAGACCCTCAAGGCGAAGTACGCGAATTCCGCCTCTCGGTTCGTGACCCTGGAGAACGGCGTCAGCGTCCACTACCGGGACCAGGGCCGGCCGGACGGGCCGTCCCTGGTGCTGGTCCACGGCTTCGCCGCCAACCTCGACACCTGGGAGCCCTGGGTGGCAAGGCTGGGCGACACCTACCGGGTGGTGACCCTGGACCTGCCCGCGCACGGGCTGACGGTCACGCCCCCGGACTACAAGATGTCCACAGACGGACAGGTCGAGGTCATTGACGGCCTGACCCGCTCGCTGGGCCTGGGCTCGTTTGTCCTCGCCGGAAACTCCATGGGCGGCGGCGCATCCTGGAACTTCGCCCTCAAGCACCCGGACCGGCTTCGCGGCCTGATCCTGGTGGACGCCGTCGGGCCGTCTCCCGAGACGAGCCCAGGCGGGCCGCCCCGCGAGGGGCCGCCGGCCGTCTTCAAGCTGATGGGCACGCCCGCGGGAAGGGCGGTGATGAAGTCTGTCAACCTGCGTCCGATCATCCAGACCGGCCTGAAGCAGGCCTATGTGGATGAGAGCCTTGTGACCCCCGCCCTGGTTGACCGTTACGCCGAGCTCTCCCGGGCGCCCGGGCGGCGGGAGATGATCCTCTCCGGCCGGGGCGGCCCTCCGGGGCAGATTTCGCCAAAGATCTTCGTTGCGATCCGGACGCCTACCCTTGTCCTCCACGGGGACGCCGACACGGTCATCCCGGTTGGCGTGGGCAAGTTGCTGGCCGAGTCGATCCCGGGCGCCCGACTGATCACCTATCCCGGGGTTGGCCATGTCCCGATGGAGCAGATCCCTGATCGTTCCGCGGCGGATGTCCGGGCCTTCCTGGAGGCGCTCCCCGCCCCGGAAGGCGCCGGAAAAATCAGCGGGCGTTAACCAAACGGTTGCCTTCCCTCCTTAACCTGCAAGCAAGAAGCAGGCCAAGGAGGCGGAGTTGGCGCTCGGCGCGCGTTTAGAGGTTCGTCAGGGACAGGGGCTGGTCATAACGCCCCAGCTGCAGCAGGCCATCAAGCTTCTGCAGCTATCCGGCCTCGAGCTCGATGCCTTTGTCGAGGCCGAGCTTGAGCGGAACCCCCTCCTGGCGCGCGAGGACCGGGATCCCGATGTTGAGGCTGTGGCACCCGATCCGGGCGCGGAAGCGACCTTCGCCGCCGACCGGATTCCCGAATCGGGCGCCGAAGCCAGGCTCGACATCAGCCATGAGGCCGAGGCCTCCCCCGGGGAAAGGGCGACCGGCGACATGGCCGTTGGCGAGGACGCTGGCGGAGCCATTGACTGGAGCCGCACCAGCGGCGGCGGCTTCGAGTCCGACGGTGATCTCGCCCAGCGCCTGTCCGGGGTCGCCACCCTGCGCGACCACCTGTTCGCTCAGCTCTCGGTCAGCGGCCTGGACCGTGCCCGCCTTGCGGCGGCCGGGGTCCTGATCGATTCGGTGGATGAGGGCGGGTACCTGAGGTGCGATCTCGTCGAGACCGCCGAGCGCCTGGGTTGTGACGCGCCCTTCCTCGAATCGGTCCTGGTCGTCCTGCAGGGCTTCGAGCCCACGGGAATCTTCGCCCGAGATGTCGCCGAATGCCTCCGGCTCCAGCTGATCGAGCGGGGCCGGCTTGACCCGGCCATGGCGGCGCTCGTGGACAACCTGGACCTTCTTGCCCGGCGCGACATGGCGGCTCTGCGGCGTGTCTGCGGTGTCGATGACGAGGACCTTCGTGAAATGATCGCCGAGATCAGGGGATTGACGCCCAGGCCCGGCGCCGCGTTCGGCGGCGAGCCGACGGCGTCAGTCACACCGGACGTCATCATCCGGGAGGGGCCTGGCGGCCTGTGGAACGTGGAGCTGAACAGCGACACCCTGCCGCGGCTCCTTGTGGACCGCCGGTATTTCGCCCGGGTGTCCGCCGGCGCCCGGACCGACGCCGAGAAGGTCTTCGTCTCGGACTGCTTCTCCCAGGCGAACTGGCTCCTGAAGTGCCTGGACCAGAGGGCGCGGACCATACTGAAGGTCGCCTCCGAGATTGTTCGTCAGCAGGATGGTTTCCTCGCCTTCGGAGTCTCCCACCTTCGGCCCCTGAACCTGCGGACAGTGGCAGAGGCCATCGGCATGCATGAATCGACGGTGAGCCGGGTCACGTCGAACAAGTTCGTCTCCACCCCCAGGGGCGTCTTCGAGCTCAAGTTCTTCTTCACCGCCTCCATCGCATCGACGGGGGATGGAGAGGCGCACTCGGCGGAAAGCGTCCGGCACCGGATTCGCCAGCTGATCGACACGGAACGCCCCGGAGACAACGTCCACTCTGACGACCGGATCGTCGAAATCCTCAAGGTTTCGGGCGTGGATATCGCCCGCCGGACTGTGGCCAAGTACCGAGAATCCATGAGAATTCCCTCGTCTACTGACCGCCGGCGCATGATGGCCACTGCGGGCTGATCCGGAGATTGACTCCTGGGCGGCGAGAGCGCCCCCTGAGCCCATGAGAGTCCAGGTCACCGGCAAGCATGTCGACGTCGGATCGGCCCTGCGCGAGCGGGTCGTCGATGAAATCAACGCCTCCATCGGCAAGATCTTCGACCGCGGCGGTTCCGCGGACGTGGTGGTCAGCCGCGAGGGCCACGCCTTTCGCGTGGACTGCTCGGTCCAGCTCGCCTCGGGCCATCCCCTTGCGAGCCACGCCCTTGCGACAGATGCCCATGCGGCGTTCAGCGCCGCTCTTCACAAGATCGAGACCCGGGTCCGACGCTACAAGCGAAGGCTGAAGAGCCACGCCCCCTCATCTGCGGCGCGCCAGGCGGAAATGGCATCCTATTTTGTCCTGAAATCGCCTGAAGAGGCCGATGACGAGGCTTGGGAGGACGGAATCGATCCGATTTCGGCCTCCGAGCCGCCCGCCGCCCTAGTGATCGCGGAGACCGAAAAGCCGTTACGTACCCTGACGGTTTCCCAGGCGGTTTTGGAACTGGACTTGACGGACCAGCAGACAATCGTGTTCAGGAACGCCGCGCATGGCGGTTTGTCCGTTGTGTACCGCCGGCTCGATGGAAACATCGGCTGGATAGATCCCGCGCGCACGTCGGTGACCCGAGAGGGTGCTGCGGGCGAAGTTCCAGTCTGAGCGTGCCGTCGGCCTCAGGTGCCTGGCGGGAACGCCTTCCCTCAGTGAGCGTGACCCTTGCCGGACCGCCTCTCCATCGCCGATCTGATCGGGCCCAGCAGCGTCGCCGTTGGCTTCGGTGCCCGGACGCCCCGCCAGGTGATGAACCTGATCGCCGACAAGGCCGCCCAGAACTTCGGCCTCAATCCGGTGGGGGTGCTGTCTGCCCTCCTGGAGCGGGAGCAGTCAGGATCGACCGGTCTTGGCCGCGGGGTCGCCGCCCCCCACGCCCGGGTCCCGGGACTCGAGCACAGCCGCTTGGTGGTGGTCAGGCTTGATCAACCCATCGCCTTCGGCGCCATTGACGGCCAGCCGGTGGATCTCTTTTTCGCCCTCCTGTCGCCTGAGGACTCCGGGGTCGAGCACTTGCGCGCCCTGGCCCGGATTTCCCGACTGGTGCGCCGGGAAGACCTGCGCGACCAGCTCAGGCGGGCAGCCGACGCCGATGCGATCCGATTCCTATTGGCCCAGGGCGAGGCGACCGCCGCCTGATTCCCAGGAGTCAGCAGGCCTCAGTGAACGGAGACCGGCGCCAGTTCGTGTGCGACCGCAGCCGCAACGGCGGAGTCCCTGTCGCCCAGGATGGCCAGTCTTTCGCCGTTCGCCCTGTGCACCGCATAGAGCACCTGGTCCGGATGAAGCTCGATGCCCTCGATCCGGCCTGACGCGGTGTTGGCGAGGATCTCGGCGGCCCGGACCGGACGGACATAGACCATGTCAGGCGCGCCCAGGGCTGCGAAGGCTTCCGGGGTCAGGCCGGGGAGGGCGCGAATCTTGGAGTAGGGGGTCATGGAATGGGCTCCTTCAGCTGCTGTCAGCCTGCCGATTGGATGGGGATGCGGCGAACCTGAGGCTCGGGCGCTGGACGACTGAGGTCCACATGCAGGAGGCCGTGCTCCAGCAGCGCGCGGTCCACCTCGACGCCGTCCGCCAGGACGAAACTCCGTATGAAGCTCCGGGCGGCGATCCCCCGGTGCAGGTAGGCGTCGCCCTTGGGGGCGTCCTCCCGGCGGCCGGCTAGGGTCAGCTGGCGGTCCTCCAGGGTGATCTGCAGGCTCTCGGGTGTGAACCCGGCCACGGCGAGGGTGATCCTGAGGGCGCCGCCGCCAAGATCCTCGACATTGTAAGGCGGATAGCCTTCGGAGGCGGCTTTCGCCGCCCTCTCGATCTGGTTTCGAGTATGTTCGAAGCCGAGGAGGAAGGGGCTGTCGAACAGAACGGTCCTGGTCATGGGAGTCCTCAGTCAAAGCGACTCTGCGGCGTCCCGTCCGGTTTCGGCCCGACCCGCCACCTTCCCCATGTGGCGCTTGGGTCCCCGGCTTTCAATATCCGCCGGTCCGACTTCGGTCGGACTTGCGCCGAAGCGCCTGCCGTCGCACCACTTCGGCATGACCGACCCCATGTCCTTCGCCCTCCACTATTTGGGGGACGGCTATTCCACTGACGCCAAGCTGATGGGCCGCCAGGCGGTCGGCAAGTCCCTGTTCCGCGCCATTGCCCGACGCTGGTCGGACGGCGAGGTCTTCGGATTCGGCCGTGGAGTGTCTCGGGCGATGATGGACCAGTTGCAACAGGAGGGATTCGCGGGCCGTCTTGTCTGGCGCGAACAGGGCTCGACAGCCCCGCCCCCCGGATTTCCAGGCTCGGTCTACCATCCCGGTCCGATCCCACTGGCCATGGCGCATGACCGCAACCGGGAGGGGCCGGGTGCCTACAGTCTTTTCGGGGTGACCCACACCCTGTCCTCGCTGGGTGCCATGGACAGTATAGGTGACCTGGCGGGAGCGCCCTTTCAGCCCTGGGATGCCCTGATCTGCACCTCGACGGCCGCCGTCACCCTGGTGCGCAGCCTCATGGCTGAGCGCCGAGCCTGGCTGGCGGAGCACTATGGCGCCACCCGCTTCTCCGAGATCGAGCTTCCGGTCATCCCCCTCGGGGTCGATGTGGCGTCACTGGCGCGGCCGGCGTCGGAGATCGAAGCCGCCCGGCGGGACCTTGGCCTTGCACCAGGGGACGTCGCCTTCCTCTTCGCGGGACGGCTGTCCTTCCACGCCAAGGCCAACCCGGCCCCCCTCTACCAGGCCCTGGAACGGGCAGCGGCGGGGCGGCGGCTGGTCTGCATAGAGGCCGGGCAATTCCACAATGAAGCGATCGCGGAGTCCTACCGCGACGCCCAGTCGGCCCTGGCGCCCTCCGTACGCTTCCTCCACGCCAAGGGCGGGGACGCCGGGGACTACCGGCGGGCCTGGTGCGTGGCCGATGTCTTCGTTTCGATCTCCGACAACATCCAGGAGACCTTCGGCATCACCCCGGTGGAGGCCATGGCCTCGGGTCTGCCGGTTCTGGTCTCGGACTGGAATGGTTACCGCGACACGGTACGGGAGGGTCTCGACGGCTTCCGGATACCGATGATCGGGGCTCCTGAGGGCGGCGCCATTGACCTGGCCCTCCGACACGCCCTGCAGATGGACACCTATGACCGTTACATCGGCCAGTTCAGCATGGCCACGGCGGCGGATCCGGAGGTCCTGTCCCGGCGGATCGGCGAGCTTGCCGACAGCCCCGACCAGCGCGCCCGGATGGGCGCGTCGGGTCGGGCCCGGGCCCTTGCAGAATTCGATTGGCCAGTGATCCTGCACCGCTACCAGGCCCTGGCCGGAGAACTCGGCCGGCTTCGGTCCAGCGCGACCGGGGGCCAGATTCCCTGGCCCCTGAGGCCGGATCCCTCCCGGCTCTTCGGGCATTTCCCCACCCGCCGACTGGCACCGGATTGGATCGTCAGTGCCCCGTCCGGACGGGAAGCCGCCCTGGAGGACCTTCTCCGGCTGAGGATGACCACCTACGTGCTGGATCCCGTCCGACTACCACCCGAGATGATCCGGGATCTGCATCGTCTGGCCCAGGCCGGGCCCCGAACGGTTTCCGACCTGATGGCCGCCGCAGGCGGCGGCGGGCGTCCGCGCCTCAGGGCCCTGATGTGGTTGGCGAAACTGGGCCTGGCCGACCTGAAGCCCCCTGCCTGAGCCTGAAGCGTCCTGCCTGAGATTGGGCTAAGACCCCTATCCGGCCTGACCCCAAAATGGCGAAGGCCCGCCGGGGTGTCCGACGGGCCTTCATGGTGGAGCTAAGCGGAGTCGAACCGCTGACCTCTTGAATGCCATTCAAGCGCTCTACCAACTGAGCTATAGCCCCGAGGTCTCGGGTCCCATACGGGCGGGAGGGGCCCGTCCGGGAAGGCGCGGAACCTAGTCCGGCGGATCGCGGCGATCAAGCCCGCTAAGGGGAAAAATCGCCGTCACCGGTAGCAGCCCTGCGTCAGTCGTCCGCACCGCCCTCGCCGGGAAGACCGTCGAGTTCGGCGTCGTCGAATTCGTCTTCCTCGTCTTCAAGGAAGGGGACGCCGTCCTCCTCCTCTTCTTCGAGTTCGTCTTCTTCCTGGAAGGCGACCAGCTCGTCCTCGGGCGGCGCGATGATCTCCCCATCCTCGTCGTCGACCACAAGGACCGGGTCGTCCACGGCCTCGTCGAGTGCGGGCGTGACGACCTCGTCCTCCTCATCCTCCTCGACCTCGGGTCCAGCCACCACGACCTGGTCTTCGGCGTCGTCCTCGATGTCGCGCTCGGCCGGCGCTGCCCGGGCGCGGACACGGCGGGAACGCACCGCTTCGTCGGGGTCGAATTCGTGGCTGCACTTGGGGCAGTGCGCCGGACGGCGGGTCAGATCGTAGAATTTAGCCTGGCAGCTAGGGCAGATCTGCTTCGCGCCGAGTTCGGGAAGGGCCAAGGGGCGGGCCTCTTGTCAGGATGAGAATGGAAGCCGGCTCACTTGCCATGCGGCGGCGCCACTGTCAAAAGCAAAGCCCTTCAGGCGCACCTATCCCGCTTCACCCGCCCCGGAGCCAATCCACGCTATGTCCTCCCCTGGCCAGACCGCCGCCCTCAGCGCCCGGCGGAGCGGACCCCTGCGCGGACGGGTCCGTGCGCCGGGCGATAAGTCGATTTCCCACCGGGCGCTGATCTTTGGTGCCCTGGCGGAGGGCCTGACGGAGGTGGAGGGGCTCCTCGAGGGCGAGGACGTCCTGCGTTCTGCCGCCGCCATGCGTGCCTTTGGCGCCGAGGTGGAGGCCCTTGGGGGCGGCCGCTGGCGGATTCTGGGCCGGGGCGGATTCTCTGAGCCCGACGACGTGATTGACTGCGGCAATGCCGGAACCGGCGTTCGCCTGATCCTCGGCGCCGCCGCGGGCTTCGATCTTTCCGCGACCTTCACGGGTGACGCCTCGCTCCGGAGCCGGCCCATGAACCGGGTCATGAAACCCCTGGCAGAGATGGGTGCCCGCTTCCTGCACCGGTCGGGCGGCCGGCTGCCCCTGACCCTGAGGGGCGGGCACCTCAAGCGGATTGAATACGTCCTGCCCGAGCCCTCGGCCCAGGTGAAGTCCGCCGTCCTCCTTGCGGGTCTCCACGCCGTCGGCGGTGCGGTGGTCATCGAGCCGGAGCCGACCCGGGACCACACCGAACGCATGCTCCGGGGGTTCGGGGCCGAGGTGATTGTCGAGGATCTTCCGGAGGGCCGGCGGATCACCCTGCCCGGCGGTCAGGGCCTTACGGGAACCCGAATCCGGGTTCCGGGCGACCCGTCCTCGGCGGCCTTCCCTCTCGTGGCGGCGCTGATCACGCCCGGGTCCGAGGTGACGGTGGAGGGAGTCCTTCTCAATCCCCTCCGCAACGGACTGTTGGCGACCCTGCGGGAAATGGGCGCCGACTTGTCAGTGTCGGCGGTGCGTGATGAGGGCGGTGAGCCCGTCGGCGACATTACCGCCCGGTACTCTGCCCTCAGGGGGGTCGACGTCCCGGCGGATCGCGCGCCGTCCATGATTGACGAATATCCCATATTGGCGGTCGCTGCGGCCTTTGCCGAGGGCGTCACCCGCATGCGGGGCATTGGCGAGATGCGCGTGAAGGAAAGCGATCGCATCGCCCTGATGGCGGCGGGCCTGGCGGCCTGTGGCCTGGTGGTGGAGGAGGAGCCCGAGGGCCTGATCGTCACCGGAGCGGGCACCAACCGCCCCCCCGTCGGCGGGGCCGCAGTCACGACCCGGGGCGACCACCGCATCGCCATGTCGCACCTGGTGCTGGGCCTGGCCTCGGACGCCGCCGTCCGGGTGGACGAGCCCGGAATGATTGCCACCAGCTTCCCGGGTTTCGTCGACATGATGGGCGGCCTCGGCGCCGACATCGCTCCGACATGAGCGCCAGCCTGGTAATCGCCGTCGATGGCCCGGCCGCCTCAGGCAAGGGGACGGTCGCTGCCTGGCTGGGCCAGGTCTATGGCCTGCCGGTCCTCGACACCGGCCTCCTTTACCGGGCCGTCGGCGTGGCCGCCTCCCGGGCCGGGGTTGATCCCGATGATCCCCAGGCGGCTGCGGCTATCGCCGGTCAGATCGATCTCCTGGCCCTGGACGATCCGGCCTTCCGCACCCGTGCGGCGGGTGAACTGGCCAGCCGGGTGGCGGTACACCCCGGCGTCCGGGACGCACTGAACGCTGCCCAGGTCGGGTTTGCGGGCCGGCCAGGCGGCGCTGTGCTCGACGGCCGGGATATCGGCACGGTGATCGCCCCCTGGGCTCCGGCGAAACTGTTCGTGACGGCCCGTCCGGAGGTCCGCGCAGTGCGTCGCTGCCGCCAGCTCGCCGCCCAGGGCGAGACGGTTACCTTCGAGGAAGTCCTGGCCGACATCCGCCGGCGTGATGCCCGGGATGGCGGCCGGGCCGACGCGCCTCTGGCCCGGGCGGTCGACGCCGTCTTGCTGGATACCTCTGAAATGACTATAGACCTCGCCACCGATGCGGCCCGCCGCATTGTCGAGGCGGCGCGCGTCGGTCGGGAATGATCCGGACGGCAAATCCCATCGCGTCTTTCCCTCCCAAGCCGCGGGCATTTTCCGGCGCGAGATTCGCGCCTTCGGTTTCAACTCCAACCCGACTCCGGGACTCCGTCCGCCTGAAGGGCGCACAGCTTCTGGGTCACATTGACTGATGAAAGTACAAAATGGCTGATGATGCTGGCCTGAACCCATCCCGCGACGACTTCGCGGCCCTCCTGACCGAGTCCCTGGGTGGACGCGACTTCATGGAAGGCCAGGTGGTCAAGGGCATAGTCGTGGGCATCGAGAAGGACTTCGCGATCATCGATGTGGGCCTCAAGACCGAGGGACGCATCTCTATCAAGGAGTTCAGCGTCGGCGAGGAAGACAAGCCTCAGCTGGCCGTCGGCGACACGGTCGAGGTCTTCCTCGAGCGGGTCGAGAACGCCATGGGCGAGGCGGTTATCAGCCGCGAGAAGGCCCGCCGCGAAGAAGCCTGGACCCGGCTTGAGGGCGTGCACGCCCGCAACGAGCCTGTCATGGGCGCCATCGTTGGCCGCGTGAAGGGCGGCTTCACCGTTGACCTCGGCGGCGCCTCGGCCTTCTTGCCGGGCTCGCAGGTCGACATCCGCCCGGTGCGCGACGTCGGCCCGCTGATGGGCAAGGAACAGCCCTTCGCCATCCTGAAGATGGACCGGCCGCGCGGCAACATCGTCGTCTCCCGCCGGGCCATCCTCGAGGAAGCCCGCGCCGAACAGCGCACCGAACTCGTCGGCCAGCTGCAGGAAGGCGAGATCCGCGAAGGCGTGGTCAAGAACATCACCGACTATGGCGCCTTCGTGGACCTGGGCGGGATCGACGGCCTGCTGCACGTCACCGACATGAGCTGGAAGCGCGTCAACCACCCCAGCCAGGTACTGGCTGTGGGCGATACGGTCCGGGTCCAGATCGTCAAGATCAACCCCGACACCCAGCGCATCTCCCTGGGCATGAAGCAGCTCCAGTCCGACCCCTGGGACGGCGTCGAGGCCAAGTACCCGGTGGGTGCCCGCTTCACCGGCCGCATCACCAACATCACCGACTACGGCGCCTTCGTGGAGCTGGAGGCCGGTGTCGAGGGCCTGGTGCACGTCTCGGAAATGTCCTGGACCAAGAAGAACGTCCACCCCGGCAAGATCGTCTCGACTTCTCAGGAAGTCGACGTGGTCGTCCTGGACGTGGATCCCTCCAAGCGTCGCGTGTCGCTGGGCCTCAAGCAGGCCATGGACAATCCCTGGGATGCCTTCGTGGCCACCCATCCGGTGGGCTCCACCGTCGAGGGCGAAGTCAAGAACGCCACCGAGTTCGGCCTCTTCCTGGGCCTGGAGAACGACATCGACGGCATGGTCCACCTATCTGACATCGACTGGAGCGTGCCCGGTGAGGAGGCCATTACGCGCTACCACAAGGGCGAGATGGTCAAGGCGCGGGTCCTGGACGTCGACGTCGAGAAGGAGCGCATCTCCCTGGGCATCAAGCAGCTCTCGGGCGATCCGATGACCGGCGATGTCTTCCACAAGGGCCAGAACGTGACGGTCACCGTCACCGAGGTCACCTCGGGTGGCATCGAGGTCCGCTTCGGCGATGACGAAGCGCCTATGTCGGCCTTCATCCGCAAGTCGGACCTTTCGCGGGACCGCGCTGACCAGCGCCCCGAGCGCTTCGCCGTCGGTGACCGCGTCGACGCCCAGGTCACCCTCGTGGACAAGGCCGCCCGGCGCATCTCCCTGTCCATCAAGGCCCTGGAGATGGTCGAGGAGAAGGCCGCCATCGAGAAGTTCGGGTCCTCGGACTCGGGAGCCTCGCTGGGCGACATCCTTGGCGCGGCCCTTCGCGAGAAGGCCCAAAAGGACTAGGCGGCAGCCGGGCGTTTCGGCGTCAGGGTGTCCTGGATGCGGCGGACCGGAATACCGGTCCGCCGTTTTCTTTTATGCGCGGGGTCTTTTGTCTGTAGGTCCCGTCCAAGGGCTTGACGCCAAAGGGAAATGCGCTGAAGTGGTCGCCTGACGGCGCGCGCGAACGGCCGGATTTCGGGGGTGGCCAGGGGCATGATCAAGTCCGAACTCATCGCCAGGCTGGCCGAGGAAAACCCGCACCTTACCCAGAAGGACATCGAGCGGGTCGTTTCCGTCATCCTCGACCGGATGATCCAAGCCCTTGAGGATGACGGTCGGGTCGAGCTGCGCGGCTTTGGCGCCTTCTCAGTCCGGTCCCGCGGCGCCCGCTCCGGCCGCAACCCCCGAACAGGTGTGGCCGTTTCCGTTCGCGCCAAGCATGTTCCGTTCTTCAAAAGTGGCAAGGAACTCAGGGTCCGGCTCAACGCCGACGACTGACGCTCCGGTGTCTTCAGGACAATCAAAGGGAGGAACCCATGTCCATCTTCAGTGAGTTTCGCGAATTCATCGCCCGCGGCAACGTCATCGACCTCGCGGTCGGTGTCATCATCGGCGGGGCCTTCGGAAAGATCGTCACGGCCCTCGTCGAGGGGGTGGTCATGCCTCCCATCGGCCTCCTCACCAGCGGCGTGGACTTCTCGCACCTCAGCTGGGTCCTCAAGGCAGACGATCCTGCCACTGCGGCCGACGAGTTGGTAGCGATCCAGTACGGTGCCTTCCTGAATACCCTGATCCAGTTCGTGATCGTCGCTTGGGTGATCTTCGTGATGGTCAAGGGGGTTAACGCCCTGCGCCGGGCCCAGGTGGCCGCGGCACCGCCGCCGGCCCCTTCGGCCGAGGAAACCCTCCTTGGTGAGATCCGCGACCTGCTGAAGTCCGGTCGCTGATCCTCAGGCCTTGAACTTGGAGCCTGCATGGCCCTAATCCGGGCCATGCACGTTCCCGCCAAGATCTGCGGCCTGTCCACGCTGGAAACCGTCGAGGCCGCTGTGGCCTCGGGCGCCGGATTCGTCGGCTTCAACTTCTTCCCGGCAAGCCCGCGATTCGTCGAACCCGAGGCGGCCGTCCGGCTCGCCGAGCCGGCCCGGGCGGCTGGCGTGCGGATCTGCGCCATCACCGTAGACGCCGGCGACGAGGTCCTGGACAGGATCGCCCGGATCCTACGCCCGGACCTGATCCAGCTGCATGGCAAGGAATCGCCGGCCCGGGGAGCCGAGGTCTCCCGCCGCACCGGAGTGGGGCTGATTCGCGCCCTGCCGGTGGGTTCCACCGCCGACCTTGCGGCCGCCGGGCCCTGGTCCGATGTCGCCGACCACCTTCTGCTAGACGCCCGCCCGCCGGAGGGTGCCGGAATGACCGGGGGGCTGGGCCAGGCCTTCGACTGGTCGATCACCAAGGACTTTCGCACCCCCCGTCCCTGGTTCCTCGCAGGGGGTCTCGATCCCTGGAATGTGGCCGAGGGCCTGGCGACTTCCGGGGCCCCGATGGCGGACGTTTCCTCTGGCGTGGAGCGCGGTCCAGGATTAAAGGACGCGTCATTGATCTCGGCCTTCCTCGACGCTGTCCGCCGAGCCAGAAAATAGGCCCCACGTGAACCAGATCACTACGCCCAACGACTATTCCGCCTATCCCGATGCCTCCGGCCGGTTCGGCGATTATGGCGGCCGCTACGTGCCTGAAACCCTCATGCCCCTGGTGCATGAGCTGGAGGCGGCTTTCCGGCTCGCCATGGCCGATCCGGCCTTCCACGCCGAGCTGGATGGCTATCTTAAGCACTATGTCGGCCGGCCGAGCCCCATGTACTTCGCCGAGCGCCTGACCCAGAAGTTCGGGGGGGCGAAGATCTATCTCAAGCGCGAAGAGCTCAACCACACGGGTGCGCACAAGATCAACAACTGCATGGGCCAGATCCTCCTGGCCATGCGCATGGGCAAGACCCGGATCATCGCCGAGACCGGGGCCGGCCAGCACGGAGTGGCCACGGCCACGGTCTGCGCCCGCTTCGGCCTGCCCTGCGTGGTCTACATGGGGGCTGTGGACGTCGAGCGCCAAAAGCCCAACGTCTTCCGGATGAACCTCCTGGGCGCCCGGGTCGAGCCGGTGACCTCGGGCTCCTCGACCCTGAAGGACGCCATGAATGAGGCGCTTCGGGACTGGGTCACCAATGTCGATGACACCTACTACCTGATCGGCTCGGCAGCGGGCCCGCATCCCTATCCGGAGATGGTCCGCGAGTTCCAGGCGGTCATGGGCCGGGAAGCCAGGGCGCAGATCCTCGAGGCCGAGGGCCGGCTCCCCGACGCCGTGGTCGCCTGCGTGGGCGGGGGATCGAACGCCATCGGTACCTTCCATCCCTTCCTCAACGACGAGGGCGTGCGCCTGATCGGGGTCGAGGCCTCCGGCGATGGCATGGACACCAAGCGCCATGCGGCGGCCATCAATGGCGGCCGGCCTGGCGTCCTCCATGGCAACCGTACCTACCTGATCCAGGATGAGGTGGGCCAGATCACCGAGGCGCACTCGATTTCTGCGGGCCTGGACTATCCCGGGATCGGTCCCGAACATGCCTTCCTGCACGATGTCGGCCGGACGGAATACCTGACCTGCACCGACCGCGAGGCCCTCGAGGCCTTCCGGCTCTGCGCAGAGCTGGAGGGGATCATTCCGGCCCTCGAGACCAGCCACGCCCTGGCCCGCCTGCCGCAGATCTGCGCCGAGGTCGGCCCCGACGGGATCGTGGTGGTCAACCTGTCCGGCCGGGGCGACAAGGATGTGGCGACCGTGGCCCAGGCCCTGGGTCTCTCGATTTGAGCCGCGCCCGGATCGACGCCCGCTTCGCCCGCCTCCGCCAGGAGGGCCGTGCCGGCTTCATCCCCTACGTGATGGCGGGAGATCCGGACCCGGAGACCGCCCTGGCCATCCTCAAGGGGCTTCCCGCCGCCGGGGCTGACCTGATTGAGGTGGGCTTTCCCTTCTCCGATCCTTTGGCGGAGGGCCCGCCGATCCAGCGCGCAGCCCAGCGGGCCCTGGCCCGGGGCATGACCCTGCAGAAGACCCTGGACCTTGTCGCCGCCTTCCGCCGCTCGGATTCCGAAACACCGGTCATCCTGATGGGCTATGCCAATCCCCTCGAGACCCCGGGCTATGTGGCCTTTGCCCGTGACGCCGCGGCTGCGGGCGTGGACGGCCTGATCGTGGTCGACATTCCGCCCGAGGAGGCCGATCCCCTCGCCGACGCCCTCGACGCCCAGGATATGTCCCTGATCCGGCTCGCCACGCCCACGACGGACGACCGGCGGTTGCCTGTGGTGGTCCGGCGGACATCGGGCTTCGTCTATTACGTCTCCGTCGCCGGGGTCACCGGCGTGAAGGAGGCCGACGCCGGCGCCGTGGCGCCCAATGTCGCCCGGGTCCGCGCCGCCTCCGGGCTTCCGGTGGCCGTGGGCTTCGGCGTCCGGACCGAGGCGAGGGCGGCCGAGGTGGCCCGGGTCGCAGACGCCGTTGTGGTCGGCTCAGCCCTGGTGGACGAGGTGGCCGCGGCCCTGGCTGCAAACGAAGACGTGACCGACCGGGTGCTTACAAAAGTGGCGGGTCTGGCTAAGTCTGTCCGGGCGGCAAGGACGTCGGGTGTCGGAGCTTAGGCGCAGAATGGCGATGGCGGACGAGACCGACGATAAATCCGGGAAGCCGCCCCAGCCCCCCCGGGAGCGTGGCGGCTGGCTTGCCAAGATCGCCCCCGGCGTCCGCAACCTGGTGGCCAGGCGCGAGACCCCCGAGAACCTCTGGGTCAAGTGCCCGGATACGGGCGAGATGCTGTACCGGCCCGACCTCGAGGCGGCCATGTGGGTCACGCCCTCGGGCAGCCACATGCGCATCGGCGCCGCCCAGCGCCTGCGCTACACCTTCGACGGCGGGCGATTCGAGCGCATCCCCTCGCCGGTCGTGGTCGACGATCCCCTGAAGTTCCCGGACGATAAGCCCTATGCCGACCGTCTTAAGGCGGCGCGCAAGGCGACCGGCGGCGAGGACCGCCTCAGCAAGCTCGTCCGGCGCCTGCAGGACCTCATCCACCTCGCCGAGGACCAGAACCGCCTCGCCGCGGCCCGGAAAGAGGTGCGCATGGCCGAGGACTCCGCGCAGGCGCGCGCGGAGGGTCAGGGTGCGC
>Ga0209598_10000499_pt1 | contig 31296 bp, 23 predicted proteins | sample M_140807_EF_Meta_FD_187317 | JGI IMG/M metagenome (GOLD analysis project Ga0209598, IMG submission 187317) | Freshwater microbial communities from Lake Montjoie, Canada to study carbon cycling - M_140807_EF_MetaG (SPAdes) (version 2) | ecosystem: Environmental > Aquatic > Freshwater > Lake...
CCTCTGCGACTCAAGCAAGGGCGACACGAGCTGCTTGTGACGAAGACGGGCTTCAAGAACTGGTCGAAGACCATCGAGGTCAAGGCGGGCGCGAACGAGACGATCAAGGTCGACATGGTCGAGGAGGGCGCGGCGGCCGCAGCGGCGGCCGAGAGCGGCGGGTTGTTCTCCGGCGCGCGGCTGCTGCCGACGATCACCGCCGCAGCGGGCCTCGGCATCACGGTGGGCGGCGCGGTCGTCGGGATGTCAGCGTCGAAGCTCTATGACGACCTGAAGAAGAAGCGCGACGCGGGCGAGCCCATTCACCCGAACGACATCAAGACGGGCAAGAGCCGCGTGCTCATGACGAACCTGCTGCTCGGCACCGGGAGCGCTGCCGTTGTGGGCGGCGCGGTGTGGTGGTTCTTGGCGGGCAGCGGCGGCGCACCCGACGTGGACGGGTCGATCTCGGGCGGCGTGGGCGCGGACGGTCAGCTCATGGTGTGGGGGAGCTTCTGATGAGCGCGCGGACGACGATGACTGCCCTGCGGATTGCGAGCGTCGCTGTGCTCGCGAGCGCATGTACGCTGGACTTTGACGCTCTGAGCGAGCCGGTCGGTTCGACGGACCTGATCGTGCTCGATGACTCGACGGTGCCGACCGACGCGGTCGTGCCGGACCTTGGACCCGGCCCCGACTTTCGGATGGGCGACGCGGCCGTAGATGCCGCAGTGGTCGACACTGACGGCGACGGCATCCCGGATGGCGCGGACAACTGCCCCGCCGTGGCGAACCCCGACCAGGCGGACGCGGACGGCGATGGCGTCGGGGACGTCTGCGGTGATGACCCCGACGGGGACGGCGTGGGCGTGGCGGTGGACAACTGCGCGGACGTGGCGAACCCGGACCAGCTCGACCTCGACCGAGACGGCGCGGGCAACGCCTGCGACGACGACGCGGACGGCGACAACGTCACCACGGCCGAAGAGGTCGCGCGCGGCAGCGACCCCCTGTTGGCGGATACCGACGGCGACGGCCTCGGGGACGACGCGGACAGCTGCCCAAGGGCGACCGACCCCGTGGGCTCGAACCACAACGGCACCCCCGCGGGCGACGCGTGCGACCCCGACGACGACGGCGACGGCGTGGCCGACTGGCTCGACAACTGTCCTGCGACCGTGAACGCCGACCAAGCCGACGCGGACGCCGACGGCCGCGGGGACGCATGCGCCGCCGACGCGGACGGTGACGGGATCCAGGACGGGGCGGACACCTGCCCCCAGTTCGCGAACCCCGACCAGGCGGTGACGCCGTGTCGAGGCGCCTTCGCGGCGGTGACGTATGACCGCGACGCCCGCGCGCTCTCTCGCAGCGGGGCGAGCGTGGTCGCAGCGACGCGCGGCGGCTTGCTTCAGGTGTCACCGGAGTTCCGCCGCGTGACGAACGCGCAGGGCCTCGCGGAGAACGACTTGAACGGCGTCTTCATCGACGCCGCGGGTCGGCGCTTCGTGACCTCGAACGCGGGGCTAACGGTCTCACGGCCCGACGGCTTCGCCTTCACGTTCAGCCCGACGGACGCTGGTGGCGGGCCTCAGGGCGCGCTGCGCGACGTGGTCACCGACCCCGCAGGCAACCTGTGGGTGTCGAGCGACGAGGGCCTCAATGTGCTCTCCGGCGGCGCGTGGACGCTGATCGCTGCACCGGTCTTGCCCAGCACAGACGTCCGGCGCTTGGCGATTGACGGCCTGGGGCGCTTGTGGGTGGCAACGGCGAGCGGCGTGGTGCGGATCACCAATCGCATCGCGGAGCGCACCTTTGCGGGCATCGCGGGCCTGAACGACCGCTTCAACGGTGTGTACATCGAGCCGGACGGTGCGGTGTGGCTCTACGGCGAGTCGGGCGCGGCCCGCTTCGCCTCGGGAGACGCACCGACGCCGGACCGCATCTACACGGGCTTCAGCGTCCAAGGCGTCTCGGTGGGACCCCGCGGGAACCGATGGCTCGCCACGACCGAGGGCCTTCGTCGCGTGGACGCGGACGGCCGACTCTACCCTGTCTCGGCCGCCTCGCTGCCGTCGAGCGATGTCCGCGACGTGAGCGGTCCCGCCGACGGACCGCGGTGGGCCGCGACAGCCGACGGCGTCGTCGAGGTCGACGGCCTGTTCTCCACCTTCGTCGGCACGCCTGAGGTGCTCGGGCAGGCCTGCGCGACGTCGACGCTGCGCGCGGGCGGGCTCGTCTGGGTCGCAACCGAGGGGGGGATTCGGGTCCTCGCCGCAGACGGCATGTGGCGCTCGTTGGACACCCTGCAGCTCCCGGCGCCGAACGTGCGCGTCTTGCGCCGCGTCGGGGACGAGGTGTGGGCGGGCACAGACGGTGGCATTGGCGTCTTCACGCTGGACGCCACGCCCGTGCGGCAATACCGGCCCGCCGACGGCCTGCCGAGCGCGCCCATCACGGACATCGTCACCGGCGTGAACGGGCAGGTGTGGGTGTCGTCCGAGGGCAACGGCATCGCGCGCCGCAACGCAGACGGCACATGGACCGGCTTTGCCGCACCCGCGGCGGGCAATAACTTCCTGAGCAACCAGGTGCGCGCGCTCGCCCACGACGGCGCCAACCTGTGGGTCGGCACGGCCGCGGGGTTGTCGATCTTCTCCGAGGCCTCGAGCACGTTCGTCTTCCCGGTGACGACGCAGGGCGGCCAGCTCCCGGACATCCGTGTGAACGACCTCGCGCTCGCGAACGGCAGCGTCTTCGTCGCCACGCCGCAGGGCGTCGCGGTGCGCAGCCCCGCCAACCAGTGGTCGACGCTCCGGCGCGCCACGGGTGGCTGGCCGAGCTCGACGGGCAGCGACTTCGCGCGCGCCATCGCGCACGATGGCACCCACCTGTGGATCGCGCTCGCCGACAGCGCGCGCCAGCCCAAAGGCGCGCTGGTGCGGCGCCTGGGCCTGATGCCGATCGTCGAGAACACCGAGGGCGAGGGCATCACCACGGTCTTTACGGACGTGAACGCGGGCTTGGTGTCCGCGCGGGGCCGGTCGGTTGCCCTCGACTATGCGGCCGGCGAGATCGCGTTCTCGGTCTGTGGCGCGGTCCCCGATGACATCGGCGGCGTGTCGCTGCTCGACGGCGTGGGCGGCGTGACGCGCACGCTCGACGCGAGCCACGGCTTGCCCGGCGATGGCGGGGTCGCGGCGCTGACGCGCGGGCCGGACGGCGGGCCGCTCTTCTCTGGCTTGGTCGAGGGCGCACCCGCCTCGCGGACGCTCACCTCGGGCGGCGCCGGCGCCTCGCCCTTGGTCACAGCCTTTGCCCTGCCCGCGTCCATTCAGGGGCTGCTCCGCGCGTGCGACCTGCCGATGGGCGGCGGCGAAATGTGGTGCGCGATCGAGGGCGTGGGCGTTGGGCGTCGGCTGACCGCGGACAACTGGGTAGTGCTCGACAAGACCCGCATCCGCGAGTTTGGCGATGGTGACGTGCGCGATATCGCGGTCGAGGCCGCGCAGTCGGTGTGGATTGCGACGGCTCAAGGCATCGTGCGCATCTCGAGCGGCAACGTGCGCCTGTTCAACTCGGCGGGCACGAACCGCGGCCTCCCCGCGGACGACGTGCGCGCAGTCCAGTTCGCCTCGGGCCGTCTCTACGCGGCGACCGCGGGCGGGGTCGGCATCTTCGACCCGGTCGCGACGACGTGGGTGTCGGTGACCCGCGGCGAGGGCGCGCTGGGCAACGGCGACGCGCGCGACGTCGCGGTGACCTTGGACGGAACGCTCTTCGTGGCCACGGCGGACGGCCTCTACCGCCGCGCGCCAGACGGCACGGTGACCGAGTTCGGCCTGGCCGCGGGCTTGCCGTCCACGGACCTTCGCGCAGTCGCCGTGCACCCCGACGGCCGAGTGCTCGTGGGCACGTCGGCGGGCTTGGCGGTCGGCGTCGCGGACGGCAGCGGGGGCTTCGTCTTCAGCCGTCGGACCTACGGTCAAGGACTGCCCGGGCGAGTCGTGCACGACGTCGTCGTCTCGCCGGACAACGCTGTGTGGGTCCGCGCCGACGACGGCGTGGGCCAGCTCTTGCCGTGACGGACCGCCTCTCGTCGACCGCGCCCGAGACGCGGATCGGGCAGCGCATCGGCGAGTACATCGTCGAGCGCCTCATCGCGCGCGGTGGGATGAGCGCCGTGTACTTCGCGCGGCCCGCGTCGCCCCCCGGCGCAAGCGGGGTCGCGCTGAAGATTGTTCACCGCGACCTACCCGAGAACATCGACGCCGACCGTCGCCTCGAGCAAGAGGCCCGGGCGATCGCGCGCATCGACCACCCGAACGTGGTGCGTGTCTATGACCTCGGCTGGACCGAGGATGGCTTGGCGTTCCTCGCCATGGAGTACCTCGAGGGCGTGGCGCTCTCGCAGATCATCGGCCACGGCGCCCCGATGCCGGTCAGCCGGGTCGTCGAGATCGGGCAGCAGATGCTCGCGGCGCTCGGCCGCGCCCACGACCTGTCCATCATTCACCGGGACCTCAAGCCCGAGAACGTGCTCTTGATCGAGCGCGGCGGTCAGCGCGACCGCGTGAAGATGCTCGACTTCGGGATCGCGAAGCTGCTCGGCGCGCACCCGCACTCACTGGTCCACACGCGGCGCGGCGTCGTGCTCGGCACGCCGGAGTACATGCCGCCCGAGATTGCCATGGATTCGCCGATCACGGCCGCGACGGACCTCTACGCGTTCGGCGTGATCCTGTTCGAGGCGCTCACGGGACGTCTCCCCTTTCTGGGGCGCGGCGCGGGTGAGCTCGCGGAGAAGCACTGCTTTACGCCGCCCCCTCGCCTGCGCGCCCTCAACGCCACTCTCCCGGCCGAGCTCGAGCAGATTGTGCTGCGTTGCTTGGCGAAGGACCCCGCGCAGCGCTACTCGGGCGCCGCCGCGCTCGCCGAGGCGCTCACGCCCTTCGCGGGGGAGCCGTCCGGCCCAGTGACGCTCGTGACGGCTCGGCCTCATGACGCACTGACCGAGGCCCCGAATGAAGCGGAGCCTGTCTCCGCCGAGAAGATCGAGCAGGCGCTGCGCGAGGAGCTCGAGCGGCGCTGGACGGACCGCACGCTGCCGTCACCGCTCCAGCGCTCGGTCACCCGCCTCGACGGCCTGGCCGAGCGGCTGCTGGAGCTCCAGACCGAGCTCGCGGTGGCCGAGGACCGCCTGCTCGCCGCCGAGCGGGACGAGGCGGCGACGAACGCAACGGTGCTCGAGGTCTTGGCGCGCGAGCACGACCTCGACGCCCAGCATCGCGCGCTGCAAGAGCGTGACCGCTCGCTCGTGCAGACCCTGACGACGTTCGACCAGAGCGCAGCGGCCCTGCTCGACGCGCTGCGAGCCAGCCGCGGCCCGACCGAGACGCTCCTGCAGTCGCTGCTCTCGACGGGCCATATCGAGGCCACGAGCCAGCGTGTAGCGGAGCGGGCAGAGGTCGAGCGCCTTGAAGCTGAGCGGCGCCGGCTCTTCGATGAGCTTGGCCGAGTCGCAGAGCGCCGCGCCCTGACGACGCTCGAGCGCACGCGCCTGCAGTCCGCCCTCGCGGTGACCACCGCGGAGCGCGGCGCTGAGCGGCAGCGTCTGATCGTTCAGCGCGCCGCGTTGCGGGCCGAGATTGACAACGTCCGTCGTGCGCATGTGCACGCGACCAACCAGTTCGCGCTCGACCTCGCTGTGGCCTTAGGCGCGCGCTAGCCGGATCCCGCCGTAGATCCGCCCGATCCAGCCATCGGCTGGACCTGGGCGGGCATGAGAAAAATGTTGAGGCTTTCGTATCACCGTCCAAGGCGCTGCGAGGCTTGCGCGGCAGGCGGCCGCGGCACTGAGCACAAATCGACGAAAATCGACCGCCGCGCTTTTTTCTCAGCGAAATGCCGCCGCGCCCGATGAAAAGGGCAGGAACAGAACGGCGCTGCTGACCACGGCGCCGCCTTGAAGCAAGACCCCAGACCCAACGAACCCAGCGCCGGCGAGAGCCGGCAGCGAGCCTGATCCTGACCCGGATCGGGCTCGTTGCATTTTGGGCGCCAGCGCCCGTGGTGTTACAGTCCGGCGCGGAGTGCCCGGTCGACATGCACCGAGGGGAGCCCACATGGGGATCACGCAGCGCCTCTTGCTGACCTTGCTTTGCCTTTGGCCCGCATGGGCCACTGCGCGCACACAGACCACGGCCGGCAATGGCGTCGTGTTCGACTACGAGGACACCGGCGGCGGTGAGCTCCGAGGGCCGGCCGCGGTCGACGGTTGGCCACAGCTCTGTGTCCGCGTGTGCCAAGCCTGTGCGACGCCCTGTGCCGCGGGTGAGGTCTACTCGGCCAACGGCGCCGCGTCGGTCTCTGAGCTTGCTGGGCTGCAGCGCGTCACCGCGACCACGCAGCTCGCCGGCTTGAGCGTGCGCCGCAAGATCTATGTCGGGCCGCCCAACAACCCCGCGAGCGCGAACGGGTTCATTCGCTACGTGGACCTGCTCACCAACCCGACAGGCGCCCCGATCACGGTGTCGGTGCGAATCGGCAGCTCGGGCGCCGGCGCCGCGCGGCTCGGCCATGGAGCTGGCGCGACGGTCTGGCGGACGCAGGACGACGACGCGGATGTCGAGGCGACCGACCGCTGGCTCTTGGTCGACGACGCGCTCGCAGTCGGCGGCGTGCAGTCCCTTTCGCCGGTCATTCAAGGGGCCGGCGCGCGCGTGCCCGTGACCTTCATCGGGCAGCGGTTCCCCATCGACTCGGCCGACTCCCTGGCCTGGGATTTTCGCCAGGTCACCGTTCAGCCCGGTGCGACGGTGGCGTTCATGACGGCGCTCGTCGTCGAGGCCTCGCGCGTGGATGGCCTCGCCGAGGCCGCGCAGCTCCTGAGCATGACCGGCGAGGTCCTCTTCGGCATGACGGACGCGGACCGACGCGCAGTGCTCAACTTCGACATCGACCCCGACAACCCGAGCCCTGTGGCGGACGCGGGCGGCCCCTATAACGCAAACGAGAACGACCCCGTGCAGCTCTCCGCCGCGCGCTCGGTCGACCCCGAAGACGCCCTTGAGCTCGCCTATGCGTGGGACCTCGACGGGGACGGCGCCTTCGATGACTCCAACGACCCCAACGCGGTCGTGCGGTTCGACGACGACGGGGTGTACCAGCTCGGCGTGCGCGTCACGGACCCGCAAGGCAAGTCGGACGTCGACTATGCCCGCGTGCTCGTGCGCAACGTATCGCCGACGGTCACCTCTGTGCAGACCGACTCGCCGATCGATGAGGGCGGCTTGCTCACTGTGGACGTGAGCGTGCTCGAGCCGGGCGCCGACGCGCTCATCTTTGACTTCGACTGGAACGGCGACGGCCAGGACGACGAGCTCTCCGTCGGCACCAATCGCTTGACGCACCGCTACTTCGAGGACGGCGACTACCAAGTGCGCGTGCGCGTGACGGACGACGACGGCGGCCAAGGCGAGTCGCGCTTCCGTGTGCTGGTCCGCAACGTCGCGCCGCAGATTTTCGACGTGGTCACGGCGCCGGTGCTCGAGGGCAGCCCCGTGTCGATTCAGCTCGTGGCCGAGGACCCGGGGCAGGACCCGATCACCTACGCGTGGGACTTCGAAGGCGACGGGGTCTGGGACCTCGAAGGCCTCGGCCTCGACCGCGTCGAGCACGTTTACCCCGACAACGGCCAGTACCGCGCGGTCGTGCGCCTGCGTGACGACGACGGCGCGGAGACCGTCGACGAGGTCTTCGTCTCGATCATCAACGCGGCGCCGACGATCGTCTCCGTTCAGAACAGCGGGCCGGTCTTCGAGGGCTCCCCCGTGCAGCTCACGGTGACGGCGACGGACCCCGGCGCGGATACGCTCACCTATAGCTTCGACCTCGACAATGACGGCGCCTTCGACGTCGTCGACCAGCCCTCGGGCCTGCGGCAGCACACCTTTACCGACGAGGGCCGCTACTTCGTCGGCGTGCGTGTCCGTGACGAAGACAACGGGCGCGCGATCGGCAACACGACCGTCGAGGTCCGCAACGCCGACCCTTTCGGGACGCTCATTGTGCCCGAGGCAGTCGATGAGGGGCAGCGCTTCGAGCTGACCGTGCAGGCGACAGACCCGGGGCGTGACGCGCTCAAGTACGACTGGGACCTCGACGGCGACGGGCTCTACGACCTCGAGGACACGAACCTCACGACGGTCGCGAACGTGATCCAGAACGAAGGGACCTACACCGTGGCCTGCCGCGTTCGAGATGGCGATGGCGGCGTCGCGGTGGTCACTGGGCAGGTCCTTGTGCGCAACGTCGAGCCGATCGCGCAGGTGAGCGTGCTCGGGGCGGTCGAGGAGGGTCGTGAGGCCATCGTGCAGTGCCGCGCGCGCGACGCCGGCGGTGACGCGCTCGTGTTCGCCTTCGACTTCGAGGACGATGGTGTGGTCGATATCGAGGGGCTGCCGGGCGGGCCTGACCCCATCACGGGCCAGCCGATGGTCGAGATCCCCCACATCTGGCCCGACCAAGGCGCCTTCATCGTGCGCTGCATCGTCGACGACGGCCGCGCGCTCTCCAGCTTCTTTGAGCGCGTCGAGGTGGCGAACGTCAACCCGATCGTCGGGCTGCAGAGCGACTCTCCGCAGAACGAGGGCGGCGAGACGCGCTTGTCTGTCAACGTCTTCGATCCGGGCGATGACCTGCTGACGTTCGAGTGGGACCTCGACGGTGACGGGCGTGTGGACGTGATCGGGGCGCCGGAGTTCGAGCGCGCGCTGCCGGCCCTCGACAACGGCGTGACGATCGTGACGCTCACCGTGCGTGACGAGGACGGCGGCGTTGGTCAGGCGCAGGTGCGCGTCGTTGTTCGGAACGTGCCGCCGCAGATCGCGGACGTCGCCGTCGAGCTGACCGCGACGGAGGGCGAGCCGTTCAACTATGTCGTGCCGGCGGACGACCCGGCGGGCGCGGCCGACCCCTTGGTGTACAGCCTGCTCGACCCCCCCGCGGGCGTGTCGATCGACCCTGCGTTTGGCTTGGTCCTGTGGGTGCCGAGCTACGAGAACTACCTGAGCTCGCCGCTGCGCTTCAGCGCCCGCGTCGACGACGGAGACGGCGGTGTGGACACGCACGAGTTCACGGTGAACGTGCTGCCGCGTGACCAGGACGCGGACGGTCTGCCCGATACCTGGGAGGTTGCGCAGTGCGACGACGCCACCCCGTGCCTGAACCCGAACGATGACCTCGACGACGATGGCCTCACGAACGCCGCCGAGCTCGCGCGGGGCAGCGACCCGAACACGTACGACGGCCCGCCGACGCCGACGCCCGTCTCGCCGCTCGATGGTCAGGACCTCCTCGTGCAGCTTCCGGTCCTGGAGGTCGACCCGCGCGACGGCGAGACCCCCAACGCGGACATCGGGATCGAGTTCGTGGTCTTCAACGACGTCGAGGCCCAATCGGCTGTGGTGTCGAGCGAGCGCGTGGCGCGCGGCGACGCGCCGACCGTGGTTTGGTCGCCGCCCGAGGGCCTGCTCTTCGAGGACCAGACCTACTGGTGGCGCGCGCGCGCGGTGCTGGGCGATACGCGCAGCCCGTGGACGCCCTTGTGGGAATTCACCATCAACGCCGAGAACCGTGCCCCCCCGACGCCGATGCTCCGCGCGCCTTCGGACGGCGCAGTGCTCTCTGCGCTGCGCCCTGTGCTGGAGTGCGAGCCGGTCGTCGATCCCGACGGCGACGAGGTGGCCTATCGGTTCCGCATTTACGCGCGCAACGGCGAGCCCTTCTTGACCGGCGATGGCGCGGTGGGCGCGGACGGCTTCATTCGCTTCGTGATCGACGAGGACCTCGCCGAGGACGCGACCTTCCTGTGGGACGTGGTCGCGATCGACCAGCCGCGCAACGCGGTCTCGGAGCCGAGCGCCCAGTGGCGTTTCACGATCAACGGCGCGAACGCCCCACCGACTGCGCCGGAGTTCGTCGAGCCGGCGCGCGCGGGGCTTGTGGACAGCGCGACGCCGACCATCAAGGTCGGCGCGTCGTATGACCCCGATGGCCCCTCGCTCGTCTACTTCGTGCGCGTGCGCTACGCCGATCCCGACTCGGGCATGCCCGTGGGTGAGCCTGTGGTGACGAGCGATGCGCTCACGCCGGACGACGCAGGCGAGGCGACCTGGACGCCCGCGCTCGCTCTGACCGAGAACACGCACTACGTGCTCGAGGCCTGGGCGAACGACAGCCTCGCCGACTCGCCCATCACGAGCCGCTCGATCTTCGTATCGGCGGTCGACGAGCCCGCGCCGGCGCCCCGGCTCGTGTCCCCAGCGGAGGGCGCGATTGTGGTGCAAGAGGACGGCGGCCTCGTCTTCTTGACATGGGAGGCCGTAGACGACCCCGAGGAGACGCCGGTGCGCTACGTGGTGCGCCTGTGCGAGGTCGACGGCGCCTGCGCCGACCTGCCCTCCGTTGCCGACCTCGCGCGGACGCTGCCCGACACGCTCCAGGGGCGGTCCTATACGTGGCAGGTGCGCGCCGTCGACGAGGGGGGCCTCGAGGGACCGTCGAGCGAGACGTGGACCTTCACTGTGGCGTCGTCGTCGGGCCGCGCACCCACCACCGGGTGTGACTGTCGCGTCGCGGGCGGCGCGACCCCCGGAATCGAGTGGCTGCTCGCCGGGGTGGCGGCTTTCACTTTGCGCCGGCGCCGCGCGCTGCGACACTCCCGGCATCATGTCGAGTGAGCTCCTCCGCGTCCGAGGCCTGAAGAAGCGATTCCCGATTAGACGCGGGCTGTTCCCGCGCGTGGTGGGGCATGTTCAGGCGGTCGACTCGATCGACCTCGATATCGCGCAGGGAGAGGCCCTCGGGCTCGTGGGGGAGAGCGGCTGCGGCAAAACGACCGCGGGGCGCTGCTTGCTGCGCCTGATCGAGCCCACCGAGGGCGAGATCCACTTCGACGGCAAGCCCATTCACGGCCTGTCTCGCGCGGCGCTGCGTCCGTATCGCCGCGAGATGCAGATCGTCTTTCAGGACCCCTTTTCAAGCCTGAACCCGCGGCACACGATTCTGGAGACGCTCTCCGAGCCGCTGCGCCTGCACGGCCTCGCCAAGACGGACTCGGAGTGCCGGGCGCAGGCGCGGGCGCTGATGGACCGCGTGGGCCTTAACCCCGACTACCTGAACCGCTACCCGCACGAGTTCAGCGGCGGGCAGCGACAGCGCATTGGCATCGCGCGCGCCCTCGCGCCGAAGCCGCGGTTCATCGTGTGCGACGAGCCCGTGTCCGCGCTGGATGTGTCGGTGCAAGCGCAGATCCTGAACTTGCTCAAAGACCTGAAGCAGGAGTTCGGCCTCAGCTACCTCTTCGTGGCGCACGACCTGGGCGTGGTGCGTCACCTCTGCGACCGCGTCGCCGTGATGTATCTTGGCCGCATCGTCGAGGTGGGCACGGCCGCGCAGCTCTTCACGTCGCCGAAGCACCCGTACACGCGGGCGCTGCTCTCGGCGGTACCGTCGCCTGACCCGCGCCGAAAGCGTGAGCGGATCCTGCTCACCGGGGACGTGCCGACGCCGATCAACCCGCCGAGCGGCTGTCACTTTCACACGCGCTGCCCTCAAGCGATGCCGGCGTGCGCTGAGCGGGTGCCGGCCTTGCGGACGCTCAGTAGCGGCCAGCGCGTGGCGTGCGACCGCCTCGAAGAGTTCGACGGAGCCTCAGCATGAGCAAGAGAGTTGCCCTCATTGCCGACCCGGATGAGCGCGCGGCGGGTGAGCTGGCGCGCATCGTGGATGCCTTGGGCATGGCGTCGCAGACCGCGCGCAGCTCCGCCGAGGTGATGACGCGCGTCGAGAAGGGCGTCGACGTCGTCTTCCTCGACCTCAAGTCGCCCGAGCTCCGCGGCGGCCAGCTACTCGGTGACCTGCGCGAGAAGTTCCCCACGACGCCGGTCGTGATCGTGACCGGCGATGGCCGCAAGGACGACGTCGTCTTCGCCTTGCGCTACGGCTGCATGGACTGGATCGACAAGCCGGCCGACCGCACGGGTGTGGCAGACGCCCTCAAGCGCGTGTCCCGCGAGACGCGGCGGACGGCGTCCGTCGCGGCGGCCGGCCAGTCGGGCGCGACGCAGCTCCGAGGCATGATCAAGGAGATCATCGGGCGCATCAAGGACGGCACGATTGGCCTGCCCGAGATGCCGCGCGTGCTCAGCGAGCTGCAGAAGGTCATGGCCAACCTGAACGTCTCGCCCGAGGACGTCCTGCGCGTGCTCGAGAAGGATCCGTCCATCGCCGCGAAGATCTTGGCGACGGCGAACACGGCGACGTACGGCGGGCGCGGCCGGATCAGCGACTTGAAGAGCGCGGTCACGCGCCTCGGCAACCGCACCATCGCGAGCATCGCCCAGACCGCCGCGCTCCGCGGCATGTTCAGCTTCCGCCTGCCCGCCTTCAAGGCGGTCTTCGGCAAAATGTGGACGGGCCACACCGTGACGGCCTACCTCGCGCGCGAGCTCGCCAGCGAGCTGCGCGATCCTGACCCCGAGGAGGTCTACCTCGTCTGCCTGCTGCACAACTCGGGCGAGCAGTTCATGCTGCGCGTCTTCGCGGAGATCTTTCAGCGGCAGTCCGGCCAAGTGCTCTCGATGGAGGAGGTCCTCAACGCCATTCGCGAGACGCACTCCGTCTTTGGCGCCGGCCTGCTCAAGAAGTGGAACATGGGCGATCTCTGCGAGCTCGTCGCGCGGCGCCACCACGACGACGCCTATGACACGGCCGACCTCGACGCGCGGCAGCGGCGCGTGCTGCACATCGTGAACGTGGCCGACCGCATCGCCGAGGAGAAGGGCATGAGCGTCTACGGCGACCTGAGCCCCGGGCCCGATATCGGCGTGAGCTACGACGCGCTCAACCTGTCGACGGACCGGCGAACGCACTTCGCCAATCGGTTCGACGAGCTCCTCGCGGACATGTCGCAGACGCTCGCCTGAGCGTCAGCCCTCGCGGCGCGCTCGCCCGGCGCCTCGGCGACGGGGCGCGCCCTCGACGCCCCACGCGAGCAGCGCCTTGAGCGCAGGTCCACTGAGAGCGACCTGCGCCAGGTGAGCGCAGGGCACGCGCGCGACCTCGGCGCCCAGATGAGCCGGCGGAACGCCGCGCGCGCGCCACGTATGCAGCGTCCAGCGACGGTGCGTAAAGGCGTGCTCGATGGAGCGCGGGGGCGTGTCAGCATCCGGCTCAAGTCCGAGCGCGCGCAGGGGGTCAGGGGAGGGCGCGCCGGGGTCCACGGGCACCTCTACGCAGGGCAGCTCCCAGAGCCCGCCGAGCAGGCCCTCGGCGGGCCGGCGCACCAGCCAAACGGCGGGTCCTTCGGGCGAGTCCTCGAGGCACAGCGCGGCGACGAGCGTGTGGCGGGTCTGGGGGGGCCGGGTGGCGGCGCGGGGCAGCGTGGCCTCAAGGCCCAGGCGGCGCGCGGCGCAGCGTGTCTGCCACGGGCACACCAAGCACGCGGGCTGTCGGGGCGTGCAGACCGTGGCCCCCAGCTCCATCAGGGCTTGGTTGTGGGCGCCGGCGCCGCGCGATGGGACGAGCTGCTCAGCGAGTGACCACAGGGCGCGCTGGGTAGACAACGCCTTGGGGTCGCCGTCCAGCGCGACCAAGCGCGAGAGCACGCGCGCGACGTTGCCGTCTAGAACCGGGAGCGGTGTATCGAACGCGATCGAGAGCACGGCCCCAAGCGTGTAGCGGCCGACGCCCGGCAGCGCTGCGAAATCCTGGGCCGAAGGGGGCACTCGGCCGGCGTGGACCTCGACGACGCGCCGCGCGGCCGCGTGCAGGTGCCGCGCGCGGGCGTAGTACCCGAGCCCCGCCCACAGGTCGAGCAGGTCCTCGACCGGCCGCGCAGCCAACGCCGCGGGCGTCGGAAAGGCCTCCAGGAAGCGTCGCCAGTAAGGGATGACCGAGTCGGCGCGCGTCTGCTGGAGCATGATCTCCGAGACCCAGACCGCCCACGGATCGCGCGTTGCCCGCCACGGGAGGGGCCGCTGCGCCCGCTCGAACCATGCGGCCAAAGACTCTCGGGCGGCGTCGAGCTCGCCCGGCGCGAGGGTCGGGGCGCTCACGCGGTGGCTCGGCCGGGCAGGCGCGGCGTGGCGCCGCAGCTCGGGCAGCGTGGGGCCCGAGCGGGCAGGGGCGCCTGACACAGGCGGTCACCGCAGGCATACCGCACGACCACGCGCCGCCACACATGGCCCGCCGTGAAGCCGAGGCCCGCGCACAAGAGCGGCAGCACGCTGTCCCAGGGGATGTAGCTGTGCACCACCGCGCCGACTGCGAAGCCCAGGGCGGTGCCCACGGCCAAGGGCGCGATGTCTTCGGGCAGCGCCCGCACCGGACGCTCGCGGCCCTCGTTCCAGTGCAGGCGCATGTCGACGCCGTGCAGCGCCGCGCGGTCCACGAACGCGCGCAGCAGGCCGATGCGCTCGCGCTGCGCGACCCAGAAGTCGAGCACATGGCCCAAGAAGATCGGGAACGCGAGACCGCTGCGCAGCACGATGCGCCGCACCACTGCGGGCGGCAGCTCGTCCTCGAGGACCGATTGCAAGACATGCAGCGCCTCGGCGACGTAGGGGTCGCGCACCTCGACGCCGCCGTTCGGAAGCATGCGCGGCGGTCCTTGGCGCAGCGTGGGCAGCACCGCCTCGACCGCCCGAACGAGGCGCTCGACGGCGTCGTGGCCGAGCACCACGGGCGCATTGAGCGCCGCGCCCAACGCGGGCATGCTCTCGTCGTGTTCGACGATCGGGTCTGACACGGGCGGCGGTGGAGACATCCGTTGAAACCTCACAGGGGCGAGCGCGGCGACGCGCACATCGGGTACTGCACGAACGTCCACCCGGGCGAGGGCCTCGAGGCCGTGGAGCGGGTGCTCCGCGAGGACGTCTCGCGCGTGAAGGCGGCGTGGGCGCCGGCGCGGTCCTTCGGGCTCGGCCTGCGCCTGGGGCACGAGGCGGCGTCGACGCTCGCGCGGAGTGCAGCGGACTTCGAGCGGTTTCGGGCGCTGCTCGAGGAGGCGGGCCTGTATGTGTTCACGGTCAACGCGTTCCCCTACGGCGACTTCGCGGCGGCCTCGGTCAAAGCCGAGGTGTACCGACCGGACTGGCGAACCGAGGCGCGACAGACCTACACCCTGAGCGTGGCCGAGGTCACCGCGCGGCTCCCCGGGCCGGACCATAGAACCATCAGCACGGTGGCGGGCGGTTTCAAGCCCGAGACGGTCGATTCTTCGGCGCAGGCGGCGCTCGCCGACCGATTGCTCGACACCGCGGTCGAGCTGGCGCGCCTGGCAGACACGTCGGGCGTTCACGTGCGCCTCTGTCTGGAGCCTGAGCCCTATACGACGCTGGAGACGAGCGCCGAGGCGTGCGCGTTCTTTGAGCGGTGGCTCTTCGCGGACGCGCGCCGGGCGGCGCAGGCGCGGGCACACCTGGGCGTGTGCTGGGACACCTGTCACCAGGCCGTGCTCTTTGAGCGCCCGTCAGAGACGCTCGCGCGCTTCGACGCTGCGGGGGTGGTGGTGGGTAAGGTCCAAGTGTCGAGCGCGCTCGAGGCACGCTCGCCCTCGAGGGCCGAGGCCCGCGCCGCGCTGTTGGCGTTCGCCGAGCCGCGGTACCTGCACCAAACGTTCGCGCGGACGCCCAGCGGCGAGGTCCTGCGCGCTCTGGACCTGGACGCGGTGCCCGCAGACGACGCGCGGTGGACTGCCGCCGAGGCTTGGCGGTGCCACTTTCACGTGCCCATCGACTGGGCGGGTGATGACATGCTCGGGACGACCCGCGACGACTGGCACGCGGCCGTACGCCTGCTCGCGGGCCGCGCGCCCCACTGGGAGGTCGAGACCTATACCTGGGGCGTGCTCCCGCCGGCGCGCCGCGACGCGCTCGCGGCAGACGGCCTCACGGGCGGCGTCGTCGACGAGCTTCGGGCGCTTGAGCGCGTCCTCGCAGACGCAGCAACCGATGCCGCGGCGACGCCGGCCGAGCGCGGCGCATGAGCACACCGGCGACACAGAGGGGCTTCGGGCTGTGGCTCGTCGCGGCGCTCACGGCCGCGGCGCTCGCGTTCTTTGGGCTGCATCGCGGCCTGGGCCCGCCCGGCGACACGCAGCGACCTCCCGAGCGCCTGGGGTCTGTGGGCCCGCAGGCTGTGACCGCGCTCTTGCTCGACGGCGAGACCCTCCGTGTGGGGGACGCCGCGGGGCGGGTCTTCGCGCTCGATTTGATGAGCGGGGAGGCCCGTGGGCAATTCGTCGCGCACGACGGCGCCGTGCGTCGCCTGCTGCTCGCCTCGGGCGAGACCGGGCTCGAGACTGTCGACGCGGGTGTGGCCGGTGGCCCACGCCTGGTGACGGTCGGGGCCGACGGCACCGTGGCTGAGTTCACCCTCGACGGCGCCCCGCTCGGGCGCGCGCGCCTGCCCGACGCGCGCCTGAACGACGCCGCCCTGCGGGCGGGCGCGGTCTTCGTGGCCGCCGACCAAGGCCTGGTCGCGCGCCTCGGGCCCGCCGAGACCGCATGGCGTCTGCCGGCGCTGCACGGCAAGGCGGCGTTCGCCGTCGCGCTCTCGCCCGACGGGGCGATGCTCGCGAGCGGCGGCAGCGACGGCTGGGTGCGCCTGACGTCCGCAGGCAGCGGCGAGGTGGCGGTCGCCTTCGAGGCGCGCTCGCCGTGGGTTACGCACCTGCGCTGGACGCCCGAGGGCCTGTGGACCTTGGGCAGCGATGGCCAGCTCTCGCGCTGGTCGGTGACGCCCGAGAGCTATATCCACGACCGCACAGTCTCCGGGCACGCCGGCCCCATCGTGGCGGTCGACCTTGACGACACGGCCTTGCTGACGGGCAGCGAGGACGGCACGGCGCGCCTGTGGGACCGGCAGACGGCGGCGCCGCGCGCGCTCTTTGAGGCGGGCGCGCCTGTGCGCTCGGTTGCGCTCGGCCCGCAGGCGGTCTACATCGGCACCGTAGACGGCCAGCTTCGGCGCTTTCCGCGCGCCGGCGGCCCCGCCGCGCAGACCTACTCGCTCACGCCAACGACGGGGAGACCATGAGCACCGCAGGCACCCTGGAACGCATGATCCTGTCGCCGAACGCCTCGATAGACGAGGTCGCGGCGTGGCTCGACGCGCTGGCCCCGAATGTGCGCATCGAGGAGACGCGCGCCCTCGGCCCCGCGCCTCAGGCCGCGCTGTGGCGCCTGACGGCGGGCCGGACCTTTACGCTCGACGACCTGGTCCCGCCCGACTACGGCCCGCTTGAGCCGGTGCGCCACTTTGGCCGGAACACGCTGCCCGCGTTCCGGCTCTTCGAGAAGCGCTTCTGCCGCCCGTCTGTCGCGACGCCCGAGCCGTGCCTGTGGGGCTACAACGAAGGGCCGACGCGCGCGCTCGTCGGCCCCGGCTACTTCGTGACACGCCTTACGCCGAACGATCCCCGCGGTGGTAGCGTGGTCGACTACTGGCAGGTGCCGACCGAGCGCCCCGGCCAGTGGCCCGAGCTCCGCGATAACACAGACGGCTTGCAGCGCTTTGTCTATGCGCGCATGCACGACTTTCTGCGCAAGATCAGCGCACATGTGTCGATCGGCCGCGCGTGGCGCGAGCACAAGGCGACCGACAACTACTTCGTGCTCTGCCGCGAGGGCTGAGCCCTCAGCGCGGCCCGGGGACGCGCCCGCTCGTGTCGGGTCTCGGGCCGACCGCCCAGCCCTCGAGCTCGACCGACTCGACGGCGCCCGAGCGAATCACGTTGCGAAACCGCTCGAGCAGATCGTTCGCGAAGCGGTCGCGCCCCGCCTCGCCGATGGCGCCCTCGGGGTTTCGGTTCGCCCCCAGGAAATAGACCATGCGGAGCAGCTCCTGGCGCCGCAGCCGGACCTCGCGCTGCGCGGCGGCGTTCGAGACGACCACACGCAGTCCGGTCCGGATGACGCGGCTCTCTGGGTCGACCTTGAACGACAAGGTGTGCTGCCCGAAGTCGATCGTGAAGGGCCCCTGCGGCTCTGGGGCGCCGGCGTCCGCCGTGACGGGCGTTACGGTGTCCGGCTCGCCCGCCGGCGCGCTCGCGGGGTGGGGTGGGGCGGAGCGCAGCGGCGCGCCCGTGGGGGCGTTTGTGCCGAGCGCGAGGGGCGCGGGCGCCTGCTCCGGCGCGACCGCGCGCTGCGGCGCGCCTCCAAAGAGCAGGTACGCCAGCGCGACGACGCCCACCGCGACGACGGCCACAATGAGGCTGCGGTTCATCGGCGATCCTCGCTTTGGCTGCCACCCACCACGCGCGCGCCGGGGGCAATGGACTGGATGATAAATGCGTTGCCGCCGACCACCGCGCCGCGGCCGATCACGGTCTCGCCCCCGAGCACCGTGGCCCCGGCGTAGACGACCACGTCGTCCTCGAGCGTCGGGTGCCGCTTAGACCCTGCGAGGCGGCGGTGGACCGAGAGCGCGCCGAGTGTAACGCCTTGATATATTTTGACATTATCGCCAATGGACGACGTCTCCCCGATCACCACGCCGGTGCCATGGTCGATGAAGAAGCGCGCGCCGATCTCCGCGCCGGGGTGAATGTCGATCCCGGTGCGCTCATGCGAGTGCTCAGCGATCGCGCGCGGCACGAACGGCACGCCCGCCTTGAACAGGGCGTGCGCCACGCGGTGCGCCATGATCGCCTGAAAGCCCGGATAGGTCAGGATGATCTCCTCGATGCTCCGGGCGGCGGGGTCGCCCTCGAGCGCGGCGCGCGCGTCCTGCAAGAGCGCGTCGCGCAAGGGGGCGATGCCCTGCACGAACGCGAACGAGACCGCCCGCGCCTGGGTGCGGACCTCTTCTGGGTCGCGGTCGGGGCCCTCGTGCGCGAAGGCCAGGCGCAGCAGGCGCGAGAGCGCCCCGTGGAGCTCGCAGACCCACGTGCCCACGTGGTAACGCCGCCCCGCCGCGGGCAGGTCGACGTCTACATAGAAGCCTGGAAAGAGCAGGCGGCGCACCCGCTCGAAGAACTCGGCGATCGACTCGCGGCTCGGCAGCGGGTTGCAGAGGGGCGTGTCGCCGCTGTCTCGGTCGTAGCTCGCGAGCAGGGCGTCGACGACGGCGTCGAGGCCGGTGGGCGTGGGGGCGTGCGTCATGGCGCGCAGGGTAGGGGACGCGGGCGCGCAGGGGCAAGCAGGAGCGCGCGCGGTTGCGCTCAGCCCGCGACTCCGCAAAGATGCCGAGGCATGTACCGAGGTGCCCGCGTCGCCGTCGTCATCCCGGCGTTCAACGAGGCGCGGCTCTTGCCGCGCACACTCGAGACGCTGCCGGCGTGGGTGGATGTTGTGGTCGTGGTGGACGACGCCAGCTCGGACCGCACCTCGGCCTGCGCCCGCCGCGCGGGGCCGTGGTCGCTCGAGGTCATCCGCCACGCCTTCAACCAGGGCGTCGGCGGCGCGATCGTCACCGGATACAAGCGCGCGCTGGCGCTGCATGCAGACGTCGCCGTGGTGGTCGGCGCGGACGCGCAGATGGAGCCCGCCGAGATGCACACGCTCATCGACGCGACGATCGACGACCGCGCGGGGTACGCCAAGGGCGACCGGCTCGGCGACCCTCGCCTGTGGCGGCGCATGCCGCTGTCACGGCTGGTCGGGAACTTCGCGCTGTCGCGGCTCACGGCGCTCGCGACGGGCCTGAGCCACGTGCGCGACTCGCAGTGTGGCTACACGGCGATCACCGCCGACGCGCTGCGGCGCGTGCCGCTCGACGCGCTCTATCGCCGCTACGGCTTTCCGAACGACCTGCTGTCTTGGCTCGCCGTCGCGGGCGTGCGCGTGGTCGACCGGCCGGTGACGCCCATCTACGCGACCGAGACGTCGGGGATTCGGATTCCGCGCGTGGTCCTGCCGCTGCTCGGGTTGCTCGCGCGCGCCCTCGGGCGGCGCATCCTGGCCGCGTGGCCCGCGCGTCGCGCCTTGGAGCGCGTGCGCGGGGCATGACGCCCGCGGCGCGTGTCCGGCTGTTCACGAGCGCGTTCCCTCAACGCGCCGGCGACCCCGCGGGCGGCTTCATCGCCGCGCTGTCCGTGGTCCTCGTCGCGCGCGGCCACAGCGTGCACGTCGAGAGCGCCTCGGGCGCTTGGGCGCCGCCGGGCGTCGTCGTTCGGGGGCCTCGGGCCGGAGGCAGCGCGCTGTACGCAGCCGGCAGCGCAGCGGAGCGCCTGGCTCTCGGCGGGGTGCGCGCGTGGCTCGCGGCGGGGCGCGCTCAGGCCGCGCTCGTCGCTCGGGGCTGGGGCTGCCGAGGGCGCGCAGACGTCACGGTGGGTCACTGGCTGGTCCCGAGTGGGCCCGCGGCGCTGGCGGCGGGGGGGCACGTGGTCCTGTACGCCCACGGGAGCGACGTGGCGCTGCTCGAGCGCCTGCCCATGGGCGGGTCCGTCGCGCGCGCGCTCGACGCTGGCGCGCAGGTGGTCGCGCCGGTGAGCGAGGACCTGGCGCGCCGCTGGTGCGCGCTGCTGGGCCGATCACCGCGCGCTCAGGTGCGCGTCGCGCCCATGGGGGTCTCGCCCCCCGCGCCCGATGCGCACGCGCTCTCGGCGCTGCTCACGCAACCTCTGCGACCACACCGTATCGTCACCGTGGGGCGACTCGTGCGACAGAAGGGCTTGGATGTGCTGCTCACGGCGCTCGTCGGTCGCGATGATGTGACGTGGCTCGCCGCGGGCGACGGCCCTGAGCATGCGCGCCTGCAGGCGGACGCGACGACGCTCGGCGTGGACCTGCGTCTGCTCGGCGAGCTGACGCCCGGACCCCGCGACGCCCTGCTCGCGAGCGCGACGCTCTTTGTCCTGCCGAGCCGCGTGGTCGAGCGCCGCGCCGAGGGGGCGCCCGTGGCGCTGCGCGAGGCGCTGGCGAGCGGAGTGCCGTGTGTGGCCTCGGCCGTGGGCGGCGTGCCCGAACAAGCGCCCGAGCCCGCGCTCACGCTCGTGCCGCCCGACCAGCCCGCGGCCCTGCGCGCCGCGATCGACGCGCTGCTCGACGCGCCGGCACGCCGCGCAGAGGCCGTCGCCGCCGCCCGCGACGTCGGAGAGGCGATGCTGTGGCCGCGGGCCGTGACCCACCACCTGCGGGTGATGGGCCTTGAGTCGGGGCCTTAGCGGCGCTCGACCTGCACGACCAAGAACCCGCCGAAGCGCGCCGTTGCGGGCAGGTCGCGCGCCCAGCGCTCGGCTTTGCCGAGCACGTGCCGCACGCCGGGGATCTGGTGCGCCTGCGCGAACGGCGTGAAAACGCGAATGCCGTGCACGCCTACGACGGAGAGTGCGTCGGGCAGGTAGCCGCGGACGTCGTCGAGGCTGTCGTACCGCGTGAAGACCTGCGTGTCGTGCGTGCCCTCAGCGACGCGCTGCGCGGGTTTCAGGCGCTTGACGGCGTAGCGCAGCGAGTGCCGGTTATAGAACTCCAGCAGCGCGCGGCCGCCGGGCCGAAGCACGCGCGCGACCTCACGCATCGCCTTGGCAATGTCCTGCACGTGCGGCAGGACCTTGAAGCTGTAGACCGTGTCGAAGCTCGCGTCGTCGAACGGGAGTGCCGTGGCGCTCCCCTCGACGACCTCGAGCCCGCGCGCGCGCGCCTGCTCCAGCATCCCGGGGCTCAGGTCGAGGCCCTGCGCGCGGCGCGCGATGGGGGCGATCTCTTTGAGGATCAGGCCCGTGCCGCAGCCGACCTCGAGGACCTCGCGGCCCGCGCACAGCGGCGCGGCGAGGTCGACCTGCAGGCGGTCGAGCATGGCGTGGTAGCCGTGGTGGCGCTCACGCTCGTACCAGGCCGCGAACTCATCGTAATAAGAGCGGTTGTCCTTCATGCGGGCGCATCCTGCGCCGGAGGCGGCCGGGGTTGCAAGGTGGGGGGCTGAGCGCGCTCTCGACCCGCATGGTTGCTTGGCTGACCAGTCATGACTAATTTGGTCGCGGAGGACCAATCATGAGCGCGACGCTGACACTCTCCGATGCGAAGGCCCGCCTCTCAGAGGTGGTCCGCGGCGTGCGGACCCGGGGCGAGGAGGCCGTGATCACGGTCGACGGCGAGCCGGCCGCGCGGGTTGTGCCGGTCGACCCTGGCCCCAGGTCGCTGACCGCCGCCGAGGCCGCGGGCTACCGGGCGTTGATGGCGAGCCTCGCGCGGATTGAGCGTCCCACTTCTGAGTTCGACGCCGTCGAGCTCATCGGCGAGGGTCGCAGGTGACCCCCGTCCTCGACGCCTCTGTGTTCATCGCGGCGATCTCGCCCACGGAGCGGCACCACCCGCGGGCGCGGCAGCTCTTCGAGAGCCAGCCAGACTCCGAGCCCTTCTTGGTCCCCGCCCTGTTCCGGATCCAGGTCGTCTCGGCGCTGTGCCGCCGAGGAGAGTCCGCCGCGCTCGTCGAGACAGTGGACGCCATCGTTCGCGGACCGCGATTTCACGCGCGGCCTCTCGATGGCGCATTGCTCGAGCGCAGCGTCGAGGTCGCTCGCGTGGCCCGCCTGCGCGCCTACGACGCGGTCTACGTCGCGCTCGCGCTCTTGGCCGATACGCCCCTCTTGACGTTGGACGCAGAGGTCGTCGAACGGTGCAGCGCCCGCTTTGCCGAGCTGCGGGTCCTCCGCGCGTAGCTCGGCCTCGCTCCCCCGATCGGCTTCCTTTCCGCCCGCGCGGCCGTGGGTTAGGCTCCATCCATCGCCACGCTTGAGGGACCTTGAAGACCTGCCCCCGCTGCGGATTCACGGGAGACGGCACGCACTGTCCAAACGACGGTGAGGCGCTGCGCGGCCCGGTCACGCTCGCCGCGCGGTCGGCGCCGAACCCGACGCAGGCGCCGCCGGCCACGCCGCGGGTGAGCCACGCGCCCGCCGCAGCGCCCGCCGACGCGGGGAGCGAGACGATCGCGGACGGCCTGAGCGCGGACGCGCTCGACGGGGCGTCCGAGGCGGACCTGATGCGCGACGAGAACTTCGGCAAGTGGGCCGAGCCGAAGGCGCGCAAGAAGGCCGCCGACCCGATGCTCGGGCGGGTCATCAATGGCCGCTACGAGGTCCTGAGCCTGCTCGGTCAAGGCGGCATGGGTGCTGTCTACAAGGCCCGCGAGCAGCGGTTGCGGCGCGAGGTCGCCCTCAAGATCCTGCTCAAGGAGTTCTCGGAGAACGAGACGGTCGTCCAGCGCTTCTACAAGGAGGCGCTCGCCGCGAGCCGCCTGACGCACCCGAACACGATCCGCGTCTACGACCACGGCGAGGACGGCGAGGACGGCCTGCTCTACATCGCGATGGAGTTCCTGCGGGGCCGCAGCCTCGCGCAGGAGCTCAGCCGAGGCGGCGCGATGCCGCCGAAGCGCGCGATTCACATCCTGCGGCAGGTGTGCCGCTCGCTGCAGGAGGCCCACCAGGCGGGGATCATTCACCGCGACCTCAAGCCCGACAACATCTTCTTGGTCGACATTCAGGGTGAGCGCGACTTCGTGAAGGTCCTCGACTTCGGCGTCGCCAAGCTCAAGGACAAAGAGGCGGGCGAGAGTACGCTCACGCAGGCAGGCATGATCTTCGGCACGCCGAAGTACATGAGCCCGGAGCAGGCGCGCTCGCAGCCGCTCGACGCGCGCTCGGACGTCTACGCGCTCGGCGTGATTCTCTACGAGATGCTGATGGGGCGCCCGCTGTTCAGCGGCGACAACCCGCTCGCGATCCTGATCGCGCACGTCAACGAGCGGCCGCGCCGCTTCTCCGAGGTGAACCCCGGCGCCGAGGTGCCGCCAGCGCTCGAAGCCGTGGTCTTCAAGGCCATCGATAAAGATCCAGACGCCCGCCAGCTCAGCGCCGAGGCGCTGCACGCCGAGCTCGAGGCGGTCGACGAGCTGTTGCAGGGCGCGACCTGGGAGAGCCTGGCGGACCGCTTGCCGGGGTTCCTGCCCGGCGCCGACGGCACGCCTTCGATGGTGGGCCCGGCGATCCTGCTTCAGGGGCAGTCGAGCACGCTGCAAGCGCAGGCGGCGCGGGGCGATACCATCCGGCTCGACGAGCACGGCCGCGCCTTAGGCCCTGCGCAGGGCGGCGGCACAGTCAACCTGCAAGCCGCAGACTCCGGCGGCCTCGTCGTCGGCTCGCTGCCGTCGACCTTCAGCGACGACGCCGGCCCCGCTCAGAGCAAGCGCTGGGCGTTCGCGGGCGCAGTGCTGATCGGGCTCGCCGCGACCGCGGCGTGGCTGCTCGTGACGCCCGTCGACCGCGGCGTCGCGCCGACCGACACCGCGGCTGCCGCGGCGTCGACCGCACGGCCTGTGGAGCCAGTCACGCCGCCACCGAGCGTGGGGGCCGCGACCCCGCAAGCGAGCGCCCCGCCCAGCGACGCCGAGCTGGAGAAGGCCTGTGTCATCGCCACAGACCCGCCCGGCGCGCGCGTCTTCACGGTCGGCCCGCCCGAGACACAAGTGGGCGTGACGCGCGTGGGCCTTGAGGTCCGCATTTCGCGGACAACCGAGTATGTCGTCCGGTTGGCGGGCTACATCGAGCAGACGCTCACGCTTGACCCTTCGGCCCCGAGCTGCTTCGCGCAGATCAAGCTCAAGCCGTCCCCCGGCGTCGTCTCGCGCACGAAGCCGGCAGCGCCGCCGGCGAGCGAGCCGCGGCGCCCCATCGTGCTGCCGAACGGCGCGCTCATTCCGTCCCCCGCGACCCTCGCGCCGCGCGGCTTGAAGCCCGTGATCCCGTCGACCCCCAAGAAGTCCATCGACCTTGAGTGAGCGGCTCGAGGTCGCGCCGGGCGCTTGGGTCGACTTTGTGCCTGCCTTCGTCGATGACCACGCCGCTGTGATGGCGGCCCTGTTAGCCGAGCTGCCGCTGCGGGTCGAGGCGCTCCGCATGGGCGCGCGCGAAGTCCAGACGCCGCGCGAGACGTCGTGGCACGGCGATCCGGAGTGCAGCTACCGCTACTCGCGGCGCCTGTTCGCGCCGTCGCCGTGGACACCGGGCCTGACGGCCATCCGCGAGGCGCTCACTGCGCGCCTCGGGCTGCGCTTCAACGCGGTGATGGCGAACTACTACCGCGACGGGCGGGACTCGATGGGGTGGCACGCCGACGACGAGCCGGAGCTCGGCCCGCGCGCGCCGGACGACGTGCTGATCGCCAGCGTCTCGCTCGGGGCGCCCCGGCGTTTCGTGCTCAAGCCGCGCGGCGCGCCGCCCGGGGTGTCGTGGCGCTGGATGCTCGGCGAGGGGAGCGCGCTCGTCATGGGCGGCGCGACCCAGCGCGCGTGCGTCCACGCGGTGCCCAAGACCGCGGTCCCGGTGGGGCCGCGCCTGAACCTCACGTTCCGTCAGGTGCGCGGCGTGCCCGGCAGGTCGGACGGCGCGTTGAAGTTCTGAAGCACGCCGGCGTCGTCGACCGGCACGCCGACCACGCGGCCCAGCGCGGCCAGCGCGTCCCGCAGCGGCCTGTCGTCGTCGGGCGCGGCGAGCGCGCTCAGGTGTCGGGCGGGCACGCGCACCGGGTGCCCTGACTCGCCACGAAAGTGGGGCGCGCAGGTCTCGCTCAGGGGCTCGGCGCGGATGAGCGCCTCGAGCGTCGCGCGCTCAATCGCAGGACGGTCGACGTGCGTCATGAGGCACGCGCGCCCCATCGGCACGGCGCTCAGCCCTGCCCGCAGGCTCGCGCGCATCCCGAGCGCCCAGTCCGCCGCATGGACCCGCACCGCGGGCGTGGGGACCTCGAGCGGCCACGCGCCCGTGACCACGACAATGGGCGTGCAGCCCGCCTCGTCCATCAGGCGCACCAGGCGCGCGAGGAACGTCTCGCCCTGCCACATCAGGAGCGCCTTGCACGCGCCCATCCGGCTTGACGCGCCGGCGGCCAGAATGATCGCGGCGGTCAGGCGCTCGCCCCGCGTCGCTTTTGCACGAGCTCGGCCACGATGCTCACCGCGATCTCGGCGGGGGTCTGCGCGCCGAGCGACAGGCCCACCGGGCAGCGCACACGGTCGAGGGCCTCGGCGCTCACGCCGCGCTCAAGCAGGCGCGCCCGAAAGCGGGCCCACTTGGCCCGGCTCCCGATCAGGCCCAGGTAGCCCAGCGCATGCGGTCCAAGATAGCGCGGCGCCAGGTCACGGATGATCGCCTCATCGAGCGGGTGCGAGTGCGTCGTGACGACGACCCACGCGCCCGGCGGAGGACCCGCGGTGGCGTCGCCGAGCAGATCCTCGGGCTCCGCGTCGAGCACGGTCACGTCGGGCGCGAAGCGTGCGGGGTCGGCCCACTCGGCGCGGCCGTCGACCACGGTGACCTGCACGTCGAGCAGGCGCGCGTGCTCGGCGAGCGCCGTGCCCACGTGGCCCGCGCCAAAGACCCAGAGCGCGGGCCGCGGGTCAGTCCGCGTGAGAAACGCCGTCATTCGACCTCCACAGCACATGCCCAGGTCGCGTACCAAGTGAGCCTCGACCGTGCGCGCGCGTTGGCCGGCCGGCAGGAGCATCTCGCGCGCTGTGCTCATCACCAAGTGCTCAAACGCGCCCCCGCCGACCGTGCCCGCGGCTCGCTCGGCCGCGATAACCATGAGCGCGCCTGCGAGCTGCGGCGTCGAGCCGCCGGTGTCCGTGACCACCGCGACAACGAAGGGCAAGCCACGCGCGGACCACGCGGCTGCGGCCTGAAAAGGGTCGTCGGAGTGCAGGCGTGCGTCGCGCGCGTCCATGGGGTCGTTTTCGGCCTCGGGTGCGCGAGGATAAATCTCGCGTGCGATCTTTTCTCGAACCGCCCGCATCCCGTACAGTTTCACGCGACTTTTTTGGGGACTCGCGCGGGCTCAGACGCTCGCGCGCCATGCTGAGCGCGCTCTGGGTGCGCGGAAGGGTCTGATCGTGAAGCGAAGTGTCGAGACGGGTGTGGCTTCGATGGCGTGGCAGCGCCGTATCCTGCTGGCGAGCTTGGCGGCCGGCTTCTTGACGACGGCGTGCGGCGGCGACGACGCGAGCAGCGATGGCACCGGCGGCGCGCCCGTGGGCGGCGCGGCTGCCGGCGGCGACGCAGCGCCCGACAGCGGCCCCGTCGGCGGTGAGCCCGTGGGCGGCGCGCCCGTGGGCGGCGCGCCCGTGGGCGGCAGCGAGCCCCCCCCGGCTGCAGAGTGCGGCCGGGGTGTCGAGGTCATCGACATCAACGCGCAGGGCACCGCGGCGAACGGCGGCTTCACCTACACCGGCACAACGTCGACGCGGGACAACTTCTTCGGCACGTGCAGCGGCGACTCCGTGGGCAGCGAGGGCGTGCTCAAGTTCACCGCGCCCGCCGCGGGCTACTACACGGCCTCGACGAGCGGCACGGCCTTCGACAGCGTCCTGTACGCGCTGTCTGACTGCAACGACGGCTTCACCGAGCTCCCCGGTGCGTGCAACGACGACGTCGTGCAGGGCGACGCGAGCAGCCGCATCCTGCTCGACCTCGAAGCGAACGAGACGGTCTACCTGTTCGTCGACCAGTACAGCGGCGAGGACGCCGCCGAGTTCACGTTCGCCATCGGTCCGGTCACGACCGAGGCTCCGGTGGTCGAGTCGCTTGAGGCGTTCTACAACCCCGCGGTGCCGTCGGTCGGCTGGATCGCGCGCGGTCGCGACGCCGAGGGGGACGCCGCTCGTTTCCGCCTGGGCGTGATCGACGGCGACGGCGCGGCCGTGATGCTCACGCAGGAGTCGAACGAGTTCGAGGCTGCGCTCGAGGGCGAGGTCGAGTTCCAGTCGGCCGTGCTCAACGAGGACGGCACGTTTGAGATCACCGGCTCGGTGGCCTTCAACCCCGGCCTGCCCGCGCTGAGCCAGCTCACGTACGCCGTCGGCGACGCGGTTGGCCTGTGGGGCGAGACCGTGACGGCCGAGCTGCGGACGTCGGACGTGGTGCGCGCGCTCGGCGAGTCCTGCGACCCCGCGCTCGCTCTGAACACGTGCGACCCCGCGACGGCCTGCATCGACCGGGACGGCGACGCAGCGTTCACCTGCGAGGTCGCAACCCCCCCCGCGCTGAGCGCCGGCACGGCCACGTTCAACGCCGAGACGAACGGCTTTGGCTTCCGCCTCAACGGGTCGGACGCTGAGAACGACGTCGCTCAGGTCTCCTTCACGGGCTTCGACGGCGACGGCGCCGAGGTCTTCTTCGGCGAAGCCGCGGGTGCGGTCGCGGGCGGCTTCGCGCGACTGCGCCAGTCCGAGGGCACCTTCGAGGGCAGCGCGATCTTCACGGCCTTCTTCCAGGGGCTCTGCTTCGCGCCCGCGCAGGCGCAGTTCCAGGAGTGCGCCGACAATGGCGGCGACGAACAGATGTGCGTCGACGCGGCGAACGCGAGCCTTGAGGCCTGCAACCGCGAGAAGGCGGCGACGATCGCCCGCTTCGACGTGGCCGTCGCTGACCTGACGGGCAAGGCCTCGGAGACGCTGCAGCTCGTGGTCACCCCAACGGCGGTGAGCGAGGTCGGCGGCGCCTGTGACCCGATCTCGGCGCTCGGCATCTGCCCCGACGGCGAGGGCTGCGCCGAGTCTGCGAACGCCGAGACGCTCTGGGCCTGTGCACCGCTGGTCGCCGCCTGCCCCGAGGCGTGGGGCGCCGTCGACATGAACGCGAACGCGCAGGGGAACGCCTTCGTCTACTCTGGCACCAACGCTGAGGCCGTGAACCACGGCAGCGGCTCCTGCGGCGGTGGCGGCCCGAACACGGCGCACCGCTTCGCCGCCCCCGCTGCGGGGCGCTACACGGCCACGATCAGCGGCATCCAGGAAGGCGACGACACGCTGCTCTTCGCGCGCAGCTACTGCGGCTTCGTGTCCACGGCCAACGAACTCGCCTGCAACGACGACATCGAGCAGGGCAACCTGGCGAGCGAGGTGACAGTCGAGCTCGCCGAGGGCGCCGAGGCGTTCTTCTTCGTCGACGGGTACAACGGCGAGTTCGCCGGGGCGTACACGCTGACCATTCGCGCCGCGAACTGACAGAGACAGGAGATGGCCATGGGGCTTCGTTCGACGCTCGCGCTCTGCGCGGTCACTTTCGTTGTGGGCTGCGGGGGAGAGACGGACGAGACCCCACCGGCCGTGGGCACGCCGGACGCCGCCGCGGGCGGCGGGGCGGATACGCAGCACGCCACCGGGCTCTCGCTTGAGGGCGGCGCCGCGGTCTTGAAGACCGGCGCGTTCCTGCAACTGCGGGCCATGGCGGCCTTCGGCGCCGACACGCGGGACGTGACCGCCGAGGCGGTCTGGACGTCGAGCGACGCCGCGCTCGCGACGGTGACGGGGGGCGCGGTCACTGCGGTCGCGCCGGGGAGCGTGACCATCACGGCGACGTTCGACGGCCAGACGCAATCGACGACCCTGAGCGTTGAGCCCGCGACGCTGACCGGCTTGGTCATCGCGCCGCAGCTCGACGCGTTCACGGTCGGCGTGCCCGAGGACCTGACGGTGACCGCCGTCTACGACTCGGGCGCCGAAGAGGACGTGACGGCGCGCGTGCAGTGGGAGACCTCGAACCCCGACATCGCCACGGTCAACGCCGAGGGCATCGTCGAGGCCACGCATGGCGGCCCCCTGACGCTCACGGCCACGCTCGACGGCCAGACGGCCACGCTGCAGGCGACCGTGGGCTGTGACTACCCCCGCTACGCCCGGACCGTTCAGTTCGGCGGCGTCATGCCGCCGCTCTCGTGGAACGACGCGTACCGCCCCGACGGCTCGAAGTTCGACTTCAAGCTCGAGGACGTCTACTGCGACGTCGCCTACAAGGACGTCTCCACGCTCTTCTTCATCATCAGCGCGGGCTGGTGCACGCCCTGCACGCTCTATGCCCAGCGGCTGCTCACCGAATACGCGGCGATTGAGAGCGCGGGCGGCCTCATCGCCATCGTCGAGGCGCAGACGACGGACTTCGCGCCCGCTGACAACGACTTCGCGCAGCGTCATTTGAGCCGGATCATCGGCGACGCCTACGCCGTGCGCCTCGGCTCGCACGACAGCCAGCCGGTCGCAGATTTCCTGCACACGCAGGACATCGTGCAGGGCTTTCCCACGACGATCGCCGTGCGGACGCGCGACATGCGCATCATCACGGACTCGAACCGGAGCCAGTACTACCTGCCGCTCGCCCAAATCGCCGCCGATCCCGAGGCGGACTGGTCGAACCCGAGCGCGCCGCCGTTCGTGAACAACTGTGGCGAGGGCGACGAGGAGCTCTCCGAGCCGAACGACACCCCCCGGCAGGCCGCGCCGCTCGAGCCCGGCACGTTCGGCGGTGGGATCTGCACTACGGATGGCGACTTCTACGCCATCGCGCTTGAGGGCCCCTGGAGCCTGAGCGTCGAGTTCGACGCGACCGTCGCCGACCTCGACGTCTACGTCTGGGACACGCCGCGCGACCAGCCGCTGCAGAGCGGCGGCGACGTCGTGGGCAGCAACGGCACGACGGGCGTCGAGACGTTTGAGTGGCAGGGCCCCGCGACGGTCGTGGTGCAAGGCTACCAGGGCGCGAGCGCGCCCTACGCGATCACGCTGCAGGCCCTGTAAAGAACGGAGCGCTCGATGCGTCTGGCGGGTGGTTGGGGTCTCTGGACAGTGATGGGGCTCGCCGCCTGCGGCGGGTCAAGCGGCGGTGGTTCATCGACGACGCCCGACGCGGCGACCGGCGGCATGCCCGTCGGCGGCGCGGGCTTCGGCGGCGAGGCACCCCTGGGCGGCGCCCCCATCGGCGGCGCGCCTGCGGGGGGAGCATCTGAGGGCGGCGCGCCTGCGGGTGGAGCCGGCTTCGGTGGAGAGACGCCGATCGGTGGCGAGCCGGGCCCAGCGCCCTGGCCCGTCGACGACGATACGGCCTGGACGCCGATGACCCCTGCGGGCGTCGCGGCGGACGTGCCCGGCGTGCCCGAGAGCGGTCCGCCTGACTGCGCGGACACCTTCGTTGGGGCCGTTCGCGGGTGGGTCACTGCCCCCGGCGGCGCCCCCATCGAGGGCGCGAAGGCGCAGCTGTGCGTGCACCTCTCGCCGTCGGACAGCCTGCTGTGCCTGCAGCCCGGCACCACCGGCGCAGACGGCGTCTTTACCATCAACGTGCCCGAGCAGAACCGCTGCATCACCCGCAGCGCGATGCGGGTCCTCCTGCCCGACGCGGGCAAGGCGACGACTTACTGCCCCGTCCCCGTCGAGGGCGCGCCGAGCGTCATTCGGCGGGACGAGCCGTTTGTTCTCTTTCAGACCAAGCGCCCCGTGACGCTGCCGCCCGAGGGCGACGGTTCGGCCCGCGAAGTCGTCTTC
>Ga0209598_10000501_pt1 | contig 31245 bp, 44 predicted proteins | sample M_140807_EF_Meta_FD_187317 | JGI IMG/M metagenome (GOLD analysis project Ga0209598, IMG submission 187317) | Freshwater microbial communities from Lake Montjoie, Canada to study carbon cycling - M_140807_EF_MetaG (SPAdes) (version 2) | ecosystem: Environmental > Aquatic > Freshwater > Lake...
TGCAGCCAACGCTGGCGCCAGCCGGTAGTAATTGACGTAACAGAAAATGAATTTATTATATTCTCATGCGCGACTCTGACCGTTAGGCCTGAACCGTCGCCGCCGCTAGTGCCATAAACCCCTGGGGCTGGCGGGTTACTTGTAATCAATGAATCAGGAGCAAAAGCAGTAACTGCATTATTGGTTGGTTCAATCGGTCCAGATACACCGCCCCAGTACATGACTTTATTGGTGCCTGCGTAAGCATCAATTGCGGCGCCTGGATTGCCTACATAGCTAATATTTACACCACCATCCTTAGATGCAAATGACTGCAAGCTTCCGTTGCTTGCATCTAATATGTAAGCATATTGGTGAAGCCTGATAAATGCACCGCCTGATACGGGCACAAATCGCACTTCATAAATATCCGCTCCAGCATAAAAAGCTAATCGAATAAAATTATACTGGCCAACGGGATTATTGCCTTTTACGCCAAATGGCCGATCAGATATACGCTGCCATGAAGAATCTCCAGAAGATTTGCGATATTCAACATGAAAAAAGGAATAACGGAATCCATAGTCCGTATATGTACCATATGTAACATTGCCACCGCCAGCTTCGATTTGCTCTGCCGTTGCTTCAGATTGAATGCTAGAGAAATTTACAAGGCCATTAAAACGTTTGTAAACTGTCGATTTAATTCCAATCTCAACTTGGTCAACGGCTCTTGTAGTAGTGACGCTACCAATGGCAAGCTTGGATATTGTTGGATATGCCGTGCTGGAGCCTAGTATTGTTCTAAATACTCCTGGATGAACAATCTTGCCTATGCCAAGCGCCAATATTAAGCCGCGTGATGTAATTTTGAAGCGATACGATTTATGAAACGTACCATCATAAGGCGCGTTAGTGCTAGTGCTTATGCAAACGCCCTGGGCCGAACCGATTGAATATGTCTCGCCAACCGTAAAAGCATTATCAGCCTGCTCACCTATGGTTTTGCGTTTATTAAGAATATCAGCAGAACCATGCTCTGCAAAGTTGGTTTCGTTTTGATCAGCATAAATTGTATATTCAATCTCGTTCGCGTCAACTTCTTGGAAATTTTCTTGGTATCCACTAAATGATGTGCTATCAATTATATTAATACCGCAAAAAGAACCAAAGTAACTTTCAATCTTTTGGCGCTCAAGTTGGGCCAGATAAAATGATCTTTGGCTATCAGCGGTAATATTTTTGTAATCAAAAACAACTTTTACCCGTTTGAACGGCAGCCGCCAATCTTGGCCATTGCGTACAGGCTGATACGTACCAAATTCGGTGCTGCCGGTTGGTGTGCGGGTGCCGCTGAAGATCGCCTGCAGTCCTTGGTTGGCATACTCGGCAACGATAATATCGCTAGGTGACCGTGGCGCAAGCGTCCCACCAATCCTGGTGCTTGAGTTCAGCCGTTGCAATACTTCGCCGCTGCGGTAAAAAATACAAAGCTTTGGTTCTTGGTAGTTCTTAAGCAACGTATCGCCAATGGCTAGACCTTCAAAATCAGGCTTTGCCATTTGATTGACATTAAGCGCAAACAAAGCCACCAACTCCTGGCCATCACCCTGGCTTAACAACTGGCTCCATAGCAGTTTGGTTTCGGCGCGTACACCGCCATACCATTTGCCACCGATCTGTTCCCGCTTGGCAAATACCAGTGGCGCTACCTCGCCAAGTCTTGCGACGTTTTGAACTGATGTAAAACCATCTACGTTGGCAAACTTACGGTTATTGCTTATGTTTTCGCCTTCAAGGTTTTGAGGCGTTCCGGCCGGATCATCTTGTCTTGGAATCTTAGGTTTGGGTGCTAGTGCCTGTGCCGCAAAGCTTAGACCTGTACTAACAACTGTGCCAACAATCGAGACGGTAAGCGGATCACAAACTACATGCGGAATGTGGTCATAGGCTGCACTACGCTCAGGCCTAATATTTGCAATTTCACTGGTATACCAGGCATATTCCTCTGGGCTCATGCCCAGCGAATCCATTAATTGCTTCTCCCAGGGCAGTACAGCGCCACGGTATTGACGGCTGGGGACCATGCTACGCGAAGTGTTTGGGCGTTGCAATGGATCCATCCTGAATCGTAGAAGGCGGCTAACCCATAGCCAATTCTAGCCTGACTAAGCGCAATTGTCCCTGGCGATGCATACATCACCGGGCTTCCCCATGAGTTTAACTGCTCTGCAAAAACCGATACGTCTCCACGCTTAAGCCGCCGATACCAGTCACGGGTTGGCACTGGCGCGTTGATGCCTTGGAATTGCAGCACCGCACGGCATAGGTTTACGCAGTCGGTGGCGCCATGGCGGAAGGGATCAGCGCCTAACTTGTACGGCAGACCAATCAAATCAGCCGGACCTAATAGCACCGGTTGACGGCAGCGCCCCAACCTGCTTGGCGGTGAACCGTAGGTTTGGTACGCGGGATTCAATTGCATCAAGCGGGCTGCTGAGTTCAAGCTGAGTTCCTTGCGTGTTGTAGCTCATGCCAGTGCAAAGCCAGAGCTCTTGGCCTCGCGGTGGCGTAATCGGTGTGTAGCTATCGGTGAGTTGATATGTACGCACCTCGGCAACCCAATTGTTATTTACAGCATCACGGGTCCAGGCCAGCGTTAGCTGGTTGGTTGGCAGCGTTAGTTGGCTGGATATGTTGTCGCCATTTTTGGTTTTGGTTGCGCCCTGGTAAACAAAAGGCAGTAAGTTCCAGCTAATGCCATCAAAACTAACGGCATTGTCGTTAAAGAAATTTTGCCAGTAACTCCTGCCGCCATCATGTTTGGTAAACGTCAAAAAATTGCCGATTACAACGACTGACATTAGATTCCCACCTGCCTACGGAATGCGGGCGAGGTCCTCATCTTACTTGCCACCTGTTGCGCTCCAGCTTTGGCACCGGCGGTGGCGGCGCGTTTCTCGGTTGCAGCCATAGCAGCCATGAGTTGATCTTTGCTTACCCAATCTTGGCCTAGGAATTGCGTGGTTTCAAAGTTCATCGCTAGTACGGTGTTGTTGTCTGCGCCAGCACCAATAGCAGTGTCGCCGCTGTTGCCGCCGGCGTCAAGCCGTGGATAACGGCCCAGCGCTCCAGCGGCGTCTAGTTTTACCGGAATCCTGCGCCCATCAGGCAACGGCACAAATGCCTCAGGCCTACTGCCTTCGCCGTATACTGCCATCTGCGGGCTATTGGCAACTCCGCCATTGGCATAGCGCTTGAGCGGCATGGGCCCCATGGGTGTCATGATGCCGCCATTGGCCATAAGCGATGGCATTCCGAACCCGGCAACGCCACCAGTTGCAGCATTCATGCCAAATGCAGGGCCGCCAGCCGCGCTAATACCAGGGACAATTGCGCCAATTGCGGCGGGAAATAATGAACCCAATAAATTTCCAATACCTTTAGTAGCGGGACCAACAACCGACATTTGCAGCAATTGCTTGGCGATATCTTTCAATACGCTAGAACCAATCTCACGCAAACTATCGCCCCAGCTTTTTGTGCCAGTAATCAACGAATCAATTGCTGAACCAATGCCGCTGCCAATCGTTGATGCAATGTTTTCAATGATTGGGGGAGTTTCAGAAAGCATACTTGTAAATCCTATTAAGCCATTGTCAATGACGGATATTTGCTCTGCAACTAATTGGCTCGCTTGAATGGCATAATTCATTTCATTATTTAAAGCATCAAGCGATTGCGCGGATATTAAAGTCTGCGTCTCTTGATCACTTAATGCGCTTTTATATTTTTCCGCATATTCGCGCATCCGATTGGCGCGTTTTTCGTCATATTCAGCAGCTAATTTTTGTAATGGTGTTTCAGCTTGTAAAATTTGAAAAGTTGATAAATTTTGATCCAGTAAATCTTTGGCAGTAGTTAAGCGTTTTTCGGCTTCTTCTCTTATTTTCTTTTCAGCGTCAAACCTATCCGAAGCATTTGCTCCGGCTTCGGCAGCACCATAAGACACGTTTTTAATTGTGCCACCAAAGAATGTATCTAATGCCCGCCTTCTATTGGCGCCCATTCGAGCCACGCCACTTGCCGGGCTAGTGCCAAAAGCGTCTTGGGCGTTAATATTTGCATTTGGATTGCCACCTAGGACTGTTCTATATAACGATAAAAGATCTGCGCCTTCCGTGCTTTTGCCTACGCTTGCAAACCTATCTTTTAAAAATCTAACAACTGGTCCTTGCACTTGTTCTTCAAAAGATTGGCCCTTATATGCACCATACTGTTGGCGCTCAGGTGCGCCAAATTGGATAAGACCCATATAATTTCCACCAGCTCCACCCATCATCGATGGGTTATACGCACCGCCGGTTTCAAAATCAATAATTGTTGCCAGATCCAAGGGGCTAACGCCTAATTTTCTTGCTGCTGCTACTAACGCTTGGCCGCGACTGCTTAATTTGAACGGCTGGGCAGTAGCAGCACCAGCAACTCCCATAGCAGACAAATCAGCAGCAGTGCCACCTGTGCGGCGCCCCGTACCAGGGGATGGCGCATCTGTCCACATCCGTTGGATTGCCTTGAAATCTTCTTGCGCTTGACCGATGCCAGAAGTAAATCCCTTGGAAAGCGCCTTGCCAGCGCCAGTGTAGTCGCCTTTTAATGCTTTATCAATTGCATTAAAACTATAAATCGCTACTTTTGCTAATTGATCAACTAATTTAATTGTTGCATAAATTACTGTTGCAATGCTTCTTAGACCAACTTTAATAACTTCAAATAATGCCGTCCAATCATTTTTAGAATCAAATAATTTGCTAAATTCATTTAAAATTGATTGCAAAGCTGGCAGCATTGCATCTGTTAATTCCAAGCCAAATCCATTGGCTTTAATTTGCATTGTTGTAATTGTATCGTTAAACAAATCAGATCTTGCTGCAAAATCATCGCTAATCTTATAGGTAAATTGCTCCATTGATTTGGCGCCTTCATTTAGCAAGGGTATTAACGCCGTACCAGCTTTGCCAAATAAAGCAACAGCGGCAGCGGCTTTGCCTGCGCCGTCAGGCATATCAGCAAAACGATCAGCCAGTTTTTTTAATACCTGATCCGCTGGCAATATTTGCCCAGTTGCATTTTTTATTGATACGCCAAGCCCTGCAAATTTTTGCGCTGCTTCTTTATTTCCGGCGCCAGCATTGGCTAACGCTATATTTAATTTGGTTAAACCTTTTCCAAGCACTTCTATATCAACATCTGCCAATTTGGCAGCATTGCCAATGCCAGTTAAGGACTGCGCCGATATACCAGTCTTTTGTTGTAATGCAAATAACTGATCACCTGCCTCTGTTGCTTTTTTAATAATGCCAGTAAAGCCAGCAACAACAGCCGAACCAGCCACAGCAGCGCCAAGCGCCTTCATGCTTAATGCAGCATTTTGGACATTGCCTTGCAACCCCTTCATGGAATTGCCAAGACGTTGAATATTTTGCTCGCCTACAACGTCGGCCTTGATTCTTAAAAGTGCGTCAAGATTCATGACTTACGTCTCCTTGTTAATGATGGCCAATGCAGCGGCTTCCATGGCCTGAAGATCTTCAAAAAGCAAGCGCTGGTCTTTGACCATATACATGCTAAAGATCCATGCCATCACGCCATAGTCTAACCCAACCACACCGCTAGCACTGGTGCGCCATTGAGTTTGCAGCCTAAGAAACATTTCGACAGATGCCCAGTTCTCTGGCAGCACTTCAAAATTGCTAGGTTTAGCTGTTGGCTCAGGTGCGTCAATACCTAAGCCAGCAGCATCCTTTTCTGTTTCGTCAATTATTCTGCCGTGAGCCCAGTGCTCAACGGCATCTATTAGTTTTTTCTTTTCGCTCCGTTCAAGCTGGCAAAATAAGCAGTGATGACAGATGCCGCCAACATCGGCACTTCTAGCAATTGTTCCAAGGCAACCTGGCTAAAGGGCACTTCCTGGCCAGAATCATCATTGATTCCAGACCAGCCAACCAGTACCTCGGTCGCAATAGCAGCATCCGTGATTTCGCTGGTTTCAATCAGTTGTCCAATCTCACGAATGCGAGACTGTGACAACCGCTTAAATTCGCCATCAAAAGTTTGTTTTTCATGGCGTCCACCATCGGATGGTGTTTCAAACGACACTGGCCAGCGGTAAGTGTCCGACTGCTTAAGAACAAATGCCATAAAGATCAGGTGTAAGCAAGGGATAGTTCGTCGTTGCCAGCGGCGGTTGGAGTCGCCACATAAGGCAGGTTTAGCATTGCAATGCCGTTTAAGTCGGCATAGGATGCGTCCGCCAAATCTGACTGAGCCATTGTCAGCGTTGCAATGTTACCAGCAGTGGTGCCATGCTGGAACGAAACGCTGCCGGTGGTTGAGCCGGTGGACACCGTGAAATAATTCTTAGTGGCCAACAGCACGGCCTCAATCGATATCGTGCCGGCAGGCTTGCGGTCAGTAATCAGCACTTCTTTAGTGCCGCCAATCAACTCACGATAAACAATCTCGTTGCCAAGATTGAGATCGATTGATTGAAGGGCGCCGGAATAGCTGAATGCTGAGAAACTGGTGGTGTTGCCGTTTTTAAAGATCAGCGGTGTTGCTTGGTTGGCATAAGTTGGCGTAGCAAGCGCTGTATCGGTAGGAGCGTTATAGATCCCGGTCATCGTGAAGGCGATAGTAGGGATCGCTCCAACCTGGCCATTGAGGGTAAATGTGCCACGGGCGCCGGTCACAATGTGACGAATGCCGTCTTGATAGAAGTAGATCGTGACCGAACTAAAGCTGGTGCTTACTGGCGCGTAGGTAACACTAGTGGTGGCCACCACGGTCTCAGACAGCCCACAAGCCTTAAGCACGGGGCCATAGGCAGGCGCAGTACCAGCAGCGCCGGAGCCGGCAAGTTCAACCTCAAAAGTTACCTGCACCCTAATTTGAGCAAGCAGTTGCTCATAATTACCCAAATAAGGGCGGATTAGTTCACGCTGAACAATGTCAGATTGAAGCGGCGTGATTTCTAAATTACGCACTAGGATCGCATTAGCCGATCCAGTTGGTGTTGGGTCGGTGCCGTAGGTAGCTTCAGCCTTGGCTAGAATCAGCCGTTTCCGTGTTAGCAGAGCCATTGCTCAATTCCTCGGGTTGAGTGTTGGCCGGCTCTGTCCGCTCGATGAGCTTCCGCTTGCCGGTTTTGGAATCAAGAAGGTAAGAACCACCTTGGCCCCAATATTCATCCATCATGATAGCCATGATCAGCTCGCAAGATTTGCGACCGAAGTGCGGTAAAGCACTCGATAATCACACATTACCACGCCCGCTGGTTGATCTGCTTCAACGGTTTCAAATGTCACCCCAACTGGCTGAATGTCGATGGCATAGCCGCCAAGCGTAAGATCGGCCATTAGTTTGCCGTGCAAGCTTTCAATTATTGGATCGGCAATTTGATCCGGGATGTTGCCGCGCACAATTACTGCAACACGAACGGTAAGGCTCCAATCCAGCGTGGGGAGGCTTGTGTTTTGGCTGGCCTGGTCGCTGATAGGTTCAACCACGATTGCAGGGCTTTCAGCGCGAGCTATGGGCTCCACGCGGCTGCGATAGATCCTGGTGCTAACGCCGGTGGTACCGGTGAGTGCAGTACGGATCGCGGTGATAATTGTTTCGCGTTTGGTCGTCATGACGCAACCTGGACAATGGTGCAAATTACGCCAGGAATGCTTGGATGCACCGGCGAACTGGTGCTAGCAGCTTCGGCGTGAATGTAAGCAGCCACGTTGCTCGTATTCCAAATCAATTCAATAAAATCCTTGGCTTGCAATCTTGCAACAAAATTAACAGTGCCAATTACGTTGCCATCGGTTCCGCCATGGCTAGAAATAATACTAAATTTGCTATTGCTTGCTGGTACATCGCCAGCCGCATTATTATTATTTTTTCTTAACCATACGTCAATATCATGAATACTGTTGTCAGTATTGCTGAATTGAATTGAAAACGTAATGCTATAAACGCCGGTATAATCAAAAGTTATTCTGCTGTTTGACGCTATTGCAATCCCGCGGCTGTTGGTATCGCTGGAGCGCAGCAGAATAGACGTTGGCGTGTTGGCGGTTGCGGTTTGAGAGGTTTCGTCCCAAAAAGATCCCCAGTAACCAGGACAGCCAAAATATGGCAATTGATTCCATGGTTTTATGCCGTTCCCAATCTTTAAATTACCTGTGTCAATTTCATGGCCAGTTTCACCCATCAATAGTGTCGGGTTCAATGCCGACCACGCGGAAGCTTTGTCAGCCTTGAAATTACTCATCAAGTTTTTTGCAATCCAATTTCTACAAAAGCACCATCATCAATCAACCTTGTCTCGCGCACTGTATAGGCAGTGCCAGCCACTGTAATCGAATTGCCGTAGACCAAGGTGCCAAAGCTGCTGGCTTTTGCTGTCAATGTATAATCAGTGCTCAGCACCATATCGCCGGCGATCACTTGGGCAGGCATATCTAAAATTCCCAATGCAGTAACGGCGCCAGCTGTGCAGCTGACGCCGAAATCGTTGAGGAACGTCGATAGGTCCTCAGTAAAAGCCATCAGACGTACTTCTTAGAAGCAAGAGCTGTGACTGAAACTGAACCGGTGCCGCTACCACCGCTCACAGTAAACAACACGCGCACATAACGCAACAGGTTGTCGCTGTTGAGGTAGATCTTTTCGCTGAATGCGGTATTAGCAGCAGCAGCGGTAAAGCCGCCACCAGTAATATCAGCGAAATCGCCAGCGGTAGTTGTAGCGGAATGCTGCAACTTGGCGGTACGGGTGACACCTGAACCAGCGGCGGCGGCATCAATCATGAAAGCAACGTCGCCTTCATAGTTGAGCAAGTCAACATAGGCAGGGGTGCCAGCGCCGGTGGAAGCAACCACAGCGGTGTTATGCAGGTTCAGCAGATCGGTCTTAGAACCGAGATTGTGGATGGTCATTTGCTAGTCCTCCGTTTTGGGGGTGTGGGTTGGATCGTTTCAATTGCCTGGGCCACAGCGTCTGCAGCCTTAATTGCTTTGCCAATGCCGATCAGGAGTTTGGCATCCGCAGGGGAAGCATTAAGCACTTCCCCAATACGGACCACCTGGCCTGCCAACATTGTTTGCCGCAAGACCTCAATCTTCATGATCAGAGGGTGTTGTTGCCACGGGTGAAGGATTCAGGATGGCGAACGGCAATGTCCACATCCTGCATTGCTACAACGCGCACAGTGCCAGAGGTGCTGTGGGTGTAGGGGTCCACCATGATGTCCAGACCAGAGAAGTAAGCAATGATCAGGTCAGCAAAATTGCCAAACCACAGATCGTTGCTTGCAACTTGGTTGCTTACCAGGCCACGGTAGCCATTCACTTCGCCGTCCATGTAGATGAACTGAGCGGTGTTGCTGGCTTTTTCGGTGGTCTTCAGGGAACCGCGCATAGCGGCGTTCATTAGATACACAGGGCTGCCCAGCAATGCGTTAGCAGTTGCGAGGTCAGATTCAAGTGCCACCACCTCGGTGAATGTCGGGGTGTTAGCGGCGAAATCTTCGGTGCCGATGCCGGTGGTCAGCTTTAGGCCAAGGGGCTCGCTGTTGGTGCCAGTGCCATAAAGGCCGGCGTAATCGATCTTGAGCGCCAGCACGGTGGCCAGATCACGGCGAACCATTTGCTCAACGTCGATGCTGGATTGCAGCATCAGGCGGCGGCTGTAGTCGGTGTAAGCGGCCACGGTCTTGGGAGTCAGGCTTACCTGATCGACAGACTGTTGGCTTTCGGTAGGAGCGCCGGATTCTGCAACCCAATAAGCGGTAGCAGCGCCGTTTTGGCGGGGGATTGCAATGTTGCCGGTCAGGCCAGTCAGCACGGTGGCACCAGCTTGATCGAGTGCGGATGCATTGCGTAGCAGGTCGATGAAACTGCCGGAATCCAGCATGGTTTCAATCAACGCACCACCACCGGAGCTAACACCAGCGGTCAGGTCGCGGCGCAGTACATCAGCGGGAATCGTGATGCCGCGGGATTGGCGGCCCAGTTGAGCGGCAGCAGCTTCAGAAGCTTCAATTTCAAATGCAGCAGCTTCACGGGCTCCACGGTCGGTGGGATTAGCCAGGAAGTTGATAGCCCGCAGGAAAGAAAAGTTCTTGGCCTCCTTGGAAGTAAGGCCAATTTCAGGAGCGCTGACGGGCTCTTGTTTAGAGCCAATCTTTTCTAGTACAGCAGCGCGAGCTTCATCAAGGCTGCGGCCACCTTCGATGAGTTGACGGCTAAGATCGGTCATTGAATGCTTATCGCACAGGGCGGAAATAGCGGAGATGCGGCTGCGCTCAGCTTTGGCGGCTTCTTCAGCCACCACCGCCGTATTGTCGGGGGTGTTGTCCATGATTTCAACAGTGGGTTGTGGTGGTGCGGCAGAAGCCGCAGGTTGAGCATCAAGCGAACGCCCGATGCCGACACTGGGGTCTGCAGGTATACTAACCATGCTCACTTCATGTACGCCCCATGAAGTGGCAATAAACTCGCCGGAGCCGCGTTGCTCCATGTCGTTGATCTGATAACCAAACGACACGTTACGCAATATTCCATCTTTTACATCAGTTAAAACCTCCTGAGCAAAAGGGTTTTGGCTGAATCGTACCGTTACATAACCACGCTTAAGTTGTTCGTCAATCCAGCCGCGCTCGACGACGCCGATCACTTTGGCGGGATCATGATTGAACAGCAGCGGTGCGCCATCGTTCAAGCGTTGCAGGTCAGCGGCACCACGTTCATGGCTTAGCACCTCAGTGCCAAAATAACGCTGCACCGGATACTCAGAACTAAACGGAAATTCAAAGGTGCGTTCGTCGTCGCTGATTTGAAAATCAACGGCTTGCGCCCTAGTCAATCTTTCCATGGATCGGCCAGTAGCCTCTTCAAATTCTATCGGCGAAAAATCATGGTCGCCTAGCCATTTGCGAGCTTCTGCAGCGCTGAATTTATCGGCTGCAAACCTGATCGCCTGGATTTCTGCAGGATCACTGCCTTTAATGCCGTAAATAAAATCAACGCCAGGGCCGCCTTCGTCATTAACGCGGCGCAATTCGTCATATTGCCCTGGATCATGCAATCGGGCGGCATGTTCGTTGGGATAGGGCCTTTCGGATTGGATCATGCGATTACCTCATCTTCAGAATCATATTCGGTGGGTGTTGGTGTTTCCACCAATGGTGCCATTTGCTGAGCACCAGCGTCGTTTACTTGGGTTGGGTCTGTATCCAACACAATGCCAAGCTCGTCAAACTTGGCCAGCTCGGCCTGTCGTTGCAGCAGTAGATCTTCAAGATCGCCACCTTGTTCTGACACCACATCAGATAACGTCTTAAACCCACAGCGGACGGCGGTCTTATAGGCTTCAACTTCCTTCTGCGGATCAACCCAGCTCCAGCCGCGGGGCATCCATTGAATCTTACGAAATCGCTCTGGATTAATTTCATACCCTTGAATTGGCAGCTCACCGCTCATTACTGCCATTTCGAGCCATGCTTCATATATAGGCTGATGGAAATTTTCAATCATGAATTTCTGCAACACCCGCCAGGTATCGCGTTCTTCCAGCAAGCTCAACCTGCTGCTGCTGTAATTGGTTTGGGTAAAATCTTTTGATACAGACTCAAAACTACAACCAACACCAGCCGCGACAGCGCGTAACATTGAGCGCATAAATGGTTCAAACTGACCATCAGGCGCATCAAGGCTTGGAACCGATACAGTCTCGCCGGGTTGCAAATACTTGAACACACCAGGCTCAAAATTGCTTACTCGTTCGCCATTGTAAATCTCATCACCATGCAGCTCGCCGTCAGGGCTAGTAATAAACCCCATCAAGCTACTGCTGCCCCGCGCACGAATAACTTCAGCTTCCTCATAGCCAGCTAGATGGTGCAACCGTTGGATGGCGCTAGAAAACCAGCTCACGCCACGGGTTTGGCCAGGGCGCTCTGTAATAAACAAATGCAGCACATCTGCTGCTGGTACCCGAATGCGGCGCATATTCTGCCGATTAGCGCCAACAAACTGATCACCAGGGTGCGATTGATAAAAGTGATAAGCAACAGGCCGTCCCCAGCGATCAACCTCGACGCCCATCCGCACCATGTTGCCATTTACTGGCTGCGGCACTTCATCATCAATCAAATAATCGCTTTCAAGAATTTCAAGCGCAAATGGAGTCTTGCTGCCGCCAAATGGTTGACGCACCAATCGTATAAATACTTCCCCTGATTCGCAAATGGATCGAATTGCCAAGCGTTCAATATCGCTAAAGCACAACATGCCAGCAGTGTGGCAGCTTTGCTTACGGCTCCATTCTTCCCACTTTTCGTGGATTTGTTCGTTCAATGTTTCGTCTAATTTGCCGCCGCGTTGCATCTTAATTTGCGGCTGCATCTTGATGCCTTGACCAATCACATTATTTTGCACTGACCGCAACGCTTGCCGCGCAAAATCATTGTCACGAACCAGTTGCCGCGCACGATTGCGTAATGTTTTAAAACTAGATTTAATCTCAGAATCAACGCTGGTTGAGCTGGTAATCCAGTCAGCCGTCAGCCTTGTTACCGAAGCGCCTTGATACCCGCGTTGCCGTGGCTTAGGTGCCCCGCTCCGTAGCCAGCTATAAATTGCAGAACGAATGCCCATCAGAAGCGCACAAACAGGTTATGGGGGTTGCCCAGGCCGTTGGCCTGCAGCTGGGCGGCTTGCTCGCGCTTCACCTCAGCCTTTAGTTTACCCTCAAGCATCAACAAATCAGCCATTTCATATTTCTTTAAATTTCTGGTGCCAATCCGATATTCCTGCACCACGCCGCCGGATACGATCGTTCTAATCGCAGCCTGCACAGCCTCCAAATCCTTTTGCGCTTGCGTCCTACCGTCAAATGCGCCTGGTGTGCTGGTGTAATTAAGCGCTGGCAGCACCTCAAGCTGGCCAGCGCCAAGCGTAATCTTTTCGCTGTTATACGTTGCAATTGCCTGCCAAAACCATTGCCCTGCATCAAAACCAGCGCTGGTCGCGGCTGAAATCGTCATCTCCCAGCCAATGCCATAAGCGCTGCCAACCACCGTTGCGCCTTCGCTTGCTGTATTGGTGCGGAGGTAATAAGTCAGCGTCCACGTTGCGCTGGTAATTGCATTGCCGAATACATCAACACCCGAATCATCGCGCCATTTGACCGTATTGTCCGCTCGGATTTGGCTTGGAATGTTCACGGCATTACCAATTGTTGACGAATGCAGGGCCAGCAGCGGCGGCCTTCTTTGATCTTAGCGGAGCTGTTGGTTGTTCCAAGCGGCGTTCCAGCTGATCCCATATTGTGCGCCGATCATAGCGCTGATACATCAAATTCAATGCCGCATACGCATAGACCAAGCAATCAAGCGCTTCATTCCGTGCCGATGGTTTTTTGACCCACTCACGAACCGGAAAACCCTTCACGAAACGTAATGCCTGCTTTTCAGCGGTCAGTTGCTCGAAATATTCACCCGTTGTATCCATGTGGAAATGCAAAAAACCAGGCCCCAACTCGTTGTGTTTAAGCCGGCCAAACAACGTTGTCTTAATCGTGTCGCCACCCACCGGGTAAACCGTTGCACCACGTTTTAGCGATTTACCTGCGCTATTAAGGTCCACCTTGCTAGCTTTTCCGATCGGTGGCTTGCCCCGCTGGCTTGAGCCCTTGATGGCCACCACGCCCTGGCGGCCACGTTCACGCGCATATTGATAGACCTCAGCAGTGGCATGGCCGCCGCTATCGATCGCAACCACATCAGGCCGCAGTTTCCCGCCAGCAGCATGAGGCCATTCGCGCAGCACCACTTCATCTAATTGCTTCCATACTTCTGGCCGGCATGGATCGCCATAAATTTCCTGGTGCGCCACCAGCCAGCCTTCCTCATCACGGCCCCATGCCCAGACACTAAACGCCAACCGATCGCCAGCACTGCCGCCGCCGCCTTGAACGTCAACACCAACCGTTAATGCCAAAGCTTCCTCGGGTAATACCGCTGGCTCATAGTGCTCGCAGCGCTCAAGCAATCCAGCAGCATCAACCTTGCTGGCATAATCTTCCTCCCACGTTTCCGCAAGCCTTGTGTTTACATAACTTTTAAGCATTGGCGCATCACCTTTAGCGCGTAAAAATTCATCAACCATATCCGACCAACTAAGCCAACCAAGTGGTGAATACAAACCCGACAATTGAAACCCAGCAGTCTTGCCATCGCTTGGTGCGGTAGCCCGCCACTCACCTTTGCGTAGCATCACCGGCTTATTGATTTCGGAAAATTGCTCACGGCAACTTTCGCATTGATATTTAGCTGTACTTGCATCATTATTCTGCCATTTTAATTGCGACCATTTCAACCATTGCATAACTCCACAGGCGGGACATGGCACATAAAAACGTCTTTGATCGCTGCGGTTATATTCGGACTCAATCCTGCTAAAATCTTTTACCGTTGGTGTGCTAGTAAGTAAAATCTTGCGCCTTGCAAATGTTGTAGCGCGTTTTTCGGCCAAGCTGACCGGATCGCCTTCGCCATCCACATCAAGCGGAAACGCGTCCACCTCGTCACAGAAAATATATCGGCATGGCGTAGACCTCAAGCCGGTAGCGCTATTGGCACCAGTTAGCAGCATCATGCCACCTGGAAATTCCTTTGAAAACATTGTGTTTCCACTATCTCTACTGCGGCTTGGCGCTATTTTTTCAGATAACACTGGCGTCTCAGTAATCATGCTTTCAAGCCGTTGCTTGCTAAGCCTTTTGGCCATCTCAACCGTAGGTTGCACACATAGCATCGGCCCAGGGGCGTGGGCAATTACATAGCCAAGCCAATTGCTGCCGGCCTCGGTTTTACCGGTTTGAGCCGCAAACATTAACACCACTCTTTGAATAGGGCTGCTGCTGCTAAGCGCATCCATCGGCTCTTGTAAATATGGCGTTCGATTGGTGCGCCATGGCCCAGGTTCGGCGCTGGCTTTGCTGCTAAGCATTCGATATTGGTCGGCCCATTGGCTGACCGTTAGGTCGGCTTCAGGTCGCAAACCATCAAGAAAAGCCAAACGATAAGCATCAGACATTGGATAGCTCCACCAATGCGGCGCGATGCTCATCGCTCAACATCTTATGGATCACCACAGGATCAGTCTCGCCTGCAAGTTGATGGCTAAGCCTATCGGCTAAATTAGCCAATGCTTCACGCACACTACGCCCAAGGTTAAAGGCATCACGCTTTACGTCTTCAGCTGATACCAACTCCTTGCGCTGTGATGCAACCTGTAACTTAGCTAGTTCCGCTTGATAATGCTCCCTACGCTCACGGCTGATATTTAGATCTGGGATTGCATCGTCGGGCAGTTGATTGATTGCTTCTTTTAAATCCTTGGGCTCGATCGGGTCAGCTTCATATACTTTTGCGTTATGAGTCCTTAGCGTATTGCGATCCCATAATTCAAGTGCTAAATCCCGATCTACAAAACGCTTGCCATCCTTTTCCACGACCGCGTTAGCAATGCGAGATTTAGTTGCGGCAGTAACCGCAGCCTTTGAGCATCCCTTAATTGCAGCTAATTCTGAAAAAGTGATCAACATAGGCTAAAGTTTTGCCTAATTAACACTAACAAGCATCTTAACAGGTGGGGAGACTATGCCCACGAGTCTCATGTTGAGACACGTTTAAGACCTTTAGCATCTGACGCTAGATAAATAACGCGCGTTTGGATGACCCGCGATGGATTTGCCAGGAGGGACCCGTTATCGAGCCGATGCAAGGGCCTTCTCTAGGTGGCTGCGTAGGTATTGACCAAAGCGGCGATCGACCACCTTGCTGCCAATCTCCAGCATGGGGAACATGGGCCGATAGGCCGCTTGGTCTACAGCGACAAACAATGGCTTGAGCTTGCCCTTGGCCATACGTTGGTAAACACCAGCCGGGCGATCGCCGCCAGTTGGTGTGCCAATAAATGCAGAATTTTTGCCTGTGCTTTTTAGTTGTTCTTGAATTTTACGAATAGTCGCAAGTGAGACATTGCCTGCAGCAGTAAGCCGGACGGCAGCAGGCACCAGGCGGCTGCCATTGGGTATAGATGATGACGCATCATTGAGAAACTTAAGCTCAAAAGGTTTTTGCCCACGCATGCCACCATGCACCAAGGTGCGGAGGTAACGAGCGCGACGTTGCTCGGCATAGACCTCAACCTCAAGGTTGCGCTTGTTGCTGCGATTCACAAGGAATGCGCGTTGGGTAAAAGGAACAGGATCCTTGAAATATTGACGTGTTGAGTTATTAAGCGCATTACGAATATCAAAGCCCGTATCGTTTAGCGCACGGCTAATAGCAAAGGGCAATTGCTTGGTCATCGCGTCAGTCCATGCGATGGCCTTTGGCAGCTCTGATTTGATGTCTAGGGTGATGGAAGCCATATGAGCATCCTAGAGGGGCCTGCAGGCCCCCGTAGGAGGGTCAGGTAAGCAGCAGCATGGTCAACACCGCCAGAAGGGCCAGGAGGAACGCTCTCTGCTCTCTGAGGTCTTTGATCTGCATGGCCTGCTGTTGGCTATGCGTCGTGGCTGTTGCCAGCAACGTGGCTTTGGTATCGCGAGCGCTGATGGCGCATGTCTCAGGCATCGGTTGCGTGATGGAATCAGCCAAGGCGCGATAAAGCACAGCGGACCATGCGGGGGTGTTTTTCATTTGTTTAGGTGCGATGGGTTGCAAGGGTGGGAACCCTTTGCTCACCCATCATAGGTCATTGGCGTGGGCTGTCAATAAAAAACCCCAGCACCGTTGCAGCGGATGCCGGGGCGTAAGTCCCAATCGCTCCTCAACTGTAGCACCAGGTGGTAGGCGGTAGCCGGGGGATCTTTCCTACCTACCTACCTACCTACCTACCGCCTAACACTGGTCCGTTTATCCCCCCCTCTCCCCTTTTATACAAAGTTATAGAAATAGGTAGGTAGGTAGGAAGTAGGAAGAACGCAGTGGTGAACTGGGAAGTGCCTTTCCTACCTACCCTTTTCTTTCCTACCTCGCCTTGGTGTAGACCCATTTGAGGGCTCCATCGAGCTGTTTTCGGTGCCGTTCGTATCCCATGTCTCTCAAAATAGACGCAACTTGCATCTGGTCTGAGCGGGTTTGGCGCTCGATCGGTTTACAGATCGCCTCGCTTAAAAGCACCTGGCTGGTGATCGTGCGCCCTTGGTTTCGTGGCTGCTGGAGCCACGACGCAATTGGTTCAATCCAAGGCGACTCGATCAGGTAGTTTTCGTTCTCTCGATCGATGGTCGCCGCCTCCTGCTGGGACAGGTGGCTGGTGGCGCCATTGCGTACAGCTAAGACTGCTGCCGCCCATATGGCGTCCCGCTCCGCTGTGAGCGTCGTGATGTCGATCATGGGGCCATCAACTGCAACTGGAATGATCCAGAAGCGGCGGTTGCCGGTGTCATCAGCGAGGAAACCAGCTTCCCGGTTGGTGGAACCAACGATGATCGAACGACGCGGAAAATCCTCGGTAGTGCGGGCATATGGCATGCGAAAGGTGTCCACCTGCTGGGACAGGAAGCTCTTGACTTGGCCGGCATGGCGACGACCCGTTACATGATCAAGTTCGGCCCACTCCATGATCCAACTGCGGTGCAGGATCATCAGGTCGTCCTTGGAAGTGATGTCACGCAAGGCATCACTGAACCAAAGGCCGCCTAATACGCGCCAAAACCAAGACTTACCAATGCCTTGAGCACCCATTAGTACGCAGGCGGAATCATGCTTACAGCCGGGGTGATAGATGCGCCTTACGGCGGCGATCAATGTGGCCCTTACCATTGCGTCGTATAAGGTGCCAGGCTTGTCGGCGGTTCTTAAGTATTTAGTTGCCAGATGGTCAATGTTTGCTGGCGGCACCTGTAATGCAACAGAATCAAGCCATTGCTTAACTGGATCATGCGGGTTTTCTGTTGCTACTTTAATTAAACAATCAGACGCAAGTTCTTTCGATACTTTGACGCCCTGCTCTGCAAGTCGTAGATAATAAAGGTCTATTTTGTCAATTGGCTTCCACATCAATGGATCGCCCTCTAGCTGCTCTATCTGCTGCGTAAAGATATTCCAGCGTAGGGTGTGGCCATGTTCTAAACGCAATAAACGCAGTAAATCATGCGCTTCAAATTTTGGTTGCCGGCCATTGTCGGCAGGTTTAGGTAATTGAGTTGGCTGTTGCTTGCCTAGTGTGATGGGCGCTGGTGTTGCTAGGTGGTGAAGAGTGCCAAGGCCAACGCCACCTGATGGTGAGAATGATTTCCATTTTGCTTCGCAGATGCCGGCTTCAAATTTGCCAGAGGTAGCTGACCATCCCACCCAATCTTGAAAAAGGGAGTCATCAGTCGCATGTAGGGCCATGCCAACCCGTAGCCAATCGTCGTAGCTATCGGCGTAGGAAGTGGAAATGCGCGATAGATAATCACGGGCGCGTTGTGCGTCTTGGAATGGATCGGGCAACCGCAATAGCGGCATTGGATCGGGTTGTTTTAACATTTGCTGAAGCAACTCTGTTGGTGCTTCCGCAATTGGCAGTGATGATGGATCGCGATTTGGTATCCAGCGATAGGCACCGGTTGTTGGATGAGCGCCTATAACTACTGATTGACAACCGGACCAACGCAGTTCAAGCTGTTCATTTTCAATGCTGGATTTGATCTTGGTTGTTTTGATCTGATCCCAAAATGGTTTGGGAACCTGGTAGATGATTTGTAGGCGAGCGTCGCGGCCTGAAGTTACGGCCCAAGATTTAGGCAGCGAGCTTAATGGCGCGTCGATCTTGTCTAAAACTTCAGATGCCCCTGGGCCGTCGTGATCAACAAATAGCAACCCTTGGGATTGGGGGCCAGCTATAACACCAACAGCATGGGCGCGACCTGAATTTAGCTCTGCTGCTACCTGCGATTTGGTGAGCGGATTTTTTTGCCATGCGGGCTGGTAGGGCCGCTTTTTGTCATCAACTGCAACAAACCCCCAATGGTCTGGTAGTTGCTGGAGCTGATCAAGGAGGGTCGTCATCGCTGAAAATCTTGAGGGCGTCGGGGACAGAGCGAGCAATGCCGGCGATACCACCAGCGGAGCTGACTGCGGCATGCCACGCATGTTGCGAGGGTGATATGCGACCGGTTGGCGTTTTAACCTCGATTGAGGTAAAGACCGCCACCTGCTGGCCGACCATATCGGGCGTGATGGTGACAGTACGCCAGCCGATTAAGTCAGCGCTGCCTTTGCACAGGCCAAATTGGACGGGGCGTCCGTGCTGGTCCTTAAGCGTACCGGTGTTGTTGCGAAATAACCGTAGGTCTGGCCTGGTGCCTATGGCAAGGCGAATATTTTGCTGGATTGTTTGTTCAGATGACAAGCAAGAACTGGCCGTTGCGATCAAGCTTAGGCGCACCGTATGGGCGGCCTATGGCTTTGCTTATGTATTTGCAAGCATATTCGGTTAATTTTTCAGGATGTTTACATTTTTCATATGCAAATTCGCCATGCAATTCTTCGGCGGCAGCCCAGTAAACGTTGCTGGCTTCTTCTATCGTGCCGTAAAAGCCAAGATGATATTTTTTTTTATTTTTTTTAATACAAGCTACAAATTTACCTTCTACATAATATACTCCTTTAACGCCTAATTTGTTATTTTTTTGTGGACCAGCGTAAGCTTTGTTTGGCCCGCGATTTGCAAGCCTTAAATTTACAATTTTATTGTTAGATTTGTTTTGATCTATATGATCAATTTCCATATTACCTGGATCTTGGTTGTAATATAACGCCCATGCCAATCGATGAGCTTTATAAAAACGGTAATTAATCATTATTTTAATGTAACCATTATCTGTACAACCAGCAACACTATCAACCCTAACTCCTGGACGAGCAATCTTCCACCTAAACAACCCAGTATCAGCTTCATAATAAAGCAATTCTTTAAGCTTTTCAATTGGCGGCAATGGCTTGATGGTTTTCATGACGAAAGGGGAAAACGGGATTGGTAAACCTTGTAAGCCCAACCGCGGCTGTAACCGCGTTGATCCGCAATGGCAAGTAGTTGGTCAAGGGTGCGGGCTTGGCCAACCTGACGACGATCACGGGCGCGGGCGCGTTCCAGGGCGTCACGAGTGAGTTCCTGTAGTTCGCCCTCCTGCTGCTGAATTTCACGGGGTGAAGGCAGCGCAGGGGTGCCGCAGACCGGGCATTGAGGTGCGGGTTTGAAGGCTGCAAAGCAGATAGTACACGTCCTAACTGCAGGCGCCACCTCCTTTGTCTTAGATGGCCGGCCCTGTAACGACCAGTCACGACAATCGTCAGGAAATCCATGCCGGTGAACGTTGCCGACGTGATCAAGGATCACTGCTTCCCGCTTGCCGGGTGATGGCCGCAGAACACGGCCCACCTGTTGAAGGAATAAGCCTTCGGATTGGGTTGGTCGCAGGAGGACTGCCACCTCGGCCGCGGGGCAGTCAAATCCCTCGCTTACAACGTCAACGGTTACCAGCACCTGCAGTTTGCCATTGGCTAGTGCGTTGATCGCACGATCACGCTCGGCTGGCACTGTGGAACCCAGCAACGTGGTTGCGGTGATGTTGGCGGCCTTAAATTGCTCGACGACATGATTGGCATGGGCGACGGTGCAGCAGAACACGACAGCGCTCTTGCCGCGGGCGTAATGCAGATAATGCTTGATGGCATCACCCGTTACTGATGCGCGATCCATGCGAGCGGCTGCACCCTCGATGGTGTAGTCACCAGCGCGAGATTTTAGGCCCGATAGGTCGGCTGCCATTGGCGGCGCATAAATCCGCGACGGACAAAGAAAACCATCGGCGGTAAGGTCAGCTACTGACGGGCCTAGAACCAGGTGATCAAATGTTTCGCTGAGGCCGCGACCATCAAGCCGAATTGGGGTAGCGGTAACACCTAAACGTGAGGCATCTGGCCAGTGAGCAAGGATCTTGCCCCAGGCGCTACCGGTGGTGGCGTGATGCGCTTCGTCGATGATGATGAGATCCGGCTGGATTGCGGTATCAAGGCGCCGGATGAGCGTTTGCACGGATGCAATTTGAATTGGTGCATCTGCACGATCGACGCCGGCAGCGATGATGCCATGGGGCACCTGCAGGGCCGTGAGCTTGGCTGAGGTCTGATGGATCAACTCGCGGCGATGGACAAGGATTAACACGCGAGCGCCACGGGTAAGCGCTTGGTGAGTGATGGCGGCCAGGATAATGGTTTTACCGCCGCCGGTGGGCAGCACCAGCAGCGGCGCCCTAGCGCCTGAACGAAAGGCAATGCGTAAATTACTGACCGCTTGATGCTGATAATGCCGAAGAATCATGGATGCGATTGGGTGCGATCTGAGTGTAACGGTATTGACTGGATGCTGTCCAGTGTGTATTGTGTGTGGGTACCCAGCGCACTCCAATGGAAAACGCGGATTACCACCGCCACAAGGCGGTCAGCAAAAGCCACCTAGATCAAATCGCCAAATCACCGCTGCATTATTGGGGCAAATACCTCGATCCCAACCGCAAGCCATTTGAGGAGACTGCTGCAATGGCGCTTGGCACTGCTGTTCACACGGCGGTACTTGAGCCTGATGAGCTGCAAAACAGGTACGCACTAGCGCCTGATGTAGACCGTCGCAGTAAAGCCGGCAAGGAGGAATGGGCCGCTGCCGCTAATGGCGGACGCAAGTTGCTCAAATGGGATGAGTTTGATCAGGTCAACGCCATGGCCACCAGCGTTAGGAACCATCCTGCTGCTGCGTTTTTGTTGTCACAGCCGGGCAAGGCCGAAACCTCATGGATGTGGAACGATGACGTGACCGGCGCTGAGTGCAAATGCAGACCCGACTGGTTGACCAATGACCACCGGCTGTTGGTGGACCTTAAAACCACCAAGGATGCAAGCTTGCGCGAATTTAAGCGTTCGATTGCAAATTTTAGGTATTTCGTGCAGGCCGGCTGGTATCTGCACGGCATTGAAAAAGCTGGCAGCCAACGACCTGAGCAATTTATTTTTGTTTGCGTCGAATCCAGCGCACCATACGCTTGTGCGGTTTATGCAGCTGATGCCGAAATGATCAAGGTTGGCTGGGATACAGCCCGTAGCGATTTGGACAAGTTAGTTGAATGCCGCAAAACTAACCAATGGCCTGGCTACAGCACACAAATTGAACCCATTGGTCTCCCCGGCTGGATGATTCTTGGCCAACAACAAAACGTTCTCCCTGACATTGAGTTGTACTAATGACAGATTCCACAGCACTTGCCACTACTAGCACCGGATCGGTGTTTAGCGGCTTGCAAGCATTTGAAAATGCACAACGGATTGCTAAGGCTTTGGCCAGCAGCACGTTGATCCCAATTCAGTTTCAAGGCCAAAACGGTTTTGCTAATTGCCTGGTGGCATTGGAAATTGCCAACCGAATGCGGATGAGCCCTTTTCAGGTTATGCAGAATTTGCATATTATCCATGGCCGCCCCAGCTGGAGTAGCCAGTTTATTATTGCGTTGATCAATGGTTGCGGGCGTTTCAAGCCGTTGCAATATGAGCTAAGCGGCAGCGGTGATTCATTGGCTTGCCATTGCGTGGCTGTTGACATTGAAACCAATACGCCGCTGGTGGGGCCAAAGATCACAATGGCCATGGCCAAGAAGGAAGGCTGGGCTACCAAGACCGGATCCAAGTGGATCACAATGCCTGATCTTATGATCAGGTATCGAGCGGCATCATTTTGGGGCCGGCTTTATATCCCTGATTTGTTGGTTGGCATCCAAAGTGAAGAGGAAGTGATTGATGTTGAACCGGTTGCAGTAAAAGCAACTGAAACGCTGGAAGATCTAAACCAGCAGATTGTTGTAAAGGAGGTGCCAAAGGTTGACGATATCTTCTGATTTTTTTACGCCAAAGGAATTGGCCGAACGTTGGCGCGGGGTTGTTAAACCACAAACGCTGGCGTTATGGCGCAGAATCGACACTGGCCCCAAGTTCATTAAGGTCGGCAACCGGATTTTATATCCGTTGGCCGAGGTTACAGCTTACGAAAATTCTTCTTTGCAATCTTGATTATGACTTTCAAGGCTAACGGCGCATTGTTTAAGCAAGGACCCGCTGAATTGCAAAAGCGGATGGGCGACCGCTATGACGCAAGCAAAAATTACCCCGAATATGACGGGGTGCTGAGCATTGCTGCGGATCAGGTTGAGCTACTGGTGCATTACCTGATGAACGCGGTGCCATCAGGCGACCGGCAGGAGGTGCCCGTTCGTATTAGCGGATGGCGCAAAACTGCCAACAGCGGTGTCCAGTATTTGAGTTTGCAGTTCCAGCCGGACCTAAAGGTGCTGCGCCAGATCCAGGATGCGTCAGTTTCAACCCAACAGGCGGCGCAGTCGCTGGCCCAAGCTACGGGCGGGGTTGTAGTTAGCGGTGATCTGTTCTAGTTCTAGGCGCGAGATCTCACCGATCGCCTGCCGTAGGAGCTTTTCCTGATAACGGGACTGTTTCCATACGCTGGCGGCTAGGGCCCGCACTTGCTGATCGTCTTGGGCGTTTAGCAGGCTGCGGGCTTCTAGCTCTAGCTGGAGCAGCTGTTCTGGGGTGAATTCGACGATCATCCATTGACCAAATGCCATGAGAAAAGCGGTGCATTGCGTGTATAGGGTATTGCCCCCTGGCGCCATTGCTGCTATTGTTCAAGGGTCCAAGGCACTTAAGCCCATGCCCTCTCGCATCATTTGTTTTTTGCTTCCGGCCTTTATGGCTTTTGCCATTGTTTCAAGCTTTGGCACCCAATCCAACACCAACCCAGTTCCCGTCGCTTATCATGACTAATCGTTTTTACTTTCGGATACCAGAAGCCAACATTTACGAATGCATTTGCGCTGTAAGTTTTACTGAAGCCAAAGCGCAAGCATTTAAAGATTGGGCACCATTCTGGAACAAAATCGAATGGCTTACACCAACAACACACGCTGAGGTTAAATTGCCGTGAGTAACCCCTCATGGCGCCAACTGGCAGCCATCCCAGAATCCAAACTCAAAGCGCAAATTCTAAACGCTTGTGACATTGAGCCCGAGGTTGCTGGCGTGTGCCATATATTCCATGCAGGGGATATTCAGATCTACGCCAGCGATCCGCCAACCAGCAAAGACAAGATTTGGTTTACGTTGTACCCAGCACCCGACACTCGGTGTTTTAATTCTCCGCGTGAATTATTAAAAGCCATTAAATGGCCGCCTGGCACACCAACTGGTGATGCTTTGCGTAAATGGCTAAATCATTATGGATGGAAACCAGCCAAATGAAACCAACATGCCCTAAATGCGGCGGTCGAATCCGAATGCTTAACACAGAACCCAACCGCGAGGGCTCTAGGTCTAGGCGCTATGGTTGCCAAGATTGTGGCCATAGATTTAGCACCATTGAGGTGCCGCTTGATTGGGTAGAAGAACTGCGCGATTTACGTCAATTGCGCTCGCAATTGCGTGGCCTTGTTGGCGGCAGTAAGGTCGCCCCAGTAGTTTCCTGTGATCAATGCGTTCATTGGTATAGAGACAGTTGCGGCCTTAGCATTCCTGAAGCTGGCGCAACATTTGCAACTGATTGTTCTTCTTTTGATCATGCCTGATTTTTCTTCTTTTTTATTTCAAAACGACGAACCAGTTTGCCCTAATCTGGGCGAAGGCATTAGTCGGCCGCGGCCACAAGATCAAGTTAAGCCTTACCGAATATTGGTAAAGATACCTGGATCATTGCCAATGAAAACAACACTCAACGCACCATCACCTAGCGAGGCTTTACGTTATGCAAGCAACAGATGGCCAACAGCAGCATGGGAATTGCTCGATGACTAACACAACATTAAGCAGGATCCAGCGGATTTTGACCGATAGCGGCTTGTTTAAGGCTGGCCAGCAAGAGGAGCGCCGTAGGATTCAGTATTTAATCGATGCCAGAATTGACGAGCTTAGCCATGCTGGCCGTTATGGCTCCAGCAGGTGCATTGAGCTGTTGCAGCTGCGGCAGGCAATAGAACCATGACGACTTGGGGCATTGATTCCGATTGTATGTTTTCAATGCCCGTATTCCGCCCATGGTGGATGGATGGCGTTAAACTCATGCACGGCCCACTTTTTTTAAATCCAACCAGCGCCGAAGATTATGGTAAATGCATGGCAACTGCAGCAGAGACGCGCCGATCTGATCGATCAACTTTATGATCGCAGCGGTCGCACCAATGGGTTATATACAGGACTGTGGCAAGAGTTTGCGGCTGATGTAGCTGTCAATGCAAGGGATACACAATATGATGATGTAATTCATGATATTGCAATTGCAATTGGCGCCACTGAAACAATTGATTTAGCAGTTGAAGCTGCGGCTGCATTAGAAGTTATTCGTTTGCATTTACTTGGGAAATGGATTTAATCGCTAAGCCCTTGCGGGTTTTGGTTGCCTGCGAATACAGTGCCCGCGTCCGCGACGCATTTCGACGCCAAGGACACGATGCGTGGAGTTGCGATTTGCTGGAGTGTGAAGCTGATCCGCAATGGCATTTACAGCAACCGGTTGAAAATGTATTAGCCGATGGCTGGGATCTAATGGTGGCGCATCCGCCATGTACGCATTTGGCAGTGTCTGGGGCTAGATGGTTTAAAAATAAACAAATAGAACAAGAAGCGGCTTTAAATTTTGTCAACATGTTGTTAAATGCACCAGTGCCAAAAATTGCTTTAGAAAATCCAATATCAATTATTTCAAGCCATGTACGTAAACCTGATCAAATTATTCAACCATGGTGGTTTGGTCACGGCGAAACCAAGGCGACGTGCTTGTGGCTTAAGAATTTGCCATGCTTAAAGCCGACGCAAGTGGTCGAAGGTCGAGATGCCAAGGTCCATCGGATGTCACCTGGGCCCAATAGATGGAAAGAACGCAGCCGCACTTACACTGGCATTGCCGAGGCCATGGCTGCCCAATGGATTTAATTAACGACCCACCTCACTACCGGCAAGGGAAAATTGAATGCATTGATGCAATTAAGTCGGCATTAACGCCGGAAGAATTTGCAGGGTTCTGCAAGGGCAATGCGTTTAAATACCTATGGCGCGAAAAGCATAAGGGCGGCCTTGAGTCGCTTGGCAAGGCGGCATGGTACCTAGACCAATTGCAGCCTTAACCTGTGCAAGCCAAACTAAGGCGGTCGTAATTTTCCCATGATCGCACTACACGGTGGCCGCTTGCTGCTGGAACGCTATGAGCTGACCAGCAATTGGCAATGTCGAATAAGACTAGGCCCAAATAAAGCGCAACAGATGCGACAGGATTTGGAAACGATGAGCTTACGCTTGGCCGTCATCAAAGCTCAAAGCGTTTACCATAAGTTTCGCACTGGCAAACCAGACGACGACAAAAGGAAATGCTGGGAATGCATCCATTGGTTACCAAGCGCAAACAACTGCGATCTCGGTTTTCCCGAGGCTTGTCATACTAGTGGAAGATTTGCACGCAGATGTGAACTGTTCCATTTCCATTCTGACCCGGTACGAGGTGACTAATGATTGCTACGTTGAGCAGTTAGAAAATGAACGCGGTGAAATGTACTACAGAGCCTGCCGCAACGGTGTGTGCAGGTATTGCGAAGATTTATGGATGGCGCAAATGTACGCCGAATCTATGTCAGATCGCGGGTAATCCAGTCATGTAGTCGGATTTCACGGGTCAGACAATAAAATGTCTGGCTGCGATACCAAGCAAAAACATCATGCGATGATTTCATGCTGTTGCAATGCAAGCAACAAGCTACCAAATTGGTTTCAACGGTTTCACCGCCTAGGCTGCGGGGTTTGACATGATCAAGCGTTGCGTTCTTGCCTAATGGCTCATCACAATAAGCGCAGCAATTATCCCATGCCCTTAGGATGCGTTGCCGGTAGCGTGATTTGCTGGTTTTCTTGGGGACCAGTTCAGAGCCATCAATTTGATGATCCATTGGTAGGAAAACAAAAAACTTCTACCTCTAAATCCATCAAATCATTGTCTGGAATATATTCTGAAATACGCGAATATAAATCAGCCGGAAGTTCTTCCGGCTCTCGATCACTATCTAAAATAAATTTGGCAGAGACTTCGACCAGATAACGATCCATCAATCCGCCGTCGTTATCTCTAGCGTAACGGATTGCTACGCTAAACCTGTCCATCCCCTTGACCCATGGCCTACTACCTGATCACTGGTGAAGACGTACTGATCGGCCCTTTTGCCGGTCACCTAGAAGCACAGCAATGGGCCGAGGCCCATGCGCTTGATGATTACGACATGGAGCAGGACGAGGCGCTTGCTGACTAGTCCAGGTTTGATTGGACGTGTGGCTGGCTGTTATAGCGGCCAGTCACCGCATAGGTGCGCGTTGGCTTGGCGGCCAGCATATGGAACACCATTTGGCCAATCTTGAGCCCTGGGTACAGAGGCAGCGGGTGAAACCTGCGGGCGTTCTGTAGCTCTAGCGTCAACTTGCTGCCATGCCAGCCTGGATCGCAATAGCCGGCCAGCATATGGCTGTACCCTTGGCGGGCGCGGCTGGATTTAAGGACAAATTGAGCCCCAATATCGTCGGGCAGGTTGAAAATTTCTTGGGTTTCAGCCAAGACAAATTCACCGGGCATCAGCAAAAATGGATCTTCGGCTGTTGCGCTGGCAATGCTGTGGATTCGCAAGCCGGTGTGTTCCTGTTCCTCTAGCATCAAACGATCGCCAAGTCTTACATCAAGACTTGCTGGATTCAGTAGTTCTTCATCGAATGGCACCACCATGCCGTGCTCGCGGCACATATGGCGAATTTCAAAATCAGGAAGGATCACAGGCGTTTAGTAGTCCCACCGAATCTTACGACGGCCAGGGCGTATTCCAAGATGAACAAAGCCTTTAGGCGCACCATAGCCAAGCGAATAAAGCCAAGTACGATCGCACCAATTTTGCAGCTGATATACATCAACACCATCAATATAAAAATCAACCGCTCCAGTGTCTGGTGCATCGTACAAATGCTCTGATTGAGTTGCGCCACCAACGGCAGCATTGATCGCAGGTGGACGGTAACCGGATGTAATGATCAATGATTTGCCGCCAAATGCAGCACGGGCTTTTTCCATGAATTGCGCTAATTCCAGCGCTGTATCGCATTGATGCTGCTTAACAAAACGACGAGCATTTTCATTTAATGCAAATTCGCCATAGATAATATTGGGCGTAACTTTAAAAGCAAATGAGCTAGCTGGCGTAAATTTGCCTGTTTCTTGCTTGCGATTGCGTTTCCATAGTTCGCCTTCCGCTTTACGCCGGCGCTTTAGACCGGCCTCAACATTGCTGCCGGGGTTGCGGTAAAGCATCATCGCGTCTGGGACCTGATCCCAAAGCCTATGGTGCAACGTGTGGCTGATCGTTTCAAACCCACTGGCACCATAGAAGCCGGCGCCTAGGTTGTAAGCAAAGCTAATCAGCGCACAACGTTGGTTTGAAGTCATTTCCCCCCAGTGGGGGATGGTGCTCGATACATGATCAGCAAATTCACGCACTTCAGCCTCAAGCAACTGATCCGCCTTGGCCTGGGTGATTGTCAAATCATGCGGCACCGGTTTGCCATTGATCCTGGTTGTGCCATAGCCAACGGTCCATGGATCGCCGCCAGACAATGGGTCAGGGTAGGCCTTGAGCTGACACCCTTCAAATTCCTTGATCAGCTGAAGCGCTTGATTTAAATCTTCCTGTTTTCCTCCAGCCTGCCAAGTTTGATACCAATCCGCGTCACGGGTCAGCAATGCTGCTGGCATTGCATCTTGAAGCTGTTTAATTGCAGCATCTTGATGCGGCAAGCCACGATAAAAACGGAAAAAATCCCGGAGTTCCATATCAACGACGGGGGAAGGCAAGCCGTGCAAATTGCAAAACTAGCTGAATCCAGCTATTGGCCTTTAATGGGCTTAGGGCAATAAGTTCAGAGCCAGCGGCCACGACAATGGCAATAGCTGCAATGGTGTTAGCGTCCATGGGAAAACCTCGGGTTAGCGTTGTGCTTCAAGTGCCGCGATGCGTTGCTCTATTTGGCCAATACGACCAAACAGCTCAGTACGATCTTCGCGCATTTCACCGCGCATCAGGCTTACCTCGCCAGCGATATGTTCTACCGCTGCGGTAAGGCGCACCACGGCGGGGGCATTGTCGCGGCGCAACATTCCACCTAGGCCGGATACGGCAATGCCGATAACGGCGCCAGTAACAGCAGCAAGAACTTCAATCACTGGCGGCAATCGACCATCACCGTCAGTCTAGCTGAACGCCGTGGTCGTGCTGTTAGATGAGAACACCACAGGCGCCTCTGGCTCTGGCTGCGCTGCGCTCCAGCTTGAGTATGCGGCGCTGGTGATGTACGCAGCTAGCTCAGCGGTGGTGGCGGTGGCGTTGATGGCTGCAATCTTGGTGCCAGCGGCCTCGCGGATACGTTGGCGCTCGGCCTTGATGGCGGCATCCATGGGCTTGCCGTTATCGGCCTCACGGATCACCATCCAATCAGTTGGAGCCAGCAACGTGTTTGCCGTGGCACGGGTCTGGCCGATCCACTGATCAACCAATTGCGAATGGTCTTTGGGAAGCTCTGGGTTCCAGTAGAAGCGCTGGTCGTACCAGGCGGGTTCGGGCTGCTCCGTAATTCCGATGGCGGCGCGGTCCTCAGGGCTAGCCAGTCGCAGCCAATTGGCTGGATATTGGATGCCAGTTGCCGGATCTGTAAAACAGGCGTCAATTGGAAGTGTTACGCCATTCAGTAGGAACATGCCACGCGGGCGGTTTGCTCTTAGTTTAACAGGGACACACCAACCAGCTTATGACTGACGACGAAATCCGCAGCATCATGTATAACCACGTTAGTGAATTTACCAGCGGCATCTTATTTACCGATCAGGGCATCCTTGATTTTGCCCATGAATTACTTGGCACGGTCCCACCAGAGCCGGAAGATGAAGACCCACGCGCCAGCTACAAGCACCTGATCGAAGCTATCCTTGCAAGCTAGTAGACGTGTCCACTACTTACCTGGCGCGGGAGTAGTTGAAGGGTGACTCCGCAAATGCTGCGTAAATGTAGGTGCCGCCAGATACATTTCCATCAGCGCCAGCAAGCCGCAATTTAAAGCCGTTCGACAGAAAATCTACAACAGTTGATGTACCTTCTGCAGTAGATACGTTTGCTCCAAGGTATCTAAAGGCAACATTATACGTATCTCTTGCGCTGTCAATCATAATCCATCCAAACGTATCGGCAGCATCGGTTCTCTTGTAAATTAAAAACCTGGGCCTAAGCCCGGTATAAACAAACGGCCCATCTGTGCTGCCATTGCCGGTATAACTTCCGAAATTAGAGTACCCGACTACAGGGCTGAAACAATATGCCACCATGTTGCCACTATTGTTGGAAAAACCACTTGTTGCCAAGCCAAAAGTTGTGGAATTGGGGCCCGTAATACCCCAATAATTGGAATTTGATGCAAAAGCATTTGTTAGATTTAAATGTAAATAACCGTCTTTTCCAAGTGAACTATGATATACAACCCAATCAACTGCGTTAGTTCTTGATTTTGCAATAATTAAGCCCGGTGCTACACCCAAACCGTGCCCAACCGTCGCATTGGTCGCTCCAGCCGTATAAGTAACCACGCTAAACCCAGCCGTTGCATTAGCCCGCACCTGACTAGTGATGCTGCCATCTGGGTTGGATACCGTTGAGGTGCCTGCATCCCAGCACCAACTAACGTATGTTTCACCTGATGTGTTGTACTGGCTGCCAGTTGAATTATCAAGATTAAATCCAGTGGCAGTAAATGCTGTTATGGACCCATCTGAGCTTTCGGCGTATGTTACATCTGAATATAAGTCTTTAGTCGAACCACGAACTGCGTCGCTAAGCCGATGAGACCTTCCTACATTGCGACATTTTGACCACACAAAATCAGGATTAAATGCCAGGCTGGTTATTGACTGAGTACTGTTATTGCCCGTATAAAGCACCACATCCATCACCGTATTAGACTTCGTGACTAATGGGGCTGGCAGGTTCTGTGTGCAGAGTGCCTTGAAGCCGCTGGGAGCGGTGTAGGCGAAGGGGCGT
>Ga0209598_10000505_pt1 | contig 31066 bp, 26 predicted proteins | sample M_140807_EF_Meta_FD_187317 | JGI IMG/M metagenome (GOLD analysis project Ga0209598, IMG submission 187317) | Freshwater microbial communities from Lake Montjoie, Canada to study carbon cycling - M_140807_EF_MetaG (SPAdes) (version 2) | ecosystem: Environmental > Aquatic > Freshwater > Lake...
TTAGTACTCGTCTTCATTAAACATAAAATCTTCTTGGCTTGGATAATCCGGCCAAATATCTTCAATACTTTCATACACTTCCCCCTCGTCTTCCAACTCTTGTAAATTTTCTACTACTTCTATAGGGGCACCGCTCCTGATGGAGTAGTCGATCAATTCATCTTTAGTTGCTGGCCAAGGCGCTTCTTCTAAATAGCTGGCTAATTCTAATGTCCAAAACATAAGCTTCTTTTTTGCAAAAGTAGCCGTATAAATGATATAACCAAATCTGATTTTTCTACATCATGTAAACAATTTATTAATTTTTGACAAAATTCAACGGGTAATCGTAGGTTTGCAGCATGGAGATGGAGTCAAAACTACTTGTAGCTAAAGATATATGGAAGCAATATGGGACAGTACCCGTCCTTAAAGGCGTTTCCTTGGACTTATTCAAAGGAGAGTTGGTTTCCATTGTTGGACCCTCTGGTGCCGGCAAATCAACGCTTTTATACATTTTAAGTAGCTTAGAAAAGGCGGATAAAGGGCAGATTTTTTTTCAAAATGTGGACATTGACCAATTGAACAACCAACAATTAGCGCAATTTAGAAATACCAGAATTGGTTTTGTTTTTCAGTTCCACCATTTATTACCGGAATTCACTGCGATCGAAAATATTGCTATCCCAGGATGGATTGGGAAACAGGATAAAAAAACAGTGGCAAAAAAAGCCCTTGAATTATTAGACTATTTAGGACTTGCAGACAAACAAGATAAAAAACCACACCAATTATCTGGTGGAGAGCAACAAAGAATTGCTGTGGCTAGGGCACTCATCAATCAACCAGCCATCATTTTTGCAGATGAACCAACTGGCAACTTGGATAGTGAAAATGCACATGCCATGCATGAATTATTTTTACGTCTGAAAAAAGAAATGAACCAAAGCTTTTTAATTGTAACACATAACGAAGCCTTAGCTGCATTAAGCGATAGAACCCTCACTATGAAAGACGGGCTTTTTGTATAAAGTGATGGATTAAATTCTTGGTTTCCAAGGCAGGTCTTCTACCCCTTTCAAATGCCCAATATAACGTGCTAGTGTAAATAAGTAATCACTCAGACGATTCAGGTATTTGATGACCAAAGTCTCTACAAATAAATCTTCTTCTTGCATATTTACACACCAGCGTTCTGCTCTTCTGCAAACACATCTAGCGATATGGGCAGTAGAGATGGCTTGATGCCCTCCAGGTATTATAAATGATTTCATTGGTGCAAGGACTTCGTTCATTGCATCCATGGACTTTTCGAGTCCTGCAATGTCTTCTTCTTTTAAATCTGGGATCTTTAACGCAGACTCTTTTTCTGGATCACAAGCTAAGCTCGATCCCACTGTAAACAATCTGTCCTGTATTTCTTTTAAATCTGTATTAATTTTTGCGTCATCTACTAAATCATTCAATAATCCAATGAAGGAGTTCAATTCATCCACCGTTCCGTATGATTCAATACGAATATGACTTTTAGGCACTCTTGTCCCTCCAATTAATGATGTTTTTCCCTGATCTCCGGCCTTGGTGTAAATTTTCATATTCTTATAACAAATCTAAAGACACTTGGTTCAATGTCTAGCAAATTAAATATGTTGCTTATTGAGGGTATCGGTCTCTACATTGCCATCCCTTAAACGAACAACACGGTGCGCGTATCTAGCAATATCTTCCTCGTGCGTTACAAGAATAACGGTATTACCAGCAGCATGAATCTTGCCAAATAATTCCATCACTTCTACAGATGTTTTTGAATCTAAATTACCCGTAGGCTCATCCGCTAATAAAATAGAAGGATTGTTCACCAATGCACGCGCAATGGCCACACGTTGAATCTGTCCTCCACTCAACTCATTCGACTTATGATGACTTCTATCTGCAAGACCTACTTTTTCTAAAGCGACCAATGCTCTTTCAATACGATCTTTTTTGGAGATACCCGCATAAACCAATGGCAGCGCCACATTTTCTGCAGCAGTTAATCTTGGTAATAAATTGAATTGTTGAAATACAAATCCTATTTCAATATTTCTAATCCCTGCTAATTCATCATCCGCCATCGCACTTACATCATGCCCATTTAAATTATAAGTTCCTCCAGTTGGAGAATCTAAACAACCCAATATATTCATTAAGGTACTTTTACCACTACCAGATGGGCCCATTAGTGCGACATATTCGTTTCTATTGATATCCAAATTGATCCCTTTTAAAACTGGGATGGCTTGGTTCGCCATAAAATAGCTTTTCTGAATCGCTCTAAGTTCAATAACTGCTGACATGGTATATAATTTTCGAATTTTTTCTTTTACAAATGTACTCTAAAGCGCCGAACCCTCCACTTGGTTTTGTTGAAAGGTTAAAAGAGGCAACCAAAGGTGATTTTGACGCTTTTTTTGCAAAAATGAAAATAATTTTTGAAAATAGTTGCATAACTAACTAATTTTACGAAAAGCTATACTATGCAACCAACTATAAAGCAGGTCGTGATCCTTGGAAGTGGTGTGATGGGTTCAAGAATCGCATGTCATTTTGCAGGCATTGGCGTGCAAGTTTTATTGTTAGATCGTTTACAACCAGGTGCTGAAGAAAGTACCCATAGTAAAGAAAGAAACAAACTAGTGAATGATGCATTGCAGGCTTCGATTAAATCAAATCCTTCTCCTATTTATAGTAGTGCATTTATAAAAAATATTCGTACTGGAAATTTCACAGACGATATGTCCAAAATTGCAAATGCAGATTGGATCATAGAAGTGGTGGTAGAAAGATTGGACATCAAAAAAACAATTTATGATCAAGTAGAACAATACCGGAAACCTGGTACATTGGTGAGCTCTAATACTTCTGGCATTCCAATTCATTTAATGGCAGAAGGTCGTTCAGAAGATTTTCAAAAACATTTTTGTGGGACACACTTTTTTAACCCACCAAGGTATTTAAGATTACTTGAAATCATCCCTACGCCTAAAACAGATCCATCTGTAATTGATTTTCATATGCATTATGGAGATGTATTTTTAGGTAAGACAACTGTTTTGTGTAAAGATACCCCTGCATTTATCGCCAATAGAGTAGGCGTTTTTAGCATGATGAGTGTACTACATATCATGGAAAAAATGGGATTGACCATTGACGAAGTGGAAGCCTTAACTGGTCCAATTTTAGGTCGTCCAAAATCTGCCACTTTCAGAACTGCTGACGTGGTTGGTATTGATACGCTAGTAAAAGTGGCTGCTGGTGTTGCAGAGAATTGTCCGAATGACGAAGCAAAAGCAACATTTACGCTTCCTAGTTGGTTGGAAAAAATGGTGGCAGAAAATTGGTTAGGCGATAAAACTGGGCAAGGTTTTTTCAAAAAAGTAAAGACGGCTACTAGCAAAGAGATATTGACTTTAAATTTAACGACCCTTGAATATGAGCCTCGTAAGAAAACAAAAATGACTTCTATTGATACTGCAAAAGCAGTAGATAATTTACCAGCAAGATTAAAAGTATTGTACCATTCAAAAGATAAAGCAGGACAATTCATTCAAGCATTCCATCACGCTTTATTTTCTTATATCAGCCATCGTATTCCAGAAATCAGTGATGAGTTATATCGTGTAGATGATGCATTGAAAGCTGGATTTGGCTGGGAAATTGGTGCATTTGAATCTTGGAATGAATTAGGTATTGAAGCTGTCATTCAGGACATGAAAGCTGCAGGAAATGTAGTTGCACCATGGGTTGAAACAATGGTGGCAAAAGGCTGCTCCTTTTACACCACTAAAAATGGCAAGCGTTATTATTACGATATTGTTACAAGTGACTATGTGTTGATTCCAGGTGCTGAGTCCTTTATTATTTTATCCGATTTTAAAGAAAAAACCATTTGGAAAAATAGCGCTTGCAACTTGGTAGACATTGGTGAGGATGTATTTGGATTTAATTGGAATACCAAGATGAATAGCATTGGTGGAGAGGTATTACAAGGATTGAATAAAGCCATTCAACTATCCGAAGAGCAAAGTAAAGGCTTAGTCATTGCCAATGAAGGTAATTTATTTAGTGCTGGCGCAAATGTGGGTATGATTTTTATGTTAGCGATTGAACAAGATTATGAGGAACTAGATATGGCCGTTCGTACTTTTCAAAATACCATGATGCGTGTGCGTTATTCTTCTATCCCTGTTGTAACTGCACCACATGGATTGTGTCTGGGTGGCGGATGTGAAATGAATTTACATGCAGATGCTATTTGTGCTGCTGCAGAAACTTATATTGGATTGGTTGAATTAGGGATTGGTGTGATTCCTGGTGGTGGTGGAACCAAAGAATTGGTATTACGTGCGTCTGATGAAATGCATGCAGAAGAACCAGAAACAATTACTTTAAAAAATAAATTCCTTCAAATTGCTACAGCTAAAGTGGCGACTTCGGCACATGAAGCAATGGAGATGGGTATTTTTAGAAAAGGACAAGATCAGATTGTACTCAATCAATCAAGACGTATCGCAAAAGCAAAAGAACAAGTGCTCGAACTTTTTAATGCTGGTTATACGCAACCCATTCAACGCAATGATATTAAAGTCATGGGTAAAGCTGGGCTAGGCGCATTGTACGCAGGTATCAATGGCATGTGGCGCGGCGGTTATGCAACAGACCATGATGCACTAGTAGCTCGTAAATTGGCTTATGTAATGTGTGGTGGTGATTTAAGTGAAGCAACAGTTGTGAACGAACAATATTTATTGAATTTAGAGCGTGAAGCTTTCTTAAGTCTTTGTGGTGAAAAGAAAACTTTAGAGCGCATCCAATCAGTGATGACTTCTGGAAGACCAATTAGAAATTAATAAGTCGTCTAAAGCTTCATCCATACTTGCATAGTCAAAGCTAAATCCGGCTGCAAGGATTTTTGATGCACTTACGTTAGCGCTTTTCAAAACTTCAACACTCATTTCTCCTAGCATGATTTTTAAAATAAAGCTATGTACCTTGAAAGGAATGGCCCATGTATGAAAACGCCTCGCAATTGCTTTTGTTAATATTGCATTGTTCACAGGATCTGGGGCGACTGCATTATAAACACCTGCAACTTGTTCCTGTTCCAATGCAAATAGCATTAAACGGTTCAGGTCTTGCTGATGAATCCAACTTACCATTTGTTGACCATCCCCTAATATAGCTGCTGCACCTAGCTTTGCTGGCTTAATGAATTCAGCCAATGCACCTCCCATTTTATTAAATACTATGCCTATTCGAGTGGTAACAAGTCGAATCCCCAATGCTTTAATTGGATGCATGCTTTCCTCCCATTGTTGACAGGTGTCTCCTAAGAAACTTGAATCAACTGGATCTGTTTCGACAAAACCTAATTGTTTACTTTTTTCATTATCTGGACCATACCAACCAATCGCAGATGCAGCAACAATCGCTTTGACTTTATTAGGATATGCATTTAATACTTTTACAAGCAATGCACTTGAATGTACACGACTATCTAAAATAGCTTTTTTTCTTGCAGCAGTCCATCTTTTATCTGCCACACCCTCTCCTGCTAAATGAATGATATAATCAGCGGCAGCAATGGCAACAGGGTCAATCCAACCTTTATGTAGATCCCATTGTGCAAAAGAAAAATGTGCACGACTGGATTGCTTTCGTTGTCTAGTCAACACAATCACTTGATACCCTTTGGCTAATAAAAAGTTGGTTAATGATTGGCCAACCATCCCTGTCCCACCTGTAATGAGTATTGTTTGCATACCTAAAGGTAAATAAAAAAACCCCGCCTTTACAGGCAGGGTTCCAACTAAATCAACTGTTCTATAAAAACTATTTTAATCAGGCTTTTTACCATCTAAGAATGAATTGATGGTAGAAATCTGCGTTTGGTTGTTTTCATCTTGCTCCACAGTATACTTACTATAATAGTTTTCTACCGAAGCCATGGTGTTGCCAAATAAATCCAAGTTTCTTCTAACATAGGCAGGTACTGCATCAAACTCCACACCAGGATCTGAACCATTATTAATATTGAAAGATAAGTTTCTTAATTTTTGGATACGCTCAGCCACTTTACGTCTTTGCTCTTCTGAGTTATCTAATGAGACATCAAAACTTAAATGCTGTGGTCTATTTTCTTTCGTTCCAACTGATTCTTCACGCATCACCAATTGCATAGTAGGCTCTTCTTCTGTATCCATCTCTACATTTCTAAATGAGGTCTCTACGGTTTCTGAAGTAACAGGCATAACTACTTCTGCAGTTATTTCACTTATTAATTCAGCGACTGCCTCAACTTGTTCTTCTGCTTCTGTTTCTAATTCTGCTTCAGCATAAATATTCAAAGGCTTGTTCAACACAAACTCAGTATTGTAAATTGGCGCTTCCTCCTCTTCCATATTCAATTCAAATACTTCTGAAACTTCTTCTTCAAATGCTTCATTAAAATCTTCTAAAACAATTTCTTGAGTAATCACTTCTTCTTCAAAATTGGCCACTACTTCCTCCTCATAATCTGGCGCTGAAACATACACATTACTCATTTCAGGCATCACAAACTCTTGCATAGTAGGGGCTAATTCATCCATTGGAATTTCAACTTCTTCGATTGTCATTTCCACCTCTTCCAATATTGCTGCAGTTTCTGCAAGTTCTGTTGCTGCTGCAGTTGGTTCAATTGGAGCTGTTTCTTCTAATTGCTCTGATTGTTCTGATTGTAAAGTCATCATTATTTTTTCTTCTAATGGTGCTTCTACTTCTTTCACTGCTTCTTTTTTAAATGGATCTTTATGTTCAAAACCAGTTGCAATTAAAGTAATACCTAATTTATCACCTAAGGTTTCGTCATAACCCATACCCATGATCACATCACTATGCTCACCTGTACGCGCACGTAAAATAGTATTGATGGTTTCTAATTCATCCATACTGCATTCATAATCCCCTTCGGCACTATTGATATTTAATAAAATCCATTTTGCACCTTTGATATCATTGTCATTCAACAAGGGTGAATTTAAGGCTTCTTCGATGGCTCTTTCTGCTCTATTTTCTCCAGCAACTTCTGCCTTGCCTAAAATTGCAACACCTCCGTTCTTCATCACAGTGCAAACGTCTGCAAAGTCAACAATGATATGGCCGCGACTATTGATCACGTCTGTGATACATTTTGCTGCAGTAGCCAATACATTATCAGCTTTGGTGAATGCTTCTTTCATTTTCAAATTACCATACTGTACGCGTAATTTGTCATTTGAAATCACCAACAAAGTATCTACATAAGGCTTTAATTCATTGATGCCTTCCTCGGCTTGTTTTTGACGACGTGGACCTTCAAAACCAAATGGAGTGGTCACAATGCCTACGGTCAAAATGCCTAAATCTTTACAAATTTTTGCAATGATTGGGGCACCACCTGTTCCAGTTCCACCGCCCATTCCAACAGTAATGAATGCCATTTTGGTATTCACTTCTAATATTTTTTTGATCTCTTCTAAAGATTCTTCGGTCGCCATTTTACCTACAGAAGGATCCGCACCAGCACCTAAACCTTGGGTCAAATGTGGTCCTAGTTGAATTTTATTTGGAACAAGGCTCTGTTCGATCGCCTTAGAATCCGTATTGCATATGATAAAATCTACCCCTTCAATATCTTGTTGAAACATGAAGTTAACGGCATTGCTTCCTCCTCCGCCAACACCAAGTACTTTGATGATGGATGATTTTTGTTTAGGTAAGTCAAATTGAATCATTCGAAATTGTTTTTGTAGTTAGGTTAGTTAGTCGTAATTAGGTCTAAATTACTTAATTTCAATCGATTATGTTCTTTAAGTTATAAACGAAATGTGGGTAATTTTTATGCTAAAGGTTTGTCTTCTTCTTCGTTAAAAATCTCGATCAAGTTGTTCTTGAAACGATCCCAGAACTTACTTTTTCTTTTTTCAATTTGCTCCTCCGAAACAGTTGTTGCCACTTGTTGCGGATTGGCTCTGTGAGCAGTATTTGGATGATTTGAAACAGCATTGTTTACTGTTAATGCTCTTGGCACTTCTACTCTTTTATGTGTTTCTGTAAACACTTTATAATTTTGCTCATAATCATTGTATCCTTTTAAAATTAAACCAATACAAGTTGCATACATTGGCTTCTTTAATTCGTCAATATGATTAGGTGCTAAATGTTCGTTTGGTAATCCAATTCTCGCATTCAAACCAGTAATATATTCAGTTAATTGAATCAAGTGTTTTAATTGAGAACCGCCACCAGTCAAAATCACACCCCCATTTAACATACGGCTATCCAATCCAACTTGTTTCAAATGGTATGTCACAAAATCAAGTATTTCACTCATTCTAGCTTGAATAATTGCCGCTAAATTCTTTACGCTAATTTCTTTTGCAGGCATCCCTTTTAAACCAGGGATAGTTACATAAGCATTTGCTTTTGCTTCATCAGATAATGCACTTCCAAACTGCACTTTCATTGCTTCGGCTTGGCTTTTTAATACGCCCAATCCCATTCTAATATCATTGGTAATGTTTTCGCCACCAAATGGAATCACAGCAGTATGTTTTAAAATACCTTCGTAGAAAACAGCAAGGTCACTTGTACCTCCACCGATATCTAAAATAGCAACACCCGCTTCCATATCAATATCGCTCATGACAGCACTAGCAGATGCCAATGGCTGAAGTACTAAATCTTTTGTAATCAAACCACTTCTTTCTACAGAACGGTTGATATTGCGGATGGCATTTCTGTCTCCTGTAATGATATGAAAATTGGCACCTACTTTAACACCATTCACCCCAACTGGATCCTTAATATTTTGGTTATTGTCTACATGAAACTCTTGAGGAATCACATCAATGATTTGATCACCTGCAGGAATAAATGTTTTTCTTTGGTTATTGATCAATTGCTCAATTTCCCAAGCCTGTATTTCATTTTCAGCATCCTGTCTTACTTGATCTCCTCTTGTTTGTAAGCTCTTAATATGGTGGCCAGCGATACCCACATACACTTCGTGGATTTCTAAATCTGGATTACTTAAATGGCAATTTTGTAAAGCTTGTTGAATGGCTTTAATGGTTTGATCAATATTTAATACTTGACCATGTTGCACCCCATTACTATTTGCACGTCCAAATCCAAGGATTTCTAATTTCCCAAATTCATTCTTTCTTCCGGCAATCGCTGCAATTTTTGTTGTACCAATGTCAAGACCCACAATGATGGGAGAATCGTTCTGACTCATTTTTATAGGTTTTAGTTGTTAGTTTTGCTTAGTTGGAGACTTCGACTTCTTGGGCATTAAGGCCTTCGCAGTCTTGTTCTTTTTAATTAACGAAATATTTTTAGGTTTATTGTTTGTTTTAGCCTTTGATTTGACCACTTTTGCTTGAACTTTTTTCTTAGAGTAAGCAGTCTCCAATTTGGGCTTAGCCATTTTAGCCGGAACAGCTTTATATACTTTCAATGATGAAGGAATTACTGAGGGACTGGTTGAGTCCATCAAGACAGGTACAGCTTTCATAATGCTATCTGTATTTATAACTGGATCTTGCATTAGGAAAGTTGAATCCCCTACAAGCAACTTAAAATCACCATTATATTGAATTGGCTGTAGGCCTTTTTTCAATGCGACCACTTGATGATCAAATCTACAATCAATGAATTGATAGGCATTGACTCCAGAACCTACCCACACTTTTTTATAAAAAGTAAACAAGCGGTTTAATTTATCTTCTAGCTGATCAATCGATCCCAATAAAACTAGATGATCGCCAAGTGTTGGCACCATTTGAAAAGTCCCATTGAGTTCTATATTCACTTGTGCTACTTGAGCCATGAAAAAACTATCTTTTTGAATCGTCTTTGCAAAAAATAATACCTCTTTTAACAATGTACTATCTGGCTTTGATAATTTTGGCTGATCTGTTGGAAAGCCAGTAAATACCGGAAGATTTAATACTGTCAATTGTTTCAAAGGCAGTCTCCAGCCTTCATTGTCAATATAAAACGAGGCACCACTTGCAGTAAATATCCGAGCAATTGGAATTCTTTGTTCTATTTTAACTTCTAAGACCAGTTTATTATCGATAAAAAATTCCGCATTTTTTATCCATTCTGTTTTTTCAATAAATTGTTCTAACTGCGTTAAATTAATTTTTTCAATTGGCATGCCGACCTGCACTCCTTGGTCATTTAATATAGATCGAATTGCCATTTCATCCATAAATAATGCTTGTGCACTTTCTCCAACTAATTCAACTTGTATATTAGTTAATTGCTTTGCACTCTTGGCCTTCCATGAAACCACAAAAAGCACAATAAGCCCTGCAGCAGCAATGCTCCAAATAATCCTAATTGCTATTTTTTGCCATTGTTTCATCTGCTATTTTGTAAGAATGTCTTGAATTTGATTAATACAGATATCTATATCACCTGCCCCTGCCATCACGATTAACTTATCTTCTGAAGCAGCAGCCCATGCCATGAGTTGTTCTTTCGACATCACTTGCTTTTGCGCTATGGTCATTGCAGCTAATAACATCTCACTTGTCACCCCTGGTATAGGCAATTCTCTGGCTGGATAAATAGGTAATAAAATAACCTCGTCTGCTTGATCTAATGTAGCCGAAAAACCAGCAGCTTGATCTTGTGTTCTACTATATAAATGTGGTTGAAAGACTAAGACCATTTTTTGATTTGGAAAAATACTTTTAACCCCGCTAATCAAAGCACTTAACTCTTCGGGATGATGCGCGTAGTCGTCTATCAATACCTTATTGGCTGTTTTCACTTTATATTCAAATCGACGTTTCACACCTTTAAAATCTGCCACAGCAGCAATAATTTTTTCATCCTCAATGCCAAGGCTAAGCGCAATCGCAATGGCAGCTGTTGCATTCTCTACATTATGCAAACCACCCATATTCAATACCACATTTTTAAGTACCCCATTTGGATGCACTAAATCAAAAATATAGGTACCATCCACTACCTTTAATGCACTTGTATGATAGGATGCTTGTTCTTGATTGTATCCATAAGTTGCAATTGTTTTATTCATTGCGCTTGTGGCTACTGTTGTGCCTAATTTCTGAATCAAGATCCCTCCAGGCTTAATCTTATCTGCATATTGTCCAAATGCTTTTAACACTTCTTCTGCCGTGCCATAGATGTCTAAATGGTCTGGATCAACAGCTGTAATTACCGCAATATTAGGAGATAATTTTAAAAAGCTTCTATCGTATTCATCTGCTTCAACAACCACTACATTTTTTTCGTGGCTCCAAAAATTAGTATCATAATTAGAAGCAATACCTCCTAGAAACGCATTACAACCATAGCCTGTATGTCTCAATATATGAGCAGTCATCGAGGTGGTAGTCGTTTTACCATGTGTACCTGCAATCCCAATTGTAAATGCATTTTCTGTTACCCATTGCAATACATCACTTCTTTTCACTACTAAGTAATCATTATCTCTAAAGTAATTTAACTCACTATGTTCTGCAGGGATGGCTGGCGTGTAGACTATGACAGTAGCCGCTTTATCGATTTGATCTAAATCATCTTCAAAATGAATGGAGATACCCTCTGCGATTAAGCTATCTGTCAATGCAGTTGGTGTTTTATCATAACCAGACACAATGACACCTTGTGTATTAAAATACCTTGCCAAGGCACTCATACCAATGCCTCCAATGCCAATAAAATAAATACGCTTCAAGTTAGTTAGAGGATTCATGTCTTATTCACTATTTAGGGTCAATTTCATTTATAATTTCTGCTGCTATTACCTGATCTGCATTTTTCCATGCAAATGATTGAATCTTTGTTTCCATCTCGCTCAATATATTTTTGTTAGCCATTAATTTTTCAATCATTGGAAGCAATTCGGTTATCACATTTTTATCTGCAATCATTTGTGCTGCCTTTTCTTTTACCAACACTTTAGCGTTATATGTTTGATGATCTTCTGCCGCATTTGGATAGGGTACAAAAATGCATGCTTTGCCAGTCATCGCTATTTCAGCAACGGCCATCGCGCCTGAACGACTCACCACCATATCTGCTGCAGCATAAGCCGCACTCATATCATTGATAAAACTGTCCACATATACTTTACCAAATTGACTCGCTGAAGCCTTATACATTGCTGCATTGGGCTTACCAGTTTGCCAAATTAATTGCAATCCCATTTTTTCAAATGCAATCAAATTTTGCTGAATGGCCTGGTTGATAGATGCGGCACCTAGGCTTCCTCCAATGATCAATAAAGTTGTATGATTGGGTAGTAAACCAAATTGCAATAAGGCTTTTTCTTTACTAATGATTCCTTCGGCTATATTTTGTCTCACTGGATTGCCAGTAACCTGAATTTTTTTAAATGGGAAAAATGCTTCCATTCCTTTTGTGCCAGTAAATATTTTTATTGCACGAGCCCCCAACCATTGATTGGCTTTACCTGCAAATGCATTGGCCTCATGTATGAAAGTTGGCACCCCCCTTGCTTGCGCATATTTTAAAACGGGAAAACTAGAATAGCCGCCTACACCAAATACAGCGTTAGGTTTAAATTGATTAAAGATGGTTTTAACTTGAATAAAACTTTTAATCAACTTAAATGGCAAAGTCAAATTTTTAAAAATATTTTGTCTATTGAATCCTGCAATGGTTAATCCTACAATTTGATATCCTGCTTGTGGTACTTTCTCCATTTCCATTTTCCCTTGAGCGCCTACAAATAAAATGCTGGCATCAGGCTGTAACTTATGAATGGCCTGCGCTACAGCAATAGCTGGAAAGATATGTCCACCAGTTCCACCGCCAGCGATGATGATGCGCAAAGGAGTATGTGTTGGATTAGACATGAACTGGCTCACTATTTTCGTTAGGAATTTCAATCTCTGTTTCAACCGGCGCTTTACCCTCCATTTGCTCCACATTTCTTGCAACACTTAATATCAAGCCTATCGAGCAACAAGTAAATATAAATGAGCTTCCACCCATACTTAATAGTGGCAAAGTCACGCCAGTCACAGGGACAATCGCCACGTTCACTGCCATATTGGCGACAGCTTGAATGATTAATGTAAAGCTTAATCCGAGTGCTAAAAAAGCACCAAATGCATAGGGACACTTTCTAAATATTCGAATGCACCTAAATAAAAACACTAGGTATATAAAGATGATGAATGCCCCTCCTAATAATCCATACTCTTCGATAATCACTGCATAAATGAAATCATTGTAAGCCTGCGGCAAAAAATTTCTTTGCTGACTATTGCCTGGACCAAGTCCAACAAATATGCCGCCATTTGCAATCGCAATTTTTGCTTGTTGCACTTGATACGGCACTTCGTTGTCTTTTGCATACATGAAATCCTGCACTCGATTCACCCAAGTTCCAAAACGTCCCCAACTTTTTAATGACTCAGCAATCACTGGCTTAGAAGAATCCAATCTACCCTCATTGGCTTTATGTGTCGCCATTGCAACACTAATGATCACGACGATTGGTATCATTGCTACGCCAATCGTTAATAAAATATGTTTAAAGCTTACCCTGCCAATAAATAATAAAAGTAAAGAGGTAGCACCTGTCAACAATGCATTTGATAAATTTGCAGGCATGATTAAACCACAGATAATGAATACTGGAATAATCACTGGTAAAAACCCTTTCTTAAAATCCTTAATGACTTCCTGCTTCTTACTAAGCACCTTTGATAAGTACATGAATAAAGCCAGTTTTGCCACATCACTACTTTGAATCGTTAAATTAATGATGGGTAATTTAATCCACCTACTACCTTCATTAATTTTAGCTCCAAAAAATAAAGTATAGATCAATAAAGGCACAGATAAAATAAATAAAATAGTAGCCACTCGTGAAAAAACAGTGTAATTGACCCTATGTAATCCAAACACCACTAACAAACCAATTAATGTAAATATGATTTGCTTAAACAAATAGAAACTTGTATTACCACGATACATTTTATATGCCAACGAACCAGTTGCACTATATACTACCAATATAGAGATGAGTGATAATAGGATGACTAAACCCCAGATATATTTATCCCCTCTAGTTCTTTGGTCTAGATGTTCTCTCATCCCACCAATAGAAGGCATTTGAGAAAATAACTTATCTGTAGTTTCTTTGAACATAATTATAATTCTTTTACGCTTTCTTTAAATTGATGCCCTCTGTCTTCATAGTTTTTAAATAAATCAAAACTTGCACAAGCAGGACTCAATAACACTACATCCCCTTTTTCGGCTAATTTAAAGGAAGCATTTACAGCTTTTTTTGCAGTATCAACTTCAATAATTTGTTCCACTTTGCCTTTGAAGAATTCAATTAATTTTGAATTGTCTGTTCCCATACAAACAATTGCTTTTACTTTTTCCTTGACAAGATCTGCCACTAATGCATAATCGTTGCCTTTATCTACGCCTCCTAAAATTAAAATAGTAGGCTTTTGCATGCTCTCTAAAGCGTACCAAGTGCTATTGACATTGGTGGCTTTACTGTCATTGATAAAATCAACTCCTTTTACAGTTGCAACAAATTCCATTCTGTGTTCTAGATTATGGAAATTGCTTACTGCTTCGCGAATTTTTTCCTTTCTGATACCTAAAGTGGATGCAGCAATGCTTGCAGCCATGGTGTTGTAAGCATTATGCTTGCCTTTTAAAGCAAAATCATAAATACTCATAGTCACTCTTTCTTCTTGGATTTTTAACATCATTTGTTCATTCTTGATGTAGCCTCCTTTTTTTAATTCTTGTTTCATAGAAAATGGTAGTAGGTTAGTATTTGTAGTTAGTAGTTCTAGATGTTTTACAACGACTTCGTCGTCTATGCAATAAATAAAGCAGTCTTTTTCAGTTTGGTTCTCAATAATTCTAAACTTACTTTTGATATAATATTCAAATTGATAATTGTATCTGTCTAAATGATCTTCTGTAATATTTAATAGAATCGCAATATCTGGTCTAAAGGTTTTTATGTCATCTAATTGAAAGGAGCTTACTTCAATCACGTATAATTTCTTTGGATCTACCGCAATTTGTCTTGCAAAAGAGAATCCAATATTGCCTACTATCGCTACATCTTGATCTGCCGTTTTACAGATATGGTATAACAAAGAGGTCGTTGTGGTTTTGCCATTACTTCCTGTGATTGCCACAATTTTACTATCCCCTTTATATCTAAAGCCAAATTCAATTTCACTGATCACAGGGATTCCTTTTGCACGTATTTGTTTTACCAATTCATTCTTTTCTGGTATCCCTGGGCTTTTCATGACTTCATCTGCTTCTAATATTCTTTCCACATCATGTGTACCTGATTCAAACGGAATCGTATTTGCTTCTAATTCTGATTGAAATATTGGCTTGATCGCACTTGCATCAGACACAAATACATTGTATCCTTTTTGCTTTGCTAGCAAGGCAGCGCCTACACCGCTTTCTCCTGCACCCAATATGACAATCTTTGTAGCCAATTTATCTTGTTTTTAAGGTTAGGATAGAAGTGATCACTAATAAAATAGTAATGATCCAAAAACGAACAGCGATTTTACTTTCGTGAAAACCTTTCTTTTGATAATGATGATGTAATGGACTCATCAAAAACACACGACGTCCTTCTCCGTATTTTTTCTTTGTATATTTAAAGTAGCCTACTTGAATGATGACACTTAAGTTTTCTATTAAAAACACGCCACAAAAAATTGGAATCAATAACTCCTTACGAACAATAATAGCCAATGAAGCAATGATACCTCCTAAAGCCAAGCTCCCTGTATCCCCCATAAAAACTTGCGCTGGATAAGCGTTGTACCATAAAAATCCAATACAAGCACCTACAAATGCGCCCACAAAAATGGACAACTCTCCCAAATTAGGAATGTACATTACGTTTAGATAATCTGCAAAAACATAGTTACCACTTACGTAAACAAAAACACCCAAAGCTGCTCCTATAATGGCGCTCACGCCTGCAGCTAAACCATCTAGGCCATCTGTTATATTCGCGCCATTGGATACGGCAGTGATGATAAATGTGACCACTAAAATATATACGATCCAAGTATATTTTTCTGCACCAGGACCCATCCAACTAATTAATTTACTATAGTTAAACTCATGGTTCTTAACAAACGGGATGGTTGTGATGGGTGTTTTTACTTTTACAAAACGACGCTCTTCTCCATTGATTGTTCTTATAACCACATCGGCACCTTTTGCAATTTTCTCACCTTTGGCTAAACTTGCTGTAACATTGGTCGAAATGATTTCGCGCTCCACTGTAACTGCATTGCTAAAATACAATGTCACACCAATAATAATACCCAATCCAACTTGACCAATGACTTTAGAGATACCTGCCAACCCATCACTGTTCTTCTTTTTGTAGGACTCTCCTTTTTCTTGCGCGTCTTTTCTTGCACGGATTTTAAAGTAATCATCTAAAAATCCAATGAGACCAAGCCAAACAGTACATAATATCATCAATCGGATATAGACCTTATCTAAGTTGGCAAATAATAGAGTTGGTATCAATACACTCATTAAAATGATGATGCCGCCCATTGTAGGCGTACCCTTTTTTTGTTGTTCGCCTGCCAATCCTAACTCTCTAACGCTTTCACCAATTTGCTTTTTTTGTAAAAACAAAATCATTTTTTTACCATAAACAGTCGCTAGGAATAAGGACAATAAAATAGCCATGGCAATTCTAAAAGTCAAAAATTGAAAAATACCAATGCCAGGTATATCAAAGGACTTGTCTAACCATGAAAATAATTGGTACAGCATAGCAAATTATTTAGCAAATGAGTTGAAAATGTTTTGTAAAATTTGTTTGTCGTCAAAATCTGATTTAACCCCTTTAATGTCTTGGTATTTCTCATGACCCTTCCCTGCAATCAAAATAATATCGCCTGGTTTAGAAAAATTAACAGCTACCTTAATAGCTTCATATCGATCTACGATATTGACATATTTTCTTTTTGCTGCACTGCTTAATCCCGTCTCCATATCCTTGATAATCTGATTTGGATCTTCGGAACGAGGGTTGTCACTTGTAAAAATGACTTTATCACTTAAGTCACAAGCCACCTGCGCCATGATAGGTCTTTTTGTTTTATCTCTATCTCCTCCACAACCCACCACAGTGATCACTGTTTCTCCACCTTTTTTTAATTTCACAATTGTTTCTAATACATTTTGTAGGGCATCTGGAGTATGCGCATAATCCACAATGCCTATCGTATTTTCGGCACTAATGATATAATCAAACCTGCCCTCTGCACCAGTTAATGCGCTCAATACAGTCAACACGTTCTCTACATTTTCTCCTAATTGTATAGCAACCCCATAGACTGCTAAAAAATTATAAGCATTAAAAGTGCCTATCAATCTGCAATGCACTTCTACTTCGTTTACATTCAATACCAATCCAGTCAATTGGTTTTCTAAAATCTTACCTTTATAAGTAGCAGGTGCATGTAAAGCATAGCTATACTTTTTTGCTTTCGTATTGGCCAACATCACTGCGCCGTTTGAATCATCTAAATTGGTAATTGCAAATGCAGTCGTATTTAAATGATCAAAGAATACTTTTTTAACACGCACATATTCCTCGAATGTTTCGTGATAATCTAAATGGTCATGGGTGATATTGGTGAATGCTGCACCTGTAAATTGTAAACCAGTAATACGATGCTGGTGTATGGCATGACTACTGCATTCCATAAATACATGTGAACAACCAGCTGCTTCCATGTCTGCCAATAAAGCATTTAATCGAATGGCATCTGGTGTGGTATGGGTTGCTGGAATAATACGATCTCCAATTTGATTTTGAACCGTACTTACTAATCCGCAGGTATACCCCAATTTAGTAAATAACTTAAATAACAATGTGGCTACTGTCGTTTTGCCATTGGTACCTGTCACACCCACTAATTTAATTTTAGTAGATGGCTCTCCATAAAATTGATGTGCCATCAAGGCAACCGCCTCCTGTGTATTGGCTACCACGATGTAAGTAATACCCGACTTTGTTGCTGCAGGCAATTGTTCACAAACAATTACGGTTGCCCCTTTTTCAATTGCGGTCGATATAAATTGATGTCCATCTACCTGAACGCCTTTAATAGCAATAAAAGCGGTTCCAGCTTGAACCAATCTAGAATCAATTTGTAAATCAAGGATCTCTTGATCCGTCGAACCTATGACTTCTCTCAAAGCAACGCCAAATAAAATATGTTGTAATGATGTTGTCATATAATTAATTCAGTTCTATCATTATTTGTTGACCTCTTTGAATATATTGTCCTTGTAGAATACTTTGACGAATCACTTTGCCCTTTCCGCTACATTTCACAATCAATCCTTTTTTCTCGCATAACCATAAAGCATCTTTTAGTTTCATACCGCTGATATCTGGCATGGTGCTATCAGAAGCCATTTGTAATTGTTGGCCTGCTTTTAAAGCCCTTCCAGCACCTTGAACTTTTGCCCAGTCTGCATTATTCGGAGTGGAATCCTGATAAGGCATTGACAATTGTTTAGCGATTGCTTGTAAGGATGTTTTTGCAATTGTATAGTTGAATAATTGAGAATCTTTTAAATTGAAACTTGGCGCTTTATCCATTTTATTTTGGATATAAGTAACATACAACCTGTCCGCAATCTCTTTAAATACTGGACCTGCTACAGATGCGCCATAAAATGGATAGGCATGTGGCTTATTTTTTATAATCACCAGAATCGTATATTGAGGATTATCGGCAGGAAAATAGCCTGCAAAGGAAGATTGATAAATCTTATCTGCATAACCCTTATTTCCATTTGCAACTAAAGCAGTACCAGTCTTACCAGCTACTTTATAGGGACTATTTTTAAATAAAGTTTTACCTGTTCCATTGATACAAACTCCTTCTAAAGCTGTTTGAGCTGCTTTAATGGTTGCAGGACTATACACTTGTGCATTGTATACTTTTGGTGAAATTGTTTTGATAATTCTGCCTTCCTCTTGTATGCTATTCACTAAATATGGTCGCATCATCATTCCATTGTTGGCCACCATATTGTACACTGTCAAAGTTTGTATTGGTGCAATAGCAATATTGTATCCAAATGCCATCCAAGGTAAAGTGGTAGGGCCCCATAATTGATCCCCAGGTCGGGTAATTTGAGGACGACGCTCTCCTACTAAATCAATGCCTGACAATGAATCCAATCTTAATCTTGTAAGGTGCTTGAAATAAGCGGATGGATTATTCGTATAATTATTCACTGCAATTTTTGCCATTCCTACATTTGAACTTTCTTCAAATGCTTCTAGCACGGTCGCTTGAAATTTTCCATGCTTTTCTGAATCATATACCGTTCTGCCTGCTACTTGCCAAACACCCCCTTCTAAATTGATAGAAGTATTTAGAGTGACTTTCCCGTCTTCTAATGCTTGCATTAAAGTCACTAACTTAAATGTAGATCCTGGCTCTGTAGGAGTGATCGCGTAATTTAAATCCTCTGCGTAATAGCCGTCGCTTATCTTGCCTAAATTTGCTATCGCTTTGATCTTACCTGTTTTCACTTCCATGACCATTGCCACGCCATGCTGTGCTTCGTTACCAATCATCATTTTCATCAATGCATTGGTTGCTACTTCTTGAATGTATACATCTAGTGTACTTACAATGTCTTTTCCTGTTTCAGGTTCAATTTCAAATTCTCCTTCTTGCACTGGAACTGTTACTCCACCTGCAATAGCTCGAACCAACTGCTTTCCATTACGGCCATTCAACACTGTATCATAGGACAATTCTAATCCTACTTTATTTTGATCTCTCGCTAATCCTATCGTTCTATATCCCATATTTTGATAAGGATTCAAACGAATATTTCTTTCTTGTGCAATAAATCCACTCTTATACCTTCCTAAACGAAACAATGGAAACTTAGCCATTTGCAAATACTGCTTATAGCCTACTTTTTTTCTTAATTCATAATTAGGTTCTCTTGCCTCAAAAGCTTTGGTTAGCCCATCTTTATAGGTACTAGCAGATTGATCCTTAAATAAATCTGCTAAAGCAATGCTTAGTGAATCAATGTTTTCTCTAAAAGACTTGCCGGCTTTTTCATGCAATGGTTCCACCCTAAAATCAATATAAATATCAAATTGAGGCACATTGGTACTCAACATCTGTCCATCTTCACTATAAATTGTACCTCTATCTGCAGGAATTTCAATAATACGTTGGTGCAAACTATCACTTAAGCCTCTCCAATAAGCACCTTGAACTTGTTGAATGTAAAATGCCTTCCCTAAAATACAAAGGCAAACAACTACGACTAAAATATAGCTTAAGTAAACTCTCCAAAGTATGTCGCGTTTTACATCCATTATTTGGCTTTATTTTTTTCGTTGTGTAGATCAAAACGTTTTTCCAATGGAATACGTATAGACATATCCTTAGCTATTTCTAAGCCATAAGGCGCCATCGCTTTTTCGATATTGATTGCTTCGCTCTTAAGCATTAAATCTGCTTTAAGCGTTTTATACTCAAATTGCAGTTGCTTGATTTCCTTCTTGGTGGAATTGATTTTACGGATTGACTTATCCGTCAAGTGTCCATTAGCGATATAAAGTATCGCTAGTATTGCCAAGAACAAAAAGTAACTAATGTTCATGACAACCCATTCGTAGTTAAGCATGCTAACGATAGCAGACTTAGAGTTGTTTTTTACGGGTACGGACATACGGTTTATACTCTTTCGGCAGTACGCAATTTTGCGCTTCTGCTTCGATTGTTTTCTTTCATCTCTTTTTCAGAAGCCACAACAGGTTTTTTTGTTATGATCTTCCAAAGCACTTCTTTCTTAATGGAAAGAAACGGGTTGGTCACATCGTCTTCATCAGGTCCTACTTTGAATGCGTTTTTCACCATGCGATCCTCGATAGAGTGGAACGTAATAATCACCGCTCTTCCACCTGCTTTAATCACTTCTGGTAATTGTGTTAAAAATTCATTCAACACAATCATCTCTTCATTCACTTCCATTCGTATAGCCTGGAACACTTGTGCCCAATATTTATTTGGATTTCCTTTTACAACTGGCGCAATTAAAGTTTTAAAATCTTGTACGGTAGATAACTTTAATAGACGTCTTTGTATGACAATATGTTTCGCTAGGGTCTTAGCGTTGGTGACTTCACCATATTGCTCAAACATTTTATGTAGTGCTGCTTCTGAATAGCTTTCTATAATTTGCGCTGCTGTTCTTGTTTGACGTTGATCCATTCTCATATCAAAGGGACCGTCAAAACGAATAGAGAAACCTCTTGAACCTTCATCAAATTGATGGCTACTTACGCCTAAGTCGGCTAAAACACCATCCACTTTTTCAATTTTGTTCAAGCGAAGGAATCGTTGTATGTACCTAAAATTTTCAGGTATAAAAACAATTCGATCATCATTTGGTAAGTTCTTCTTAGCATCTGCATCCTGATCAAAAGCAATGAGTTTTCCTTTCGGGCCCAACTTTGATAAAATGCCTCTACTATGTCCTCCTCCACCAAATGTGGCATCCAGATAAATACCATCAGGTATTATATTTAGATGCGCAATGGTTTCTTGAAATAAAACAGGTATATGGTAATCTGTGTTTAAGTTGGATGTAGGGTAAGTCATCTTCCTTAATCTTGATTTTTAATACCAGCCATTACTTCCTGCGCTAGATTGCTAAATGCATCTGCAGAGAAATCCTCAAAGAGCTGTTTATAAGTACTTGCATCCCAAATTTCAAAACGATCCAACGCAGCCGCTAATACAATTTCTTTTCCAGGCAATGCAAACTCTCTTAAAGTTGGAGGCAATAACAAACGGCCTGCACCATCTAACTCAACTTCGGTTGCACCTCCTAAGAACTGACGACGGAATTGTCTCACTTTGGGATCAAATTCATTCAATTGGCTAATTCTGTCCAAAATCGCTTGCCAGCTTTTTAACGGATAAAGTGTCAAGCACTTTTCAAATCCTCTACTTACAATAAAGCGCGTATCTCCTTCTGCCAGTTGCTTTTTCAAGCTGCCTGGAACTAGGAAACGCCCTTTTGCGTCGATAGTTGATTGATATTCTCCGTGAAAACCTGTCATTTGTTAATAATTTGATCTGTATTTTACCACTTGTTCACACAAAATAACACTTTTTACCACTTTTATAGGCCAAATGGACCCTTCTAGTTTTCCACAAGAAATAAACCAAGCTAATACGCTTACTGTGATTGGATTTTAGGGGATTTTGACCTATTTCTAAAATTTAGGTGTGTTAAGAGCTGTGGATAACCCATATTTTAGGGCTTATAAGCTGTGAATCCACCTAAATCATGGCATTTCAAAGGGTTTTGCTATTTTTGCGCCATGAAAATGGCCGACTTTGATTACGATTTACCAGACGAACGGATAGCGTATACCCCTGTGGGTAACAGATCAGATAGCAAACTCTTGGTATGGGATCAATCCATTACTGCGGAGGCGCAATACAAGGATATCGCCGATTACATTCCAAATGGGCATAGTTTATTCTTTAATAATAGTAAGGTGATTGCAGCAAGGATTTTATTTGATAAATCAAATGACATAAATGATCTGGAGCGCATGACCTCTAACGATGCTAAAAGGATGTTTGATCCTAATTCATCTACAAATAGCAGACAAAATAAAATAGAAATTTTTTGCTTAGAACCAACTGCAGCATATACTCCAGTACAGTTAGCAATGCAAGCCACCAATCAAGTTCAATGGAAATGTTTGGTAGGTGGCGCCAAAAAATGGAAAACGGAATTTTTACAGAAGGAATTAATTTATGATCATGTTAGGATTCTTTTATTTGCAAAGAAAATTGCTCAAGAAGATGGACAGTTTATAATTGAATTTTCTTGGGATCATCCTTCTATTGTTTTTTCTGAAATCATTGCACTCGTCGGACAAATTCCCTTACCTCCTTATATTCAAAGAGCAACCAATGAAACGGATAAGGATCGCTATCAAACAACCTATGCAACAACAGAAGGATCTGTGGCTGCACCTACTGCTGGATTGCACTTTGATACGCCTGTTTTTAAAGCATTGTCTGCTAAAGGAATTGAAAATAAATTCATCACATTGCATGTTGGGGCAGGTACATTTATGCCAGTTAAAGTAGACAACTTTAATGACCACTTAATGCATGCAGAATTTATTGACGTAGACTTACAAACCATCGAATACTTAGCTACTACATCCAACAATATCATCGCAGTTGGAACAACTTCGCTTAGAACTTTGGAGTCTTTATATTGGTTGGCAATTAAAATAAAGCAGTATCCCGAATTTGATACCAAAGAATTAAACCTACTTCAATGGGAAGCCTATTCTTTAGAGGCGCCACATATAACCGTGCAGGAAGCGATGCTATTTTTAAAAGAATGGATGATTCTAAAAAAAATAAATACCCTCTATGCATCAACACAATTGATGGTCAAGCCTGGATATCAATTTAAAATTTGCAAAGGATTGATTACTAATTTTCACCAGCCTAAGTCTACACTCTTGTTAATCATTGCTGCAATTGCTGGAGATCAATGGAAGACAGTCTATCAGCATGCATTAGCAAATCAGTATCGATTCCTTAGTTATGGGGACGGATGTTTATTTTGGTTCAATCATCGGTAGGCTAATTTCTACCTTAGTGCCTTTATCTAGCTCACTTGATACTTGTATAGTGCCTTTATGCATATCAATGACCCATTTTACATAACTCATACCCAAACCAAATCCTTTTACGTTGTGGATATTACCCGAGTGTGCACGATAGAACTTTTCAAAAATATGTTTCACTGTATCAGGACCCATTCCAATGCCCTTATCCTCAATCGTAATGACCATTTTACTGAATACAGTTTTTGTTTTAATGGTAATATCAATTTCGGACTTGGCGTATTTAATTGCATTATCCATTAAATTAGATAAGACATGTAAAAAATATTCTTCGTCAATCCAAATTTCAGAAGGCATCGCTTCAAATTGTGTATGCACCGAAGAAGGCTTTGCTTCTAATTGCAATTTAAAACTTTCAATAACCCCTTGAATGAGATCATCCATATTGACTAATTGTCTATTGATCTCATTTTCTTTTTTCTCCAACTGTGCTGCTTGCAAAATTGTTTCAACATGCTTGTTCATGCGGATGTTTTCCTCTTTAATGATGGAGCTAAAATAGTCTACAGATGCCGAGTCCGATTGTACTTTATCTGTTTTAAGTGCATCCACTGCAAGTGAGATAGTTGCCAATGGCGTCTTCAACTCATGGGTCATATTATTAATAAAATCACTTTTTATTTCACTTAGTTTTCTTTGTTTGATCAATGACCTAATTGTGATGATAAATGCAGCTAATACAATGAGAATAAATAAACCTGCTCCAAAGACAACCCACTGTAAGGTTTTAAATAAATAGGTATTTACATTAGGAACAATAATAATCAATGTTTCGAATGGACCAGTCGTTTCTAATATCTCTTGAGGAATAATAGATACCCTTGTTTGTAACGTATTTAATTCGTCTAAAAATACATCTTCAAATTGTTTACTTTTTATTTCTATATTGCCATTTTTATCTTGTAAAGCAAACTCATAAGACAAGTCTTGCAATCCATATTTAACCAATGCAGCTTTTAATCTTTTATCTAGATCCTGAAAGCTATATAAATCTGATAAAGTGGCTTCTTCGAAACTATGTGAATGCCCTGCTCCGGAAAGACTTAATGATTTTTTAGGAAAATGAAAAGCCAAACCACCATTTAATTTTTTTCCTAAATCAAAAGATACAACGACACCTGCCTGATTTACTTTTTCTACCAATTGATTCTTTTGTAATAAAAATAAACCTTGTAGCCAAGTAATTTGAATAAACAAAATCCCTAGGATGGATAGTCCAATTAATATAAATAAAAAAGGGAATGTTTTTTTCATAATCTAACTGGTACAATCTTGCAAAATTTGACTACGTGAATATATTAAAAAATCCCTCTCGATAGTTCGAGAGGGATTGAGATAGTGCTAATTTTTTGTTATTAGAGGGACATTTATAAAACGCCTTCTACTAAAACAGTCGTTTTGTTATCCATGACTTCTACAAATCCGCCTTGTATGGCATAAGTTTCAGCTGCAGCGCCTTTATGTAAGACTTTTACATTGCCAATTCCTAAAGCACTTACCAATGGGGCATGCTTGTCTAAGATCTCAAATAAACCATCTACACCAGGTAATTGCACTCCTTGTACATTTCCACTAAATAACTTCTTCTCTGGTGTTAATATTTCTAATAACATGAATGGAATTTTAATTGATTATGCTTGAGCCATCATTTTCTTACCTTTCTCAATCGCATCTTCTAAGGTACCCACCAAGTTGAATGCTGCTTCAGGATACTCGTCTACTTGACCATCCATAATTGCATTGAATCCTCTGATGGTATCATCGATTGAAACGTATACACCTTTCAAACCGGTGAACTGCTCTGCCACATGGAAAGGTTGAGATAAGAAACGTTGAACACGACGTGCACGTGATACCACTAATTTATCTTCATCACTTAATTCATCCATACCTAAGATGGCAATGATATCTTGTAATTCCTTATAACGTTGTAAAATCATTTTAACTTTCTGAGCTGTATCATAATGCGCATCACCAACAATCGCTTTCGTTAAAATTCTTGAAGTAGAATCCAATGGATCCACCGCAGGATAGATACCTAAATCGGCAATTTTACGAGACAATACTGTTGTCGCATCTAAGTGGGCGAAAGTGGTTGCTGGAGCTGGATCTGTTAAGTCATCCGCAGGAACATATACCGCTTGAACCGAAGTAATAGAACCATTCTTAGTTGAAGTGATGCGCTCTTGCATGAGTCCCATCTCTGTAGCCAAAGTTGGTTGGTATCCTACCGCAGATGGCATACGACCTAATAAAGCCGATACCTCAGAACCTGCTTGTGTAAAACGGAAGATATTATCTACGAAGAATAAGATATCCTTTCCTTTTCCTGTACCATCTCCATCACGGAAATATTCTGCAATGGTCAAACCACTCAAAGCCACACGAGCACGAGCTCCTGGAGGTTCGTTCATTTGACCAAATACGAATGTTGCTTTTGATTCTTTTAATTCTTCTAAGTTCACTTTACTTAAATCCCATCCACCTTCTTCCATGCTGTGCTTGAATGCATCACCATATTTCATGATACCTGCTTCAATCATCTCACGTAATAAGTCATTTCCTTCACGTGTTCTTTCTCCCACACCCGCAAATACAGATAAACCTCCGTGTCCTTTTGCGATATTGTTAATCAATTCTTGAATCAATACTGTTTTACCTACTCCAGCACCACCAAACAATCCAATCTTACCACCCTTTGCATAAGGCTCAATCAAGTCGATTACTTTAATACCTGTAAACAACACTTCTGTTGCAGTACTTAAGTCTTCGAACTTAGGAGGATTTGCGTGAATTGGACGACCACTTGATTTATCTACTTGTGGTAAACCATCAATCGCATCTCCTGTTACATTGAACAAGCGACCGTTGATGCCTTCACCTACTGGCATTAAAATTCCTTTACCGGTATCTAGTACTTCCATACCTCTCACTAAGCCTTCAGTTCCGTCCATTGCAATTGCACGAACGCTATCTTCACCTAAGTGTTGTTGAACTTCTAATACTAATTTTTCACCGTTAGGACGTGTGATTTCAAGGGCATTGTATATTTCTGGTAATACACTTTCTGTTGAAAAATGTACGTCTACAACCGCACCAATAATTTGTTTGATTTTACCTGTTGTTGCCATATAGTTATTTGTTTTTACAACCCCCATTTACGAGGCGAAAATAGATTGACTCCATTTCGGCTGCAAAGGTAGTGATTTGCAAGTTTATTGCAAAAATTGTACATAAATAATAGCAGCTAAAATTCCTCCTACGATTGGCCCAAATACAGGAATGGCAGCATAAGCCCAATCACTCGGCCCTTTCCCCTTCATTGGAAGCACAAAATGCATGATTCTAGGCCCTAAATCTCTGGCTGGATTGATGGCCCAACCGGTTGGGCCTCCAATTCCAAATCCAATTCCTGCCACCAAAAGGGCGACTGGAAGGGCCGAAAAAGTACCTAACTCAACGCCAGCTGGTTTAATATAAAAAATTCCTAATACGAAAATAAAGCTTGCAACCGTTTCAACGATGAAATTTTGTGGCAATCTACGAATAGACGGACCTGTCGAAAAACAAGCCAATTGATCCCCTGCATTTTCACATGCATTAAAATGATCTTTATAGACCATCCAAACCACAAATGCACCCAACATACTACCTAATAATTGTGCTAGTAAATACGAAGGAACTAAGGCCCAACTAAATTTTCCAGCACTTGCAAAAGCAATGGTAACGGCTGGATTTAAGTGCGCACCACTAGCGCTATTAGAAATATACACGCCTACAAAAACAGCGATGGTCCAACCCAGCACAATGGAAATCAATCCACCGTTATTGCCTTTAGTTTTTGGCAATACCACATTTGCCACCACACCGTTTCCAATCATCATCATAATGGAAGTGCCTAAGAATTCGGCTAAAAATGGAGTCATACAATTATTTTTTAAAGATTTATATATTGGTCATTTGAATTGCTTTTTTCCAACCTTCGATTCCTTTTTCTACGTTAGCTTGTTCTAAGTTGGGTTTGAAAACTTGATCTACTTTCCATTTTACTGTAAGTTCAGATTCGTCTTTCCAAAAACCAACTGCTAAACCAGCTAGATAAGCTGCCCCTAATGCAGTCGTTTCAATGATGGTAGGTCTAACTACTTTTGTATTTAAAATATTGGATTGAAACTGCATCAATAAATTATTTTTTGTAGCACCACCATCCACTCTCAATTCTGCAATTGGAATTTGCGCATCCGATTCCATTGCCTTTAATACGTCATAAGTTTGATAGGCAATACTTTCTAATGCAGCGCGTGCAATATGTGCAGCGGTTGTCCCTCTTGTAATGCCTGTAATTGTACCTTTTGCATGCTGATTCCAATAGGGCGCACCTAATCCAGCAAATGCAGGGACCATATATACGCCATCGGTGTGCGCTACTTGAGCAGCCAAGCTTTCCACTTGATCAGAATCACGAATAATATGGAGTCCATCTCTAAGCCACTGCACTACTGCGCCTCCAATAAACACACTCCCCTCTAATGCATAATACGTTTTTCCATTGCGTTGTAATGCAATAGTCGTTAATAAATTATTTTTTGATAGCACTGCTTTTTCTCCAGTATGCATTAACATAAAACATCCAGTGCCATAGGTATTTTTAACCATGCCAGGTTGATTGCAGATTTGTCCAAACAATGCCGCTTGTTGATCTCCTGCAATACCTGCAATTGGAATTTGTTGATTGGTGACCAATAAATCTGTATGGCCATATACCTCACTACTACTTTTTACTTCAGGTAAAATGGAGATTGGAATATTAAATAATTCCAATAAGGTTGTATCCCATTTTAAATCATGAATATTAAAAAGCATGGTCCTTGATGCATTGGTCGCATCTGTAATATGATTTGCACCATTGGTCAATTTCCAAACCAACCAACTATCAATGGTACCAAAACAAAGTTCTCCTCTTTCTGCTTGAGCTCTCGCACCATCTACATGATCTAAAATCCATTTTATTTTAGAAGCAGAAAAATAAGCATCAATGATTAAACCAGTTTTTTCTTGAATCAATGCTTGCCTGCCCTCTAATTTTAATTGGTCACAAAAATCCGCAGTCCTTCTATCTTGCCAAACAATCGCATTGTAAATTGGCATCCCTGTTAACTTGTTCCAAATAACAGTTGTTTCACGTTGATTGGTAATGCCAATGGCAGCAATGTCAAATTTATCAATGCCCTGTTTAGATATCACTTCAGAAGCAACACCAATTTGCGTACTCCAAATTTCCATTGGATCATGCTCCACCCAACCTGGTGCTGGAAAAATTTGTGTAAACTCTTTTTGAGCAGTGGATAGGATTAGACCTTCCTGGTCAAATAAAATCGCACGACTACTTGTTGTTCCTTGGTCTAGGGCTAAAATGCATTTTGGCATGATGACGATTTAAAATCCGACAATGGGCTATTACCTTCTGGCTTTTAACCAATTTTCAGGATCATAATATACTGCTTTTTCATTACAAATGGAGAATAAAACTGCGCCTTCTCCGTCTAGATTGATGCCGGACCTTCCAATGACTGTTCCAGCTTTAACTTCTTGTCCATTGCTTACAGATGCACTGCTAAGACAAGAAAATGCTGTAAAATATTTACCATGTTTGATTAGTACTGTTTTGTCTCCATTAACATCCCCCACATATACAACCGTTCCATTGGCGACACTTTTAACAGTAGTCCCTTTTGGAACTGCTAGTTCGATGCCATCACTTTTACGATCTAATTTTGTACCTGGAATACTTTCAACACCAAAATGAATATTAACAATCCCTGTGGCAACTGGCCAAGGTAGCCCACCTTTGTTATTTTCAAAAGAAATAGAAGTCTCTCTACCCTCTTCTGTCGTTTCAAGCGCCGAATAAGGTCGATTGCTTGTTGTACTTTTTAAACCACCTTCTACTTTACCTACATTAGGGCTTGTTTTTGGCTTTTCCTCAGTCGCAGCTGTTGTTTTATTATTAGCTGTATTGGCTGCTTTTAATTTAGCCAGACGCTCATTCTCTCTTTTTACAGCTTCCTGCATTTCTCTTTTAATCACCGCCGCTATAGCCGCTTGCATCTTTCTTCTTTGTGCTTCTTTTTGTCTTACCTGTGTGGTGATTTCTTCCTCCTTATTCTTTAATTGTTTTACCACTTTATCCTGCTCCTTTCTATCATCCTGCAACACTTTTAACTGAACAGTCTGAGCGGATAAGGTTTTCATCCTATCCTGTTTGTTTTCACTTAGAATGGTAATTTTAGATTGTAAGTTTTGCTCAGATAAACCAATAGACAATGCTTGTGCTTCTCTATTCTGACGATAACTCTTTAGATATGTAATTCTTTTGACAGCATCATTAAAGCTTCCAGCAGAAAACAAAAAATTAAGGTATTCATACCCGCTCCTGCTTTGGTATGCAAAAACAATACTTTTTGCATATTTATATTTTAAGGTATCCAACTCGTTATTCAACCGTTTTACATCTTTCTGATTGCTCTGAATAGCAGCATCTAACACTTTAACCTGCTTTGCAATCCCATTGATTAAAGATTCCCTTTTTGAGATTTTATTCCTTATCAATGCCAATTGCGCTAATGAACTTTTTTTATTCTTCTTAGTTTGTTCTAATAGATTATTGAGTGCATCTAATTCTTTTTGTAATGTCTGAGATTGTCTTTGCAATTCATCTCTAGAATTACCATTTTGTGCCATTGAATTGTTGAAAAAACAAATAAGAAATATACAAATAAGTATAGCGCTTTTTTTAATCATAGGATTCGATTTTCACTTTATTATTTACGTCTGCCTATTTTAGGTAGCGAAAAAGTGTATTTTAAAGGTTCATCAAAATTAAATTCCTTGATTTCCATTCCGATATCCAATTTGGTTTGAGCATTGATGGAAATGGTTCTATAAAGCGGGAACTGTATATTATTTACCAAAGTGTGTTGACTATAATTGATGTCACATGTTCTATGTTTTGCTGCATCCACATCGTCTAGCTTTAATTGAACCAATTTGGTATTATCCTCGCTAAGGATGATTAAATTTTTAAATAATTTTCCTATTAAGCTTACTTGCAACCTTTCATTGATAACCGAATAGGAAATGATATCAATGCTATCCATGAAAATTGGATTGCCTATGATTAAATCCTCAATCGTTTGATAATTTAAAGGAATTTTTACCACCTCTTGTAAATAAGACAATGGATGTCTTTCA
>Ga0209598_10000506_pt1 | contig 31030 bp, 26 predicted proteins | sample M_140807_EF_Meta_FD_187317 | JGI IMG/M metagenome (GOLD analysis project Ga0209598, IMG submission 187317) | Freshwater microbial communities from Lake Montjoie, Canada to study carbon cycling - M_140807_EF_MetaG (SPAdes) (version 2) | ecosystem: Environmental > Aquatic > Freshwater > Lake...
TCTTGATAGATGAAAAACGGAAATTACCTTTATCATCTGTAAATGTTCCAACAGAACTTCCTTTTACGGTTACAGAAACTGCAGAAACCACTTCTTTTGATTTAGCATTTTTTACACTACCTGAAACAACGGTAGAATTTTGGGCGCTAGCACTAATTGTTACAATAGTAGCCATGGCCACAAATAAACATTTGCTGTTGAGTCTTCTCATTTTGGCAAAATTTGGTTATAATTTGGAAGCAAAATAGCACAAGTTGGCCTTTTCTAAAAATTTAATTTATCCCAAAGCATTTTAAGGGTGTTGAGAAAAAGCTATTTGAATCCCCTTGTTTTGAGGTTTTAGGTGCTATTTTTGGGTATGCAAAGCCTACAATTCCCCTATCAGACAGCCATTTACCATGGAAAAGTAAGAGATGTTTATACAATTGGCACAGACTGGCTCATCATGATTGCAAGTGACCGGATTTCTGCCTTTGATGTGATATTACCAAAAACTATACCATATAAAGGTCAGGTGCTCAATCAGATAGCAGATTTTATGTTAAATCAAACCAGAGACATTTGTCCAAACTGGCTACTCGATACCCCTGCCCCAACGGTTTCGGTGGGTAAAAAATGTACCCCTTTTAAAATTGAAATGGTGGTGAGGGGCAATTTAGTAGGGCACGCCTACAGGACCTATGCTTCTGGGTCAAGAATACTTTGCGGGGTAAGTTTACCAGAAGGATTAAAAGAAAATGATTTTTTCCCTAGCCCCATCATTACCCCCTCCACCAAGGCTTCGGAAGGTCATGACGAGGATATTTCTAAAGAAGACATTATAGCAACCGGGCTAGTTTCTGAAGCTGATTGGGCCGTTTTAGAAAAATATGCCCTTGCCTTATTTAATAGAGGTAAAGAAATTGCGAGCAAACAAGGTCTTATTTTGGCTGATACTAAATATGAATTTGGCAAAATTGGTGACACCATTTATTTAATGGATGAAGTACATACGCCCGATTCGTCTCGCTATTTTTATGCAGATGGTTTTGAAGAAAGACAAGCTTCTGGAGAAAAACAAAAACAACTTAGTAAAGAGTTTGTGCGCGAATGGCTGATCCAAAATAATTTTATGGGCAAAGAAGGACAAACCGTTCCTGAAATGACTGACGAATGGATTGACACCATTAGCAAACGTTACATTGAACTTTTCGAAAAAGTTACGGGTAAAACTTTTGTACCAACTACTTTTACAGAAGATCAAATCATGACAGCAGTACTAGCTTCCTTTGCAAAATTTTGTACCGATTAAATTTGCTTGTTAGCCTTCTGGGTCATTGAGTCTTGGACGAAGTCTTTTACTTTTATTTAAAATGTGTTGCCCATTACGTACGCCCTTACGCAATTCTTTTTGACGTTCAAGGGGCATATGTATAGTGTCTTGACAACCTTTACTGCAACATCCTTCAAAAGTTGTAGCACAACTAGCGCATTGAATAAAAAGTAGGTGACATCCATCGTTTAAACAATTGGTATGCGTGTCTGCAGGCTTACCGCACTGATGACAAACGGCAATGATGTCTTCTGTAATTCTTTCACCTAAACGGTTATCAAACACAAAGTTTTTCCCTATAAATTTTTTTTCTATACCCGCCTGCTCCGCTTGATGCGCATAATTAATGATCCCACCCTCTAAATGAAACACATTTTTAAACCCTTGGTGTAACATATAAGCACTAGCTTTTTCGCATCTAATCCCACCCGTACAGTACATGATAATATTTTTTTCTTCGTTACCCTTCATCATATCTGCAGCCATGGGTAGTTGCTCTCTAAAAGTATCAGATGGAATTTCGATAGCGTTTGTAAAATGACCCACTTCATACTCGTAATGATTGCGCATATCAATTACAATGGTATCTGGCTTTTGAAGTAGCGCATTCATTTGAACAGCGTTTACATACTTGCCTTTATTTTCCATAGAAAAACTAGGATCTGTGATGCCATCTGCTACAATTTTTTCTCGCACTTTGATTTTAAGTACCCAAAAACTTTTACCATCATTATCTACAGCAATGTTTAATCGAAGTCCATGTAAATGTTCGATGGAATAAAGATGTTCTTTGAATTTTTCGAAATTAAAATCTGGTAAACTTATTTGTGCATTGATGCCTTCTTTGGCAACATAAATTCTACCAAAAACTTGCAATGGAAACAATGCCTTATAAAGTTCATCTCTAAAAACGGCTGGATTTTGAACCGGGAAATATGCATAAAAGCTAATGGTCATGCGGTGAAATGTTTCCGCCATCATAAGCGCCTTTAACTCCTCGTTGGAGACGCGGTTGTGTAGAACTGCCATATGTTTACTTTTTTAGACATGCGCTCAATGCTATTAAACATTAAGTACATGTTCTATGAACAATAGAACCACTTGCAGGGTGGTCAAAATAGTTAGGCAAAAATAAGCGTTTTATCTAAATAATACCGGAACCGTTAATCGAACGCCAGTTCTGATGGGTTGACCTTTTTGAAACCCGTTAACAAGATCTAAACGAATTACTTTAAAGATATTTTCGAGACCGAGTATAGATTCGGTGTAATCTACCCTATTATTCACGTGCAAGTAACTTATACCTGCTACCAAAAACCAATTGAGTTTTCTAAACCCAGGTATTTTATTGGTAATAAGTCCATTTAAGTGATACTCTCCAAATAGGGTGGTATAAAAATTAGCGTAATTACTAAACTCGTAATATGGTAAGAGTTGAAAACCCTTTAAATGATCAATGGACAAAAATGTTTGGTTACCAAAATAATGTTGGGCATCTGGCGTAAAAACTTTATTACTGTTTGAGAAACCTCCGGCAGTTGCACGGTATTGAAGTGAGCCACCAAGCCCAAGTGGTAAATCGTCAGAAATATTAATAGACCATTTTGCATAATCTACATCACTTCCCAAAAACTTAGGAATCCCTTTTTTATAGCTTAGCGTAAAAGTGGGTGCCTTAGATCCAACGCCAATTTTACGATCTGGAAGTTCGATGTATTTTCCACCAGGCTGCCAGGTTAAAACACCCGCTATTATAGATGCTTGATGCTTTTCAAAATTAATATTGGATAAAGGAGCTGGCGTGTTGGATGAATAAGATCTATTGATATGATCAATAAAAATAAGTGGCCTTTCTAGATTGGATAATGCCTGTCTATCTTGATACTGAAAATTAGCTCTAAAATTTAAACCACTACCTAAGCCAACAGCATAACTTGCCGTAAAATACTTGGCCTCGTATATTTTTAAAAAGTTGCGCTCATACAAAATAGTTTGCATGGTATTTCTCGATTCCGGTATAGCTCCTTCATTGTTAAATTGAAAAACTGTTTTTCCAAAACCAACCCCGATATTATTGAAATATTTTTTTCCAAAATTATACCGAATCGATGCCGACGACTGCAACCTTTTGTTGTTAAACCCATAACGGAGTGCTGGCTCTATCGATAAACTATTTCGGCCTTTATAACGCTTTAGCCATGTGGGAGAAAAACTTGCATTGTACCCTTCGACGGTATTGAAATTAACAGACTTAATTAAGGGGTCAAATTGAATACGTATTTTTTTGCTTTGCTTATTGATAGTTTGACCCCTTAATAAAAAACCAGAGAATTTAAATGTATTACGCACCCTGTCTAACGAATCTAAATACTTTGGGTTTTGTCTTATTTTTTCTAGGCTATCTTTTGTTACATAATCTTTGGCTTCCGATAAGGCTAGCGGAACGGGCCTCACACTATCCCAGTAAGTTGCACTTTTTTTGTTAGAACTATCAAAGTATTTTAAATACGTATTACCAAAAAACTTTTTACCATAAGCTGGTGCTAAATTAAACTGATCATATACTTGCACAAAACTTCCAGAAAATGCAAAACCAAAAAATTTACCGCGCGGATAAATGACTTGATTTTTTATCACCCAACCTTGTTTGGTGGGTACATACATTTGTTCGATGGAGAGTGTATCAAGGAGTTGTAGTTGCTGCTCTTTTAACAAATTAAGTTGAACACTGTGGATGCGCCAGTCATTTTCTATGATATTAATAATACCTGAAAAAAGTGGTTCATACTTTCGTTTAGGTATAACACGTATCCTACTTATTTCGATGCCATTTTCGTAAAACGTACCTTCAAACTTATAGTTGTAAAAATTTAAGGCCCCATCCGCAATTGGAGAAACAAATCCACGAGGATTTAACCCATTGCCAAGTGCAATATTATTTTGATAAAAGGAAATGATTTGCGGATTACTAAGTCCAAAGCCACTGCTTCTTCCACTCACTTTAGACGACTTTACTTCGATGCGCTCTTTATTAGGAACGTCTACATAATAATCAGAAACTGTTTCCGATAAAAATAAAATCCTGTTTTTAACCGTATCAAAATTGCCCGGTGCTAACGATTTTCCAAAAAATGATTTAGGAAAATCGTTTAAAACCAACTGTCCTTTTATATAAACTTCGGCACTAAATTTTTTGATTTCATTTAAATAATCCGGCCTTTTTTTTATGGCTTTTCTGATAATAGCATAAGCCGGATCTTCTCCCTTTGAAGAAACAACAACGTCATTTAATAAAAATACTTGCTTGGTTAAAACAAAAGACAATTGCAGGCTATCCTGACCTGGAACAATTTTTATTTTCTTTTCTACCGCTTCAAAGCCAACATAATTACACAAGATGGTATAGGAACCAGCGGCAAGTGAAAGCGCAAATTTTGCATCTGCATTGGCGGTAACCCCTCTTGTAGTTCCTTTAATTAATACTGAAGCATGTGAAAGTTTTTTGCCACCACCATCGGTAACAAATCCGGTTACAATAGTTTGTGCCGGCACCTGTAACCAAGTGAATAAGATAAGAATAAAACCCGCTAAGTACTTTTTCAAATGCATGTAAACAAAAATAGGTAGCTTCTCATGAATAGAAGCTACCTATTTGTTAAATGGTATGATTAATTTGACTACTTCGTAGAATTACTACGCAAATATGCGCCTGTAAGTGCAGCAAAGCCTCCAAGTAGGCCACCAACTAATGCCGTAACAAGTATTAGTACCACATAAGAACCTCCTAATGGGAGTATTTGTGCTACTTTACTAGATAGTAAATGTGCATTGGCTATGTCTTTTCCTGTAGCTAAGCCAGCCCACAATGCTGCAAGGCCAATAAATCCGGCAAAAAAACTTTTGGCTGGCGCTTGTGCAATAAAAAATGAAACGACAGCAGAGGTAGCGATAAAAAGCCACCAAGGAAACTGACTATACAAACCAATGGTAAAAGCTAAAAAAGCATGTAATAGAGTAGCAACTATAAATTTCATAAAACAATATTAAGCATGAGTAAATGTGATACGCCATTTGAATTGACTATTTTGCTTAGCCGCTTCTTTTGACAAAAATAAAATACGGTAATACTTTCCAGCAGCCCAACTGTCAATAAATGTATCGTAGTATTTGCTACCCGGATTTCCACTTTGACCTCCCGGATAAACACCGTAGGCTTCTATTCCATCTACTAAATGAACCACCATACGCCAGCTTGGACCATGGTTATTAGTAGTTGCATTGATAATATGAACCCCACCACCAATGGGCAAATGCAACCTGCTAAGTGCTGGAATTTTTAATAAGTGATTTACACGCGTGTCTTTGAAGGCACCCCAAGCAAGTGTTCCTTCTTTTTCCATTTGTTGTAAATAAGGTGTTGCTTTTTTAATAGCAACCGTTAACGCATCGAACATGGTTTCTTTAATGTTTGGCGTTGAAATATTGTCTTGGAAAAGAATGACAGAATCTCTGAGCATTTGCTCCAGTAGTGTAGACTCATCTGGCCATTGCAAAGGTAGTTTAGCATTTTTAAATTCGTCGGCCCAAACAGCTACTTCTAAACTATCCCAAATAGATCTAAATACAGAAGCACCCACTTCATTAATATCGTTGCGCAAATTCCAATTGCGCAAATAACCAACATACTTTTTATCGTTGGCGTCTAATTTTGATTCATCAATGTACTTAAGCATTGCCGGTATAGCCATCTCGGCAAAAATATTATCGTTATTGGTTTGAAGCGCCTGCACATCTTGAGGCGTAATGCCTGACATGGCATTGAGCTTTTTATTGATAACAATTCCACGATACAATGGAAATGCATTTGCAGCACCTAAATAATAAGGATAGGTGCTATCGGTAGACATTTGGTTGGCACTACTTACAAATCCACGTTCAGGATTTTTAATCATCGGATTTTCGGAAGAAGGAATCATCCCCTGCCATAAGTAGCTACTATCCTGGCCGGGCATAATAAAATCTCCTTGTCTATCCCATCTGGCAACAAAAGAACCTTGTTGCTTAATGGCTATATCGCCACTTACACTTGCAAATGCAAAATTTTGTCCAGGGCAAGTCCAATGATTGATGGCACTTAAATAATCATCAAAATTTTTAGCCCTGTTTAATTCATAAAAAGTTTGAAGACCACTGCTTCCATCTTGAGCTGTCCATCTTACTGCAAGATATTTTCCATCAGAACCATTTGCGTTGTAACTTTTATCATACATCACAGGTCCAAGGGCCGTAATAGCCACTCTATCTATCGAATCTGGCTGTCCTTTTATTTTAATGCGCTCTTCTTTAATAACCGATTTTTGCCATGCACCATTAAACCAATATTCCTGCATGGTGCTGTCCTTGAATTTAATGTCGTAATAATCGAGTACGTCTCTACCTGCATTGGTAACACCCCATGCAATACTATCATTGAAACCAATAATTACTGCAGGAGATCCAGGAAAACTGGCACCATATGTACTATGCGTAGGAGTAGTAATTTGCACTTCATACCAAAGTGAAGGAAGGTTTAATCCAAGGTGTGGATCACTAGCTAAAATAGGTTTGCCACTTTTGGTTTTACTTCCAGCAATTGCCCAGTTATTTGAACCATTACTTTTATTTGGCGCTTCTGGACCTGAAGGAGCAACAGAAGCTGTTTTAGCAAAATAAAGAGAGTCTAAAGATGCTGGGGCTTTAGCAATAACAGAAGCGGCTTCATACACCGTACCTTTTGGAATAATAGGATCCAATGAATCCTGCACATTGGTATATAATTTATTAAAATCTTCGTACCCAAAATAATTTTTTGAATTGGTCATTTGTAAATCTGTGGTGGTCCCACGGCCAGTTAAATCGTAAGACATGAACATTAAAAACAAGTACGTTTTTATAGGTGTCCATGCTTCTGGTTTGTAATCGAGTAGTTTATATTCGAATGGAATTTGTTCCGGCTTTAAGGATTTGATGTAAGCATTCACACCCGCAGCATACGAAGCAACTGCTGCTTGTAGTGCAGGATTGTTGGCCATTTTTTTCATGGTGGCTTCTGCTCCTTCTAACATACCTAGTCTTCTAAAAAAACGATCGGTGGAAATTCGGTCTGGTCCAACAATTTCACTTAACCTTCCGGCGGCAACATAGGTTTGAAACTCCATTTGCCAAAGTCTAAACTTGGCATGTAAAAAACCTTGTGTATAATAAGCATCATTGTCATTGTTAGCATAAATATGCGGCACGAGTCTTTCATCCATGAGTACTTCTACCTTATCCTGCAAACCATCGGTAACAATATTGGCATCGAAAGATTGATTTTCAGGTTCGGCATTTTGCCAAAATCCTTGCTGTGGAGATAAAAAATAACCAAGCCTTGGTGTTTTGGTTTTACCCACAGATAATGGAGTATTGAGGGCCACAACAAGACCCGCTGTTACGGCTGCAGAAATAATAAAAGGGACAATGCGCATAGACAATCGTTTAAAGACTGAAAATAAGATATTTTTTGTGGTAATAAAGGTTTTTATAAATGAAAGCCATACCGGATATTTGCGTATGGAATTGTCTACCGATACTAAAAATATATTAGGGCTCCAACTACCCACCGACCCTCGCTGGGTAGACCTTGCAGCCATTAGCATTGAAGCTATTTTAACGGATCATGCCTATTGCGAGCAAAAAGCGGCACTAACCTGCATTTCCTATATCCAGCGCTATTCTGACCGGGTAGAACTAGTAAAAGAATTAGCACCCATTGTTACCGAAGAATGGGGCCACTTTAGACTCGTATTACAAGAGTTGCACAAACGTGGTTTACAACTTGGCAAACAAAGAAAAGATTTATATGTAAACGCACTCATTGCGTTTCAAAAAAAAGGAGGCGACGAGCCTACCCGTTTACTAGACCAGTTACTCATGATGGCACTTGTAGAAGCTAGAAGTTGCGAACGTTTTAAAAGACTCAGTGAAGGGCTTTCTGATGCTTACTTGAAAAAATTTTATAGGCGTTTTATGGAAAGCGAAGCGGGGCATTATACATTATTTATAGACCTAGCAACACTATACTTTGGTAAAGAAAATACATTAGCTCGCTGGGCAGAATGGTTGGCTTACGAAAAAGAGGTTATGGAGTCGATGGAAATAAGAGGCGACCGTATCCACTAATTAGGATAACAGCTGCGCCTCCAATAATTCTATTTGACTACTAAAATCTAAAAAAGAATATTGCGACTGCAAGGCTTCAATTTTTTGATAGGTTTTTTGAAGAAATAGTTGATGCTGATCAGAATGTACAAAAAAAGGTTTGTGCGTAACTGCTAAATTAATGGCAGCAACTTCTTTGATAATATTTTTTGTTTCGGGCGTTGTGCAGGCTTGTAAAAACTTTTCCCAAACATATTCGGTAGCATGATAATTGGGATGCACCATATCTTCTGAATAAAAACGGTAATCCCGTAAATCATCAATTACAATTTCGTAGGCTGGAAAATAATAACTGTTGGCGTCATTTGCCACAAGGCTATGTACTGCCTGAATTAGCGCGGCTTTACTCCTATTATTTTCTACCATGCCTTCGCGCACATGTCGCACAGGACTAATGGTATATATTATTTGTAAAGACGAATTTACTTGACGGAGTTTTTGAATGAGAGGCTCGTATAAATTAGTTATTTCGGCCGGCGTTAATAACTTTTTTGTAAACCAATTAGCAGGCGCTTTATGATTATTGGCTGCCACAAAATCAGGTGTATATCCAGTAGCCTGTTCTGTTAATTGATATACCCACGCAGACCCGAGCGTGATAAATAAATGCGACGCTTTTTTTAAAAACAAATGTGCAGCAGCAGTAGCATTATTTATTTTAGTGAGTGCTTCCTCAGGCGTAGTACCTGAAAAACGACTATGGTGTTTCCAAGAATGCCAGGCTTCATTAAAATAAAACAAATCAGATTCAATAAAAGTGGGGGCATCTATATATTGATGAAGCGCTTCTGCAACAGAAACCGGATTAAACAAAACACCATTGGGGTTTTCAAGTACAAGAAACAAATGCCTTGCTAATTTTTCACCCATATTTTCTGTAAAGCATGAACCAATCATGAGTGTATGATCCCGGTGTCCTATTGGACTTTGAAGGGCGGGTATATCAAACTCATAATGAAATTTCATAAAATAATAATTAGGCTTGTAATAAACGCTGCTTCATAGCTTCATATAAAACAATACCTGTGGCAACGCCTACATTAAAAGAATCAAAAGTGCCTGCCATAGGAATGGTAAAAAATGCATCTGCTGCTTTTGCCAAATAAGGCTGCACCCCTTTTCCTTCGTCACCCATAATCACACAACAAGGATCTGTTAACGATAGTTCGTATATTTTTTTATCGGCGCGCATTTCTGAAGTAAATACTTGTATGCCGTTTAAGTGGAGTGTGTCTACTGCTTTAATTAAACTATTAACACGGCAAATATGAATATGCTCAAGGGCACCTGCACTACTTTTAACGGCTTCTGCGTTAAGTGCACCTACGCCCTTGTCCGGAATAATAAGCGCCTGCGCACCACAACAAAGTGCGCTTCTTGCAATAGCGCCAATATTTCTTACATCTGTAATACCATCCAGCATTACAAATAGAGGCGCCTCCCCTTTTTCTACCACATGATCAATCACTTGTTGTAAATCTAAATATTGCACTAGCCCTGCAAATGCAACCACACCCTGATGATTGGCTTTTGTTAAACCATTTAATTTTTCGGGCGGCACCAGCTGAATAGGTACATTGTACTCGCGTGCCAATTGCCTGATTTGCAAAATGGCTTCGCCAGCAATATTTTTTTGAAATAAAATTTTATCGATAGACCTCCCCGACTGTAAAGCTTCTACCAGTGGTTGACGCCCAATAATTAATGCCGATTGTTTGATTGCCATGTAAAAATAAATTAGATAAGAAGGCCCTGCACTTGTAATAACTCAATTTTAGTAAGTGCAGCCACACTCATAGCATCGGTAATGGTTCCATCCGCTACCATGCCAAAAGCGTCCGATAAAGATACTTTTTTAATTTGTAAAGCTTCCGTTTCTTCAGGTTCTGCATCCTGCTGTGTTAACTGGGTAGCAAAATAAATAATGGCCAGCTCATCCGAAACTGAGTTAGACAAATGTAACCGCATGAGCTCTTTATAGTTTGCTGCAACAAGCCCCGTTTCCTCTTTTAACTCCCTAATGGCGGTTTGCAATGGATCCGTTTCAACTGGACAACCCCCTTCCGGAATTTCCCAACTATAGGTACCTAAGGTAAAGCGGAATTGCCCCACTAAATAAGTATGCATATCGGGTGTGATGGGCACTACGCCAACAGCAATATTTTTAAAATGAACCTTTCCATAAATTCCAGGATTACCTGCCGGATTAAGCACGTCAAATTCGGTAACATCAATCCAAGCATTTTGATAAATGACTTTGCTATCTTTTATGGTCCAAGGATTTTTTTGATGCATGCTATTATATAACGGTGTCAAATGTACTGCTAAATAAAAAGCCCCCACTAAAATTAGCAGGGGCTTTTTTAAAACGTATACTTTTATTTTAAACCAAAGGCTTTTTTAACCTTTGCTACATAATCTAATTTCTCCCAAGTAAATAGTTCCACTTTCATGGTTTTTGATTTACCATCTGGGGTTGTAAATGTTTTAGTCACTGTCTCATTTTTACGACCCATATGACCGTAAGCAGCAGTTTCACTATACATTGGGGTTCTTAATTTTAAACGCTGCTCAATAAAGTAAGGGCGCATATCAAAAATTGATTCTACCAACTTACCAATTTGACCATCGGTTAATTTTACTTTAGCAGTACCGTACGTATTTACGTTAATTGAAGTTGGTTTAGCAACACCAATCGCGTAAGAAACTTGTACTAAAACTTCAGAAGCTACACCAGCAGCAACTAAGTTTTTAGCAATATGACGCGTTGCATAAGCTGCAGAACGGTCTACCTTACTAGGATCTTTACCAGAGAAAGCACCACCACCGTGTGCACCTTTACCACCGTAAGTATCTACGATAATTTTACGGCCTGTTAAACCAGTGTCACCGTGTGGTCCACCAATTACAAACTTACCAGTAGGGTTAATATGATATTTGATATCCTTGTTAAATAATTTTGCGTACTTCTTGTACTTTGCTTTTACGCGAGGGATCAAAATTTCGATAATATCTTTTTTAATCTTCTCGAGCATTTTACCTTCTTTATCAAAATCGTCGTGCTGTGTAGATACTACAATTGCATCGATACGTACAGGCTCGTTTTTATCGTTGTACTCAAGTGTTACTTGAGACTTAGCATCTGGGCGTAAATATTTGATAGCCTTGTTTTCTCTTCTTAATGCAGCAAGTTCAATTAAGATTTTATGCGCTAAGTCAAGTGCCAATGGCATATAGTCATCGGTTTCGTTGGTTGCATAACCAAACATCATACCTTGGTCTCCAGCACCTTGCTCTTCTTTCTTTTTTCTATCAACACCTTGATTGATATCTGCAGATTGCTCGTGAATAGCTGATAAAATACCACAGCTATTTGCTTCAAACATGTACTCACTTTTAGTGTAGCCAATTTTCTTGATCACACCACGTGCAATTTCTTGTACATCTAAATATGCTTTAGATTTTACTTCACCAGCAAGAACTACTTGACCAGTTGTAACTAAAGTTTCACAAGCCACTTTTGATTGTGGATCAAATGCTAAAAAGTTGTCGATTAAGGCGTCAGAAATCTGATCCGCTACTTTATCTGGATGTCCTTCAGAAACACTTTCAGATGTAAATAAATAAGGCATGTATTTTTGTTTATAGCTTATAATAAAACACAAATATAAGTAGTAATTGAATACTTATATTCGAGAAAATATAATACGTAATCGCATTCTAAAACGGGTATGCGTTCCGCCACCAAGTCTTACACGTCCATTGGCAATATCATTACCTTCTAATGGGCTTAAGTAATACACCTGCACCGCCGCCACTTGAGGATATGGAGGCTTGTATAAAATTGAATCGTTGGTAGGTGCCGAAATACGAAGCGTGTAACTGCTGTCCTTTCTAGTCACAATCCCCTGAACGTATCTACTTATATCAAATGAATAGGCTGCAATTTTGTTGTACCCCGCTACCGATTTTGATAAAACAGAGCCACCAAAATTTCCAACATTTGGACCACCATTTGCACTAAAAATATAATCGTTGGGAATATTGTACTTTCTATTTTCTACGGTATCAATGGCACTTAATAATAAATACCTTGGAGGGGCCATATAGGCATCGGTGGTTAATAAGTTAGCATCGTCCGGAACCTGTTCTGCAATTAATTCGGCCTTATGAATAATTCTATTACTTAATCCTTTTAAACCCGGAATTCTTACACGCACGTAGGTACCCGGAGCAGATTGAACATATACAATTGAATCAGACTTACTGGTTGTTGTTGTATACTTTGCAACTTCTGCACCCACTCTATTTCGTGTAACTAAATTGGCATTACCCCCCGTTAAACTATTGAATCTAAAATAAGCAACAGCAGTATCACGCACGGTAGCTCCCGCAGAAGATGAATTATAATAGAGTGCAAATTTTGTATTGGTATCGGCGAGGTTGATATGTAATAATGCATTTGCCGGTGCTGCTTGATCTACAGTTAATGCAAAACCTGCAAACAATGATTTAAACGCAGAGTCTGTGGCATAAGCATTGGTAGTGTCGTAAGTGTTGATGAAACGTCTTGCCACATCTGCTCTTAATTTGATACGAATTTGATTAGAAGCTTGCTCATATCTATTGTTTACAGAATCTGTTAAACGCGGAATATTGATAGTAACAGGATCTGCTAATGTTCCCTTTGTTCTAAAATTATATTTTGCCGGATAATTGGCTGCATAATAATAATTAGGATCAAGCGATGTAGTAGGGTCAATTTCTGATACCGTTAAACGGAGTGGTTTAGAGGTATCTCCGTAAGCACTTCTGTAACTTAAAATAAGTACAGCAGAGTCTACACGAATACTATCTTTTGCACCCGGAATAGCAAATGGAAAATAAGTAGGTGCTAACTCAAAATACATAGCGGCCGACGTTTTTCCAAACAATGGATCGTTGGTGATAGCACCCAAAACGTGGTTGTCACTTTTATATACTCTTGTAGAATCAAAATCTGTATAAGTGTCTGTTAAGACATCTATAATAGTGTCTTTAGTAATCACACCATCAATTGCAGGAATTAAGCCAGCGCCAAGTTCTGTGGAAGGAACTTTGGTACAGGCAATAAAAACCATTACTATCAACCCTATAAAACCTAAAATATTACGTCGTGTAAATTTTGAATGCATGTTTGTCTAATTACTTGCCCGCAAGGTCGTTGTACAATTCTAAATACTCTGTTAAATCCGAGTCCCATCCTTTAAATGGAACTACTTTTTTGCCTTTTACTTTAGCAAACTCGGCAGTTAAGCTAGCTTCTATTTGGTCTGAACCAAAAGAAATAGCATCTGCAAAGCTAGCACCACCCTTAAACAAGGCAGTATTGTTGGATGCTTTAAAAGCATCTAAATCCTTTTCTTTAACATTGGCATTGATAAGTGCCTGTTTCATAAAGTCGGGACCAAGATTGTTTTCGAAAGTATTTTGTCCAATGGTGAACAACACTTTACTATTTCCAAAAACAGGCTCTTTTTTATAAGCAGTTTTGATATAGGCAGGAATTAAACCTGTCATCCAGCCACTGCAATGAATGACATCGGGAGGCCAGCCAAATTTTTTAACGGTTTCAAGGGCGCCTTTACAAAAGAATACGGTTCTTAATGCGTTATCGTCAAACCAATTATCTGCTTCGTCATGGAAAACTTGTTTACGCTTAAAAAAGTCTTCGTTTTCTAAAAAATAAACCTGTAATCTGGCGTTTGGTAAAGAGGCAACTTTAATTTGTAGAGGGTAATCGTCTTCATCTACAGAAACGTTGATGCCAGATAAACGCACCACTTCGTGTAAACGGTGCCTTCTTTCATTGATCACACCAAAACGGGGCATGATGCAACGCACTTCAAGTCCACTATCATTACTTTTAATAGCTAGTTTATTGATTATTTCTGCAAATTCCGTCAACTCCAAATAGGGAGACATCTCGGTAGCAATAAATAGTATTCTTTTCTTTGTAGACATGAGTCACCAATTTTATACCAGGAGCCTAAAATAAGGGAGCAAAGGTACGAAAATTATAAGGAATCAAGCCAGCGCAATGCTTTACCCCAAAAAATTAACGATTGGAGCTATTCGTTACATATTTATACATTAAATTATTATATAATATATTTGATAAAAATCTTATCTGATAAAACGGGATAAGGACTTACATTTGTTTCTACGATACTTCTACCATGAAAAAGCAACTCAACTCCATTTTAAAATACGCCTTCTTCTTTGGTCTAGGCCTTTTTTTAGTTTGGTGGAGCTTGCGCCAAATTCCTGCCAACAAATGGGATGAGTTTATTAAAACCCTACAAGAGGCAAAATACTGGTTGATGATTCCTGTTTTTGTAATCTTATCTCTAAGTCATATTGTTCGTGCTCTAAGATGGCGGATTTTAATGGAGCCGCTTGGCTATAAACCAAGCATTCCCAATACATTTTTTGCGGTTATGATTGGTTACCTAGCCAACCTTGCCATTCCAAGATTAGGAGAAGTATTAAAATGTACCATCCTTGCCAAATATGAAAAAGTACCTGCCGAAAAATTAGTTGGCACCATTGTGGCAGAAAGGGCCATTGATGTAATTTCATTAGGCATTGTTTTTATCATTACCCTACTCACCCAAACAGATTTAATTGCCGCGTATGGCTTAGAATTATTTAAGCAGCTTTTTGAAAATAAAGCAGGGCATTTTTCGATACAAAAAATTAGCATTGTACTGGGGGTTATTGCAGTAGTTATTGTAGTATTGAAAATATGGAGCAAAAAAAACGGACACCTCCCCTTTGTTGTGTCTGCTAAAAAAATTATAGGTGGCATTTGGGAAGGTATTGCTAGCATCCGTTATCTTCAACAAAAAGGATTGTTTATTACATACAGTGTAGCAATATGGCTTTTGTATATTGGCGGCACTTGGGTAGGTCTTAGCGCCACGGTTGGAACAACAGGTTTAGGATTTAGTGCAGCACTAGCCGCACTTGCTTTTGGGAGTATTGGCATGATTGTAACTCCTGGTGGCATTGGCGCTTACGCGTATTTTATTGCTAAAATTGTAGAAAAGATGGGCGTGCCTTTTGAAATTGGATTTGCCAATGGAACATTGCAATGGTTTGCACAATTTATCATTGTACTGATTGTTGGAAGCATCTGCTTACTTGTCTTACCTATTTATAATAAAAATAAGATGTCACATGAAAGCAATTGAGGCCATCACCCTAAAAGAGTATCCCTTAGAAAAGTTATTGACTGAGGTGGCTGCCTGGAAATTAAAAGGCAAAACGGTTGCATTTACCAATGGCTGTTTTGACATATTGCACGAAGGTCATATTGCCTCATTAAGCGCTGCCGCAAAAGAAGCGGATTATTTGATTGTTGGACTTAATAGTGACGCTAGTGTAAAAGCGTTAAAAGGTGATGACCGTCCTATCAACAATGAACAAAGCCGTGCCATTATTTTAAAAAATTTAGCTGTTGTAGATGCTGTTGTAATTTTTAATGAACAAACACCATTAGCATTAATCACTTCCATTTTACCAGATGTGCTTGTTAAAGGTGGCGATTATACCACCGATCAAATTGTAGGAGCCAAAGAAGTAATAGCAGCAGGCGGACGTGTTGTGATCAATCCAATTGTAGAAGGGTTTTCTACCACAGGAACCATCCAGCAAATCAAGGCTCATTTTTCATAAGCTACTATCTACCGATTAAGCCATTTATTTCACCCAGTTATGATGAATATTCATGCGCATGCTTGTAGATTTATTAAGTTTATAGACCTGAAATTGATTACCCATTGAAACAGCAAAAAAAATTATTAACCATCCTCACCCATTTAGTGGCCTGGATATGTTTGTTTTCTGTACCCTACTTGGTTTTCTTTCCTCGACTAAGGGAATTTGAAATGAGTAATCATATGCTTGCTACCATCGTTATTAATGATGTTTTTATTGTTTTCTTCTACTACCTCAATACGCAGTATTTGGTACCCGCTTTACTCATCAATAGAAAATGGTGGAGATACGTAGTGTCGATTTTTATTTGTCTATCCATTTTTTTGTTTACACCTAGACAGTTGGCCAACTTGATAACTACCCCAGAATATATTCAACAAAATGAAGGATACATTACAAACCCTGCTTTTAAAGGCACCAAAAAATTAAGCAAAGCACCTCGTAGATCCAGAAGACTCGCAGACCCCTACAATACCGTTTTATTTTTATTGGTCTTTTCGTTTGGAACTTGTATTGCTGTAACACAGCGCTGGTTAACATCTGAGCAACATAAAAAAGAAACTGAAAACGAAAAATTAAATACCGAATTATCTTTTTTGAAATCGCAAATCAATCCGCATTTCTTTTTTAACACCCTCAATAATATATATAGTTTGGCCATTATAAAAAGTGAGCAAACAGCGCCCGCCATTATGAAGTTATCCTCTATTATGCGGTACATATTATCAGAGACAGAGAAAGATTTTGTTCCCTTACAAAACGAAATTGAGTTTACTAAAAATTATATACAGTTACAACAAATGCGCTTGACAGATAAGGTAACAGTTGAATTTAATGCGGACGGAATAACAGATGAACTTCAAATCACCCCGCTTTTATTTATACCTTTTGTAGAAAATGCTTTTAAATATGGGGTGAGTACAAAAGAAGCATCTAGTATAACCATCAACATTCATGCAACGCCTACCAGCATTTTATTTGAATCAAACAACACGGTGGTTACCAATATATCAACACATTTAGATAGCACGGGGATTGGAATCAACAATGTTAAAAGAAGACTTGCACTTTTATATCCAAACAAACATCAACTAACCATAAGTAACAAAGAAAATACCTATAAAGTTTCTTTACTCATTAACTGTTAATCCTATGATTACATGCATTGCAATAGATGATGAACCATTGGCACTTCAAATCATTGAAGAATACTGCTCCAAAATTTCATTTTTACAATTATTACATACCTTTAGCAACACCGATGAGGCACAAGAATTTTTAAAAGAAAACACGGTTGATGCAATATTTTTAGACATACAAATGCCTGATATAACAGGTATTGAATTTTACAAAAGCCTAGCCAATAAACCACTTGTAGTATTTACAACCGCTTACAAAGATTTTGCAGTAGAAGGTTTTAATTCGGACGCAGTAGATTATCTATTGAAACCTTTTGAGTACGACCGCTTTTTAAAAGCTGCATATAAGCTCAAAGAATATACCGAGTTTTTAAGCGCACAAGAAGTACAGCTCAACTCCATTTTCATTAAGGTCAATTATGAGATTATGAAAATTAATTTGAAGGAAGTTGACCTAATAGAAGCACTTGACGACTATATTAAAATATACACAAAACCCAGTCCGGTACTTACTTTAATGACCCTTAAAGGCATTTTAGAAAAACTACTTTCCCGAGATTTTATTCGGGTACACCGCTCCTATATTGTTCCAATTGCCAAAATAGACAAGTTTAGCAAAAGTAAAATTTGGATAGGCGAAAAGGAAATACCTATTGGCAGTAGCTACGGTAGCGTTTATGACCAGCTATTGCTCCACAGCCAATCCAAATAAGCCAATACCGTATAAAGAACCTGTTTTATAGTTTTATTAAGAGTTTAGCACCCACAATACAAGATATAAACTTGTAATTTAGCTGCATGAATATGCGTTTACCTATTGCAAAGTTTACCTATTGCACCATACTATATTTGAGCTTAGCCAGCACTTTGTGTGCGCAGGATGTTCCCAAAAACTGGCCATTATTAGATCCATCCACAGATCATATGCTAGGCATCAGTTTACAAAAAGCATACGACTATTTAAGCAGTAAGCATAAAAAATCAACCCCCATCGTTGTTGCAGTCATTGACTCTGGCATAGACACCACACATGAAGACCTTAAAAATATTTTGTGGACCAACGCCAAAGAAATTGCAGGAAATGGAATTGATGATGATAACAATGGATATATAGACGATGTGCATGGTTGGAATTTTTTAGGTAACAAAAATGGACAAAGTGTTAAACGAGCGCCCGACGAAAGATCTAGAATCTATCATAAATACAAATCAAAATTTTTAAGTCCTACACTAGACACAAACACCTTAATTACTGCCGATAAAGCGCTCTATGCCACATGGAAAAAAACAGACGCCGAATTAAATTTTAGCGACGAAGAAAAAGAACAACTTAAATACGTAGAAATGCTATCCAATGCTTTTAAAAAGCATGATAAAATAATTCGTCAAGAAATGAATACGGCGAGTTACAATAGAGAAACCTTAACTGCATTTATACCTAGCAGCGTTTTAGGTAAAGAAGCCAAACTGGGCATGCTGTCGTTACACCGTTTAATGCAATTAGACAAAGAAGAATTAAATACCTACACCATTGCCCAATTAGAAGAATACATAGAAGGCAAAACGGTAGCATTTAGTTCCAAAGAAAAATTACCCAACGACGAAAGAACCCTGATTGTTAGAGACAATTACTACAATTTTGCTGATGCCTTTTATGGCAATAATGATATCATGGGGCCTACACCCAATCATGGCACACATGTTAGCGGTATTATTGCTGCTGCTAGAAACAATGGCGTTGGAATTGATGGGGTGTCTGATGCTGTAAAAATTATGATGATCCGCGTGGTGCCTGATGGAGACGAATATGATAAAGACGTTGCACTTGCCATTAAATACGCCGTCAACAACGGAGCCAAAATTATCAATATGAGTTTTGGTAAGGCCTATTCTCCAGAAAAATATTGGGTAGATAGCGCTGTTAGATACGCTGAACAAAAAGATGTATTACTCGTTCACTCGGCAGGCAATGAAAGTTACAATTTAGACAGCACCACCGTTTTTCCAAACGCCTATTTAGCAGCATGGAAACAAAATGCAAACAATTTTATAACCATTGGCGCAAGCAGTGATACGCTTATTACAGACAATAGTATTGCAGCAGAATTTAGCAACTACGGCAAACAAAATGTAGATTTATTTGCACCGGGTGTTAAAATATATTCGACCCTACCTGGCGGAAATGTATATGGCAATCAAGATGGAACCAGCATGGCATCACCCATTGTAACAGGCGTTGCCGCCATTTTAAGAACCTACTACCCTAGCTTATCTGCTCAGCAAGTAAAAACGATTTTAGAAAAAACGGTTTACATCCCTGCTGCCACAGCACCTAGCTTACTTCCAGGCAATAGCAGTATTACAAAACCTTTTAGTACACTCTCTAAAACAGGCGGTATTGTAAATGCTTACAACGCAGTAGTGCTTGCAAACAGCATGGTAAATAAATAAGAAAGCCCCAACAAAATGCTGGAGCTTTCTATCTCGGAGGGGGTATAAAAATTATTTTGCAAATAAGTGCACAGCTATTTGAACGTCGTTAGAAGGACCTGCATATGCAATGCCTAATAATGTACGATCTAAGCTAAAATATGCTTGACCAAAAAGTCCTTTTTCAGAAGCACTTCTGATATTAGCAGCAAAGCTTACTGGAACTGGAACACCTTTAATGTTTAAATTACCATTAATGGTACAAGCAGTTGCGCTAGTATAATTTACAGAAGAAATGGTATAAGTAGCTTCACCAAATTTTGCTACGTCAAAAAAGTCTGGGCTTTTTAAGTGACCAGCTAATCTGTCACCAGCAGCATCCGTTACTTTTAAATTTGCAAGGTCAATTACAAAAGAACCACCCACTAATTTACCAGCTTCAATTTGAACGCTACCGCCTTTAACAGTAAAGCTACCTGTATGAAAATCGGCTGCTTTAGAGCCAATAAAGTCTACCCTGCTCTTATCTGACTGAACAGCTAGGGTGATGGGTGCTTTTGGGGTTTTTGGGGATGCAAAAGCAAAAGAACTCGCTAAAAATGCGGCTCCTAATAGGAAAAAAGATACTTTTTTCATAATTGTATTGAATTTTAAGTGTTTACAATGTTTAATAAGGTAAAATTAGGGGTTTTAATGTAATGCCGTTTCGCTTATCTTCGCAAAAATTTTTTGTATGAATCTTCATGAGTACCAAGCTAAAGAACTCTTAAAAAAGTACAACGTTCCAGTACAGGAAGGGGTTGCCGTTGAAACAGTAGACGCAGCAGCTGCGGCTTATGCCACTTTAAAGGAACAAACTGGCAACAATTTTGCGGTAATTAAAGCCCAAATTCACGCAGGCGGACGAGGTAAAGGTAATATTGAAGGAAAAGAACAGCGTGGTGTAGCAGTTGCTAAAAACGAAGAAGACGTAAAAAGAATTGCTGGCAATTTATTAGGCGGTACACTTGTAACCATTCAAACAGGTGCTGCTGGTAAAGTCGTTAATAAAATTTTAATTGCACAAGACGTATATTATCCTGGCCCTAACGAAGTAAAAGAATTTTACTTGTCAATTTTGTTAGACCGTGCAAAAGGCATGAATGTGGTGATGTATAGTACCGAAGGTGGTATGGACATTGAAGAAGTAGCACACAACACGCCAGAAAAAATATTTAAAGAGTGGGTACACCCAGGTGGCGGACTTCAGGGTTTTCAGGCACGTAAAATTGCTTTTAACCTAGGCCTATCTGGTGACGCTTTTAAAAACTGTGTAAAGTTTGTAACCAACTTATACAATGCATACGTAAACCTAGATTGCGGCATGCTCGAAATCAATCCATTGTTTAAAACATCCGATGAAAAAATCATTGCGGTGGATTGTAAAATGAATATTGACGACAACGCACTCATGCGCCACGCTGATTTACTGGCGATGCGCGATGTATCTGAAGAAGATCCTACCGAAGTAGAAGCTGGTGAGTTTAACCTAAACTTTGTGAAGCTTGACGGTAACGTAGGTTGTATGGTAAATGGCGCAGGTCTTGCCATGGCTACTATGGATATGATTAAGTTAAGTGGTGGTGAGCCAGCTAACTTTTTGGACGTAGGTGGTACTGCAAATGCACAAACCGTAGAAGCTGGTTTTAGAATTATCATGAAAGACCCGAATGTAAAAGCTATTTTAATTAACATCTTTGGCGGTATCGTTCGTTGTGACCGTGTTGCTGCTGGTGTTATTGAAGCCTTTAACAAATTAGGTAATATCAATATCCCTATCATTGTTCGTTTACAAGGAACCAACGCAGTAGAAGCTAAAAAATTAATTGATGAGAGCGGACTTAAAGTTCAATCAGCGATTCAGTTAAGCGAAGCTGCAGACTTAGTAAAACAAGCAGTAGCGTAATAATTTTTCAGCCCTACATTTAAATTTGACGGGCTTCAAATTATCCTCTAATGATTTTAAAAAAGGCGTCGATATTCGACGCCTTTTTTATTGTGGTTGTACAATAGGCTTTACTTCTGAAAGTGCACTAAACGTATAGCGGAGTCCAGTTTTAACCTCTGTGCATTCGTAACGTTTGCGGCGTAGTGGTCCTTTACAAAATACGCGGCCATTGTCTGTTACAAATAATGATCCCTCTGCAATACTTGCTACAAGGGCGTATCCGGGCTTTTGTTTTTCGTTGTAGCCCCGCAGTAACATTAAGAGTTCAGTTTCACCACCAGCCGTAGCCGCTGGATTTAAGATTGATTTTTGTAATGCTTTTTCTACGTCGGGCGGGAAAACTTGTTGTGCTACAAATTGTTGTAATAACTGTCCATAACAATATTTCCATTCTTTACCATGCGCTTCTACCCGGTTACTAAATTTTTCGAAAGTAAGTAAGTGTGCCAGCTCGTGTAAAAACGTAATCAGAAATTCGTACTTATTTAAATTGCCATTGATACTAATGCGGTGGTTAGCGCCCCTACCCGGATGACGATAATCGCCAAGTACCGATTTGCGCTGTTTGGTAATGGTTAAATGCACCCGGTACTCATGCAAATACGCAAGCACCTGCTCAAAAGTTTTGTCTGGTAAAAAACCAGCCAAGGCCTGCATTGGATGCTCGTTAATGGGCATTATTTTTTAACGTTCAATTTTAAAAAGAGTTTGATTTCAAGCCAGGTATACAGTGGATAGAGCGCCAATCCGGCATACACAGAGCGAGGACTGATAGCTGCGCCTGACACTTTAATATAGGAAACAAGTATAACAGCAAGTCCTATTAAACGAAACCCCATAAAGGCCATGACGGTTCGTACAAGTACATTGGGGTTTGGATCTTTAGCAGCACTAATAAGAGCCAATAAACCCAAAAACGTAAGTGCAAAGAGTAATAAATTAGCCGCATTTATAACGGTAGGAACAAATTTATATTTGATAAGTTCCTGCTCGCCTAAATGAACCATCCAGGTTACAAAAACAAAAAGCCCAGTAATAGGGTACAGCAGTTTAAATTCTGAATTACTAAATTTAGCCATCTTTGTTTTGGTTTATCTTTTTGTGTCTGATTTATTATCGGAGTTTTTGTTTGCGCCCGTTTTACGATCCGTGTCTTTGATCACTTTTATGATGAGTCCTATACCTACAAGTAAAGGGAGTATCCAAATAAATATGGGGGTTTGAGAAAAAAATTTGAGATCCAGCCATTTGCCGCCGAAGGCGGCAAATGCAAATGACACCATTAATTGAGTGGCTAAACTTGCATATTGCAAAAACGGCTTTGGATTTTTTTCAGGCATCAGATTATTTAAACGGGCATGCAATTAATCGTGAATCACTTCTGCTTTTGGTATTGCTAATGAAACGGTATCGAGCTGCATACCTTTATCACTTCCTTCCATCACTTTTTTTACGCTATTAAAATATTGTTCGTTGTACTTGATCACTTGCTCCAATGAATCGGTGCGGATTTTTAAATTTTGAAGCGCCGCTCTACCCTCGCGTGTGCCATAACCAGGTATATAATATTTAAGCGGGGTAAATGCAATAAAAACAATGGTAATACCAATCAAAAATACAAACAAGGTGCTAAGCCCAATATACACACTTGTTCTAGAGAGTTTTAGGGTTACCACTTCTTCAAAAGTGTCGTCATCCATCACCACAAGCCGGTAGTGGGTACCAAGGCGGGTGGGCTCGTTTTTAGTAGGTATGGTGTCCATATTGTTAAATAAGCATAAAGGTAGCCCTTAAAGTTGTTTTAATACGCCCTCAAAACGGAAATAAATGTATTTTTAAGGCCTATTTTAAAGATTCATGAAAACCTATGCCCTGTTACTTTTTTTGATGGTTGGAATGGCCAATTTTTTGGTGGCCCAACCTTACACAGGCATCAGTTTACAAAAAAATAAACCCTACACCGAACGTCTTCTGCCTGCCGAAAAAACAGGTGAAAAAGGTTTTAGACTTCCCAAAAGAATATTTAACAATACGGTTACGCGTTACAATTATGTTTTTAATGCGACTAACCGCTTAGATGCAATTATAGAAAGGGCCACTTTAAAGCAAAAAGAAAATTATGCGGAGCTACTACCCTTTTACCCATACAGTTTAGAAATTACCGCTAAAGACGAAATTGACACCATCATTTATAAATGTACCGCTGGTATTTTATTACACGATTTAAGAAGTGATTGGGTAGATAATTTATACATCATTTTAGGAAAAGCATATTTACACCGTCAAGATTTTGATTCGGCACTTGCTGTTTTTAAATATGTCAACTATGCATTTGCCCCTAAAGATGAAGGAACCGATTTGCCTATTGGTAGTAATATCAGCAACACAAATGGCGTGTTTACCATTTCAACCAATGAAAAAAGAAATATCTGGAAAAAGATAACCACCACGCTTCCTAGCAGAAACGAAAGTTTCTTGTGGATGATAAGAACCTACCTCGAACAAAACAAACAATCGGAGGCAACCGGATTAATGGCGCTATTAAGAACCGATAAAATTTTTCCATCAAGACTTATTCCTGCACTCGATGAGTTAACGGCTTACAGTTTTTACAAACAAAATCGCTACGAACAGGCTGCTAACTTTTTAGCAAAAACAGTCTCATTTGCCTCAAATAAAATAGAGAAATCAAGAAAAGATTACTTAACTGCGCAGCTCTACGAAAAAGCAGGACAACAAAATCTAGCCAAACGATATTATTTGCAAGCAATAACGGTTGCTCAAGACCCTTATCTAGAAATTTATGCCAATGTTGCATTAAATAGACTTTCTGTTACAACTGGTGCTGATAGTAAAGCACTATTACTTATGGCCAAAAAAGATAGGTACGAAGCCTACAAAGACGTTATTTATTTTGCGGCTGCTTCTGTAGAATTATCTAAAAAGAATTATGCACTTGCAGAAATTTATTTATTGGAGAGTATTAAAAATGCTGGAGATAATGAAGCGCAAAAACAACAATCATTTGTTTTACTTGGTGATATCAGTTACGATCAAAAAAAATATGGCACCGCTTACAAATATTACGACAGCCTAAACACGCAAGCACTAGAGGCATTGCTAAAAGAAAAAATTGAAACCAGAAAGCCTGCCTTACAAATGATCAATGCCAATTTAACGATCATAGAACTAGAAGATAGCTTACAAAAAATTGCCGCACTTCCAGAAGTTGAAAGAACCATATTTTTAAGAAAATTATACAAACAACTACGCAAAGAAAAGGCCGATGCCTCGTTAGATAAAGTTGCGGATGCAAACGCGGCGGCAAGTTTTGATTTATTTGGCAGTAATGACAATACAAGTTTTTATTTTTTAAACAAATCGCTGAGAACCAAAGGAGCAGCAGCATTTAAAACCAGCTGGGGAGGTAGACAAAACCTTGACAACTGGAGAAGGCAAGCCGCACTAGACGCCAATATTGGCGCTGCTAGTATCAATATAGCAACAGCTACCACCGATACTGTCCAAAAAGACAGTGTACAAACCATTAGCTACGAAGCACTAGCAGAATCTATCCCTACCGGCCCTAAACAAATAGAAGCTTCCAACCAAAAATGGGCCAAGGCATTACTTGACAACGCTCAAATTTTTCAATTGAACTTATCGGACTACCCCTCTGCTATTGAAGCGTATACATTTTATTTAAACAAATTTGCAGCTGGTGCTTCACTTGATCTGGTATATAACAATTTAGCGCTTTGCTATAGTGTTACGGGTGATCAAAATAAAGCAGATTCATTAAGCAAGCTATTGCAAGAGAAATTTCCAAGCAGTAAATTGCTAGCAAAAAAAGATACCCTTGCAAACACTGCAATTTCCAGTGCCGATAATTCTTATTTGCAGATCTATGATTATTTTATAAACGGAGCTTACGAAAAAGCACTTGCCTTAAAAGAAGAAGCAATTAGCAAATACGGCAAAGATATTTGGGCACCTCAATTTTTATTTATGGAAGCAACGCTACTGATGAAAAATAAAGAAGACAGCGCTGCCACACAAAAATTAAATAAAATTATTGCTGATTACAAAGGAAGCGCTATCGCTAAAAAAGCGGCTGCTGTGCTTGAAGTTTTAAAACAAAGAGATACAATAGAAAAAGAAATTAATAAACAACCTGCTAAAAAAGAAGAAGGCGGTATATACTAAATAGATTTATTATGGAAATGTCAAAACCTGTTCGTGTCTTTTGGCGCATCTTTTTTTGGAGCCTTGGTGGCCTAGGTGTGTTTTTATTGATGATCAATTTTGGATGGCTTGGTAGCATGCCTTCTATCAATGATATCGAAAATCCAACGGCATCACTTGCAAGTCAGGTATATGCACAAGACGGCACCCTCATGGGTAAGTTTTATTTAGAAGACCGAATTAATGTTCAATACAAAGACATTAGTAAGCACGTTGTAAATGCGCTAGTAGCCACCGAAGACGAACGTTTTTACGACCATAAAGGTATTGACCCACGCTCATTAGGCAGGGCCCTGTTTTTTTTAGGTAGTGAAGGTGGCGCAAGCACCATTACAATGCAAACGGCAAAAAACTTATTTACCAATAACTGGAGCACGAGTAATATTTTTTTAAGAATGATTCAAAAAATTAAAGAATCACTGATTGCCGTTAAGCTCGAAAGAAATTTTACCAAAGAAGAAATTATCACGCTTTATTTAAATACGGTTGCATTTGGTGACAATGTATTTGGCATTAGAAATGCAGCTAAAACATTTTTTCAAAAAGAGCCAGACCGTTTAAATGTGCAGGAGTCGGCGGTACTTGTTGGTATGCTAAAAGGTAGTACGTTATACAATCCTAGACGCAATCCAAAATTAGCACTTGATAGACGCAACACGGTAATTAGTCAAATGGTGCGTAACAATTATTTACCAGAAGCAGAAGCTGATAAACTAAAATTAACCCCTATTGAGCTCAATTATAAAAAGCTAGATGAATCGGCTGGTTTAGGACCTTACTTTAGAATGATACTTGGCGAAGAGTTAAAAAAATGGTGTAAAGAAAACACCAAGCAAAATGGCGACAACTATAATTTATATAGAGATGGTTTAAAAATTTACACCACCATCAATCCACGCATGCAACAGTATGCAGAAGAAGCCGTGGGTAAGCACATGAACTATTTGCAAAAAATATTTAATACCCAAGCCAATATCAAAGACGGAAGTATTTGGAAAGGTTACGAAAATGTGTTGCAAAATTCGATGAAGCAATCGGACCGTTGGCGCAACCTACAAAACGAAGGATTGGAAGATGAAGAAATTAAAAAAACATTTTTCGAAAAAGTAAACATGCGCATTTTTGCATGGAACGATTCGCGTGAAAAAGACACCGTAATGACACCTTACGATTCTATCAAGTACCACCGTCAAATGTTACAGGCCGGTTTTATGGTAATGGATCCTTTAACCGGAGAAGTTAAAGCATGGGTAGGTGGCGTAGGATTTAAAAGTTTTAAATACGACCACGTAAATATTAATACCAAAAGACAAGTAGGTTCAACCATGAAGCCCCTACTCTATAGTTTAGCAATAGAAGAAGCCGGCTTTACACCCAATACAACGGTGTATGATCAACAACAAAGTTTTGGTAGCTACGGACTAGTCCCTGCAACAAGCAAATCATGTACAGGCCAGTCTATGCCAATGGCAGCAGCACTTGCACAGTCTCGTAACTGTGCGTCGGCGTATATTTTAAAACAACTAGACACCGAAGGCAATAACAGCGCTAAACGTTTGGTAGAATTTTTAAAGCGCACCGACATTACTGCTAAAATTGATCCGTATCCATCCATTGCGCTGGGTGCTTGTGAAATTTCATTGTATGAAATGATGCAAAGCTACAGTATGTTTCCGGGCAAAGGTTTTAATGTAAAGCCCATGTACATTACGCGCATTGAAGATAGAAATGGAAATGTGCTTGCCACTTTTACTCCTAAACGAAAAGAAATTATTAGTGAGGTTACTGCATACTCTGTTGCAAAAATGATGGAAGGTGTAATGCGCGCAGGAACGGGACGTGGCATGTGGAGCTATGTTCCAGACATGGCCATTGCCGGAAAAACAGGAACCACCAACGAAAACAGTGATGGTTGGTTTATTGGTTATACCCCTCAACTTATTGCAGGCGGATGGGTTGGTGCCGACGACCGTTTCATCCACTTCAATAAAGAAAGTGCATGGGGCCAAGGTGGTAGAGCGGTCCTTCCTATTTGGGGTTACTTTTTTGGCAAAGCCGCTGCAGATGCTAATTGTGGCATCGATACCAAACTTACATTTAGTAAACCAGACATGATTGAAAATGAAATTATGCTGGACTACTTAAATAATACAGCACCTGTATTAGGCGCCGAAAGTGAAGACTTAGGCACCGGTACTGCCGAAGATTATGAAGTGCCTCAAAATATAAAAGCAGAAGACATTGCACCTGAGTCGCAAAAAGCAACCGACACAAAACCAGCTTCTGATCCTAAACCTACCGATCCAAAAAAACAAACACCTCCACCTGCAGTGGTAACAAAACCACAAGACAAGCCGCTTGACAAACCAAAAGCTGTGCTTCCTAAAAAAGGCGGAACCAAATAATTTTTTAATTGTTGCGCGAGATTAGAGCGCTTGATTGACAAAATTAAAATTGAGCGACAATTGATGAAACATATTGCGTTGGTAAAATCCAGTAGCGTAATTAATATGTAGTTTATTTAAGTGTACACCTACCCCAAATGTTACCCCATTAAGCCCGTTGGTGATATTGTAACCATTTAATGATTGCCTGCGCAGCACATTGTAGCCAAGGTTACAATGAATATTATCGCTTAGTATTAGCTGCGCACCAAATACCACATGCGACATGACTTTATCAAAACCCTTGTAATTTTTTCCTGACTCGGAAATAGTAAAAGTACTATCGGTACCTAGTAAATTAAAACGTTGTAACTGCACAAGTGTTAATGAAAATTGCAGCGGCGCTTCTTCTAATTTTTTTGAAATACCCGCCGTAATTTCAAAAGGTAATTCCTCTTTTACGGCACCCGCATATGCATTTAACTGTTTACCCATATTGCTAACAACGAGGCCAGCCTGCAAACCTTGCGCTTCATTAAAATAATTAATGGATGCATCTAGGGCAAGCGCAGATGAACGGTATACGCCATAATTTGAATGAATAAATTTTGCAGTAGCGCCCAGCCAAAAGTTTTCTTTGTACTGTTTACTAATACCCATTTGCACAGCAAAATCGGAAGGTCTATACACGCCTAATATTGCTCCGGCTGCATCCGTTTGATCGATGCTTCCGTAGTTCAAATACTGAATACCAAGGCCTACTGTTTGACCACCCATGCTATAACCTGCCATAGCGCTGTACTGACTAATCCCTGCAATTAAACTAGAAAACGAAGTAGCTATTTGTCCATGATGTGCGGGCCTTAGTAAGGATGGATTGGAAAAACCAGCCGCAACATTATTATCGATGAGTGAAACATTAGCACCCCCAAGTGCAGCCACACTTGCTGTAGCCGGATTTTTTAAAAAACTAAAAACAGGATTGCCTCCCTGCGTTTGCGCATAAGTATGCAACACTCCTAGCCATAAAAAAACAAAGAGTAAACCTACGCGCATAAAAGAATTTTTCGATTGTTTTAAACAAGTGCAAGGTCTACAACCTGCTGCATTGTTTTTACATAATGAAAAGTTACCCCTTTAATAAATGCCTGGTCAATTTCGTTCACGTCTTTTTCGTTTTGGGCACACATGATAATTTCTTTTAAGCCAGATCTTTTAGCAGCCAATACTTTTTCTTTGATACCACCCACCGGAAGCACTTGGCCACGCAGGGTAATTTCACCGGTCATGGCTAAATAAGGTTTTACTTTTTTGCCCGTAAATGCAGAGGTTAAAGAAGTAAGCATGGTAATACCCGCGCTAGGACCATCCTTTGGCGTAGCGCCTTCTGGTACGTGCACGTGAATATTTTTTTTAGCAAACTCCGCTGGGTCGATGCCGTATTTTTTTGCGTTGGCTTGCAAATAACTTAAAGCAGTGGTGGCACTCTCCTTCATCACATTGCCTAAATTACCGGTAAGCTTTAATTCGCCTTTGCCTTCACTTAAAATAGTTTCAATAAATAAAATATCACCGCCCACATAGGTCCAGGCAAGACCAACGGCCACACCTGGCATATTGGCCAGTTTGTATATTTCATTGCTATAACGCGCTTGGCCCAATATTTTTTCGATGTCAGGAGCGGTTAAGGTTGTTTTCACCTTGTTTTTAGTAGCATATTCTTTAGCCTGAAAACGCATGACAGATGCCAGCTGACGGTCAAGTTCACGAACGCCACTTTCTCTGGTATAGTTTTCAATGATTTTTTCAAGGACTTTGTCGGCTATTTTAAAATTCACTTTTTCGAGACCATGCGCTTCTTTTTGTTTAGGCACTAAGTGCTTTTTAGCAATTTCCACTTTCTCTTCTACGGCGTAGCCACTGAGGTCAATAATTTCTAAACGATCACGAAGGGCCGGCTGAATATTTTGAATATTGTTAGCGGTGGCAATAAAAAGGACTTTACTTAAATCATATTCAAGCTCGAGGTAATTGTCGTAAAAATTACTGTTTTGCTCAGGATCCAATACTTCTAATAAAGCCGATGAAGGATCGCCACGGTGATCGGCACCTATTTTATCGATCTCATCCAATATCATTACCGGATTCGAAGACTTGCATTTTCTAATATTTTGAAGGATTCGGCCCGGCATTGCCCCAATATAGGTTTTGCGGTGACCCCTGATTTCACTTTCGTCATGTAAACCACCCAGGCTCAAGCGCACATATTTACGTCCAATGGCATGTGCAATGGACTTACCTAGTGAGGTTTTACCAATACCCGGAGGGCCTAAAAAGCATAAAATAGGGCTTTTCATGTCGCCTTTTAGCTTTAAAACCGCCAAATATTCGAGGATACGGCTTTTTATTTTAGACATGCCATAATGGTCTAGGTCTAGTACCTTTTTGGCATTTTTAAGATCGTAATTATCAGAAGTATAGCTGTCCCATGGAAGGTCGAGCATTAAATCGAGGTGATTGTACACCACCGAGT